>Ga0209390_10000081_pt1 | contig 153229 bp, 131 predicted proteins | sample BON01_FD_187212 | JGI IMG/M metagenome (GOLD analysis project Ga0209390, IMG submission 187212) | Freshwater microbial communities from Lake Bonney liftoff mats and glacier meltwater in Antarctica - BON-01 (SPAdes) (version 2) | ecosystem: Environmental > Aquatic > Freshwater > Ice > Glacier... | reverse complement strand
TCCGAAACCTGGGAAACCGGAAAAGTCTACCTCACTCTCAACTAACAGAAACCACACCGAAAACACAAAAATAACCACCTTCAGAAAAAGTTATCAGTCACTTTTACAGAAAAATATTTGCGCAGCCCCGAAATCTCATTTACTAGCTCGCCCACAGCCGCACACTCTATCCTTGATCCAGCACCCAAGCTTCAGTATCAATTCACCGCTGTTTTACTCCATAGCCTATCAAGGCCCCCTTTTGGCTGCATTTTCGAAATCCTCACATTCCCGTTCAAAGACATAATGAGAAACTTCATTCTATCTTTTCTAGTCTCATTGATCTTCTGCGCTCCCTCCGCGTTCGCTTCGCCGACAGTTACTTCGGCACCCGCGACCGAGGTCAGCGATATTTCTGCGAAGCTCTCTGGAACGATCAATGTGAACTCCGTCGGCCTGTGGCTTATCGAATTCCAGATCGGTAAAACCACGGCCCTCGAACTCTCCGCCGTTCCTCCCGAAGACCGCTACTACATTGAGGGCCCAACCGTAGGCAACGATACGCAGACCCTGTATTCTCCCAAACTCAATCTCCTCCCTGGAACCACCTATCACTTCCGTTTCAGCGCTCGGAACGGAAATAATCTGAACGAGGTATATCACGGAAACATCCTTTCCTTCACCACCATCCCGGAGGAAGCGGGCGGGACTCTACCGACCGCCTTCTCCTATGATCTAGGGCTTCCGTATCCCTTCTCCCACAAAGAAGCGGCATTGAATGCTCGTATATTCTCCGGAAGCTCACCGACCAAGATCTTCCTCCGCTACGGGACGGCTACACCGTTGGATAAACAGAGCAGTATCGACGAACTTCAAGTAACCAACACCACCGAGGACGAAACGATTGAAATAAAGGGACTGGCACCCTCCACAACCTATTACTACCGATGGATGGTCACTAACTCTGCCGGAACATCATTCAGTGAAACCAAGACACTCACCACGTCTGCCTCTCCCACGCTGACAACAAATCCCGCCACCGCTATCGGTCCCGACTTCGCGACATTGCACGGCGCTGTCAATGTCAACGGAGGGCGCAGCGCCCTCGTCTCATTCGAATACGGAGAAACCGAAAAATACGGGAAAGACGCTTTATCGAATCCTCCTTTATCGAGTGCCACCACGGGAGCTACGACACATGCGGCCAACATCACCGGCTTGCGACCGGAGACCACCTATCACTTCCGGGTCAAAACTTCACAAAATGCCAGTCGCGCCATCGAATTCGGACCGGCCCGGACGTTCACCACAAACGCGGCAGGCGAAGCACCATCCTTCAACGTCGACCCCGTCATCGTAAGCGTGAACACATCCAGCACCACAGTGGCGATGCCGGAATTCTTCACAGGGACGTCGGCTGCGCGGTTGGTAGCAGACTATGGTCCCGATCCCCAATTCGGACTTTCTGTAGATGAACCCAATTCATTCCCGTCTTTTACCACCGTCAGTAACCGGGAAATCACGCTGACAGGCCTGGCTCCCGAAACGCTCTACTATTTCCGTTTCCGCGCCACCAATTCGACAGGTGCCGCACTCTCCGGAACTTTGTCTTTCCAGACATCCCGGGCACCTACCGCCACCACCGGCCCCGTCGAGAATCTCGGTGATATCAGTGCTGAACCAACCGGCACTTTCGACAATGCGGGAGGCATCATCTATCCCGGAATGGAATGGGGAACAACGACTGACTATGGAGAAACTGAACGCTTTTTAACCGGGACCTCCACAACCGGTATCTCCAGCGAATTCTTCCGGATCGACACCGAGCCGAATACAACTTACCACTACCGGGCCTTCGTCTTCGATGGGGTAAACTACTACCATGGCGAGGACAGGACGTTCACCAGTACCGCTCCCTCGACGCCGCCGCAGATGAGTGACCCTCGGGTCGCCTTCTGGCAGGTCGGGTCGTTCGATATGTTCCGCCCGGAAATTTCGTCTGACAAAGCCAGGCTTGAAACATTCTTCTTTTCAGGTGCTTTACCCGCCACTTTGGAATTCGAATACGGGACCACTGTGCAGTTCGGACAGTCCGTCGAAGCAGCCGGATCGGATCATATGTATCAGTATCAGTTGGTTGGTGCGACACTTCGGGATCTCCAGCCCGATACCAAATACTATTGGAGAGGCCGTGCAAGCAATTCCATCGGAACGTTCTATACGGATACGTTCAGCTTCTCCACGCTCAAAGCACCCGTGGTGACAACCCGCCCTGCGATCTCCGTCACTGATTCCTCGGCAACACTCGTAGGCGGCATCACTCCGGACAAGTGGGTCTATGATCTTGAAATCGCATACGGCCTGGATCCCTCGATGCCATTCGTGGCTGGCCAGATCACGCCGCCATGGGTCGATGGCGTGACGTTTGATGGCACCGACCTTTCAAACCGGAACCTAACGGCGACTGTCAGCGGGCTGCTTCCTAATACGACTTACCACTACCAGATGAGGGCGAGGCCCGATGTTTTCAGGCCCGGTGTTTTCACATCCCCTACCACCTACGCGGGTGAAATCCTCACTTTCCAGACCGGACCGCCCGCTACTCCCCCCACGATCGGGGGTTCTCTCCTCGCCTCCGGCCAAACCGAGACAACAGCCCGGCTTTTTCTTGAGAGCTTCCACGCTGGAAGCTCGGAAAGCACCGTTACATTTGAATATGGAATGACTGGTAGCTACGGCATGCAAGTCGTCCACCCCGGGATCTTTGCGATCAGTGCCGCAGATTCACCGGAGATAACCCTCACAGGACTCAGCCCTGACAGCACCTATCACGCGAGGGTTAAGATCACAAACGCACAAGGAACCGCCTACAGCGCCGACCTTGAATTCTCCACCCTTCCGCCGGGCGTAGCGCCATCTTTCACAGGCAGCACAGGAACTCAGTCTATCTCTATGTCCAGCGCGCAGCTCCTCACCGGTAGCATCATTCCCGGCGACGCCGTGACCACTCTACTTTTCGAATACGGCCCCACAGATCAATATGGAAGTTCGACCTCGCTGACGGTTTCCGCCAGCAACGTAGCGACTTCGCGCTCCTCCAGCATCACAGGGTTGCAGCCCGGCACTCAATATCATTTCCGCATCACCGCCACTAGCATTTACGGGACCGCAACAACTCCGGACTCGGTATTTACGACATCGGCCGCACCAGTCGTCACCACCACCACCGCCACATCGGTGACGGATATCTCGGCGCTCATCGGCGGCGAGGTCACTCCGAACGGCCTGACCACAAGTGTGCGCCTCGAGTGGGGAGCAACAACCGAATATGGGAACCTAATCTACCCTCCCGGATTTTATATTGGCGGAACTGCGACCGTGCCTTTCTCGGCAACCTTGGAAGGACTCCAACCGGACACAACCTACCATTATCGCATCGCTTTCGGCAGTATCCTCGGCGCCGATATGACCTTCACCACGGGACCACCCTCCTCGTTGCCGACCTTGTCGGGAAATCTAATCGTTTTCGGCCTTTCTACCACCGGCGTCAGTCTCCGCATTCCCGAAGCACATGCCGGAGGTTCCCAGGCAACAATCTCGTTCGAATACGGCACATCGATCGCCTACGGACAGGAATTCACTCTTCCGCAAACGATCGCCGCAGGGGCCAAGTTACTCAACGCCACCGGAACCATCGACGGACTTCTCCCACTTACAATTTACCACATACGCGCCAAAGCCACCAACTCACAAGGAACGGTCTATGGCAATAATCACACCTTCTCGACATCGTCCGGGGTAACAACCGGCTTGGTAAGCGGGCTCACCCCCTTCAGAGCCGTCTTGAACGGAACAGCCAATCCCGGTGGCATCCCGTTAAACCTCTCATTCCGTTGGAGTGAGAGTCCGGGCCTATCAAATTCCTCGCTCGCCTCGCCTTCCTCCGCAACCGGATTTCAAACCATATCCACCACATCCCAACCCGTTTCCCTAAATCCGAATACAACCTATTTCTACCGTCTTCAAGGAGTGGACCCTGGGTCCGGACTTGTCACCGGACAGACCCTCAGCTTCACCACACCTGCGGCTCCTTCCACGCCCTCGGTTTACAATCCTGAAATGGGGATCAATTTCATCACCTCGAATTCCGCTTCACTCAGGTTCACCAGCGTTCACCCCGGCGACGCGTCGACCACCGTCACCTTCGAATACGGCACCACTACAAATTACGGCAGCTCGGCTTTCGGAGGCGCACCTTTCAATCCGGGTTCGTTCGTTCTCTCCCAAGGCAGCATCAGCGGGCTGCTGCCAGACACCCTTTACCATGTCCGGATAAAAGCCACGAACCAACATGGCAGCGCATACTCCGGTGACTTCAGTTTCAGGACATTGCCTCTGCCCGTCTTCACCGCCTTGCCCGCGACCAACGTGACAGATCTGTCGGCAACTTTGAATGGCCGGGTGCTATTCAATGGCAACCCGGGCATCAGCCCCAGATTCGCATACGGCGTAAAGGGAACAAATCCCCTCTATTATAACTCGATCAGCCCCTCGGGCCTCTCAACCGATCCCAACACCGGTGCCAAAAACTACTCCGCTTCCCTGACAGGTCTTCTTCCTGATACCGAATACAGTTTTAGAATTGAAACCTTCAATAGCTACCAGAGCGAGGAGGTCAGCTTCCGCACGCTTCCAGCCGCAACCCGACCGTCCTTCCTCACCAACAATTACACGGTCAGCGCTTCCCATAACAAAGCTGCTGTTAATTTCGGCAGCGTGAAATCCGGTAGTTCTAACAGCACTATCGTCATCGAATACGGAATCACTGCGGCCTACGGCTCATCGGCAAGTGTGGGCAGCGTCAGCATGAACCAAACCTACCTCGTAAGCACGACCTTGACCGGACTCACTCCGGGCACCACCTATCATGCCCGTGCAAGGGCGATCAACGCCCAAGGCACGACTTACTCCAATGATTTCACCTTCACGACCTTCACCACGCCGATACTCACATTGGGTGCCGTCCAGAACATTTCCGATATTTCCGCACTCCTGAATGGCTCGGTTAATCCAGGAGGCAGGAATCTGAGCATCAGATTCCGATTGGTTCCCAATGGCGTTGGCAACCCCACTGTCAATTCAAGCGCCATCGTCGTCCAGGGAAGTGTCTCAAACCCCATTTCATTCGACGCTTACTCTCTTCTGAAAACGGGACTCACATATTCCTGTAAACTCACGGCTTTTGATGGCTTGAACGATTACGAGAGCAATACAGTCTCGTTCACAACCGGTGCGCCATCCTCTCCGCCAGTGGTCCTCGGCACCGTCAACCCAACATCGCTCACCTCTTCCTCAGTCACCTTGCGCCTCACTTCCCCAACGGGCGGGCATATCATGCCCGGTGCCACGGCAACCAACTTGACCTACGAGTATGGCCTCACCGAAAGCTTCGGGAATTCGGCAGCTTATCCTGCGCCCTTCTATCCACCATCAATCGGCTATGCGAGTTCGGCAGTCAACTTGAGCGGTCTTTCACCGGGCAGCACCTATTATATCAGAGCAAAAGCGACCAATGCCCAAGGTTCCGGCTACAGCGGAACGGTCACCATCCGCACGCTTCCCACCATAGTCCCGGAAACGCTCCCCGCAGAAGAAATCGGTGAATACACCGCCCGTCTCCGTGGTTTGTTCGCCGACCCAGGGTCTCCCGTCACCCCTACTTTCCAATACGGACTGACCGATAGCTACGGATCGAGCATCTCCGCAGGAATCATAGCTACCCAACCCGGCGATCCAAAGGAAGCCGTAGCGAATCCCCAGAATCTTCTCCCGGGCACAACCTATCACTACCGGTTCCGCATCAGTTACGCAGGTGCCCAGACCTACTTCTACGGAGAGGACAGAACCTTCACCACGCTCCCCCAAACACCCGTTCCGCCATCGTTTGGCAACAGACCCAACGGCAGTGTCCAAGGCACATCTTCGGTTTTGATTTCCACTATTTGCGATTCAGGCTCCTCCGTGACGGACTTCGTTCTAGAATACGGCACGACCGACGCATTCGCCAACACGGTTGTTTTCACATCCTCGGTAGCAGCGAACACAAGAGCCAACTACCAAAAAACCGTTACCGGCCTGACACCTGGCACGACCTACTTTTTTCGCATCAAAGCCACCAGCGCCCACGGCACAGCCGAAAGCCGGATCATCTCACTGATCACAAGGGAGATGCCAGTTCCTTACGGAATCACCGCATTCAACATCGGCCTCTACAACGCCAGCCTCATCGGCAGCATACAATCGCAAGCAGGTTCGCCGAACGTTAGCTTCGAATGGGGTGATGACGCCAATTATGGCAATACAAAGGGCGCTCCCAAAAACGGCAATTCCTACAGCACCACTATCACCGGCCTGTTTCCATCCCGCACCTACCATTACCGCCTCGTCTCCACACACGGCTCGGACATCGTCTACAGCGAGGATATGACCTTCACCACTGCTCCAGTTCCCGAGCCTCCATTTGTCGGTGAAATCCTAAATTCCTATGGTGTCACTGCGGAGGCCGCCACCGTCTGGATAGACAGGGTCGGCGCGCCGGCGGACATCATCTTTGAATACGGCACCACTCCGCAATTTGGCCAAAGCGTCGCTTTCCCTCAAACCGTGGTGAACGACTACAATTATAGAAACGTCGCCGTCGATCTCGAAGACCTCATCCCCGACACCGTATATCACTACCGCTGTGTCGCGACGAACAACCAAGGCACGACCAACAGTGCCACATTCACCTTCCGCACCCTTCCCGCACCCGAACTTTTGGTAAAACAAGCAACCGGAGTTTCCGGAGAAGCGGCGACATTCCGGGCTGAAGTTAATCCGAATCAAAACCTGCTCTCGCCCACCTTCGAATACGGCCTCACCCCTGCCTTCGGATCGTTCGCCCCACCTGCTCAAGCTCTTCTTTCCGGAGCCAATTCCGCAGGAGTCAGCGCGGATGTTGCCGAACTGCTTCCCAGCACAACCTATCACTACCGCCTCACCGCAGTGGATCCCAGGGGGCGCAAATACATGGGCCCACCAGCCACTCTCACTACACTATCCAAGCTAAAGGACTGGCGCCTGAAAAACTTCGGATTCGAAGCCAACTCAGGAATTGCCGCCGACCTTGCATCTACATCCGAAGACGGAACGCCGAACCTTATCAAATACGCCCTGGGAATCACTCCGGATCAAAGAGCACCCAACATGCTCCGGCAGAACGAAGTCCTCGGCAAAAAGCGCCTGGGCCTGTCCTTCACCCGTGACCCGGAGAAGACCGAACTGATCTACACCGTCGAGGCAAACAACAGCCTCACCGGCACTTGGGATACCCTCGCCACCAGCATCAATGGCGCAGCAAGCACCGGTCCCGGCGTCATCACTGAATCGGGAGAAGGTTCCGAGATCGACGTTGATGTCAGCGATACCATAGACATGGCGTCGAAAGAGAAACGCTTCATCCGCCTCAAAGTCAGCCGCACCGAGTAAGAGTCGTTTCCCGGGCAGCCCAAGCCTATTGTCTAACGCTGTTTTACAGAGCCAGAGACGAACGTGTGAATGCTGAAAAGCTGAATCACTCTAAAGCGGAAACGTCAAAAAGTGCCAAGTGATCAGCCCTCCACCGAAACTCTTCCCCCCGAACCCAGTTTTCCCACAATGGAGCGAAGCGAAATGAAGACACAACCTGATCTCATCCGACTTCCCTCAAAACCCTCACCCCGATCACTCGGCACTAGTCATTTTCCCCTTCCCCAAGCGCCCCGCCTCATCTTAAATCCGCTCTCTTCCTTGAAGGTTGAAATTTGAATTTTGAAAGTTATGAAAGTCCTCCTCACCACCTGCTCTTACCAAGACACCCCCGGCCCGCACCACGAACTCATGGAATCGCAAGGCTGGGACGTGACCTGCGAGCGCGGCCCGCTCACCGAAGCGCGCATGCTCGAACTCGCCGGCGACTTCGACGCCTTCCTCTGCGGCGACGACGCGATCACCCGTGCCGTGCTGGAAAAATCGCTTCCCCGCCTTAAAGTTATCTCAAAATACGGCATCGGCCTCGACAAGATCGACATACCAGCCACCAAGGAGTTCAAAATCCCCGTGCTTTTCACACCGGGTGTCAACCACATGACAGTCGCCGAGCACACCTTCGGCCTGCTCATCGGCCTTACAAAGCACATTGTCACCACCGCCGCCGCCGCCCGCAACGGCGAATGGCTTCGCCTCACCGGCCACGAGATCTTTGAAAAAACCATGGGCATCATCGGCCTCGGCCGCATCGGCAAGGAGGTCGCCATCCGCGCCCGCGCCTTCGGCATGAAAGTCATCGCCTTCGATCCTTACTGGGACGGCGAATTCGCAGCCAAACACGGCATCACGCGCTGCGCCTCCATGGACGAAGTGCTTACCGGAGCCGACGTCGTCTCGTTGCACTGCAACCTAACGGACGAAACCCGCGGCATGATCAACACCGCCAAAATCGCCGAAATGAAGGACGGAGTCGTCATCCTCAACTGCGCCCGCGGCGAAATTGTCGAAACCGCCGACATGGTCACCGCACTCAATTCCGGTAAACTCGGAGGCTACGGCACTGACGTTCTTGACGTAGAACCCCCTCCCGCTGACCACCCGCTGCTCAGCGCCAAAAATTGCGTCATCACCCCGCACATCGGATCGAGAACCTACGAATCCGTCCCCCGCCAGGCGATGAAATCCCTCACCAATCTGATCAACGCCCTGTCTGGCGAAGGCGAGGCCAACTGCGCCAACGCCGTCATCTGAGGAGCTAAGGATAATCTCCGCTGCTCATCGTTGAGCCATCGCTCATTTCATAAGCGATTCGATTTCCTGTCTGCTAGCTTGGAGTCAAAAGTTCAAAATCTTGCAGCTTCCCTCGCGATCTTCCTCACATCTCCCTTCCACTTCCCGCTGCTTGGAGTCACTCCCCGGGTGGCGAGCAGGAAACACTCCTTGAGTTGCGGGCCATAAAGTTTCAGAGAAACTCCGTGGCCGACGCCCGGCCAAGTCTGACCTGCGAAGACGAAGCCCTTTTTCTCCAGCTCCGCCGCGAAGAGCTTATACCATTCGAGCCGCGTGTGTTTCGCATCTTTGTAAGAAAGCGCCGTATCTTTCTCGCCACAGGAGATCGTGAAAGGGATACCCTTCGCCCGGTTCGAAATCTTCCCGTAGCCACCGTCGCATGCCCAAGAGCCAGATGAATGTGCTGAAATTCCAACCACGTATCCCGGCTCTGCGAAGGCGAAGCGGTGCGCGAACTGGCCTCCGCCCGAGTGCCCGTGCACGAACAGCTTGTCATGGATCGAGTAACTTTTACCCACCTCTTTGAAATGGCCAACGAGCTGCTTGGCCCATTTCCCATCGCCCGCCTGATAGCCGTCTGAGAACGACGGCACGATCACTATCACCAGCTCCGGGGCCACCAGCTTTGCCAAGCCGTGCCCGCCACCTTCTCCCCTCAGTCCGCCAGCTCCATGGACATCGACCATCACCCAAACTTTCGTCCCATCCTCCGGTAGCTTATCTGGAACAATGTAGTAACCTCCTTTGGAATTCTTTCCGTTGAAATAAACGGTATTGGCCGCGAGCTGGGGAGCACAGAGAAGCAAGCATTGGAATATTAGGAACAGAGGTAGTTTGAATGGAGAGATCATGGGTTGATTGAATGGAAATCTCCCAAGTCTTCCTCTCCCTTGCAAGGTCAGACTCCAAGCCGCCGACTACTATATCATCGACCGCGCATGCAAACTTGTCCGCACCGACTGGGCGAACGCAAACGTCAAGAACGCCACTCCTTGATTCTCTCAGGTTCTCGCGTGATACTTCGTGGAGATGCGCATTCTGCCTTTTTTTCTCCTGCTGTTTCTGGCGAGTTGCCAGACGCTGCATTACTACACTCAGGGGATCCGGGGCCAAGTGGAGATCCTTCACAAGTCGAAGCCGAATGCGGAATGGATCGCTTCTTCAGATACTCCGGAGACTTTAAAAAAGCGCCTGACACTTGCGGAGGGGCTTTGTGATTTCGCCTCGCGCGAACTCGCCCTTCCCGGCGATTCCGCTTATCACAAATATGCAGACCTCGGGCGCAACCATGTAGTCTTTGTGTTGTATGCCGCGCCGGAATTTTCCATGGAGCCGAAGAAATGGTTTTATCCTATCGTCGGTGAAATGGATTACCGAGGGTATTTCAGCCAAGACGACGCGGAAAAATACGCAGATACCCTGCGGCAAGAAGGCTACGAAATCCACCTCGGCGGCACCGATGCATACTCGACCCTCGGGTTTTTCCACGATCCGCTGCTCAACACCTTCATCGACTACCCTGAAATCAATTTTGCGGAGGTCATTTTTCACGAGCTGACCCACCGGAGGATTTTCGTCAACGGTGACACCACCTTCAATGAGTCGCTGGCGAATACAGTCGCCGAAGAAGGAATCCGCCGTTGGTTGATTTCAGAAGGGCGCAGCGCGGAGCTCGCGGATTACGAAGAGCGACTGGTAAGGCGACGAGACTTCTTCGAACAGGTCGCCATCACCGCAGAACAACTCACGGAACTCTATGCCTCGGGTCTGCCAGAGGAAACGATGCGTGACCGAAAACGCGGCATCCTAGACAAGCTCAAAGGACGAGCCCGCGCTTTGCAAAGCCGCTGGGGTGGAAAGCAATTGGAAGAATGGCTAAAACTCGATCTCACCAACGCCCACCTGCTCGCGCTGATCACCTACAACCAGCAAATCCCGAAATTTAGGAAACTGCTGGATGAAGCGGATGGCGACTTTGAGGCATTCTTTGAAAAGATAGTGGATCAAAAGTGACAGAGCGGATTTCCCTCCGGAAAGTTCAACGCAAGTTCCTTGAAAATTAAATTTTGAAAGTTGAAAGTTATGTCTACAAAACCCTGTGCGTATTTTACTCCTGCTCGGCCTAATCGCTCTCGTCCCAGCTTGTTCGCCGTTCGGTGGAGCCGATTATTGGGGCAACAAGTCTGGGCCTCAAGGATTTCGGACGGTGATCATTGACGCAGGACACGGTGGCAAAGACAGCGGAGCGGTTTCCCGCCATACCGGTCAAAAAGAGAAGGACGCGAATCTCGATCTAGCCAAACGTTTGCGTTCCGAGCTGCGCGGATCATTCCGCACCGTGATGATGCGCTCCGACGACCGTTTCGTGGATCTTGACGAGCGGGTCAAATTCGCCAACCGCTACCGCGATGCGATCCTTGTTAGCCTTCATTTTAACTCCGGCAGTTCATCTCGCCGGGGGCCGGAAACTTACTGGTGGCGGGTCGATTCCTGCGGTCTCGCACTCCGCTGCCAGCGGGCGATGAAATCCGTTTCTCCGTATTCAAACAACGCCGGCTTGAGCCGCCGACGCCTGCGGCTAACACGCAACCCAGCCATCCCCTGCGTCCTGCTCGAAGGCGGGTATCTGAGCAACTCTTCAGAGGCGCGCCAAATCAGCTCTGCCGACCACCGCGCAAAGCTGGCGATAGCAATCGCCGGGGCGATCCGCGAGCAAACCGCGAAAGGCGATGCCGGAACCGGACCGCGCCCGCGCTTTATTAAAGCACCACCGAGCCGTCCTACGGATGCACCAGGTTCTTAATTTCAGAAATTCATGCCGGAGACGCCACACCATGCCATTGATATCCGCTCCCTGAGGGTCGACTACGGGGATTTCATCGCCGTAAATGACCTCACACTGACTGTGCCGCACGGAGAGATCTTCGGGTTGGTGGGGCCCAACGGGGCGGGAAAGACCAGCACTTTCAGAGTCCTCACCACTCTGATGGAGCCGACCTACGGCGAAGTATTTCTAGACGGAGTGGACGTGTTGGAAGATTTGGAGAGTGCAAGGCGCATCATCGGCTACATGCCGGATCTCGCGCCGGTGCCTTCGGATCTGAAAGTGGGTGAGTTTCTCGAATTTCACGCGGCGGCATATGGGTTAGGAAAGCGCTCGCAGCGGCGGGACCGGGTGGCTGAGTGCCTAGCAGAAGTGGCTTTGTCAGATGAGCGCAACAAGTGGTGCAAAGAACTCTCACGCGGGCAGACGCAACGGGTGGTGCTGGCGAAAACACTACTCCACCGGCCACGTGTGCTGATCCTCGACGAGCCGGCCAGCGGCCTCGACCCACTCGCACGTCGGGACCTTCGAACGGCGTTACGAAAACTTGCGACTGCTGGGACGACGGTGTTCGTCAGCTCTCACATCCTCAGCGAACTCGCGGAAATGTGCTCCTCGATTTGTGTGATGAATCAGGGCAGACTCCTGGCCTCTGGCAGTGCTGACGAGGTGCGGGAAAAGCTCGGCAGCACCAAACGGCTGATCACCGCGACTCCCCTTTCCCGCCACGAAGATGCGGTGGCTTGGCTTAGCACCCGAATGGATGTGCGGGACGTGCGCGCTGAAGCCGGCCGCATTGTATTTGAATTTTCCGGTAATGACGAAGCTCAAGCAGATCTGATGGAGGGCCTGATCTCAACTGGTATTCGGCTGCGATCCTTCGAGGAAAAACGCTCTTCGTTTGAAGACATTCTGGTGGAAGTCGCCGAAACCAACCGCAACTCATGAGCACCGAGCCACAACTCCTCCCGACCGTTCGCCACCGCTCATGGGCGCTCTGGAATAATCCAATTTTTCTGCGCTACTGCCGGTCGCGGCTGCGAATCCGTGGGCTGGGAATCGCTTTGCTGCTGGTGGCGATTGTCTGCGGTTTCATCGGCGCGATGACTTATTCCATTGGTGTCAGTTCAGAAATGAACCCATTGGATGCCGCCCGCAACGCGATCATTCCGCTGATTGTGGTGCAGTCGTTGATTTTATTTGTGTTTGGCACCGCACAAGTTTCGGGCGGGATGACATCAGAGCGCGACGAAGGTGTGATCGACTACCAGCGACTGATTCCCATGTCCCCGCTGGCAAAGGTCACCGGCTATCTATTTGGCCTACCGGTTAGGGAATACGTGATGTTTCTATTTTCACTTCCCTTCACCGCATGGGCGCTATGGCGTGGCGAAATTTCCTGGGAAATCTGGCTACCACTCTACGCTATCATTTTTAGCTCCACCCTGCTCTATCATTTGACGGGTCTGGTCACAGGAACGGTAGCGAAGAACCGGCGCTGGGCCTTCTTAGCGTCCATCGGACTCGTCTTTGCGCTCTATACAGTGATCCCGCAGATGGCCAAATTCGGCCTTGTGTTTTTTAAATATCTCACCATCCAGCCGGTTTTCTACGAAACCCTCCCAGACATACTGCCCCGGACCGCAGGAGACATAGTGCGGGTCGGTCAGAACCTGATGCCGACGGCGAAATTCTTCGGGCTAGATTTCTCCGAATCGGTCTTCACCCTGTTTTCCCAATTCGGGCTGATCCTGACCTTCGTGGTGATGCTTTGCCGCAAATGGAACCGGACTGAAGCGCACTTATTAGGAAAAAGCTGGGCGACGGGATTTTTTATTTGGATCCAAGTCCTGCTCCTAGGAAATGCCCTGCCATTGATCGAGCCCGGCAATCTTTTCCCATCCCGCGCCTTTACCCAGATGATCAGGCTGGACCCAAGTTGGGTGCCGAGTCCGTCCGAGGCGGTGATTATGTCTGGAGTTTACGGATTTTTCACTCTGATCCTGATGCTCATTCTCGGGGCCATCGTCACCCCATCTCCGGAAAAACAGCTTCGCGGATGGAGGCGGGCGAGGAAAACTGGAAAAGACTCGCTGCAATGGAAAGACGATGCGTCCACCGGTTTCTGGGCGCTGCTGATCATGGCGATCGCCGGAGCGGGTGGCTGGTTCCTATTCACCCGCGGCTTGGTTGAGTCGCGGTGGTTTCCGGGATACGAGGTGCCGTTGAGTGTTTTTGGATATTTTGCAGCAGTTCTCTTCGCCGCTGGGATGGGTGCACAACTTCTGATGGAATGGAAAGGTGGCAGATGGCTCTTTCTAAGCGTGCTTCTAATCGGTGTGGTTCCGGTGCTGATAGGCTCTGTTCTCATGCCCATGAAAATGATACCTCTCGCCACTTGGTGCATAGCTTTATCGCCAGCGAGCCTACCCTTCTACGCCGCCGGATCCATACTCACGCTTTCAGAAATCCCAGATGTAGCCGCCCGCGCAGTTCCGAGGGCGTTCCTGTTCTCGCTAGCGGTTTACACCGTGCTCGCGCTTTGGCTGATGATACGCGTAAGAGCCGCGAGGAAAGCGATGGGCCGGAAGGTAATGAAGGGCTGAGGCCTATTTTCGGTTTTGATTAGGTGGCACAGATCGCTTCAGTTTCAATCCCCACAGGCTTGTTTCACCTTCTCCACATCAACGGCCTCATGGAAGTCATCATTGACGAGGCAGACTGGCGCGGTGCCGCATGAGGCCAGGCATTCCGCGAATTCCACGGAGTATTTTCCGCATGGGGAAACGCTAATCGGATGGTGGTGAGAATCGGCAGACTCACGATCAATTCCGAACTCTTTGCAGAGATTATTCATCAGCTCGTAGCTGCCACCCAGCGCACAGGAAAGCGTACGACAAACACGGATGTGGTATTTCCCCGGGGCATACTGCCGGAAACCCGGATAGAAAGTGACGACTTCGAGGACCTTGATCGGCTCCAGCTCCAGCTTCGCCGCGACCCAATCAATGGATTCCGGTGAAATAAAACCGAACTTGTGTTGGGCGATATGCAGTAGCGGCAGGACCGCAGAGCGCTTGCTTTCGCTGTAGTGGGAAATTCGCTTGTCGGCCTGGGCTTCTAGTTCCGGGCTGGTCGCAAATGGTGGGAAGTTTTTTGCCCCTGCTGATGTTTCGTGGGCAAGGGAATCTTCAAGGATGGTATCTGACATTTTGCGGTTGGCTGATTCTGCGAGCGGAGGACGCGATGCTACTTGATAAGGGTTTCGAGGTGATTCATCACGACCGTCGGGCCGATATATTTCGTGCCGTCATAACTCGATTTAAGGATATTTCCTTCCAGGTCAGTGAGAACAAGATTCGGAATACCTCCTCCCGGATGAGAAAATTTCTTTTTGAAGCTTTTGATCTTTGAATGATTGAGTTGAGGCCAGTTCATCTTCGTCGACTTCGAATATACTTCCATCGACTTTTTAGAGTCATCTGAGGAAATAAGAACGATTTCAAACTCGTCGCTCACAGCTTTGTATTGGTCGTAAAACTTCACTAGCGAGGGCGTGAACCGCTTGCACGGACCGCACCAGGATGCAGTGTAGTAAAAAAGGTAGTATTTTGTCGGCTTTTTATCGAGTTCGTAGGATTTCAACGACGACCCATCGAGCTTGAGCAGATTGCCATCGAGAACCTCATCAAACAGGTGAAGCACTTCAGCTTGTGGAGGCATCCAAGCTTCAACCAGCTTCGCGTCGCTCTCGATGAGATCAGAGACCGGAAAAGTCACTAGTTGACCGTTGAGCATCCTAAACGAAGCCTTGAGATCGGCTCCCTCTCCGGTTTTTCCGACCAGATTCAGCCTGGCGGTATTGCCGTCACTGCGAGTCCATGTCTTGAACTCTGCATGAAGCGGAAGTGTGATAAATGCTGCGGTAAGAATTAGATAGGCCAGTTTCATAATAGATTTTTTTAACGGTCGCACTCTCCCATCACAAAATCAAGTGACCCGAGGATTGCCGGGATATCAGAAATCATGTGCCCCGGTAAAAGTTTGGAAACAATCGAGAGATTGCAATAGGAGGGACTGCGAATTTTCAGGCGATTGGGAACTCCCCCACCCTTCGAATGGATGTAAAAGCCAAGCTCTCCTTTGGGATTTTCAGCTGCAAAATAGACTTCACCCTCTGGGGCGTCGATGCCCTGGGTGGCGACGATGAAATGGTGGATCAGCTCCTCCATTGACATTAGGACGCGCTCCTTGGCTGGCAGCATGCTCTTCGAATCAGCTAGATTAACCGGACCCTCGGGCATGGTGTCGAGCACCTGCCGACAGATACGGATCGACTGGCGCATTTCCTCCATCCGGATCTGGTAACGGGAATAACAATCGCCTTCGTCGGCGATTGGAACGTCGAAGTCGTATTTCTCATATCCTAGATAAGGGCTGTTCTTGCGAAGGTCGCGATCGATTCCTGAAGCACGGAGATTCGGTCCAGTCATTCCGTAGGAAATCGCTGATTCGGGGCTGATGACGCCAACATCAATCATCCGGTCGCGGAAGATCTTGTTGTTGTCGAGAAGCTTGGAAATTTCTCCAATCGCGACTTCGCACTCTTCGAGGAAAGAGCGGACCGCAGCGTCGAAGCCGGGAGGCATATCGCGCAGTTGGCCACCGACGCGGGTGTAGGAAGTGGTAAAGCGAGCGCCGGTGAGTTGCTCGCAGAGGTTGTAGACCTTTTCCCTTTCGGTGAAGGTGTAAAGGAAAACGGTCATCGCGCCGACGTCCATCGCGCAAACGCCAACCCCGAGCATGTGCGCCGAGATGCGGGCGAGCTCACAGCACAAGACCCGTAGTGCCTGGCCGCGCGGAGGCAGCTCCCAGCCCATGAGTTTTTCGACGGCGCAGGCGTAGGCGACATTGTTGGCCAGCGGCGCGAGGTAGTCCAGGCGGTCGGTGTAGGGCACGAACTGGTTGTAGTGCATATTTTCCGCGATCTTCTCGTCGCCCCGGTGCAGGAAGCCGACATCAGGATCTGCGGAGTGGATGACTTCCCCGTCGAGTTCGAGGATCAGGCGCAGGACGCCGTGGGTCGCTGGATGGGAGGGCCCCATGTTAAGGACCATGCGCTCGCCGACTAGGTCGTCGGTCTGTTCATGATAGGATTCAACCGCCTTGGCCGCTTTACCCAGCGTGTCCGGGGACTCATATTCTGTGGAAATACTCATAGGTTCGCTCGGGGGAAATAAGCACCCAAACCTACCCCTATCGCAAGGGCTTTGTCAGTTTTTTCCGTAACGCTCGCGAAACTGTTTGAGAAGGTCATCAATCCGGTCCGTCGTAGAACTGGTGGATTCGTCTTTCTCAGCCTCCGGTAGAGCAGCTTGGAACACATCGTTGAGATCGTTCAGGGCGGGTATTGCCTCGAATGGTGACACGGAAAGAGGCGGCGATTCCTCGGCGACAGGCTCACGCGCGATAGGCTCATCGGAAAAATCAGCTTGAGGCGCAAACTCTGCACTCTGCTCAGGCGGCTTATACTGTCCCCTCGCCTTGCGGTTCACGCCCTCGGCGTGAGCTTCCGGCAGTTTTCCAGAAGTTTCGAAGAGTTGTGTAAAAGGATGATCACTGGCCATATTTCGAGCGGTGTAATCGCGCGAAGTATGAGGAGCTTTTCTTTTCCTCAAAAGAGGTTTCACGGTCACCGTCCAAAATTCAGCACCTCTTTAACGCCAATTCAGCTAAAAATAATCGGTCAGCGTTGCTTGAAGAAAAAGTCATCAGGATTCATCGGCGGGGGTAACTCCTGAATCAGCAGGCTGTTCTCCGTAGGAATGCCCATCTCCAGCTCCAGAAGCGTGATCGCTTTGGCGACGCCGTGGACCGGGAAACGGTCTCGCGTCCGCAGCCATTGGTTTCCAAGAACCTCGTAAGCCCCCTGTCGCGAGGGAAAAACGGAATCCACAAGTCCCATCACCGACTGTTCGGGATCCTTATAATATCGAAGCGTATAGAGTAGGCCAAGCATGGTCGGTGGTAGAATTTTTTGCTCCGCCCTGATTTCCATGGCGAGCTCGAGAGACTCCTTTTCCCGCCCGGGCACTCTTGCGAGTGAGTAAAGTGCGGCCCGCTTCGCGTATTTATTCCTTACCATATCGAGCCGCACTGCTCCCATGTAGGCATCATATGAATCCTCAAAAGCCGCTGAATAGTCCCCGAAAGCTGCAATCTTATTTGGATCAGCTAGCAGATATCCCAACCTCTCGTAGAGAGCCGGATCTCTGGGATTGTTACGAATACCGTCTTCGAGAAAATCACGCCCACCCACGATGAAGTCCCGCCAAGCTTGCTTGCGCCGATGCGAAGACAAATCGGTCGTGCCGTAGAGATAATACGATGCCGCATTATAAGCCTGGTGCCAGCTACCCGTGTCCCAATAATACCGTGTGTGCGGCGCGAGATCTACGATGAAATCATAGGTCTCCGCGACCTCCGCCCATTTCTGTTCTTCAAAAAAGCCATAGGCACGAAGGTTCATGAACGTTGCCACCAAGGTCCGTAGGCCGCCTAGCGAAACTGCATAGAATGTCTGGCCGATCTTTTCACCGGTGCGGACTTTCAGCTTGGGCGCCAGCAAACCCTCATCGTAAAGCTGCTTGGTCACTCGCTGTTCGAAGGGTAAGCGCAAGGCACCCATTGCGAGCACCGAGAGACCGATAATGAAATATCTTTTTGCCTGATTCATCCGTATCAGAACTCCTTTTTAGCGAACGCAACCCATGAGGCAAAGATGTAAAAAACCACATAGAAAAGCCCGATTAATGCCAGTTTTCCAGCGATGAAGAGCGGCATGACTTGGCCCTCGATTACCGCGTCGATGACGTTGAAAATTTGAAAATCAGGGAGGACCAAAGCGACTAACAAGGTAACGAGTCGACTGAACCAACCATCAGCCATACCCACCTCCTGGCTCAGGTAGGCGGCCCTCGCATCGGCTTGGAAATGACCGCAGAAAAAGATCAGGAAACAGATGATGGTCGTAAACAGGGTGCTACTGGAGAATGTCGAGATCAGCAAGGCAATCGAAGCGATGATAGCCGCCTGCAGAAAAATCGCGAACACTGCACCCTGCAGCGAGAGTGTCGGTCCCTGAGCAAGAATTTCGGTTTTTAGTGCGAGGGTTTCTGCGGCAGGCCAACCCCGCGCCGCTGCGATCCCGAGTTGCTGAGATAACAATAGATTTGTCCGCAGATAGAGAATTCCGGTCATGAGCATATCCATCAGCAGTAGCGAGACGAACACCAGCAACAGCACCCCAAGTAATTTTCCAGCAAGGTAATCGAGGCGCGGCACCGGCTTTGCTAGGATGGTGTAAAGTGTGCGATCCTCGACGTCCTTTGGCAGCAAGAGCGCGGTCGCAACAATGGAAAGCACCACTGAGAACAGGGTCATCGCCCCCAGCGACCAGCTCTTGATCGAGCTTAGCACGTGCGTGCCGGTTGATTCCGGCCCCTGGTGCTGGGGCAGATTGAAGAAGTTACTGGCGATCAGGATCACAGCGAAAAACGCCAGGAAATAGAAGACCTTCATCCTCACTAACTGGGTGAATGCGTGCATGGCGATGATCCCGATACGGCTCGCGTGAGGGGGGATGGATTTGATCAATGAAATCGGATTCATGGGACGAAAATGTTATCTGTAGCTGTCATGTTTGCGGGTTTCGCGAAGGAATAGGCGCTCCAGCGTCGTTCTCGGCCTGCCTGTCCTTACCAGCTCCGCGTTTCCATCACGTGCAATCAGTTCCTCGATCTCCGCGACCAACTCCGGGCTGGCGTCTTTTAGCACGAGTTCCGTCTGATCCTCGATCGCGATCAGATCGTCAAGCTTGCCCTCCTTGATCATTTTCCCGCGGAAGATGATCCCAACCGTATCGCAAACCTCCTGCACCTGCTCGAGCAAATGCGAGCATAGAAACACGGTAATCCCCTGCTCCTTGAGTTTGAAAATCAAATCCCGAATCTCACGCGATCCGACCGGATCGACCCCGGCAGTCGGCTCATCGAGAATCACCAGCCGTGGCTCTTGGATCAACGCCTGCGCCAGCCCGATGCGTTGCAGCATTCCCTTCGAGTATCCGCCGATTCGCCGATGACTCGCTCCCGTCAGGTCCACCAGCTCCAGTAATTCCTTCACTCGGTCGCGCAATTTCGCGCCTTTGATCCCGCAGAGTTTGCCATAGAATTTCAAAGTCTCCTCCCCGCTGAGGTGCTTGTAGAAATAGGGATTCTCGGGAAGAAAGCCAACCTCGTCGCGGGAATCCACTTTCAAAGAATCCTTGCCAAAGATGGAGCAATCGCCAGAACTCGGGGCCACCAAGCCAAGCAAGGCTTTCATGGTCGTCGATTTTCCCGACCCGTTCGGGCCAATCAGGCCGTAAACCTCACCCGGCATGATCCGTATCGAGACATCGTCGACGGCCCGAAGCGGCTGCTTCTTAAAAGAAGTTTTAAAATCCTTCACCAGATGGCGGATCTCTACAGCAGTCGGACGGTCGGTCATAAGCCCGAACAGATTGCCGCCCCGAGGGCAGGCTTGCAATTCTTTCCTGTGGCCAGCCACACGATGCAGAAACCTGTGTTTTCTGTAATTGCCTCGCTGGCAATGCGTGGTTAAGAATTCCACACCATGAAAAAACTCATATTGAAAAAAGCCAAGCTATTCTTGGGACTCGTCGCCGCGCTCGCGCTACCATCCTGCCTCCAGAACGAGACCACTATCACACTAAACAAAGACGGAAGCGGCACCATCGTGGACGAAACCATGCTCAGCGCGCAGATGGCGCAATCGATGACCCAATTCGCCCAGCCCGGACAGCCAGATCCCATCGCTGAGATGTTCTCGGAGGAAAAGGCGAAAGCGAAAGCAGCTAAAATCGGTGAAGGCGTCGAATACGTGAAAACCGAGATAATCGAAAATGACGGCAAGAGAGGCGCCCGTGTTCACTACAAATTCACAGACATCAACAAGATTTCCATCAACCCTGGCGCCGCAATGGAAAGCTTAGGAGGCGACAAAGTAGAAGCCGAAGAGGAAAAGGATGAAGACCTCAAGTTTGCCTACGAAGATGGTAAACTGAAAATTATCGTTCCTCCGTCCGACTTTGAAGACATGGCCGCGGACAACGGTCCTCAGGACCCGCAGCAGGAAGCCATGATGATGCAAGCGATGGCCGATATGCGCCTGACCGTGAAACTCGTCATCGCTGATGGAATTGCGGAATCTACCGCCAGCCACGTCGATGGCAATACGGTCACACTCTTCGATATCCAGGTCGACAAAATGTTTACCCATAAAGACGAATTGAAAAAGATTGCTGAAACCTCCAAGACCGATATCGACGCTGCCAAGGCTGCATTCTCAAAGTTGGAAGGAATCAAGATCGAGACGAAGGAAGACGCAACTGTAACGATTAAATAATCCAGGCTTCCTCGCCGGTCCTAGACCGGGCCGGCAAGAGAGCCAAACTTCAATTAACAAAAAAGGCGCGCCGGAATGACCCGGCGCGCCCTTTTACTTAAAAGATCAATCAATGCTCGCGGCAGAACTGCTCGAAGCGCGTGAGTCCTTCGTTCAGGACGTCCAATGTGGTGCAATAGCTGAGACGGATTCCCTCGTCGTAACCGAAAGCCACACCCGGAACGACTGCGACTTTGTAACGGGAAAGGAGCTTGTCGCAGAGGTTCATTGATTTGAGGCCCATCTGACCGGTGTAGACGAAGAAGTAGAAAGCGCCCTGTGGCTCCACAACTCGAATATTTTGGATGGCCTGAAGACGGGAGAAAACGAACTGGCGTTTTACATCATACTCGCCGCGGAGATCATCGATGAATGATTGGTCTCCCTGAAGCGCCGCCAGCCCACCGTATTGGGCGAAAGTTGTCGCGTTCGAGACCGTGTGGTTCTGCACCTTGTCAATCGCATCCGCGAGCGGTTTTGGGGCAGCCGTGTAGCCGAGCCTCCAGCCGGTCATCGAGTAGGCTTTCGAAAAGCCGTTAACCGTAATCGTCAGGTTGTAAAGTTCTTCGCTAAGCGAAGCAATCGAAACATGCTTGGCCTCGCCATAGACGAGCTTTTCGTAGATCTCGTCGGACAGAATGATGATATCCTCAGTGAGCGCGACCTCGCCGATGGCAAGCAGTTCCTCTTTCGTGTAGATCGCTCCGGTCGGATTGCCGGGAGAGTTGATGATCACCATTTTCGTAGCGGGTGTCATTGCCTCTTCGAACTGGTCGGGAGTCATTTTCCAACCGGTCGACTCTTTGGTCTCGACCAGCACAGGAGTGCCTCCAGCGAGGCGGACCATCTCCGGGTAGGAAACCCAAAAAGGTGATGGGATGATCACCTCGTCACCTTCTTCGATGATCGCGAGAATCGCATTGAAGCAGGCCATTTTCGCGCCGGAGGTGACACAGATCTGATTGGCCGCGTAGTCGAGGCCGTTGTCGGTCTTGAATTTCTCGGAAAGCGCCTGCCTGAGCTCAGGAATACCGCCTGAAGGTGTGTATTTCGTGCGACCGTCCATGAGTGCCTTGACTGCGGCTTCCTTGATGAATGTTGGCGTGTCGACTTCTGGCTCACCCCCGGCGAGCGCATACACTTCCTCGCCTTTGGCGATCATTGCTTTAGTCTGCGCGGTGACCGCGAGAGTGAGGGACGGAGAAACCTTTTCGATTCGTGATGAAATACTGTGCATGATAGGCGCTGTGGTTGATTTGCAGGACTTTTACCTCTGTCACGATAGCGCAACAGACTCTGATGCACCACCGAAACGGGCGGCGCTTGTTTTGCAGCCTCCCCCCGACAGTAGCAAGAGAAATGCTCAGCAAATACTAGCCTGCTACCAACTTGCCCGTAACATGACAGTCAAAATATACGAGCTTCAGGGTTTTTGCTTGCCTACGTGAGGAGCAAGCAAGATCTTCAAAACCTTAAAAACACGGAAAGCGCAGGCGTGGAAATGGCACTCCAAACTAACCAGCGAAGCTGCAAGGTTTGACACTGCTATAGCACCACGCCCTTGACGTTAGTTCGATTTGGTCAAGTGGCTTAGTTTTGGTGCGGTAAGTTCTAACTGACGGACAGATGCATTCCCTGCTTCTTGAAGTTGCGGAAATGGGGTTATTTCGGAATAGCTCCGATAAAGAACGGGATTACAGCTCTTCCGATAGGCTAATCGATACACGATAAAACATCTTCTCATCTGCGGCGTTGAGGGTGACCGTAAGCCGTTCAAACGAGTCGTTAACTGACGCCGTCGTGGTATTAAGCACTTCCGAGCTAGCGTCGACCCAGCTCGTGCTTTCTAGGCTTGGAGACCGTTCCAACACATAAGTGAGCGCGCGCTGTGCTGCGTCTGTTCGTCGCAGATACTGTATTTTGTATTCGGCTTCATTTACCGATGGCACGGAATTCGGAGCAAGCTGGGTCACCCCGTCGGCTTGGGTGACAGAGGCCATTTCGGGGTCTCCACCAAGTGCATATTCAAGCAGGTTGGAAAATCCGTCCAAGTCGATATCGGCCGACTCGGCGGGGTCTGACAATTCAGAAGACCAACTTAAATAGGATTCAATCACTTCGATCGGAATTTGCTGGACCGTTGCGGAGGACTCATCCGCAGAATACTGCACGGCCAAGTCAAAGCTGTCGGGGCTCGGGAAGATGAGCGTAGTGGCCAAGCTCGTGTTTTGAGCGGCGGTCAGCCCGCCTTTTCTTGCGGAAACCAAACCGCCAGCAATGTCGGCGAGCCACAGCGAGCCGGAAGCGGAAACCGGCGTTGATCCGATCGGCAAGTTGTAAGACAGTTTTAGGTTGTTAACATCATTGATGAGACTGGGGTTCGAAACCTCAAAGCTGAGGTTTGCCGGGTAGCCCGCTCGGATAATCAGTGGAACTGTGGGCGTAAATGTTAGTGCTATCGACTCAAGATTCGCCTCGGTCATGTGATAGCCTTCCGCCGCCATGATCTTATTGATCTGGCTGATATAGGGAGGATGGGCGACAAAACTATCGATGGTGGTGGTGGTTCCCACTGCAGATAAAATCGCGGTATGGATGCCGACGATTGCCCCGATATTGTCGACGTTGACTAGGCTTGGACCGCCCGAGTCACCAGCCTCTGCGTATGCATCGTCAACAAGGCCGGCAACATTTTGGTAGACGAACTGCAAAGTTCTAGTGTTGTTGATGCCTCCGCCCGATGTGACCGGTGTGCCAAAAAAGTCGTTGATGGCATTGGAGATGCCATTGCCGCCGCGTATCCTTTTGCCGAGAACGATCAACTGGTTGTATGGCGCTGCTAGATAGGCAGCTTCGTTCGGCAAGTTAAGATAAGGTTGAAAGCTGACACGATCGGTAGTAGCTACGATCTCGACCAACTCACCGAGCGATAGGTCGGTGGCCTCGGAGTTGTCGTTGAGGATGTTGTGATTCTTCTTGACGGTGTAGCTGCGCACGGTTCCGTCGGCAGCGACAAACCGCAACATGTCGCCCACGGAAGGGCGGAAGTGTCTAGCGCCGACGAAGAACTTCGGTGACACCAGTGTTAGTGATCGCGGTTCCGACCCACCGACTCTCCAACCGACGCCGGTCAGATCGACGTTTTTGTGAATGAAGGTCGTGCTCGTGACAGGAGCGGCTGGGAACCCAATAAAGCGGTCGTGCCGTGCTTCCGAGTAGGTTCGTAACTGAAGCGCCTCCAGTGAGGATGTCAGAGAGAGTAAAACGACAAGAATTGCGGTGCCCATTCCGTGGTTCGCGAAGAAGCCCAAATGACATGAGGGAGTGAAAAGCATTAAAAAACAGGGTAACAGATTTCGGCTCATTGTAAAGTCAGCCTGCGGAATCGCATTGCAAAAATCCCCTTTGAGTGGCGCAGCGTTTTCTGCCAAATCTCGATCTGCCTTTTTTTCTTGGTAACTGGCTGCTCCTTAAGCGAGACCTTCCTTATTAAAAAGGGCGCACACCGGCGCACACTTTTTTGCTGAACAAGCCGCTCGGCATCCGGACTCCGCTGCGGTGCGCGCTGAGGTGGGGTGCGATCCGCTATGCGGGGCGCGGCTTCGCCGAACTTGTGGTCGAGGCCATCGGCGATTTCGAATCAGAATGGAAACATCCACGGTATCAGGAGAACCGCGACCCCCCACAAGATCAGATTCAGCGGGATACCTATTTTTAGGAAATCGCTAAACTTGTATCCACCCGCTCCATAGACATACGTATTGGTCTGATAACCGATGGGAGTGACGAAACTCGCACTAGCTCCAAACATGATCGCCACTAGGAAAGGCCGCGGATCGACATCCATCGATGCGGCGATGGAAATGACGATCGGTGTCATCAGGATCGCAACGGCGTTGTTCGTGACCAATTCCGTTAGGATCGAGGTAAGAAGATAAATCGCGGCGAGGATAGCCAGAGGTCCGAACTGTTCCAGCACTCCGACCACACCCATTGCGATCCATTCCGCACCGCCACTTTTTTGCATGGCCAGTCCCACCCCGAGCATTCCATAGATCAGAAAAAGCACATTCCACTCAATGCTGCTGTAAGCTTCCTTTACGTTCAGACAGCCGCACAATATTACCACCACAGCGCCAATCAGGGCGGCACTGGTGATCGCCAGCAGGTTGAAAGCCGAGACCAGAACGACGAGAGCCAACACCGCCACCGCCACCGCCATCCGGGATTTCAATCTGGGACGGATCATCGTTTCATTCAGACTCAGGAAACTTCCCTCTTGATCCAACCGAACCAAGTTTTTCACCGGTCCCTCCAGCAACAAGGTATCGCCGAATGCAAGCCGCATGTCTTGGTAGCCCTCACGGACGTTGGTTCCCTTGCGGTGAATCGCGGCCACCACGATTCCATATTTCCGCCTGATGTTGGATGCCCTGACGCTCTTGCCGATTAACTGACTCCGCGGTCCAATGATCGCTTCAACGGTTTTAATCTCAAAACCCTCATCCGCTTCATCCGACGTTCCGGTCATCTTATGGATCATCGTCACGCCCTGATCAGCCTGAATTTCAGCCAACTGTTTCGAGGTCGCCCGGAACCAAAGCACGTCTCGGCTCTGGAGAGTGATCGCATCCAGAGGAATGTCGTCCACCCGCCGTCCGTGCCTGATCACTTCGTAAACAATAGTTCGTTTCCTATCTGAAAAAAGCGGATGTTTGATCAGGCGCTCACCAATGAGCGGGGAGCCTGCCGGCACCTCCACGGCACTGGAAAATTTCCTCGTATCCTCTGCGCTCAACAAGCTGCTAACGGTATCCCGCTCCGGCAACAGGTGCCTGCCTATAAAGAAAATATAGAGAGTGCCGACCAACGCATAGACGACGCCCAGTCCGGCGATTTCGAAAATACCGAACGCAGGCTGCCCCTGCTCTTTTGCAAGGCCCGCCACCAAAAGATTCGTTGAAGTTCCGATCAATGTGATCGTGCCGCCAAGAATACTCAGAAACGAAAGCGGAATCAGAAGTTTGCTGGCCTTCAGCCCAGTGCTCCTTGCAAAACTCATCAGAACGGGTAGGAACACGATCACCACCGGAGTGTTGTTCATGAAGGCAGACATCGGAATCACGATCAACGCGAGAACAAGGATCGCCCGCGGTAGCGATTTTCCGGCCCATTTTTCAAAACGGAACGCGATCCAATCGATCACGCCTGTTCGCGTCAGTGCCTCACCAATGATGAACATCGCACCGATGGTCATCGGGGCCGAGTTACCGAAGACCACACCGAGATCCTGTTCGTCGAGAATACCTGTAAGCAATAGCAGCGCAAGGCCACCGAGTGCGACCAGGTCGTTCGGAAGCCACTCTTTCGCGAATACCACGAATACTCCCACGAGAACCGCGAAGGTGATCAGCATTTGATAGTTTTCCGGCATCGTTTCTTCCCAAGTTTAGTCATTTCCTTCCTGCTTGCAATCCATCCCGCTCGCGGTTTCGCACTTCCTTGAATTTTGAAATTTGAAATTTGAAAGTTAGAGCCCTAGCATCCCACCCATGAATCAACCCCGCATCCTCGACGGAAAAGCCGTCGCCGCCTCCGTCCTCGATGAATGCCGTGCCGAAACCGCCGAGCTCAAGCAACGGGGTATCACACCTGGCCTCGCCGTCGTCCTCGTCGGTAGCGATCCAGCCTCCGCGGTCTACGTCGGATCAAAAGCCCGCACCTGTGCGGATCTCGGGTTCCATTCGGTAAAAATCGAACTCCCGGAAGAAACCACTCAGGAAGAGCTACTGAAAGTCGTCGCCAAGCTTAATGCGGACCCCGCCGTCCACGGTATCTTGGTCCAGTCTCCCCCGCCAAAACACATCGACGAAGAGACGGTCATCCGCGCGATTGATCCACGTAAAGATGTCGATGGATTCCACCCGGAGAACGTCGCGAAACTCGTGCTCGAGGATCCCACCGGCTTCGTCCCCTGCACCCCTGCAGGATGTATGAAATTACTCGAAATGTCAGGCATCGATACCAACGGAGCCGAAGCCGTTATCCTCGGCCGCTCGATGATCGTCGGCAAACCCATGGCGATGCTGCTCGTCGCTAAAAACTCCAACGCGACGGTCACCATCGCCCACTCACGTTCCAAAGACCTCCCCGCAATCTGCCGCCGCGCTGATATCCTCATCGCCGCAGTCGGCCGCCCGGACATGGTCAAAGCTGATTGGGTAAAGCCGGGTGCCGTAGTCATCGATGTCGGAATCAACCGCATCCCCGACACCTCGAAAAAATCCGGCTCTCGCCTCACCGGCGATGTCGATTTCAAAGAAGTCTCACCACGCTGCTCCGCGATCACCCCGGTTCCCGGTGGAGTCGGCCCCATGACCATCGCCATGCTCATGAAAAATACGATCAAGGCGGCGAGGCAGTTAGGCTAGGGGTTGCTCCCCCGGAACCAACCCGTGATACTCGATCTCGTCTTCTTGGCGGGTAGGACCTCGTGCCAGAAATCCCCGGCAAGGAAACACACCAATGTGCCCATCCTTGGCTCGATGATGACAAACTCCCCTTCCCTGTCCCCGGGCGTTGTCCAAAGTTTCAGTTCTCCGCCGTCACCGGGTTGCCAGTCGGAATTCAGATAGAGAATCACCGAGACCAGCCGGTCGGTCGTTTCTTGATGCCGGTCCAAATGCGCCTTGTAGAATCCACCTTCCGGATACACGGCGAAGTGCCCCTCGAAATCGAATAAGCCCAGATAAAGGTTCTGGTTCAGCTCCATACGGACTTTCTCCAGACGCCCGAGATAATTCCGCTGACAGGTAGTGATCTCATTCTCCTTGAGCCACATCACATGATCCGTCCGTATATCTTCGCGGATCACCAGCCCCTTACCTCGCCCCACCCCGGCTCGCCGAAATTCGCCCTCATGCCACGCCTCAAGACTTTCCCGCGAAAGATTTCCAGCCACATCCTCTTCGAGAAATCCCGGCAACACGCACCAGCCGGTCGCGTGGATTTGCTCGACCAGTTTCTGATAGGGAATTTCAAATGGGTCGTGCAAGGGCGAAAGCTGCCATAAAATCCAGCCTTAGCTAGAAAATTTCCGAGTTCGGCAGCGACGAAACCGACCCCTGTCTCCCAACTCCTGATCCCTAACGCAGCATGCGTTTCCCCCAGAGCAACAGCCCCCCGGTGACAACCGCGAAAAACGGAACCTGCCAGAGCATGGCGTTACGGAGTTGGTTTCCCGCCGGATCGTCAGGGAATGAGGCGAGCAGCATGGAGAAGCCGAGACTAAAGGAGCCGTAGCCGAGATTGAATGCCAGGCCTCTGACAGAGAGCACGGTGGCCCGATTTCCGGAATCCGAGGCTCGGTTGAGCGAACGACTCATGGTGAAACGAAGGAAACCCAGAGTCATCATGAGCAGTGTCGCGGGCAGTAGGCACCACCAGCTGTTAGATGGGATCAGGCCACTGAGACCAATGAGTGCGAACAGCGCAACAAGGGCAAGGTTAGCTAGGGTGCTAAAGCGTCTGTTGAGCCGTAAGGCGATGGCTGGCACGAGGTAACCGCCCACTCCAATCGCCGCACCGATGAAACCATAGGTCCATTCCGGCAGGTTGATGAGGCGGTAGTAGCTGGAGTTGATCGTCGCGAAATTCCGCACCACCGCATCAATCGAAAGCCCGATGATAACTATGACACGGGTGGTCGGATTGGTGAAAACCCATTTCGCGGTCGCCATGGTCAGAGAGAAAGCGCCAACGCAGGCTTTCAAAACCCCTTCCTCGTGGGTCTTCTTAGGTTCGACCATGCGCATCGTGATCCACAGACAGGCGAATCCTTGGGCGAGCACGAGCACGAGCGGAAGACGATGGGCGAGCGCTTCACTGATCTTGAGAGACTCTGGTAGAAAGCGGTTGATGATCGAGGGATCATACATCAGACCGCCGATCACCATGGCGATCACAAAGCCGACCGAGCGAAAGCGCATCGCGGTGGAGAGGACTTCGTCCCAAGCGTCATCGCGGTCGCCCTCGGGGAGCGAATCGTAAGCGAGAGCCTCATCCGCCCCGCTGGCTGCGGCCTCGGAAATACCGGACAGCAGACGATTGGCGATACAAAGTGAGACCAAAACCCAGCCGCCGTCTTTCGGTGCGAGCAGAAGGCATGACATTTCCGCGATCATCAGCACGGAAGCGGAAACCAAAAGGGTCTTACGCCCCAAAGTATCCGCTAAAGCGCCTGAGGGAACTTCGAATAGAAAGATCGAGGCAGCCCAAACGAGATTCAAAAGCACAAACTGGTCGAGCGTAAGCCCGAGATCCAGAAACAGAATGGCGAGAATTGGATAGTAGGCACGGGCGTTGTATAGCGTGGTGAACCACACATACCGCATCGGATTTCCGCTGGCGTCCTTATTTCCTGACATCGAGCGGGAAACCTAACCGGATTTCGCAGCGCGCAAACTCCAATCTCACGCAAGATTCTCAACCGAACCTCGAAGGAGCGAGCTTGGTCAGATCGATGGTGCCTGTTTCGCCGGAAACGAGTTTCTCAACCAGCGATCCAGTCACCGGGCCAAGGCTCAGGCCCATCATCGCATGGCCAGTGGCGGCGATCACGCGCTTGTGGCCGGACACATGACCCAAATAAGGCAATCCGTCCGGCGAGCACGGACGGAGGCCGACCCATGGCTCGACGCCATCGAAGTCCTCTTTTCGAAAATCCGGATAAAAGCGGCAGAAGGATTCAATGATGCCTTCAAGTCGGCGCGGGCTGATCGAGGTGTCGGAGCCACAGATTTCCATCGTCCCGGCGACGAGTAGACTATCACCCATGGGCGTGACGGCAACGCGCCCCTCTTTAAGCAGGCTGCATAGCCGGAGGGACTTACGCGGGTTGGGCAGAGTAAAAGAGTAGCCTTTCCCACCCTGCATCGGCATCCGCAGACCCAACTTGCGGGCGAGTTTGACCGTCGCGATTCCGCCGGCGAGGACGATACGGTCACCGGTTAGCGAATCGCCTGAAGCCAATTTCACACCGACCACCTCCTCACCCTCGCGGACAAAATCGACTACCTCGCCTTCCACCAAGGTTCCTCCTTCGCGAGTGATCCCCCGCCTCAACGCCTCGGCGAAATCCACGGGAGAGAGATGGCAATCTTGTTTCCACCAAACACCGCCGACCGCATCGACCTCGGCGTCGGGTTCGAATTCGCGGAGACGTTCCTTGCCAAACATCTCCGCCTCAAGACCCAGCCGATGAGCCGCTTCAACGACCTCCGACTCCTCCGCCAAACCCTTTTCACCTTGGCAAAGCATCAACAGACCGCGCTCGACGAGCGTGAAACCCTCGCTTTTGGAAAGCTCCTGATGCAGGCGGCGGCTTTCAAGACTGAGATCACGGAGAAGCGTTTCACTGCGCGCGACATGGCCCGCGTTCGCGTTGCGGAAAAACAACCAGACCCAGCGCGCGAGGTCGATATCGATACGGGGACGAAGAAAAAACGGGCTCTTGGGGTTGAGCATCCAGCGCAGACCCTGAGCGATCACTCCGGGTGCGGCTAGCGGGACGAAATGGCTTGGAACCACCATGCCGGCGTTGCCTATCGAACAGCCGGAAAGCAGCGAAGGATCGCGCTCGACCACAGTCACTTTGCGTCCGGATTTGGAAAGGTAGTAAGCACTTGCGAGCCCCACCAAACCGCCACCGATCACGACGACTTCTCCTGTTTTCCCATTCATCTCAGACATCAGCTCTTACCGAAAACATTTTCCGTGCCTATCCCAAAGCGAAACGGATCATCTGGTTCAAGAACGATCTCGCTCTCCGCGGTAATCCACGCCTTTCCGGTGACGATTGGCACGATCCGCTCAGGGTCAATACGTCGATATTTCCCTACAAACACAGTTCCAAGTATCCCTGCCTGGCGGAAAATTTCGCCCTCGGCGAGTTGGCCGTCAGCCGCGAGGCATGCGAGTTTGCCGCTGGTTCCCGTCCCGCAAGGCGACCTGTCATAGGCTCCGCCAGGGCAGAGCACGAAATTCTGGCTATCGGCCTGCACCCCCTCTGTGGGTTCGGCAAAAACCTCCACGTGATCGATGAGGTCTCCCTCTTCACTACGGACACCCGAGGAATCCAGCATACGGCGGACGGCTGTCGTGAACTTCACCAACTCCGCAATACCAGATTGCTTCACCGGAGGCCCCTGACCTGCGATAAGAAAAAACCAGTTTCCTCCCCATGCGATATCGCCAGTGACCGCACCGTAGCCGGGAACATCGACGCTGAAGTCTTTTCTTGTCCGGTAGCTCGGCACGTTCTCCACCGTCACGTTTCCATCCTCGGAAAGCTCCGTGGTGATGACCCCGATCGGGGTTTCGAGGCGATGCGATCCGGGACCGATCCGCCCCATGTGCTCCAGCGTGCGGATCACCCCGATGGTGCCGTGGATGCAGCTTGGCAGATAGCCGCCGTTGTTAAAAAAAACGACTCCGGAAACACAGTTCGGATCGATCGCTTCACAGAGGAAAGCACCCACCACGGCATCGAAACCACGCGGTTCATCGATCAGGCAGCGGCGCATCCAATCGGCGTTTTGCTGAAGAAAATTCCGCGCAGCCAATGCGCCCTTTTCCGGCATATCCGGGCCACCGGAAATGACCACCCGGGTGGGCTCACCAGCGGTGTGTGAATCGATGACTCGCAACCGGCCCACCACGTTGGGAACATTGGCACTCATCGATGTTTGCCAGCTAGAAACGGCTTATTTGCCATCCCAGTTGCTCCACCAGTTGCGGAAGAGCTTCCACTGGATGTGGAGAAATTGCTTCTGGCTGGCGCTGAGATGATCGGATCCGTAAATCTGATGCGTATAAGCTTCGTGACCTTCGAGAACCATCAACTCCTTGTAATGGAGGACGAGATCCGGACCTTCATCGAAGGTGGAAAGAACCGTCAGCGCTTCGGAGAGTTCCAGAGCGTATTTGCGTGCTTGGGTGTCGCCCGTGGCGGCCTTGCTCGATAGTTCCACGAAACGAAGGATCTCGGTAGGAAGCGCGTTGCCGACGCCGGTGATCGCACCAGTTGCGCCGCAATTGACAAAACCATGAAACACCTGCGTGTCGACGCCTGCCATCAGGGTCAGTTCATCGCCACTGGTGATGAACTCAGCCGCGTAGCTCAGCGATTTCGCACCGCCGAACTCCTTGAAGCCTATCAGGCTTGGAAACTCCGAATGCAGGGCAAAGAACAGATCGGCCTTGGTTTCAAAACCATAATAAGGACTGTTGTAGATGACAGCTGGAAGATCTCCACCGGCTTTCAGGATGCCGCGGAAATGCTCTTTCTGCGCAGCTGCCGAACTAGCACGCGACAGCACGCGGGGGATAACCATCAGGCCATCGGCCCCGACTTCTTTCGCATGAGCAGCATGCTCCGCAGCGATCTTGGAATTTTGGGCACCGGTTCCGACCACAGTCGGGATGCCCGCTTCGACAAGACGGCGGACACCTTCCTGGCGCTCCGCATCAGTGAGAAGCGGCCAGTCACCCATCGATCCGCAATAGACCACCGCACGCATGCCTTTTCCCATAAGAAACTGGGCGGTCTCGACTAGTGCGTCGTAATTAATTTTTCCGTTCTCGTCGCACGGCGTCATGAGAGCTGGGATACATCCCGTGAAAATTGGATCGGTCATGGTTCTATAAATCTTGTTTGTAAAATCCGGCACACTGCCGTGCCGGCGCAGTTCGTATGCGCTCGAACGCAAGTTGTCAAAAACAACCGCAGGGAGAGGTGCTTCGCTGAGCGCCTGCACAAGCCGAGCCGATTCGCTCCGTTCTTATCCAGCGATCAGCGACACGCCGCCCCTTGTCACTGCTCAGGACCGCGGTCGTGGTCGATGCGGAAAGCTTTTCCTCTCAGCTTCGCGTTGCGTGTCTTCTGGATCGCTTGGTCAGCGAGTCCTTCGGGGACATCGACGAGGCAGTGTTTCGGGAAAAGTGTGATACGACCGAGCGAGCCGTCTGGAAGTCCAGCCTCACGATACATCATGCCGACGATGTCTTTAGGCATGATGCCCGCGCCTTTTCCTAGCGAGATAAACAAGCGGCTCATGCCACCTTCGACCGGGCCGGCATCACGATTGCCACCGCGTTCGTATGGCTGATCGCGGGCACCATAATCACGGCCCTCGGAATCACGGCCACCTGACTCACGGCGTTCGGAATCACGGCGTTCGGGACGTTGCCGGTCGCCTTTACCTTTGTTAAAATCTCTCCTCGGGCCATCTGGCTCGCGGTCCTCCTGAATCGCCTCGCCTTCCCTGCCACTCGATTCGCGCAGCATCGTGATGAGCGCACCAGCGATATCCGTCGGGGTGTGACCTTGCTCGAGAAGGCGGTCGACATTTTCCTGGTAGGAATCAAAGCCACCGGTTTCAAGGCGCTCTTTGAGCGATTCGAAAATGATGTCCGCACGGCGGCCCTCCACCTGCTCAACGGAAGGGATCTTTTCGCGCTTGATGACCTGGCGGGTGTAACGCTCGACACCCTGCAGGCGGTAGATCTCACGGCCAAAGACGAAGGAGACGGCCCGCCCGGAGCGCCCGGCACGGCCTGTGCGTCCAATGCGGTGAACGTAGTCTTCGGGGTCAGTTGGAAGGTCGTAGTTAAAGACGATATCGATCTCATCGATGTCCAGTCCGCGTGCGGCGACATCTGTGGCAACGAGTAACTCAACCGCACCATCGCGGAAACGCTTAAGCACTCGCTCACGCATCTGCTGGGTAATATCCCCGTGCAGACGGTCGGCTGCATAACCTCGATTTACCAGATCCTCGGTGCATTCATCGACAGTCCGTTTCGTATTGCAGAAAATGATCCCGAGACGCGGCGGGTTCATATCGAGGATTCGGGAAAGAACCTCGACCTTGGAGCGTTGCCGCACTTCATAGTAGGCCTGCTCCACCGTGGAAACGGTCATCGCCTTCTGCTCGATTGCGATGGTTTCGGGATTATTTCCAAACTTCTTGATGAAGCGGGAGACCCCAGCATTCATCGTCGCGGAGAAGAAAAGAATTTGGCGCTCTTTCGGAAGCGCGGCGAGCACCTCGTCCATCTCCTCCTTGAAACCCATGTCGAGCATGCGGTCGGCCTCGTCGAGAATCGCCATCTTGATGCGGCTGGCATCGAAGGAACCGCGGCGGAGGTGATCGAGCAACCGCCCTGGAGTCCCGACGACAAGTTGCGCGCCGTTGCGGAGGGCGCGGAGCTGGCGATCGATCGGTGCCCCACCGTAAACCGGAGTCGCCTGAAGACCCTGCTTTTTCGCGCCGAGTCGATGGACTTCCTCGCAGACCTGAACAGCGAGCTCACGCGTCGGGCACAGGATGAGCACCTGTGGGTAACGTTCATTCACATCGATCTTGGCAAGCGCAGGCAACGCGAAGGCCGCAGTTTTTCCTGAACCGGTGGCTGAAAGCCCGAGGATATCCTTACCTTCCAAAGCAGGCGGAATCGCCTTCCACTGAATTGGCGAGGGGCGCTCGTAGCCTAGAGTTTCGATAGCCGCGAGCAGATCGTCGGGAAGCCCAAGCTCGGAAAAGGGAGGTGTGTCCATAAAATAAGAAAACCGCGAAGTTTTCGCAGGGGCGCGCACCATTGCATGACTTTCTCGGAAAATACAAGCATGGATTTCTCACCCAGAATTATTGCCGAATTATTCCTTCCACCGGAAATGCCCGGTGATGGGGAAGTCCGTGAGCCTGTCCTCCTCTCGCGTGCCGCCGCCAATGTTGTGTATCACCAATGGCAAGCCGTCCTCGTTCTTCTTTTCGCTAACAATCATGATGTGCGGAAGATTTGGCGGAACGATACAGGTCACAAGATCGCCAGGAAGGAATTTTCCCGGAGCGGGCTTGGCCGCAACGGGAACCGTGGTGTGGTGCCTTTTGAAGTAGGCCATCAGATTCGGAACTCGGCGGTGGTCGATATTCTTGTCGGGCCTTTTCAAGCCCCAGATTTTTGGGTATTTCCCGAAATTCGCACGCATGTCTCCATGGACTAGTTTCTGGAGATCCTTGTCGATACCATCTCGCAGGGCTCGGATGACCACATCGGTGCAAACACCGCGTTCGCGCGGGATGTCGCCTCCCGGATAGGCTAGCGAAACATAGGCCGGATCATAATTCACAGTGACACCGATCTGTTTGCGGGCGGCGGAGACGATTTTTCCGCCGGTTTCAGCAAACGCAAAGGAACAAGCGATGAGAAGGAGAACGGCAACACGCAGCATATTTCCCAAGTGAAAGGTGTATTTTCCGCAAAGCAAGCTATGATGAAACTCAATGACCGAATTATTTAGCACGCGAGTCCCAGGAAGGATCGCCTTTTTCCGGAATGTTCTGGAAGACGCAGGAATCCAGACCTTCGTGAGAAATGAGAACCTTTCGGGAGTCGAGGGCATGATCCATATCTTCGAGCCCGCATTATGCGTGGTGAACGACGAGGACGAGACCCACGCCCGCGAGCTAATGGAGCAGGCGAAACTTTCCGAGGATCCGGGCGACGGCCCGGAAATCGGCTGTGGCCAATGCGATGAAAAAAATCCTTCGAACTTTAGCACATGCTGGAACTGCGGGGCGGAGCTGTCGATTTGACAAGCCCACGCATCGCGCAAACTATGTTTGATGCAACAGAATCGATTCAACCGCCGTTCCGCAATCGCCCTTGGTTCGGCAGCCTCTCTGGCAGCCGTTCTGAGGCTCCGATCCGCCCCGGCAGTCCAGACCAATCCGGAACCGGAGAAGCTCGGGATCGCCCTGCTCGGCCTCGGAGATTACGCCACCAACTGGCTCGCCCCAGCGATCGCTCAATCCCGCTATGGAAAAATAACCAGTATTATCACAGGCTCCCCTGAAAAGGTTCCGACGTGGCAGGAGAAGTATAAAATCCCAGACGCGAACGTTTACAATTACAAGAACCTCGAAGATATCGCGAACAACGAGGACATCGACGTCGTTTACGTAGTCACCCCTACCGGCCTGCATCACAAGTTTGCAATTCGTGCCCTCGAAGCCGGCAAGCACCTGATCTGCGAAAAGCCCATGGCGCCCACTGCGGAAGACTGCACCCGCATGATCACCGCTGCGCGTAAGGCCGACCGGATGCTCCAGATCGGCTACCGCCTTTATTGGGAGCCGCACCACGTCCGCTTGATGACTGCGATGCGGGACAAAGAATTTGGAAAATGGCAATCTCTTGAGACTGCTTTCGCAGGCAACATGACGGATTTCCAAGATCCCAAGAACAAGTGGCGCATCGACAAGGAACTGGGAATCGGAGGTGCCCTCTACGATCTCGGAGTCTATGCGGTTCAGGCGGGTTTCTACGCATCCCAGCAGCATCCGATCCGCGTCACAGCCACCAACTCCACAGACAGAAAGGAAATTTTCACCGAAGTCCCGGAGCATTGGAACTGGGAGCTTGAGTATCCGGACGGTCGCAAATCGACCCATTGGTCGAGCTATGGAAAAAACGGAAACCATCTGAAAATAGTCACCGAGGAAGGCCCGCTAGAGATCAACCGGGCCTACGGCTACGACGGCCAGACGGGAAAAACTCCGGTAGGCTCGATGGACTTCGAGCAGATTTTTCAACAAACCAACCAAATAGACGGCCAAATGCTCGCGATCCACCGACGCAAAGCCAATATCGTCCCCGGAGAAATGGGACGCCGTGACATCCGCCTAATAACCGCAGTGATGGAATCCGCAGATTTAGGCAAACCCGTGAACCTCGGGAAGTTCGAATACTGAATGGTCAGCGGGCTTTACTTGATCAAACGCCCGGAAGTAGGAAAGGTCTCGGCATCTTGAACGAATCCTCACAGCTGCCTGATTTTGAAATCGCATCGCCTCACCCCGCTCTCGGATTGGATTACGGGGAAGCCCGCATCGGCGTGGCGGCCACCGATGACTTCGGGATCATGGCTCATCCGGTCGCTACAATTGAGTCGAATTCGGACGCTGATTCGCTTCGCCGCATCATGGAAATTGTAGCGAAACGAAAAACCAAAACTTTAGTAGTCGGGCTGCCGCTGAGACTGGACGGCTCTGAAGGCGACTCCGCGAAGAAAGTTAGGAATTTCTCCAAGAAGCTAGCGAAGACCTTTCCCGATCTACCCATGGTTTTTGTCGATGAAAGCTACACGACGATGGACGCCGCCTCGAAGCTCCGCGAAGCAGGGCAAAACTCTCGCAAACAGAAGGCGTTCATCGATCAGGCCGCCGCCGTGGAAATCTTAAACCGTTGGATGGAAGAAATCTCATGAGACTCAAACTGACGATCGCCTATGACGGAAGGCCCTTCCTTGGCTGGCAATCCCAAGCAGGTGGCAACACGGTCCAGGACTTCCTCCACAAAGCCCTCGAGGAGACCGCCAAACAACCTATCAAAATCCATGCCTCCGGTCGCACGGACACAGGGGTTCACGCATTGGGGCAGGTCGCCCACTTCGACGCGCCGGACGGCGGCAGTATGAATCCCTACAACTGGGTTCCGGCCCTCAATACCAGACTCCCAGCCGCGATACGAGTGATGGAATGTGAAGAAGTTTCCTCCGATTTCCACAGCCGCTTCACCGCCACCGGAAAACGCTATCACTACGACATCTGCACCGATCCAGTGCTCCCTCCTCTGAAAGCCGGGCTCGCTTGGCACCTTCCCCGCCTCCTTGATGCCGACGTGCTGGAGCAGGCACTGAAACTATTCGAAGGCCGCCACGACTTCCACGCTTTCGCCGCATACCGGGGTAATGAGCAGGAGGATACTGATTATTTCCGAAACATTTTCGCGGCCAATCTTGAGATGCTTCCCGACGGATACCGCCTGTCTTTCCATGGTGACGGTTTCCTCTACAAAATGGTGCGCATGCTGGCCGGATCTGCGAGCAAAGCAGCTCAGGGCAAACTCCGACTCGACGACCTTGCAATCCTTCTCAATCAGCCAGAAGGATTGCCTCACGGCAAAGCATCCCTCTGCGCACCTCCCGACGGACTTTATCTCGATCAGGTCATCTACGAAGAATCACTATGAAACGATGGATCGCATTCGATGCGGCAGGCACCCTTTTCGAGCCCGCAGAACCGGTTGAAAACATCTACGCGGATTGTTTCTCGAACTTCGGTTTCAGCCTACCCAAAGAAAAGTGGAAGACCGCTTTCAAAAGAGCCTTCGAGATCACTTCCGACCCCGATTATTCGGGAAATATAGCAGGCGAAACCGTGGAAAAAAACTGGTGGCGCGACATCGTCCACAACTCAACCGAGGCGACAGGAATCCGCCCCGATCCCGATACCATGGCGGCCGCCTTTGAGGAGCTCTTCGATCACTACGCGGCAGGCTCCGCATGGAAACTTTTCCCGGAAACCGCAGCCATTCTCACCTCGCTAAAATCCGAAAGCATCGGGCTCGCGGTCACCTCTAATTTTGATATGCGCCTCCACCGCGTGCTTACAGAACTCGGCATCTCCAGTCATTTTGATTTCGTCCTCACTTCGGCTGATGCCGGAGCGCGAAAGCCTTCACCGCTTATTCTCAATAAGTTCATGGAGCAGGCAGAAACCGCAACCGAAGACTGCTGTATGGTCGGCGATTCGCTCTTTACCGATGGTGGGGCGGCAAAAGCTGCGGGGATCGGATTCTACTGTCTTGATCGCCCATCTCGCACTCTTGACGAGTTCGCCAGATGGTTTCGGAACCGCTAGATCCGTGATTTGCACCCTCGCGTAAAAGCGCTTAACTTTTTCTCATGTGCACCGCTTACCGACTCGGAAAAAGAAACGGGAATTTCACGAAACAGCTGAATCAGACTGCCAACCAGCAGCTCGATGCGATCAACGACACTAGGCTTTTAAGGCCGACATTGGATGCGCCAGTGATCTTACCCAGTGGCGAGATCACCAACATGCGTTGGGGATTCTCACGTGACTTTTCCAAAGCCATCGTCAACTCACGAGAGGACAAGTTGGAATCCCCAATGTGGAATGAGGCAATGAATGAGCGCCGCTGCCTGATTCCCGTGGCCGCCTATTTCGAATGGAGCGGCCCGCCAGGAAATAAACGCACCCACCATTTCTTCAGCCCCGAAGCAAATTGGCTCTTGATTGCCGGAATCTGGGAAAAGCACCCAGAACTAGGTAGATGCTTCAGCATGGTCACCACCCAACCGACCGGCGTCGTGATTGGCATCCACGACAGGATGCCAGCTGTCCTTTCCAAAAACGAGACGGATGATTTTCTCAATGGTGAGCTACGGACCTTTCAACCCGCCTGCGATCTTCTGCTAGTCGAAGACTCCCCCAACCCACTCCAAAAGGGAAAATTGATTCAGGGAGAGTTATTCTGAGCCCCGCGATCCACAGAAACACGCTGGATTTCACCATGATCCGAATCTTCCCCAGATTTTTTCCGAAAATGGGCTTGCCAAGTGCCGTGCCCCTCACCTAGCTTTCCGGCCCGCCGCCGAAAGGGGGCTGAAAATTCCAACGCGCAGATAGCTCAGTTGGTAGAGCAGTTGGCTTTTAACCAATTGGTCCTGGGTTCGAGCCCCAGTCTGCGTACTTTTTTGTTTTTTCTGAGAAAGCTCTTGGTTAGAAGTCCTATTCAAGACACGAGTCTCCCTTCGAGACGAAAATCCATTCATCTCTAAGCGAAGCCTGACTTTAGGATCAAAATACTCCTTTTCTCTGACAGAACCTATTTTCAAGCGCGTAGTGTCAATGGCTCGGATTAGGCAAGGCGTAGTCAATCTCGGTCTGATTTGTTCTCCCAACTGGAACCGATCATTCTGGCAATCTAACTCCGCCCAGCTATGCAGCAGCAGACACAAGCTGTGCGCAAAACTTCATGCAATCTGCCAGCGAGTTTATCCCACCAGAGGGCGTTAGGTCGCACCGGCACACTGTGGAAACAGCGAGCCCTTGCTTGAGGCAAAGATTGATCGGTTTCTCATGGTAGAGACCTTCGAGAAATCCCGCACCGAAAGCATGGTCGACACCCGCGGAACCAGCACGTTGATCCCACGGAAGAAAATACCCCGTCTGATGGTGAAAGCTGCCATCAGCGCCAACATAAACCGCCGCCGCCCCCGACTGAATAATGACTGCCTTCCGCAGTCCACAATCAAGCAGCCTAATTCCAGCGAGACGCGCCAGCTCAGGATCGAACTGGCTTTCGGAATACAACTCGCGATCAAGAAGTTCCTCGGCCATGCGATCACTAATGATGAGGTAGTCGGCCTCGGCTAGTGTCGGAAAGTAGCTATCGAGTTCCGTCGTCCGGTCGATCGGAGCAATCTCGACCACGGTGGTAATTCCTTGCTTGCGCGCGTCGCGTAGAAGCTGTGTAGCACCAGATCGACCGTATTCAAGATTGTGATTGTCCATCTTACCTAGTGCACCGAGTGATCCGAGAAATAGCATTTTTGGAGCGACAGCACGAAGCTTCACGTCCTTCCGAGAAAACGTATCACCGATCCCGCTGTAGTGGAAACAGGTATGGCGACCCGTGCTCTCCACCGTGTATACATCGGTGTATCCGGTGCTTCCGCCCTCGACGGGGACGACCTGAGAGATATCGATTCCATACTCTTCACAGCATTCGAGGATAAACTTGCCATCAAGATCTTGGCCCACCTTGGCAGCTGCATAGAGGGGAAATTCAACTTTGAGCCGTGCGAGATCGACCAAAGTATTTAGCGGTGCCCCACCATTGCTAACCAACTCACGCTTTACGCGAGCACTGGACCTTTCCGTCGGGTAATGGTCCACGACTTTCTGGTAATCCACGACGAAGGTGCCCACCGCCATGAATCCGGGAAGTGGAGCAGCCACTTTCTCTTTCGATTTAGCAATCTTCATTGGCGCTGGAAGTAAGGATGGACAGAAGCAGAACCCAGATGGTGACTGCGAGTATGGCGAGCGGCAGTTGCAGCTCGGCGGGGAAACAATAAATGATGGCGACCATGGGAATCCAAAACGCCCAATTGGTAATGAGCACAGGCAGTATTTGGGTTCCCCAGAAAGCTTTGAAAGGAAGTATTTTTGCCCCAACCTTTTTCCATGAGTAGCCGGTATTCTTCCACAGATAGAGGATCGCCTGATACGGATTGGCAAAGAAAACGGTCCAGACGAACTGATCGAAAATTACTTTCGGAACCAGCACAGCCAAGGACGCGCCGGTGCCGAACCACTTCTCTTGGAAAGCATAGAGATAATTTTGCAACACACCCAACACCCCGAACATGAGAAGATTGAACACCGCGTTCAGGCTGTTTTCACGAGTCCAACGCTTTTCTTTCGACATACCGACTTTCACCGCCTCCGCCATGAAACCTACGGAGAGCCCCATTCCAAGAAACGGGAAGAGCAAGCCCATGCGTTTCTGCAAAGAAGCAAGTCCAGAGAAGAAAACCTGCGAGGCCGGAACGGCATAATACAGCGCAGCAACAGCGGCCATCAGTCCCCAAACGAACATAGCAGGTTTGATGCTCTGCATGGTTGCGCGGAAACCGGCCCTCGCGCTGCCGCCGAGCATATCCGCCCAATCCGGAATATCAGCGGGGATTTCTGGAAAGGTATTCCACTGCAAGGCGGCAGCCGAAAGATTATTTCGGCTGCGGTAAAAGCGACGCCCCCCTGACTGGATACCGGGTGATGTCACACTTGTAGCATGAATGGTGTCGTTGAGAATAAACATGTTCTGAAAAGCGTCTCTTATACATGGGCCGCGATGCGTGTTCAGACCTTCTGAAACGCACTACGCCCACAGAGTTTGGCCAAGCAGATGCGAAGCCAACCCAACAGATACTCAGGAAAACTGTGACTTTTTCTTTTCGGCGTGAACCGCGTTCAGAAAAGCCCCGCTGAAGAATGAAAACGCCTCACTCGGCGCATCCGGATGCAAGCCTCGCTAACACAGAATTCAGACGTCTCCCCTTAAAGCACTGATTCAAAATTACTCCCAGCCCGCGCAAATCGCTTGAAATACCGGGCCGAGACAACTATACCTCGCCATATGACAGAACACATTCTCACCGTCCTGAAAGGTGCCGCCATGGGCGCAGCGAATATTATCCCCGGAGTGTCGGGCGGCACGATCGCGTTCATCACCGGGATTTACGAGCGCCTGATCAACGCCATCAAGTCCTGTGGACCCAAAGCGATCAAACTGCTCTTTACCGGAAAACTCAAAGAATTCGCAAAACACACAGATTTATTTTTCCTCCTATCGATCGGGCTTGGTGCCGGGGTGTCCATCATCGTCATGGCCCGCTTCCTCGAACCTGCTTTCGAAAACCATCCAATTCCCACCTGGGCGTTCTTCTTCGGCCTCATCCTTGCCTCGATCTGGGGAGTCGGAAAGATGGTGGGACGCTGGGGACCGGGGACCATTATCGCTCTGCTGATAGGCCTGGCCATCGCGGTGGGACTACTCTTCCTGCCTCATGGTTCCCGCAATGATCATCCCGTCTTTCTCATCGTCTGCGGTGCCGCTGCAATCGCGAGCATGATCATACCGGGAGTGTCGGGGTCTTATGTTTTGCTCTTGCTAGGAAACTACGCGCTCGTCCTTGGTGCGATTGGTGATCGCGATCTGGGAATCCTAACCCCGTTCGGGGCCGGATGCGTGCTCGGACTATTAATGCTCTCGCACATCCTCTCATGGGTTTTCAAACATCATCACGACATCGCAGTCTCCTTGATCACAGGATTTATCATCGGCTCCCTAGTTTTAATTTGGCCTTGGAAGGAAACCCTCTACAAACAAGACTCACAAGGCGCCTACATCGTTAAAACTCAAGATCGAAATTTTATCACACGGCCGGGCACATTTGAGGAAGTGAAAAACTCAAAAGCCGAAAACGAAGAAATGGTAGAGATCGGCTACACCAATTGGCATGTGCCTTCGATGAATGAGAAATCAACCATACCCGCGATCCTACTCGCGCTTTTTGGGGCGTTTTTGGTATTCTTTATTGATTGGCTAGGAGTGAAATTTGGCCGCCCGAAACAAAGGGGAACTTAGCTGCCTCGCTTGTCGAGATCAAAGCTGGCCGGATCCAACACAAGTTCCACCGGGCGATACTAGCTGGAAAATTTCAGTCGCACTCGGTGCGAGTGTCGCGCGAGAGCAGTTCGGTCATTGCTTCGGCGGCGGGCTTACCTTCGTAAAGGATCGAATAAACCGCATCGATAATAGGGGTGCGAATATTGGCTTTTTGGGCAGCCTCATGGATGGAAGAAGTATTCGGGACTCCCTCGACGACCATGCCGAGCGAAGCGATTGCTTCATCAAGGGTTTTTCCCTCACCGAGGGCGAGTCCTACGCGGTGGTTGCGCGAATGGGCGGAGAAACAGGTGACGATGAGATCACCCACCCCGGAAAGACCGGCGAAAGTTTCAGCTTGGCCGCCGAGGGCAGTACCAAGCCGGGTCATTTCTGCAAGAGCGCGCGTAACCATGGCGGCAACCGCGTTGTCACCAAGCCCCAGGCCGTGCGAAATTCCGGCGGCAATCGCGTAGACGTTCTTGATCGCACCGCCAAGTTCGATACCTGCCAGGTCGCTACTCGTGTAGGGCCGGAAGAAGGGACGGCTGAAGACCTCCTGAATACTGCATGCGAGATTGTGATCCTCGGCCCCAATCACCGCGCAGGTCGCTTGCCCGATGGCCATCTCCTCCGCATGGTTCGGACCAGAAAGGACAGCAACTGGATTTTTCGGAAAGATGTCCCGGATGATTTCGCTCATGCGTTCGCCCGAGTTTTTCTCGATCCCTTTTGCACAAGACAGCAGCACCACAGACTCAGGAAGTCCGCAATTTGCGATCGCTTCCGCGCAACTCCTCGTCGCACTGGTCGGAACTGCAAAAACGATGAGCGGGCATCCGACCGCATCCTCAAGCTCGGTGGATGCGTAGACATTCTCCGGCAACTCAATATCTTTGAGGTAATGCGGATTGTGATGCGAGGTGTTGATCGCGGCAACAACCTCCCGATCACGGCCGATGATCACGACACGATCAAGATTCGGTGCGAGAACTTTGGAAATCGCTGTCCCGAAAGAACCCGATCCAAGGATGGCGGCGCTGGTAAAAGTCATGGTTCAATGGAATCGGGTTTTTTACCACCTCCCCAGACAAAACGGGATTCGGTGCCTTCGCGTAATCTGCGGATATTGCTGCGGTGCTTCCAAACAGCCAGAATCGCAATCAGCAACGAAAAGAACAACAATGGCTGGTTCCAAGTCCCGTCATCCCACTTGCCATGGAAACGTGCACCAAAATGAGTTAGGATGGGCAGCGATATGGCCGAGACGATGCTGGCGACCGCAACGTAGCGGGTGATGAGCAGAGCTGTAAAGAAAATGATGATTAACAAAACGATCGCAGCAGGCATCAGGGCGATGATCACGCCGGCTGACGTTGCGATTCCTTTGCCACCCCGGAAACCAATCCATGGAGAGTAATTGTGCCCCAATATCGCGCACAGCGCAGTGAGGACATGGAGCGACTGCGCGGTGAATTGGGAAGACGGGGCACTCATTGCCAGTTTTTCCAAAAAGGCGATGTGAAAAAGAGGCATACTCCCCTCCACTGGAATCAGATTAATAGCGATTATGACCGGCAGGAACCCTTTCAAAGCGTCCAGAAGAAGACAGCTCAGGCCATATTTTTTCCCGACGATTCTGAAGACATTGGTGGCACCGATATTGCCAGATCCGTGCTGGCGGATATCAATCCCCTTCGCCTTAGCAATAAAAAGACCAAAAGGAATGGAACCCAGCAGAAAGGCTAGAACCGGGCATACCCAGAGTTGCATAACGCGAATTAAGACGTGAGCTACTCAGGGGTGGCGCTCTTGATCACCACAGCTTCGACAGGGACATCACCTAGCCCCGTTTTCACTGCCTCGATCTGACTAACTGCATCCATGCCCTCGATCACCTTTCCGAAAACCGTATAGCCTCCCCCGTTAGGAAAGTTCAGCCCGTTGTTGTCGACCACGTTGATGAAAAACTGCGCGGTCGCGCTGTCCGGGTCATTAGTGCGGGCCATCGCGATGGTTCCAATATCGTTTCTCAGGCCGTTGTTGCTCTCGTTCTTGATCCCTTCGCCAGTGGTCTTCTCCAAGAGCCTGCCGCCGTCGAGAGTCATCCCTCCACCCTGGATCATGAAACCGTCAATCACTCTGTGGAAAACCGTGCCTTCGTAGTGATCCGCCTTCACGTATTTGAGAAAATTGGCGACCGTAATCGGTGCCTTCTCCGCGTTCAGTTCTATCACGATATCACCCTTGCTGGTTTTAAGACGAACCTTAGTCGCAACCATGTCCTGCTTCACGTCCTCACCGCTATTTGTGGATGATTTCTCATTGCTACAAGCTCCTGCGAGGAAGGCCAGTCCGATCAGTGATAAAAGTGTGAGTCGTCGTTTCATGGCCGAATTGTTAGTCGCTCTCCGCCTGCTTGGCAAGCGGCGTCGAAAGCCAAAATCGAGTAATCCTAATTATTCCAGGCGTCCGATTAAATTCATCAGTAAACCGGAGCCCCATACTCATATTCCTGCCCGCCTCCACCGCCGGAATTCTGAATCTTATTCTTCGTCCAATTGAATCCGGCTTTGCTATCGCGCCAAGCCCCAATCGTTGTATTACAGGATACCAGACAAAATAGAATAGTCAGGGCAGCAATGAATTTCATACCTGAAGTCTTAGCAGCAAGAGGTCTTTAAGTAAACTTGATTTTTTGCCTTGTTGAATCTTTGATCGCTCAAAAGCTCCCGATCCCTACCGCGCAAGACCTACCAAGTTTTGACCAAGGTGTTCCGTTTCGCCTCCGCCGGAGTATCCGTACCGAGGCTGTAAACCGCAGCACGTCGCCCGTTAAGGTTCGTGGCACTTGACCCTTGAGGAGCGACGTTTAGACGCTCGCTGTAATCGTAATCTAGAACAATATAGTAAGGTTCACCCCATGGATCGAAAAGACTTTCGATCCGATCGCCAGAAGCGGAGAAAACCACCCCGTCTCGCTTGCCACCTTTTGCCTCCTTGAGAGTCAAAAAGCGGACTTTCTTTTCATTCTGGATTTCGGTCCCTGTCTCCAAGCCAGCAAGAATGTTTAACAGCTTAACCCCATTTCCAATTTTCGTGTCAAATTGTGTGTCTGCGTCTGTTCCGTCGGAGGCGGGATCCGGCAATGCCGAATATTCCGAATAAAATTGTTCGATTGCGTTCACCACCGAAGTCGCGGTGGCCTGCGCCGTGACTTGCCGCGCCCTTTGCATGGCGGAGGCACCTGCGTAAAAACCTGCGGAGGCCAGCACCGCAATGATGGCGATCACGACGAGAAGCTCTACAAGTGTAAAACCGGAGTGGGAAATATTTTTGTTTTGGGTTTTCATAAAAACTAAATGAAATTCAGCCGATATCGGATTTGAATGTCTGACGGTTCTTTGCGCTGAAAGCATTGACAACCTACCTGCTAAACTTTCAGGCGCGATCTGGCAACTGATTTCCGCATTCGGATCTATTTGGACTGTTCGAGCATCCGTAGCAAAGGCAGTTCTGCACGCTTCCGAGTTTCTTCGTCCATCTCGACCCGTGGCTCGAGATCGCGGAGACAATTCCGGAGTTTTTCCATCGTGTTCATTTTCATGTAGCGACAGTCGGCGCAGGCGCAGCGGTCGGTTGGACCCGGAATCAGATTCTTGTCAGGACATTCCCGCTTTAGGCGGTGGAGCATCCCACTCTCAGTGACGACAATGATGTCTTTGACAGGAGCATTCTTACAAAAATCAACCATCTTTTCGGTGGAGCAGACTTCATCGGCCAGCAGTCGCACCGCTTGGGTACATTCCGGATGAGCAACGACTAAGGCGTCGGGATATTCCGTTTTAATGCGATTGATCGAATCCCGTGTGAACTCAACATGGACGTAGCAGGCACCCTGCCAGAGATCCATTTTCCTGCCGGTTTGCTCCATCACCCATGCTCCGAGATTCGCATCCGGAACAAATAAAATCGGCCTGTCGGGCGGCGCTTGGTTGACAATCTTGACCGCATTTCCCGAAGTGCAGATCACGTCGCACAGCGCTTTAACCCCGCCCGAGCAGTTGATGTAGGCGATGACGTAATAGTTCTTTTCGGAGTTCGCCTTGAGATACGCTTCAAGTTGATCGGCCGGACAGGATTGCTCCAGCGAACAGCCCGCATCCTTATCGGGAAGGATAACGATTTTGCTCGGATTCACGATCTTCGCAGTCTCTGCCATGAAATGGACTCCACAGAAAACGATCACCTCCGCGTCAGTCGCTTTCGCTTGATATGCGAGACCTAGCGAATCACCTACGTAATCGGCGACATCTTGGATGTCACCCGTCTGATAATTGTGCGCGAGAATAACCGCATTGCGGGCGCGTTTGAGTTCGAGAATCTCGTCTTTGAGATCGAGGGCAACTTGCATGTGGCAATGTTTCGCTCGGAAGATGAAGTTGCAAGGTTCAATCAGTCGGCGACGTCCGATCAAACACCTCCATGAGTCCGAAGTGCCTGGCGCCGGCTTTGACAATCAATCCGCCGGCTCTGGCAAGACCCTGTAAGTGAGCCTTTTTCTCCAAAGTAATTGTACCCGAGCACGTGATCTGTGCTTTGACTTGGCCATCGATGTATGCAGTGCGGGCGTGGACGTCTCCTTGGAATTCGACCTGTGCCCCTCTCTCAACCCGCAGTTCCCCACAACTCACGTTTCCAATAATTTTTCCGTGACTCCGGATAACCAATTTTCCTGAGCAGTTTACAGATGCCGAAAGCTGCCCGAGAACCACGAGATCATGGCATTGCACGTTCACACCTGCAATCGAGGCCCCTTTGAGGATCGTTACATTTCCACGTGTCTGGATCCGCCTGCGCCATGCCTGATCAATCTGGTAGTCGCGGAGACTGATATAGCCACCGCACTTTGGGCACTGCGTCGACTGAGCATCGGGAACAACTTCGAAAGAATGGCTGCAATGATAACAACTGATCAGCCTTTTGACCGATTCTTTCTTGAAAAGCCTCCAGATAAAACCTCCGGATTCACCTTTCGCTCCCGCTTTCTCAGAAATAAGTGGCGCGACTGTGGGATATTGCACGGGAGGTTTCCCGGATGATGCGAGGCGGGTCGCATATTTCGGACGAACGATTGGCTTACCATCCCGGATATCCATGTGCTGACCACAGGACCTACAAATGGTAGATATCACCATGGAAGGCTCCATCTGACGATGGTCACACTGTGGACACATCAATTCGATGTGTCCCCGTTTCGTTTCAACACCCATACCTCAGGATACCGCGAAAGTGGACGGAGGAAATGCTCCGGTCACTTGGTTGCCATCGCAGGCTGTGAAGAAGACGAAAGTTCTCCCTGAGAAGATTTCGGTTCTGATTGCGAAGGCGATGTTGCCCCTTGCCCTTGGGACTCAGATGGCGTTCCGACAGTTGACTTGCCGACAAAAATTGCCCCAGCCTCGATCGTTAGCACCTTTGCCTTGATGTCACCGACGACTTCAGCGCTCGACTTCAACTCGACGCGATCAGTAGCGGTGATATTGCCATGAACTTTTCCGTAGACGACTACCGTGCCGGTCTTGATCTCGGCCTTGAGCTTGGCGTTTTCGCCAACTGTAAGATTACCAGATGACTGGATATCCCCTTCGATCTTGCCGTCGACAATCAAATCATGCTGAAATTTGACAGTGCCTTTGATTTCCACGTCGGAAGACAGCACATTGCGGGTGTTGCCGGTTGCAGGGCGCGAAGTAGCGGAGCTTGGAGCCTGACCCCGGTTCTCCGAATTCCCTGACTCCCGGGAACTTGGCGACGCAGAATGCGAACGCTCTTCATAGGTGGGTTGCGATGGCTTTTGTGAATCGCTTGCTTCTTGGCCGATGACTTTCTTAAACACGCGCAAACGTATGTTCCCAAGACTCCTGCTGTCAATGCGATTTCCCTCGATTATTCGGATGGAGGAGCAGAATCTCCCTCAGGCAGAAGAAGATCAGCAGGCACTCCATCTGATCCTTCCTCAGCCGCTTTAATCAGATCCTCCATTTTGATGCCACCGGTCGCCGGTGCGATAGCTCCGTTGTCGCCCTCGTCACCACCGAAATTGACTTCCGGCACGCTGATCGGTGCCGAAACCTCAATCGGACTTTCCGCATTCACGAGCAACTTACGCTGAGCTGCCTGCTGCAAATAAGGACTATCGGGAAAATCACTCTCGACAGTTTTGTATGCTTTTTCCGCGATATCGGGCTTTCCTTCCGCCAGTGCCATATCACCCAGACAAATCCACGCGTATGGTGCCAGATGCCTGGAATCAGGATTTTCGGCAAGATCCGTGAAAAGCTCCTTCGCCTCGTCAGGTTTGCCTTGGCTACGAAGTTTAGCCGCCAAACTCGCTTGCGCGCTCGGCCTTCCCGGATGATCTTTCTCGATGTCGATGAATGCTTTCAGGGTCTCTATCGAATCCTCTTCTTGGCCGTCCTCCCATTGCCGTTCTGCAAGCAGGATTTTCGCGCTGTATGCGGCAGCCGTATCGCCGTGATTCTTCACCACCGATTGAAGTTCCGACATATCATTCGCAGCGACAAGCAGGCTCCCTGCGGTCTCCTCGTTGCTCTCCTTGATGCCGTTGTAAACCACATACCCACCAGCAAAAATTACCAACAAAACCGCCAACGCGATCAGCTTCATCTGGTGCTTGTCGAGGAATGCATCGAATGCCGGTGGCGCTTGTGAAAGTTCTCCAAGCGGTGTTCCTGAAATCTGGGCGGGCGTGTTTTGTTCGGACATAAAATAGAGTCGCCTATCTGGCGTAGCCCCATGCAAGCCCTCCCAGCTCTCAAAATCAACAGCATTATTGCAACTGATTTCTAGATGACTCCTTCATCGTGCGAAATTCCCAAATCCGCTTCCCTCTCTCGCGCATCTGGCTAAGCTCACTCCCAGCGCATGTCAGAGTCCTTCGTCCACCTCCATCTCCACACCGCCTACTCCCTTTTGGATGGCATGATCCGCACCAAGGAGCTTGCTGCCCGTGCCGCCGAACTCGGTATGCCCGCCGTCGCCATGACCGACCACGGAAACCTCTTCGGAGCCATCGATTTCTACCAAGCCTGCAAGAAAACCGGCGTCAAACCCATCCTCGGATGCGAAATCTACCTCGCCCCCGAACGTGCTTCGGAAAAAAAGAAAATCCTCAACCGTAAGAACGCCACCCACCTCACCCTGCTCGCTGAAACCAACGAAGGCTGGCAGAATCTCTCGAAACTCACATCGATAGGCCACCTCGACGGGATGTATAATGGCAAACCCCGCGTCGACCGAGAAATCCTGCGCGCCCATTCCAAAGGCGTCATCTGCCTTTCCGGCTGTATCTCCGGCCCCGTCAACGAGTGGCTCCTGAAAGGCGAACCCGCAAAAGCCCTCGAAACCCTCACCGAACTTCGCGATATTTTCGGAAAGGAAAACACCTTCGTCGAACTCCATAATCACGGCCTTGAGAAACAACTCACCCTTATCCCTCAGCTAATCGCGCTGGCCAAACAACTCGACCTCCCCGTCGTCGCCGCCAACGACGTGCATTTCCTCCACCGCGACGACCACGAGGCCCACGACGTGATGATCTGTATCGGTACTGGCTCAATGGTCATCGACGAAAACCGCATGCGTTACACCCCGGAAGTCCATTTCAAGACGCCTGCGGAAATGCGTGAAATTTTCAAAGACATCCCCGAAGCCTGCGACAACACCCTCCGCATCGCCGAACGCTGCAACGTCACCATCAAGCTCGACGCCACCTCTTCAGAAAAATACCCCCAGTTCCCCACCCCCGACGGCTCTCCTCGTGAGGAATATCTGATGAAAATCTGCCAGCAAGGCGTCCTAAAACATTATGGCGATGCAAAAGCCAATTCCGCCGAAGTCCAAGAACGGCTGAAATACGAAGTCGATACCATCAACTCCCTCGGCTTCGCTTCCTACTTCCTCATCACCGCAGATTTCATCCAATGGGCCCGCGACAACGACATCCCTGTCGGTCCCGGCCGTGGCTCAGCAGCCGGATCGCTCGCCTCATACGCGATGGGTATCACCAATATCTGCCCACTCCAGTTCGGCCTCCTGTTCGAACGATTCCTCAACCCCGAACGCGTCTCCCCACCCGACGTCGATATCGATTTCTGCCAGTCCCGCCGCGTCGAGGTCATCCAATACGTCCGCGAAAAATACGGCGAGAAATCCGTCTCTCACATTATCACCTACGGCACCATGGGCGCGAAATCCGTCATCCGCGATGTCGCCCGAGTCATTGGAGTCTCCTACGGCGAGGCCGACCGTATCGCGAAAATGATTGAGGCCAAGCCCGGTGTGAAGCTCCAAGGCGAATGGGACGCCAAAGAGGAACTTCGCGAACTCATCGAATCCTCCTCCACCTACAAGGAACTCTGGTCCTACGCGCTTCGCCTCGAAGGCATCAACCGCAACGTCGGAGTCCACGCCGCCGGCGTCGTCATCGGCGACCGCCCGCTCGACGAACACGTTCCCCTCACTCGCGGAAACGAAGGTGAGGTCGTTACCCAATATGACATGGGCGCAATCACCGAAGTTGGCCTCCTGAAAATGGATTTCCTCGGACTGAAAAACCTCACCGTCATCCAAGAGGCGGTCACCCATATCAGGAAACACACTCCCAACTTCGACATCGAAAAAGTCCCCCTCACTGACCAACCGACTTTCGACATGCTCAACCGCGGCGAGACCATGGGCGTATTCCAACTTGAGTCCGGCGGCATGGTCGAGACCTGTAAGAAGTACGAGATCCGTAGTATCGATGACATCATCGACTTGATCGCCGTCTACCGCCCGGGTGCCATGCAGTTCATCGACCAGATGCTGGATGTGAAAAAGGGCAAAAAAGCCTTCTACGAGCACCCTCTGATGGAGCAAATCTGCGGAAACACTTACGGCGTGATGATCTATCAGGAGCAGGTCCAGAATGCAGCCAAAGTCCTAGCCGGATACACCCTAGGCGGAGCCGACCTCCTCCGGCGGGCGATGGGTAAAAAGGACATCGAGAAAATGGCCAAAGAGCGAGTCAAGTTCATCGAAGGCGCGAAGAAGCACAACGACATTGGGGAAAAACTAGCCAACACCATCTTCGACAAGATCAACGCTTTCGCCGGATATGGATTTAACAAATCCCACTCCGCCTGCTACGGCCACATCTCCTACTGGACCGCCTACTTGAAGGCGAATCACCCCGTCGAATTCCTCTCCGCACTGCTTTCCAACGAAGTCAACAACACCGATAAAATCACCATCTTCGTCGCCGATTGCCACCGCATGGGTATCGAGATCCTTCCACCCAATCTCAATAAATCCCTGCTCCGCTTCGCCCCCGAAGTCATTGAATCCGGCGCAAAAGCCATCCGTTACGGACTCGCTGCGATCAAAAATGTCGGCGAAGCCGCGATGCGCACCGCGATCGAAGAGCGCCAGCCAAACGATCTGTATTCATCGCTCGAAGATTTCTCCTCGCGCCTCGACTCAAAGGTCATCAACAAGCGCATCCTCGAAAACCTAGTAAAAGCCGGTGCCCTCGACTGGACCGGTGAGAACCGCGCTACGATGTTTTCGCGCCTTGAACAAGTCGTCGCTTCCGCCTCCGCCGCCCAGCGCGACAAAGCATCCGGACAGTCATCGCTTTTTGATGCCATGGACTTCGCCCCCGCCGCCGCCGATAAAAACGCTCCCATCGTCAACGCCCTCGAAGAATGGTCCAAGGATGACCGACTAGCCCACGAGAAAGAATTACTCGGCTTCTACGTCACTGGCCATCCACTCGACAAATACCGCGGCATCCTCGATTCCGACCGCTACAACCGCATCGGCCTGATCGACGAAATCGAAATCAGCAATCCCCGCGAGCGCTACCCCATCGCCGGTATGGTCCGCTCCCTGGAGACCCGCATGACCAAGGCCGGAAAACCCTTCGGCATCCTCACCGTCGAGGACTTCACCGGCTCCCGTGAAATCATGCTCTGGTCAGAAAGTTTCATCCCCGCCCGCGACGCCGGAATCCTCCAGCCCGGCAACATCATCAAACTCAAGATCGCCATCCAGATCGACGACCGCACCGGCGGCACCCGCCTCACCGGCTCGAACATCGATGAGCTAAAAACTCGCAAGGCCACCAACAACAAAGGCCCGCTGGAACTCATCCTCTGGACCCACCGCCACACCGTCAAAGACCTCGAGGAAATGCACTACCACATCACCGGCCACCCCGGCTCCACTCCGGTCATCCTACATTTCCAAAACTCCGCCGGAAAACGCCTTACCCTAGAGCCGTCAGAAACCTACCACATAAAACGCTCCGAGGAGCTACTAAACGCTCTAGACCGCTTCATGGAATAGCCCGGAGCCGCGTTCTCCAGAACGCGAACCCGACCTCTTCCTCAATGCGTCGCTCGCGTTCTGGAGAACGCAGCTCCGAACGCAGCTCCGCTCGCGGCTCCTCAATCCCGCATCCGTTCCCGCAGACGCTCGTCCGGCAGCCCACAAGCATCATTTTTACCGGCAATCAAATACCGATTCTTCGCCACAAAATCATACATTGCGTCGCGCAGAGCCTTCGGAAAAACAGCAAAACAATTCGCCAAAATCGCCCACGGTTGCCCGAGAGATTTACCCAACAAAATCAAAGCGTCTCCCTTGTAGAAACGCTGTCCATCACTCTCTTGTAAAATGACCATCGTCCCACCCCTCTTATCGGCAAATTCTTCCAAACCCAGCTCCTTGGAAAGTGTTCCCTGAAGCGGCGCGAAGTCCACAATTCCCTTTCGATCGAGCCGATTCAGCTTCCTTACTGATCTAGTGCAAAAGCCGCACTCACCGTCGAAAAATAATACCAAAGTCATTCTCAAGAATACCGCGCCCAGAACTTCCCGCAACATCCTCCTTCCACTGTATCGAAATCGCTGGTTAATTCTCACCCATGAAACCAATCACTTTCAAGCCCCTCTACATGGAACGCATCTGGGGCGGCCGAAAACTCGAAACCATCTACGCCCGCGAGCTCCCCGACCCCATCACCCCTTTCGGCGAAGCTTGGGAGATCGCCGATCGCGAAGACGCGCAGTCCATTGTCGACAGTGGTGAATTCTTAGGAAAATCCCTGCACGAACTCTGGACAATCCACCGCGAAGAAATCTTCGGCAAAAACCTCCCAGACTCAGAACGTTTCCCCCTTCTTATCAAAATTCTCGATTCCGCCGACGACCTATCCATCCAAGTCCATCCACCCGCCGAAATCGCCCCGAAACTCGGAGGCGAACCAAAAACAGAAATGTGGTTCATCGCCGACCGCGAACCCGGCTCAAAACTCTACGTCGGACTGAAAAACGGAGCCACTCGTGAAACCTTCGAACAAGCCATCAAGAACGGAACTGTCGCTGATCAAGTTCACGCGATCAACCCTCATAAAGGCGATTCCATCTTCATCGAATCCGGTCGCCTCCACGCCATCGGTGCCGGATTCCTGATCCACGAGATCCAACAGAATTCGGACACGACCTATCGGGTCTTCGACTGGAACCGCACCGATTCCGCTGGCATCTCCCGCCAACTCCACGTCGAACAATCCCTCGCCTGCATCGATTTCACAGATACCGAACCGGAAATGGACCAGCTCGATAGCGACATTCTAGTCACCTGCCCCCATTTCACTACCACCCTACACCACCTCGCCCCCGGCGAAACCATCACCAACTCAACCCCCGCCCGCTTCTCCATCATCACCGTCGTCTCTGGCTCCCTCGAAACCCACACCAAAGGGCGCACCCTACTTCTACCAACCGGTACGCCCTCATTAGTAGCTACTGTCCCTAGCTCAATCCTTCAGATTACCCTCTAATCCAACAAATGAAAACTTCCTATGATCTGACGAAAAACACATCGCTTCGGGTGTCGCGACGTCATACGCATCTCACCGATCTCATTTCCACCAAAATCACCCGTAAAACATAGTCATCCTCGCGTTCTGGAGAACGCGGCTCCGTCCCAGAATTCTCATTCGCTAAAACTTGGTGCACTTCGTACCTCACTTCTTTTCTGCTCTTGCGACGAAGATCCTGAGTTGGTGAAAAAGAACGAGCAGCAGCAGACTGACATCGCTCGTCTCACTGGAGAAGTCACCCTCCTACAAGCCCGCCTCGACGCCCTTCCTGCTGACAAATCCGCCAAACTCCTCAATACCCAGATCGAAAGTCGCAATACCGAGATGGCCACTTTGGAATCGGAAGTCGATGGACTTCTTGAGGATTTCGAGAACTACAAAAACCAATACCGGGCCTATGTCCGCAACAAGGCCTCTGGCACACAGATCGAAAAACTCATCACCGTGGACGGTAAGACCTACCACGGGGTGGAAATCCGCAAAGTGACTGCCGTCGGTATTGAAGTCCGCCACAGGGATGGACACAAACGAATCGCGTTCGAAGAACTTCCCGCAGAAATGCAGGAACACTATCAGTTCGATAAAGACCAAAAAAACGCCGAACTACTTCGTGAGGCAAAAATTCGCAGGAAACACCACCAGGCCGTGGTTGTTGCCAACGAAGCTGCCGAGGAAAACACGGAAGAACAGCGTGCGAAGAACGAAGAACTGGCAAAACAACGCAGGGTGGAAGAAATCGCACAGAAACAGGTACGCCTCCAAGGGATCGGACAGGAAATACGCCAACTGGAATCTGACATATCAAGCGCTGAAAGTGCCGCTTCATCGGCTAGGGCCGCAGGGCGTATGCATCTGAACAAGGCCGGAAGTCTGCGTGGAGCCCTCAACTCGAAGAGAGCCGAACACACTAGGCTGAGCGCAGAGATCTCACGACTTAGATCCTGAAACTCAATCCACCCTTCCATGTCTTCCGACAACCGCAATGGCGTCATCCTATTTCTGAGCGGATTGGTAGCTCTCACACTTATCGGCGTTGGCATGTCCCACATGGTCAGAAAACAGATCTCATGGTCAGGTGGTAAAAAATCGATCAGCGAGGAGCTGTCGATCAATGCAAGAAAGCTCAACGATCTCCGTCTCGAACACATGCGAATGAAAACTGAGATCGCCGAGGCATCCTCACTGCGGAAACAAATCAATTCGAACATCGAAAAAAGCCACACAAATTTGGCTTTGGAAACCGTCATGATCGCCCAGCTGAAACGCCGTAGATCCGATCAAATCAGAGCCATCGAAACGATGATACAGGCATATGCTGAATTTCGGGAAAGTTATCGAAAATCAGCTTGGCGCGACGCAGTGGGCGAAAAAATCGACCATATTTTCCTCAAAACAGGACAACAACTTGAGCGGGTTATCATCATCGCTGTCACCCCCACCGGACTGACCGTTTCCCATTCCCAAGGAAACGCTCGAATCCCCTTCGAAAGGCTCGAAAAGGAATACCTCGAGCGTTTTCAATGGGACAACCTACCTGCCGAAAACGCTCCTCAATCCGACCCATTACAGACGGAAACGCCGGCTGATGAGGGGCAAAGCCCAGCCGTGGAGGAACCTAAAGAACGCAACGAGGATAGAGCCGCGAAGGTCAACCAGCTTGAGAATGCAATCAGCGCCTATCGGAAGGATCTTATTTCGTTGGAAAGCCAATACGAAACCGCGAAAAAGAAAAATAGATACAGTGACAATCGATCTGTCCCTGGTTCATTAAGAACTTGGGAAGAGCAAATAAAGATCGTGAATCAAAAGCTCGTCCGCACCAACGCACGTCTCGCGCTTGCCCAAGAGCAACTCCGCCAACTTTTGAACTCCGCTCCTTGAGGCGGGGCCATCAGGTTTGGTGGAAAATGGCGTGAGTGTATGCTCACCAATCAGGCAACCGGAGCTCCGGTCGCGCCTTGAAATGGAGCGGTCTCCGATAGCTCCGTAGTCATGTCTGAAAATGCCTCAAGAACCGCCTTTGCCCGGTCGGCCCTTTCTTCAAGGAGGATAGGAACTGCTTCCTTGAAATATTTAAGCCTTACATCCGCCTCACCTTCGTGTCGGTCAAGACGGTCGAGAAAAGCCGCTAGGTCGATCAGGCGAGCGCGCGCGTCGATGAATTGCAAGTCGAGAAGTTCTTTTTTATTGAGCATGGTGATTTCCTCCTACAGGTCTGTTAAACAATTTAACGCGCGATGCGAATTTCTTTCTTAAATTACGGAAAAAACAGATACCCCAGCTTTCGAAACAAAAACCCCGCGATGAAGTACGAACTCCGCCGCGGGGTCTGGAAAATGAGCGGGCCGCCGTCGCTCCGAATCCTGCTTTCGCAGGACGCTGAGCGGTGGCCGCCCTGAAATGTTCAGCTGACACTTTTTATACGTAACCCCTCTTCGGACCTCTTTCAAAGATTCGATTGAAAAGTTTTCGTCACGAAGATTCCGATTCGTTTTCGATGACTTGGGTTCCGCTAGCTGACGTTCGGGGTCCAGAATAGCTAAGACCGGGAACAACTTTACGAACCAGCTTGGACAAACCGCTTTCCGCAGAGTCCATATCCGACTCCGCCTGTCGCATGGCCTTTTCCCATGCGCCAGCAAAACCTGGAGCCTGCTCGCGCATTGTGCTGATGGCCATCTCCTGCATACGAAAATGACGCTGTTCGTTCTTATCCGGCTTGCTCTGCAAATTCGCAAGATTCACCCGTAGATTCTCGTTTTGCTGCTTTAGCTTCTCGACCTCCTTGGACAACGAATCACTCCCCGTCGCAGTGATTTTCATCTGGGTATTGAGGTGCGACTGCAGCTCACGCATCTCCTTTTCCAATCTCTTGATATCACGCTTAAGCTGGATCTTGGAGCCAATGGCACTCTTCAAAATGAAGGCCGCGATAAGCAGCCCCAAGAGAAGGCCCCATACAAATGGGTTTTTTATAATTTCTTCAAATGTCATAATATCGGTTGTCTATTCTTCAGGGGATTCCCCTTCGGTTGATTTGGGAGACTCTCCATCAGAGGTTGCCTCAACAGCTTCATTTTCATCAAAATTCTCAAGCACATCTTCGGCGATATAAGGGTCGTCAGCCACATATAAAACAACAGGAATACCCGTGTTACTGTTTCCAGAAATATCCAAAACCGAGTCAAAATAGCGCTTTTTCGCGATCTGGGTTACCACCGATGTTATTCGCTCAAGAGACGTTCTCATCCCTTCTACGAGATGTCGATTCAGGCGCGTATTCTCCGCGATCTTAAATTCTTCGAACGCAACTCTGAGCGCCTCGGCTTCCTGAGCCTTCAGACCATAAGCACTGGCAAAATTCCTCATTTCTTCTGGCTCGGCGTCATCCCCTTGCGCTTGAAGCTGGGCCCGTAACCCCTCATTTTCCCTCATTCTAGCGAAAAAATTCTGCGCTCGCTCGTTCTCACTAATTGCGGACCGCTTCTTTTCGATACCTTCCTGCGTGGTTCTCGTTGAAAGCAGACCCCGATAGATATCCGTAACGCGAACCACCGCGCACTTGGTCTCGGCGACCCCCTCCAACGCGCAGGCAAACCAAAATAAGGTAACAATGTATTTCATAAAATCGCAGAACCTTAAAGTTTTTCGTTTCCCCATCTTGATGGCCGGTTCAGCTGAAGCGCCTGATTACCCATTCAATTACAAGCGACACCTACGCCTCTCGCACAGGCAAGATGGCCACTTCCTCCCGCAGTTTGTCCGCAAGTGGAGTAGAAAGATAGCGCTCGCTAGCGGAGCACCCGATGGTGACAATACGTTTTCCTCTGAATTCAGGGCGCTTCGCCACCTGCATGGCAGCCCACACGTTGGCCCCCGTAGAAATACCAGCAGGCAGGCCTTCCTGTTGCGCGAGCGCTTGGGCGGTAGCGAAGGCGTCCTCATTGCTCACAAGGATCGTCTCGTCGATGATATCGACATTAAGGTTGCCCGGAATAAAACCGGCACCGATCCCCTGAATCATGTGAGGACCCGGCTGCCCGCCGGAAATTACCGGACTGTTCTCCGGCTCCACCGCGAAGGTCTTCATATCACAGCGAGATTTCAGCACTTCGGAAACACCGGTAATCGTTCCACCTGTGCCGACTCCGCAAACAAACGCATCGATCTGGCCATCCGTATCGCGCCAGATTTCCTCCGCGGTCGTCTCGCGATGGATCTGTGGATTCGCCGGGTTGTCGAACTGGCTGGGGCCGAAGGATCCTTCATTTTCAGAAATCAGTTTCAGTGCCATCGCAATCGCTCCACCCATGCCTTTAGCACGAGGTGTGAGAACAATCTCCGCTCCAAGCAGACGCAGCAATACACGGCGCTCGATGGACATGCTCTCTGGCATGGTCAGAATGCAGCGATACCCCTTCGCCCGTGCAACGAAGGCAAGCGCGATTCCGGTGTTTCCGGAAGTCGGCTCAATGATAAGCCCGCCCGGCTTGAGTTTGCCATTACGCTCGCCTGCCTCGATCATCGATTTACCGATCCGATCCTTTACGCTGAAAAGTGGGTTAAAAAACTCCGCCTTCACACAGATCTCCGCATCAAGTTCCTTGGTGATGTGATTGAGGCGGATGAGGGGCGTGTTGCCGATCGTGGCGACCATGTTGTCTGCGATATTCATGATGATTGTTTGTGTTGGGTTCGTTACTTCGTATATCTAATACGCGATAAATTGGAATGTTCTAGCCCGAAAGTGCCACCTACTTCCTCCTAGTCGAGGATTTTTCCTTGGCCGTCAGCGTTAGGAAAGGTCGTGCATACCCCGAAGCTTTGAAAACAGCTTACCAAGCGGGACTCGCTCATCTACGGCCGGACGACAATTCTGGCGGTGCGATCCTCGGAATCTACAACCATCGAAGGTTTAATGGCTTCCTTCTCCTGCAATTCTCGAATGTCGATCTCCCGAGATACCAGAAGCTCGTCCTTCTTGTCGTAAAGTTCGATACGAATGCGCCCTTGGTGAATCACGGCGGGTTTTTGCAACCCCCGATCTATTGAGGGTTAAGCTGTAGAGGGAAATCGCTGATCATTTTTTGCCCAGATCGGCAGAACGGGGCATGGCCAACTCCCGCTTTCGTATTCCCGTCTTCTCCGAACAGAAGATTCTCGACCATGTCCACGGCCGTCCGCTCGCCTCTGGCGATACTGCGGAGCGCAAGGTTTTGCGCGAACTCATGGAAAAACACCACTACAGCGGCGAGGACTCCAGCCGGGTGCGCAACCGCAACGCCCTGCTCGTGCTGGGCATCGGACGCCGCGCCGCGCTGGGCATCTACCTGCACTGGCGCAAACGCTTCAAAAACAAACGCCAAGCCAGAGTTAAAGACTTCCACGATGCCATGAACCGATTCAACAATCGACTGGCCTTCGCCACCATTGCCGCCCACTGACCTTCCTTTCATGCAAAAATCCGCCGTGCCCACTATTATTACCCGCCTGTAATGTGGCAATATGCGAAAAGCCCTCGCCCTCGCCTACGAAAAGCTCGCAGCTGCCAAAGCGGGGGGCGTGAATCGTTCTCATCCGTGATCCGCCGCTGCATACTTCCTGCTCTCCCCGGAACGGTGCCTCAGCTGTGGCAGCCCTTCGGGAGCGCCGGTGCTTCAAGGGCGATAGAGATCTGGATAAATTAGAAGAGATCGATCGTAGCAATTCCCAGCATTTAACCCGTGGCAGGAAATCGTATGATTCTAGAGGCAAATGTCCTGACCTACTGGCTGCTGGTCGCTACGGGCAACGTTCGCGATTTCGAAAAGGTGGACGGCTTGCTTGTCGTCCTTGTCTGAGCACTCCAATCGGTATTGCTATCGAAAAACCGGCACAATGGTTGATTCCCACTTCCCCCGACGCGCCATGTCATCCATCCTCTTCCGCGTGTCAGAAAAAAACATCGTCTACTTCGATTTAGAAACCCAGCGCAGCATCAGCGACGTCGGCGGCTACGCGAACAAAGCCAAGCTCTGTATTTCCGTCGCGGTGACTTATTCCACCGCCACGGATGAATACGTGATCTTTGGGGAAAACGATCTAGACGCCCTCACCGAACAACTGCTCAAAGCCGATCTGGTGGTCGGCTGGAACCACATCGGTTTCGATTATCCCGTCCTGCAGGCCTACGTGCTGCCGCACCTTGAGGAACAGACCCTCAACCTCGACATGATGCTAGACGTAAAAGAGCGCATGGGCCGTTTCCTCAAACTCGACAACGTAGCCTCTACCTCACTAGGTACTGGAAAATCCGCCGATGGTCTCGACGCCATCCGCTGGTGGCAGGAGCACAAAAAAACCAAGGAATTCGAACCCCTCCGCAAGATCGCCGAATACTGCGCATACGATGTAAAAGTCACCCGCTTCGTCCACGAATACGGTATGAAAAACGGCCTCATCAAATACGAGGATGCAGGGAATATCATCGAGCTACCGGTGGACTGGTAAAAGCCATACGGAGTCGTGTTCTCCAGAACGCGACTCCGTATGGCCGCTCCGTAAGCGCGGCTTGGAGACCGCACCTGCCTAACAAACCGGACACTGATTGATCGTCTGGAAGAAATCGTTGCCCTTGTTATCCACAAGGATGAAAGCCGGAAAATTCTCTACCGTAATTTTCCACACCGCTTCCATCCCCAGTTCGGGAAACGCCACAACCTCCTGCGAGCGGATGTGGTCGCTTGCCAGCAGGGCCGCTGGACCCCCCGCAGACCCAAGATAGAAACCGCCGTGTTTCTTGCACGCATCAGTCACCTGCTGCGAGCGGTTGCCCTTCGCAAGCATCACCATCGAGCCCCCATTCTCTTGGAAAAGATCCACGTAACCATCCATCCGACCGGCGGTCGTCGGCCCGAAACTTCCCGAAGGCATGCCCACCGGAGTCTTCGCGGGCCCGGCGTAATATACCGGGTATTTCTTGAAATAATCCGGAAGGTCACCCTCGGCCTCGAGAATCTCCTTCATCTTCGCGTGAGCAGAATCGCGGGCGACGATAATCGTCCCGCTGAGCGAAAGCGCGGTCGTAACAGGATACTTGGAAAGCGTTTCCAAGGTCTTCTCCATTCCTTGATCGAGATCGATTTCCACTCCTTTGAATTTCCAGTCCCGATATTTCTCAGGAATGAAACGTCCTGGATTCTTCTCTAGTTTCTCCAGGAAAATCCCCTCCCGCGTGATCTTCGCTTTCGCCTGACGGTCAGCCGAACACGAAACCCCGATCCCCACCGGGCAAGATGCGCCATGCCTAGGCAAACGAACCACCCGGACATCGAGCGCGAAATATTTCCCACCGAACTGGGCACCGATCCCAATCTCACGGGCAGCCTCCAGAAGTTCTTTCTCCAGCTCAATATCCCTGAACGCCCGGCCGTGCTCGTTGCCACTTGTCGGCAGGCCGTCGTAATAACGGGTCGTCGCCATCTTCACCGTCTTGAGATTGTTCTCCGCAGAGGTTCCGCCGATTACAAAACCAAGATGATACGGAGGACACGCCGCAGTTCCCAAAGACTTCATTTTCTCGATACAAAACTCTTTAAGCCGCTTCGGATTCAGCAGCGCCTTGGTTTCCTGATAAAGGAACGTTTTATTGGCCGAGCCACCGCCTTTACTGACAAACAGGAATTTGTATTCGGAGCCCTGAGTCGCATACAGATCGATCTGAGCAGGCAAGTTGGTCTTGGTATTTACCTCCTCGTACATCGTCAGCGGAGCGGTCTGGGAATAACGCAGGTTCTCTTTCGTGTAGGTCTGATAGATACCTTTCGAGAGAAATTCCGCATCGTTAAAGTCGGTCCAGACACGCTGGCCTTTCTTCCCAATCACCGTCGCCGTTCCAGTGTCCTGACATGCCGGTAAAATTCCATGCGAAGCAATCTCCGCATTCTTCAAAAGCATCAGCGCAACCATCCTGTCGTTCTCCGAAGCTTCGGGATCATCCAGGATCGCCGCAACCTGCTTGAGGTGACTGCTCCGCAACGTGAAATTAATCGCCTTGATCGCTTCTGCCGCCAGCAATGTCATTGCCTCGGGGTCGATTTTCAAAATCTCTTCGCCACCGAAATCCACAATCTCCACACCCCCATCATGGATCAACTCATACTCGGTTTCGTCCGCCCCGATTGGAAACGGATCCTGATAAAAAAATTCCTTCTCGCTCATCGCGCAGGACCATAAACGCTTTCCCGACCAAAGCGCAACACGTGCGACTAAGGAAAAACCAAAAAACCAAGGAGCCCCCGGTTCCAATTAATCCCTCAAATTCGTTCGATTCGTCAGATTCGTGGTGCCTTCACTCTTTTCACTCTTCGAATTTCTAAAAACGATCCTCGTCATCCCACCACCATCAAGGAGCTTGGTCGCCATCCAAAGCCCCTAATTCCTCATTGGCTCTGCCTAGCAGACGCTCCAGATCACTCAGATTCCTCTTCATTCGGTCAAGGTCCTGCGGTTTCCCCTGAGGGCGCGCATTGGGAATCATCGCCCTCCTCTGGCTGGCCAGCTCTTGGCGCTTGCTATCAATTTTAGCCCTTGCCTCTGCGACAGTATCGAACTCGCCTTTCAATACATCCATTACCGCACTGCTCCCAATAATATATGTCCTCGTCCTGTCGGCGCGGGCTATTGTGATTCCGACGATCCGCCCGTCCAGATCAACAACCGGGCCGCCGACTTGGTTCTTCTTGATCTGCATATCGCTCTGCACGACACGCGAGAACCCATCTCTCACTCGGTTCGGTTCACCACCCATGCGTTCCATGTTGTTGAGGCGACCGCCAGAAAATTGACCGAGCAAAGGCCGATTGGAAAGTTGTACCTCAAACGTCCGCTCCTTACCTGCAGTCTCGACCAAAATCGATACACCATCGCCAGGCTGTTTATCCGTCAGCGCGTTTTTGAGTTCCTGCAATCCTGAAATTTTTCTCTCCCCGATGGCGAGAATGACATCACCAGCCTGCAAGCCGGCTTCTGAAGCCCCGTATTCCGCCTGCACACTTCGGATTCGAACTCCCTTTCCCCGATAATTCGCATCGGCGATGATGCCCAGGTGCGCCTGATCCGTCTCACGCAAATTCCTTTCCAAAACACTCACCACGCCGAACGCCGCCGGTCTACCACTCGGTTGGGAGGCCGTCAGGAAACGTCCGTAGCTGAGATCCGCTTCGTAAAACTCTGCCGGAACCAAACTGGAACTTGGCCCATCGTTGTCTTGAAACTCCAATTCGCTTCCCTCCCGAATCACACCCCCTCCACCCCGCAGGTTCAACAGCACCAGATCCTCGCCAGTGAAGACTCCTGCCACCTCGACCTGGAAGGATTCAGTTTCTCCGGTCTGCACCTGCAAGGTTTCGATAGACGCCTCCACCTCGCTCCATTTTGTCAGAACCTGCGAGCCATCCCCAACCACCGTCCCGTATGCAAGCATCACTGGCTTGTCACGCCGACCCGACTTCCCCCAGATCCGGACTGTCGATTTCGAAGCCTCATCGATGATATCTACCAGAGCATTATTGAAATTGTCCGATTGTTCCTCTACAACCTCGCGCTCGTCCGGCCTCATCAATGGAACGTCTTCCTCGCCCCTCTGGCCGTGCGCCAACGAAGAAACACCGAGAAGAATCATTCCGAATCTGGCAATATTGAAAAAATTCATCTCGTTTTGTATAGCTCCTCACGTTTTACAAGTTCCACCTCTATCTCCAGTTTCTCATCTCCTCTCGCAATCCCCAATTTGACCGTGTCACCGACTTCTTTCTTCACGAGGATTTGCTGCAACTCGGACCCCTCCCTGACGCGTTCTCCGTCAACCGACTGGATCAGATCACTGACCCTCACTCCAGCTTCTGCCGCAGGTGAATTGGGTTCGACTTTCTGCACCACAACGCCGAGAGCATTGCGCCTCATCGCCATCCCGATTCCCAGCACTGGGGTCTCGGGATTCGCCAAGGGGTTCATCTGCAGTGTGCCCCATGATTCCCCGGCCAGCAGCCGATCCCAGTCCTCACGAAAACCATCGACACCCGCGTGATTGTTGTTCTTCCACGACCAACCGATTGAAGAATTGATACCCACGAGTTTCCCATCGAGGTCGAACAACGGACCACCCGAATCGCCTCCGATCAGGGTGCAATCCGTCGTAAAATAATTGCCGGGCCCGTCAGACATGACCCGCCCGAACCGAATTGGAGGAGTTCTCGCCGGATCGAAACCCGCCGAATGCCCCAGCGCCACAACCCAGTCACCCGCCTCAAGCGGCCTGGACTCGCCAATATCCACGGAAGGCCAAGGCCCAGCATCCCTCATTTTCACCATTCCGATATCTTTAGAATAATTTGCGCCAAGCACATCTGCCCGCCATTTCTTGCCGTCGGCGAAATAGACATCCACCTCCTCCATCCCTTGGATCACATGCGCGGCGGTTAGGATCAGGCCCTCTTTTGAAACCAAAACACCCGACCCGGAAGATCCGGTCTTCTCAGAAACCAAAGCCACTGTCGCCGGCATCGACTTCAATGCAACCTGCCCGACTTTTTTTTCCAGTCGCAGCAAGTCCGCCACGCTAGATGCAGGCTCTCGCGCCCCCACCACTGGCAATACCAACGCCAAACAAAGTCCTACTGCGGAAAATCTCATCACCAGACAATCGACACCAGATACAGGATTCGTCTAGCCGAAACTATTGCCTATCCATGAGTGCCATGATTAAAAGACAGAATTCAAGCCCACTTCCGTTTCAATATTACATGCCTGAAACTTAGAGTTTCATCTCTCGTGAAATCACCTATCTTTCCCGCCAAGATCCCATGGCCACACGCAAGCAACAGAACAACAAACCGCACCAGAAAAAATCTGCGGCGCGGCGTTCACCAAATCCACTTTCCCTCCTGCTACTCTGGCCGTTCCACCTCCTTTTCTTGCTCACTCGCAGCCTCTCCGGTCCAAAAAAATTCCTACTCCGCCTGATCGGTATTCCTGCGATTTCAGGGCTGTTTCTCTTCATCGTGCTCGCCATCGTCTATGGCATCCGCGGAAGCCGCTACGACCTGAATCGCATCAATCAGATGCCGGAACGGACCATCATCCTCGACCGCCAGGGAACCGAGATCGGCCGCATCCACGGAGAAAAACGCTCCATCGTCCCGCTCAATTACGTCTCCGAAGATTTCCGAAAAGCCATCCTCGCCCGCGAGGACGAACGTTTCTACTCCCACGGTGCCGTCGACATCATCGGGATCGGCCGCGCTTTCCTTAAAAACCTCGAAGGCAAACGCGAGGGTGCCTCCACGATTACTCAGCAGCTCGCTTCAGATGTTTTCCAACTAAAACGCGGCGAGAAACGCGGAGAACTTTTCAAGCAGCTCGACCGGAAATGCCTCGAAATCGCGATCGCCTTCCGGATCAATTCCGCTCTTTCCAAAGACCGCATCCTAGAAGCCTACATCAATCAGATCAACTGGGGCCGCCAGATCAAAGGCGTGGGTGAAGCATCGCGCATCTATTTCGAAAAACATCCCTCCGAACTCACCCTCTCAGAGTCCGCTCTGCTCGCCGGAATCGTCCGTGGCCCCGACGCGTTTAACCCCTTCAGCTCGATGAAAGCCTCTGAGCGCGAACGCAATACCACCCTCGCCCGCATGGTCGTGGCGAAAAAAATCACCCAGGCCGAAGCCGATGCCGCAAAGCAAGAACCCATCACCGTCCGCCCCGCATGGCGCCGGGATCACGAAGCCTCCTACGCGATGGACGCGATTCGCCGCGACCTCGAAATCATTCTTGAAAAGGAAAATATCGAACTCGGCGGTCTCACCATCGTTACCACCATCGACGATAGACTCCAGACCATTGCCGAAGAGGCTCTCGACAAAAAACTACGCGAAACCGAACGCATCTCCGGCTACCCCCACCAGACCCGCGCCGCATGGAAAAACTTATCCTTGGAAAATCGCAAAGACCCGGAATACATCCAAGGCTCCGCCGTCCTCATAGAAAACCGCACAGGTGCTGTCCTTGCCCTTGTCGGTGGCCGCGATGCCAACGAATCCCAGTTCAACCGCGCCATTCAGGCACGTCGTCAGATCGGTTCGGTCTTCAAACCTTTTGTCTACCTCGCCGCGTTTGACAAAGGACTCCGCCCCTCCACCCAGATCTCCGATGGCCCGATCAAGCGCGGTGAAATCAAGGGAGCTCCCAATTGGAAACCTAACAACTCCGATAGAAAATTCGGCGGTATGCACCCGGTCTCATACGGCCTCATCCGCTCCCGCAACACCATGTCGGTGCGGGTCGGAAATCACGCAGGAATCGACAGAGTCGCTGACGTATCCCGCATGGCCGGCTTCGGCGCCACCATGCCGAAAACCCCCTCCTCATTCCTCGGTTCATTCGACGCTAGCCCATGGGAAGTCGCCACCGCATACACCATTTTCCCCAACGACGGCGTCCGCTACCGCCCTTATCTCGTCTCTGAAATCAAGGACCGCAACGGTAACATCCTCTACTCAACCCCCACTCTGCCCTACCAGGCGACCAGTTCCGGCTCCGCTTGGTCGGTTTCCAGAATCCTCCAAGAAGTCGCCAACTCGGGCACCGCCGCCTCGATAAAACGCCTCGGCTTCACCAAAGACGCCGCCGGGAAAACCGGAACCACCAACGACTTCAAAGACGCATGGTTCGCCGGATACACCTCCACCCTTACCTGCGCCGTCTGGGTCGGCTTCGATACCCCAAAAAAAACCATTCAGGGCGGCTACGGCTCCACACTCGCCCTCCCGGTGTGGGTCGATGTGATGAAAACCGCCGACCGCCTCGGATACAAAGCCGGCGACCTCCATTCCAATATCGACCTCATCCCCATTGAACTCTGCAAACTTTCTGGAAAACGCGCCACCCAAGGCTGCCACAGCGCCGGAACCGCCTATACCGATAGCGTCCCTGCTGATACCGCGCCCGAACCCGGCGATCTCTGCCCCATCCACCCAGCCAGAGCTCAACCAGTTAACGAAGACAACCTTCCATCCCCGCGACGCAACGCACCTCCGCTAGCGCAACCGATTCGCGAAATCCCGAGCGCGCCCCCACGCCCCCTCCGCGCCCAGCCTGTCGAAGAAGAAGCCCCGCCCCGGGCCCAACCCGTCCAGGAAAGACCTCTCCGCGCCCAACCCGTCGACTGATCCAAAAAACACATTCCCGCAGACAACAACCTCGCCCAACGGCATTAACCTTCAAAACAACATGAAAACCAACACAACCTACCTCTACCGGAAACCCAATCTCTCCAGCGGTTTCACCCTTCTGGAAATCGTCATCGTCCTCGGGATCATAGCCGTCATTCTCGGCGGCTCGATCGCCGTGGTAGGAAAAATCGGCGACGGCGCGAAAGTCCAGCGTGTGCAGGGCGATTTCAATGCAGTCGGGTCCGCGGTGCGGATGTATGCGATTAACGCCGGAGCTGCCCCATCCACATCCCAAGGGCTCAAAGCCTTATATGTAAAACCTACCACCCCACCTGTCCCCAAGCGTTGGAGTCCCGCCGGTGGCGACAAGGACGTGCCTTTAGATCCATGGGGCGATCCTTACAAATACCGCAACCCCGGCAAAATAGATTCTTCCACCTTCGAGATCTATACCTTCGGCCCGGACAAACAGGAAAATACTGACGATGACATGTCCTCCCAGGAATGAGCTGAAGTTGCGAAAGGCCATCTATCTTTCTCAGCAAACGAAACCGAGCCGTGGCTTCACGCTGATCGAGATCGTCATGGTCCTCCTCGTAATCGGAGTCATCACCGGTGGAGCAATCACCGCCATGCTTCTAAATTCCTCGGAGCGCGTCCTGCGGAACAACTCCGGCGAGATCGAGCTCTTGGCGAAAAAAGCCCGCGCCGCAGCAATCCTTCGTCAAACACCCTACGCCATCGAGTTCCGGCCCGGATCCGTCCGGCTCCTGCCCTTTGCTGGAACCGGAAACCTCGAACGCACCACCGCACTCGGCAACGCCATCGGCGGCATCGAAAGTGGCACCTTGTCCCGTGCTGCCCTCCACGATGAAATCGCCATCGATCCCGATATTGTCATCACCATCCGCCACTGGAACACAGAAAACTACATCACTCCCACCGAAAACTTATTCCCCGTCTGGCGTTTCGACCCAGACGGCCTTTGCGAACCCATCACCGTCCGCCTCACCCTCGGCGATAGCTACGCCCAAGACACCTACCATCCCCTAACCGCCGCTGTCGCCGATTCCGAATTGGAAGCGAACTAGCCTACACTCCTTCCTTGAGAGTTAAAATTTCCAGCCGAAAAAACGGATTCCTCCTCCTCGAGGTTGTCCTCGCCTTGGGTATTTTCGGCATGGCCTGCACCGGCCTTGCTGTTGCGTTTCATCGTATGGCAGAGGCCGCCACCCTCGCCCAGACAGAGCTACGCATCACCCGCGTTCTCGATTCCGCCCTCACCGAGCAACTCTCCTTCCCAACACTCGAAGAAGGTATCACCCAAATCCCTGTCGAAGGCACAGATATCGAACTCGATGTCGTCGTCGAACCCATCGAAGACCTAGAAAACCAGGACGGAGAGCTCCTCCAGCAGATGTTTCACATCACCGTCACCGCGAACTGGTTCGCCAGCGGCGAATGGCAATCCCGCTCAGTTGATACCTGGCGCTACAACCTGATGTACCAGCCATGAAAGTGACATTGGAAATTAGAAATTTGGACATTGGGACAAGAATCGGCGGACGCCTCTCGCCTGACTCAATTCCCCGATTTTCAAATCCCTCAATCACCCATTCCCGCAGGGATGGCTTTACCCTCCTCGAACTCGTCCTCGCCCTCCTCCTCATCTCCCTGCTTGTCGGCATGGTCTTTGCAACCGCCCGCTCCTCTCTCGTCCTCGGCAACGCGGTCGTGAAAACCCAGAACGAGGAAATGCTCCACCAGGCATTCTTCGAACTTCTCAAAAACCGCTTCGCCTCCCTCCCGGGAAATACCCGCTTGGATCTAGCAGTCACCGACGGAGCATCCCATTACCTCGCAGACCTCACCCTCCAAGACGTCCCGATCTCCTTCACTTGGGGCGGCGAGGAACGCACCGCTAAAGCAATCCAGCTCTCCACCGTCCTACGCCGCTCCGGATTCCTCGATATCGTCCTCCGCTACTACGAAAACGAAATCATCGATCCGGAATCCGCCGACTCCGGTGGTTCGGGATTTGCCTCCTCCGCAGCCGCCGAAAAACCCTTCGCCGAAATCACACTCCTCACCGACGTCCGGTTTTTCGAATGGCAGGCCCTCGATAGCCGGACCATGGAATACCAATACGACTGGGACCTCCCCGGACGCCTCCCGCTGCAGCTTGAACTCGTCTGCGCCTTTGGGGCCGAAGGCGATCCGATCCGCCAGGTTTTCTGGATTCCACCACGCCAGAACCCGGAGGTCTTCATGCGCCAACTTCAGCAGGGCCTCGGCGGAGGAAACCAGAGCGCCCCGGCAACTGAACCTCCCAACCCCAACCCCGGAGAAGGAAACCAAGGCGGTCCTGAAATAATTCTGCCACCCATCGAGTGATGAGATCCGCACCAAACACCCACAAAAAAGGCGTAGCTCTCATCGCAGTGCTATGGCTAATCGCGATCCTGTCCCTCGCTGCGGTCACCACCCTTCGCGTCATTTCCTTTGATCTGGAAATCGTCGCCGCGAAAGTTCACGGCTCTCGCGCTTTCCAACTCGCGGAAACCGGCATCGCCATCGGTTCCAACCCCGTCGTCGAACGCAACGACCCACTCCTCCGCCGCTTCGATGTTACGAACAACGAGGAAGTCCAGGTCACCCTCACTTCCGAAGGAGCCCGCTTCAACATCAACTCCCTCGTCCTTGCCGAGGACAAAACCCTCATCCGCTCCATCTTCATCAACTGGGGCCTTGACCTCGATTCCGCCCAAGCCCTCACCGACGCCCTCAACGACTGGGTCGACGGCGACGACGAAATCGCCCTCAACGGTGCCGAAATCGACGAATACGAGAAAATGGGCCGCCTAAACCAACCCTTCAACCGACCCTTCTACGACATCGAAGAAATGGCACTCGTCCGCGGAATGGACCAGATCGAAGCACTCCGCCCCGATTGGCGAAACTGGTTTACCGTCTGGTCCAGCGGCACTCTCGATATCAATGAGGCCGATGCCGAACTCATCGCCGTCGCCGCAGAAGTCACCGTTGCCGAAGCATCCATCATCCCCCAGACCGTCCGCGGGATCGACGACACCCGCGATACCCCAGACGACGCCCCTTTCCAAGATGTCGCCACAGCACTTTCCCTGCTTGGCATCGGCGCTGATTCACGCCAAGACATTGCCCAGCGTTTCACCACCGACGACACCACCACCCGCATCACCTCCACCGCCCGCTCCGGCGACGCCAAACGCCGCATCACCGCCATCGTCAGAAACCGCACCGGGAAACCCGCACTCCTAGACCGCACCACCGAAATCATCCCCTAACTTTCAACTTTCAACTTTCAAATCTCCAATCTCCAATCTCCAATGCTTAGCCTCACCTTTTATCCCTTCTTCCAACTCTTTATTGAGTGTTGAAAATTGTATTTTATGGCCAAGAACCACACCACCCACCTCCTACTCCCCGGCGAAACCGCGTGGGAAATCTGGAGCCTTCCCGGCAAGGAACCCGCGACTTTGCTCTCCGAGCATCCGGTCCGGAGCCCTTCGGAAATTTCTAAATTTCCGGCTGGAGACCTGATCTTCCTGTTTCCCGTCCGCGCACTGACCGCCCTCCCGCTGCAAGTCCATACCGGCGACGCCAGCCTCTTCGCCGACCTCGCAGAGACCCACGCAGAGCGCCTCGGCTTTCGCCCCGATCCCTTCGCCGGCCAGCTCACAGATATCTTCCCGGTTTTCGTCAACTCCGAAGCATCGACCTTGCTCTCAGTCGTCCTCCGCAGCCCGGGCGCCGAAGACCTACCGATCAAGGGTCCGAAATCCTTCGACATCTCTCCGCGCGCGTTCCCTGCGGATGGAAACACCCTCACCCTCTGGCGCGAGCTCGGCCAATGGGTCTTTGCCATTCACCAAGAAGGAAAGCTCCTCTACTGCCAAGCCACCTCGGTCTCCGCAGTTTCTCCCGATGCCAACCTGATCCGCGAAATCCGCATCGCCATCGCGCAACTCTCGATGCAAGGCATCAGTGCCTCACCGTCGAGCGCCATCGTCTGGTCCTCCAGTCCGGAGGCCGATACCTCAGAACTTTCCCGCTCTCTCTCCGTCCAGACAGAACTTTCCCCCCGCCCCGCGCCCGTTCATCCAGTTCCTATAAGCAAACTGCTCCCGGCCGATGTCCGTGCCGCACGCCGCACCGCCCAGAAACGCCAGAACACCATCCTCGCCATCGCCGCCATCGCCATCCTGTATCTCGGAACCGTCGGCTACCTCGGCTACAACCTCTGGCGCACTCACTCCACCACTCAGAAACTCCTCGTCCGCGTCGATGCCGTGTCCCCGGAGCAAGAGGCTTACGGCCTCCACCTCGCGAAATGGAGCGAGCTGGAATACGGAATCGACATCAAATACAACACGGTCGACATCCTCAACCGCATCGCTAAATCCATCCCCCAAAACTCAGGCCTACGCCTCCGCACCGCCGATATTTCCCCAACCGAGATCGTCCTAACTGGCGAGGCACCGCAATTTGAGGACGTCAGTAAATTCTCGCTCAACCTCACAAACAACAACGATCTTTTGGCCTACGAATGGCAAATACCCGAGCCGAGAAAATCCACTCGCGGCTGGGAATTCAGATATACCGCGAACACCCCCACAGCCGCCCCCTGAAACAACGATCAGGACAATTCCAGGGCGTTTGGTTTAAATCATTGGTATAAATTCCGCGGTTCCTCAATCTTTCCTCCCTAGTCCAAAAACCTTTTTTCACCGACAATCATTAACCCCGACGGCATTTCCTCTCCGTATCCTCCATGTCCACCCGAGAAAAACAACTCCTCTCGCTCCTGCTCCTCGCTGGCTTCATCGTCTTGAACGTTTTCCTATACTCGCTCTACACCCAGAAAAGAACCTTGTTCCAGAACGACTTGGAAACTGCAAAGGCCAACCTTCAAGAGGCCATCGCCCTCCAAGACAGTTCCGCACAGCTTGCCGAGGAAATGCAATGGCTCGCCGAGTATGAACCCGAACCAACCGTTTCTCAGCCCGTTCAATCCGCGCTTCTAAGCTTTGTCGAAAACCAGGCCCGAAACCTAGGACTCACCGTCAAAACTCAGGAACCCCTGCCGACTGCCGAAGGCGTTCACTACGACCGCGCCCAAGTCAAAATTTCCCTCACTGGCCAAGAACAGGCTCTCTACAGCTGGTTCAATGCCATCAACGATCCCAAAGCCTTCCGCGCCGCATACCAGATCCGCCTGACCCCCAACGGCCAAGACGACACACTTATCGATTGCTCAGCCACCATCGCCCAATGGTTCCCACCCGCCACATAAGCCTTATGAAATCTTGTGCCCTCACCATCCTTCTCGCAGCCTTCTGCATCGCCACCCATGCCAGTGCCGACGTGCCGCGTAAAGCCCCAGCCTCAACCTACGCCGCTCTCTGGACCAACAGCCCGTTCACGTCGAAACCACCGCCGCAACAGGCCGGCCCGCTCGTCGATCCATTCGAGGATTTCACCCTCTCCGGGATCGCCCCAGTCCCCGGTGGATACCGCATCACCATCGTTAGCAAAAAGGAGCCCAGCGTAAGAAGAGTGATCGAACCCGGAAGCAGCGGCGAATTCACGGTCATTTCCGTCGATCGTAACCCCGAGCAATCCCTCGGCACCACCGTCATCCTCTCGACCGGCTCCGTTCAAGGAACCGTCCGCTTCGAGCCGGATCTCATCACTTTAAAAGCCCCACCGGCTGCTCCTCAGTTACAACAACCTCAGAACCTTCCCCCCGGCATCACCCCGGGCCAGGCCAACCCCGATCCGAATGCCGCCCAGCGCCAGCCCCGCCCGCGCATCGTCCCCCCTCCGAACCCGGCAGCAAACAATGCCCCGCAAAACCGACCATCTAACAACGGCAACAACAGCCGCTCCCAATCGAACGAGCGTGCCCCCCGCCGTTAGATCAATCCTTTTAAAACCGCAATTCACGAGCACCAAGCACCCCTTCCATTACTAGACCCTAGAAATCCCGATGAGCCGCAAACTGACCATCTTTCTCCTCGCCCTTTTCCTTGCCTTGCCCCTCTTCGCCCAAGAAGAAGTGCCCACAGAAGTGCCCGCCATTCCGGGCATCATCCAACCTCCCGTTCCCGCAGTCCAAGCCGTGCCCCCGGCAGAACAGCCAGCGCAAGGTGCCGGCCTGAGCGATACGCTCATCAATGAATCCATTGAAGAACTGGCGCTTTCCGGACAGGCACTTGCCGATCTATATCGCCGCTACACCGGCCGCCGCGTGATCGTTTCTTCCGCTGCCAGCCAAGCCGAATTCCAGTTCATCCAATACGCCTCACCGCAGGATCCCCTCACCTACGCCGAAGCCGCCGAACTACTCAAAAAGGCTGCAACCATCGAAAACTTCATTTTTGTCCCCGCTACCGATCTCCCCAATGTCGACTACCTGACGCTAGCAACCGCAGGGATAAAGCCCGCTGGAATCGGCATCAGCGTATTCAACGAAAACGATACCCTTCCGGAAGGTGATGCCGTCATCTCCTACGTGATGAACCTCAGCTACATCAAACCTGATGAAGCTGTCCGCACTTTCACCCAGATCATCGGGCAGTTCGGTGCCTTCGGCTCCATCGCCGCAGTCCCCAACGCCGCGGCGGTCGTCATCACCGAAAATACCTCACTCATCCGCAAGCTCATCGACCTCAAGGCAGAAATCGACAAACCTGGATCCATCCAGAGCACTCGATTTATCACAGTGAAATATGCGGATGTCACGGAACTGGCCACAACCCTCAACGAGCTACTTGGTAACCAGCAGGGTTCCAATACCGCAGGTGTCCAGCGCACCCAGCAAAATCAGCCCGCCAATCAGCCTGCCAACGCGGCTACCCCAATCGATAGTGGTATCCCAGGTGCCTCCACAGCCGGTGAGGAAACCCCCGTCCAAATCATCCCGGACCCACGCACCAACCGCATCTTCGCGATGGGCCGACCGGTCGATCTACTTTTCGTTGAAGGTCTCGTCCGTGAGTTCGACACACAGTCGGACCAACGCAACTTCCTCCGTAGGAAGCTGAAATTCCTCGCAGTTGCGGATTTCCTCCCGATCGCCGGAGACGCTCTCACCCGCGCTTTCTCCGGAACCGGCACCGGCGATACGGCTGGCACTGCCGGCGGTGCACAAGGAGGCGGCTCCCGCCAGCAGAACAACAACCGCCAGCAATCCAACAACGGCCTCACGAACTCAGGAAGCAATAGTAACCAAGGTTCCTCCGGCTTTGGCGGTGGAAGTAGCGGTGGTGGGGGGGGCGGCAGCTCCCTTTCTGACCCACAAATCAATTCAGCTCCCGTGTCCCTACTCATCGGCCGCACCCTTCTTGTGGCAGATAATATTACCAACTCCATCATCGTTCAAGGCCCTCCCTCTGGCGTCGAAATCATCGAAAAACTCCTCGACCAAGTCGATGTCCGCGCGGATCAGGTCATGATCTCCACCGTCTTCGGACAGCTTTCGCTCGGCGATTCCACCTCCACCGGCGTCGACTGGCTCCGCGCCTTCCGCGGCAATGACAACGGCGGAGTTGCCGCTTCCATTATCAGCGGCGGCCCGATTAACAGTGTCAATCCGGGCAGTATCACCGATCCGATCACAGGCATCACTGCTGGCACTTTCCCCAACCAGACAGGTCTCTCCCTCTACGGCCAAATCGGAAACTCCATCGGTGCATACGTCAATTTGCTGAGTAATTCCACCGATTTCACCGTCCTCTCCCGGCCCTCCATCTTCACCGCGAACAACCAGAAAGGAACCATTTCCTCGGGTCGCCGTATCGCCATCCCGACGAACTCAAACCAATTCGGCGGCGGTGGAGTCTCCACCAACATCGAATACCGCGACGTGGTCCTCAAACTCGAAGTCATCCCCCTCGTCAATTCCGAGAACGAGATCACACTCCAAATTGCGCTTATTAGCGATGACGTCATCGGCCAATCAGATTTCATCGAAGGCATCGGCCAGGTCCCCATCATCGGCACCCGCGAGCTCCTGACAACCGTCACCGTTCCAAATAACCAGACCATCATCCTCGGCGGCCTGATCACGACCAACGACACCGAATCTGTCACCGGAATCCCCCTCCTCAGCGATATTCCCGGCATCGGTCGCCTTTTCTCCACCAAGACCACAGGCGTAGACCGTGACGAACTCATGATCTTCATCCAGCCATCCATCGTCAACAGCACCAGCTCCCTCGACAACGTCCAGGTCGATATGGATAGCCGCTATAACGTCTCCAGCGACGCTCGCCGCTTCGCCGACGGCTCAGTCCTCCCTCCACTCGAAGTCATCGAAGAAAAAGGCAATACTCGCACGATTCCCGCCGCAATCATCGTTGAAGACGACTCTCATAACTTTAACCGCAAGTCCCTTCGCCCCATCCATAGAAGGTAATTTCTCAGTTGCCCCTCACTACGAGCAATGCGTGACAATGAGACGAAGCTGGTCTAGTTCAAACGCATGTTGACTCAACTCCATCTCGAACGCTGGGCGGAAGTGCTTGTCCGGCACGCCACGAAAGTCCGTCCAGGAAACGTCGTCCGTATCAATGCCCAATCGGCAGCGGAGCCTCTGCTTGAAGCGGTTTACCGGAAAGTTCTCGAAGCAGGTGGCCACCCGGTTGTGAACTGCCGCCCGGATTTCCTCGGTGAAGCATTCTACGAACTCGCCAACAACGACCAACTCGACTGGACCAATCCCTTCACGCTCCACGAGACACAACACATCGACGCTTCGATCAATATCAGCGCGATCACCAACCTCCGTTCCCTGGACAAATTCGATACCGCAGTGACCCAGCGGGCAGCGCGTGCACAAAAAGATTCGCGGGAATTGTTTTTCCAACGCGCCGCTGTCGCCGACGATCCGTCCATCGACTCGGCGCTCGCTCCACTGCTCTGGTCAACCACGCTTTTCCCGACCAATGCCTACGCGCAGGACGCGGGGATGAGTCTCGATGACTACAGAAAATTCGTAGTCAGCGCGTGCCAACTCGACCAAGAAGATCCGGTCGCCTTCTGGGAAAGCCTCGACCGCTGGCAGTGCGAGCTTGCCGAAAAACTGATGGCTGGCAGCGAACTGCATTTCCAAACACCCGCAGGAACCGACCTAAAAGTCGACACCACCGGCATGCGTTGGCTCTCAAGCCCAGGCCGCAAAAACTTCCCGGACGGCGAGGTTTACTCCGGCCCGAATCTAGCTGCTGAAAACGGCGGAGCGGACGGCGTGGTGTTTTTCGACAAACGTTGCGTCTATCAAGGCCATGCGGTTCGCAACGCACGCATCGTCATGGAAAATGGCCGCGCTACCGATGTCACTGCGGAAGAAGGCGAGGATTTCCTAATCGCCATGCTCGACCAAGACGAGGGCGCACGCCGCATCGGCGAGGTCGCCTTCGGAACCAACCGCGCAATCTCCAAACCCACCGGCCAGATCCTCTACGACGAAAAAATGGGCGGATCCTTCCACCTCGCTTTCGGCGCTGGCTATCCAGAAACCGGCAACGTCAACAAGAGCGCGCTCCACTGGGACCTGATCGCCTCCCTAGGCAAAGGCTCGCAAGTAACTCTCGACGGCAAGCCATTCTGCGTCGACGGCGAATTCGTCACGATGCCGCCGGAGGTTAAATGGTTGTGAAACCATTGGAACGGTTTGTCTGGCGGGGAAGTCTGGCAGAAAAGCAGTTTCAAATTCCTACGCCAACGGTGTTACGGATTTAAGCCCGGGTATGCCGGAGTGAAATACAGGCTACCCCGGGAAAATCGCACGAAACCTAAGCAACCCCAATCGGGGTTGAGTCCAAGCAGTTGATCTGCAGGCATCGACACAACACCTTCGGCGCTGAAGAAAAATCGATACCCCATGACCTGGGGTAGCCTCCGTTTCACTGCGATAACCCCAGGCTAAATTTCAAAACCCCGATTGGGGTTTAAGAGTGAACCCATCAAAACTTCAATTTCCTCAACGCAATGGTTTCGCCAGAGTAACCGTTCAAACTCACTGACACAAAGAGGCGTGTGCGACTTCCATCGTACACGCCTGTAAAAATGTACGAAACAGTTACGCTTCGATCCGCTTGATACCGAGCGGATTGCCATCCTGAAGCTCCGCAGGAAGTGCGGCGCCCGGGAACGACTGCCATGCCACTGGACGGCAGAAACGGTAGATCGCCATGGTTCCGACCGAACTACTACGTCCATCGGAAGTCGCAGGATATGGGCCGCCGTGAACCATGCTTGAGCAAACTTCGACTCCTGTTGGGAAACCATTGAAGATCAAACGTCCGGCACACTTCTGCATCGCGTAGACCAGCCCGCTGCTCGCGACAAGTTCATCCTCGGTGCCGTGAAGTGAGGCGGTGAGCTGACCTTCGAGATTGAGCATCGCTTGCTCGATTTTTTCAAGACTCCCACGAACGATCAGGGAACCCGGACCGAATAATTCTCCCTGAAGGCTTTCGTCCTTCATGAAGTCTTCGATAGAAACGGTGAACACGGTTGGGAGCGCTTGGCCGTGACCTGCTGCGGCACTGGCTTTAGCCAGAACACTCACTCCAGCAGCCGATTCGAAATGCTTCGCCGCACTTGCATAGGCCTCGCAGATTCCGGCGTTCAGCAAGGTCGCTGGCTGACCGCCTTCGACAAGTCCTTTGAGAGTCGCGAGAAACTCATCTCCACTCCCGTCGGGAAGGAACACCAAACCGGGATTCGTGCAGAACTGGCCGGCACCGAGGGTGAGAGAGCCATAGTAAGCTTCTGCCAACGCCGCCTCCCCTCTCGCCAACGCTCCTGGCAGGAATACCAGAGGATTGACCGAGCTCATTTCCGCATAAACCGGGATCGGCTGCGGGCGAGCTGCTGCGGAGGCCATCAGTGCCGTTCCGGCACCGCGCGATCCGGTAAAGCCGACCGCCTTGATGACGGGATGTTTCACCACAGCTTGACCGACTGTCCGGCCCCCACCGTAGAGAAGTGAGAAAACACCTCCGGGCATGCCGGTTTCCTTGACCGCCGCGATCACTGCGTTGCCAACGATTTCAGCGACACCCGGATGCGATGAGTGCGCGATAACGACTACGGGACACCCAGCTGCAAGAGCGGAGGCGGTATCACCACCCGCGACGGAGAAGGCGAGCGGGAAATTACTGGCGCAGAAAATAGCGACCGGACCCAGCGGACGCAGCATCGAGCGAAGGTCGACTTTGGGAATAGGTTGGCGATCCGGCTGAGCGCACTCGATCCGGGCATCGACCCACGAACCTTCTTCCAGCAAAGTTGCGAACAAACGTAGCTGTCCAACGGTGCGGCCGGTTTCGCCACGCATGCGGGCTTCGGGAAGGCCGGTTTCCTGTGGTCCGCGTGCGGCGATGTCTTCCACCGCTCCGTCGATCTTGTCGGCGATGGCGCGGAGGAATCCTGCGCGGGCGCTGCCGGGCAGACTCGAATAGGCTGGAAACGCCGAAGCCGCGAGTGACATCGCCTGCTCCACTTCCTCGGGTGTGGCTGCCATGTATTGGGGAGAAAGCTTTTCGCCGGTCGCTGGATTCACTGCTTGGCCGCATGGCTCGGTGCCAGCGGAGCGAGAAAAGCCGATAAATGAAGTTCCTGTAAGGTCAGTAGTCATAAGATAATTGGATTGGTGTTGTGCCCCGTGGGCAATAATTGAAATGCCCTTATCGCCCAGCGGCCCGCTATGGTCAATGACAGGCTTATATTGGCCGCGCTTCACGCTTTACCGGTTGCCCGGAAACTGCCTAATTCATCTAAATGACTTTCCTCAAGAGAACCATCTGCCTCCTAAGTCTCCTGCTTTGCTTCAACGCTTTCGCCGAGGAAACCACTGAGGCCTCCAGACCCCGCTTACAAATCATCAACGGCAGCGATGAAACGGTGGAAATCATGTGGCTGTCCCCCGATGGAAAACAAGTTTCCAACGGTAGGATCGGCACCGGCGAGCACAAGATCATCGACACGACCATCGGGCATCGTTTCGCGGTGACCGGTGAGGACAGCGGCACGCAAATGACTGTCGAAAGCGAAGTCCCGGTGCAGGGCTTTCGTTTCGATCCCCCTTCCAAGGACGGTGTCCCGGATTTCTATTCCCAGAAGACCGATGCCAACGGCTTCCCCATCGTCGCTTCTGCCACGGTCAATCCCTACGCCCTGAAAGAAGCCGCTTTTCTCGTAAATCAAATGCTCGCGAAACGCGACGATGTCCGGATTGCACTCATCAAAAGCGGTGCCCGTCTTTGCATCATCGCCCATGACGAATTTACCACCGACCTCCCGGAATTCGCGGACATCGGAAAAGGTGATGATGACCGCTACCTCAACGGAGTTGACCGCAAGAATTGGTGGGACGCACGGGCACGCGGCACAGGTGGCAGTGAAACGGATCCCTACTGCTCATGCGGCGAGGAAAACCTGCTCGGTTACCCCGGCGATCCATACGAAGCGGAAAACATCCTGATCCACGAATTCGCCCACTCTATCCACCTCCGCGGTTTGAGCAACGTCGACCCAACCTTCGATGTCCGGCTAAAAGTCGCTTACGACAAAGCGATGGCCGAAAGCCTCTGGAAGGACAAATACGCCGCCACCAACCGCTTCGAATATTTCGCCGAAGGCGTGCAGTCATGGTTCGGCAACAACCGGGAAAACGACCACGATCACAACCACGTCAACACCCGCGCGGAACTCGTCGAATACGACCCAGCGCTCGCCGCTTTCTGCAAAGAAGTCTTCGGTGATACGGAAATCGTCTACACCAAACCCGCCACCCGCCTCACCGGCCACATGGAGGGGTACGACCCATCGAAAGCGCCCCCCTTCGAGTGGCCGGAGCGATTGAAAAAGGCAAAAGAAATAATCAAGGAAAGCGCAAAGATAGCGGACGAAAAAAGCGAGTGATCGGTTGACGCGCGGGCGCAATGATTTTTAAAAAGTAGAATGGCCGTCCCGGCTGTTTCGGAAGCCGGGCGTCCCGCCTGCTGCCTCCGGAACCACTATGCGGAAATCACAGATCCTCCTGCACGACAGTATAGTGTCCTGTATTCCGAATGTTGCAGCTCTGGAAAAGTCGAACCCGGTCATTGCAAACGCTCGGATTTTCCTCTACTCTACACCCATGTCAGCATCCCAGCTCGAAGAACCTCTCGCCGTGCGCGTTCCAGCACCGCCCTGGTTGGTGACGCGTGCCGAGCAGGCAGTGAAAGACTTCCATGGCTGCTTTTGGTTCTGGCATCCCGATGCGCGGGTCCGCTATCTGGACGACATCGAACTCGTTATCCGCCACTTGCGCGAATACGGCGGTTGGAAGGCATGGCAGACCGCACAGGACCTTCGCAAATGCCTCTAACGAAATTCCAATCCGAGGTGATGGAAATCCTGGCAGTCAACCGCTGCGAGGCCAGCCATGTCGCGGGCGGATTGGTCCTCAATGCTCCACCTGATTCCGCCCGCTTCTCGCACGACTTCGATTTCTTCCACGACGCCGTCGAAGACCTCGCCCGCCACAGCGAGATGGATGTCTCCGCACTCGAAGCCGCCGGATTCCAGGTCGAGAGGGTCGAAAGCTACGGGGTGTGGAAAGAGGGCGATTCTTTCCGCAAAGCCATCGTCCGCCGCGCCGATGACAAGGTCGAGCTGGACTGGGCTCACGATGCGGCCTGGCGCTTCTTCCCCATCGAACGCGATCCCATCCTCGGATGGCGGCTGCATCTTTTCGACATGGCAGTCAACAAAGCCCTCGCCCTCTCCGCCCGTTCCGAGACCCGCGACTACATCGATATACTCGAACTCGGACGCACCTTCCCCCTCGAAGCCATCGTCTGGGCCGCCTGTGGCAAGGACGCCGGCTTCAGCCCGCTCTTCCTGCTGAAAATGATGCTCCGCTTCGCCAACCTCAATCCGGGGTCACTCGAGAAAATCAAAGCCCGTGAACTCGACCCCATCGAGATGAAGAAAACCTGGCTCGGCATGGCAGACCGCGCCGACGCGGAGATCACCCGTATTGCCGACAGCCAGCCAGACCTTCCCATCGGCACCGCCTTCGTCGATGAAGCCGGCGCACCCGGCTGGATCGGCGAGCGCCCTGACCTGCGTCCCCACGCGATCTCCCTGCGCGGCTGCTGGCCCGTCGCTCGCACTCTCCCCGACGAATAGAGGCCCCAGTGTCGCCAAATCTGTCGGATTAAGATTTTCTTTAACCGCAGATGGAAAGAATGGACACCGATGGGCGTAAGGAGTGGATCGACATTCCAAAGTAAGATGTAAGCTTACCTGCTTTGAGAACTGTGGTTTCCAGCAAGGCGCAGATTGTAATTCCAGCGGAGGTGCGCCGGTTGGATGACGTGCGGGCAGGCCACCAGTTTGAGCTGGAGCGGCTGGAAAGGGGGGAATACCGCTTGCGTAGGATTGAACATGCGGCGAACGAGGGTTTGGTGGACTGGCTGCTGGCGTGTCCGATGAAGGGCTTCCTGGGTGAAGGCGAATTTGAGGAAACGACGGATTCCATTCTTCCTGAAATCCGATGAGCTTTCTCGTGGATGTGAGCGTGATTTCTGAGGTGAAGCAGTTGCTACCGTGGATCTTTATCCCGCCCTAGGCGGGGGCTGGCCTGGCGATCATTGATTTTCATCCAATACGATTTCAACTCACCAGATCTCAGAGCAAACGCTATTGAGGGTCTGACCTCTGAGAATATACCCGATAGATTCTGCGGACCGCTCGGAGAGCATTCCCTGCCTGCGTTTACGTGAATTCCCGCGTCACTCGGCCAATGCCGAGATATCCGTGAGTTCCATGTCGTGAGCCTCCGCAACTTGCCGGAAAGTCAGTTTCCCGCCTCGCACATTGATCCCGCTGATCAGCTCCTTGCGTGTTTCACAAGCACCCAAAAGTCCTTTATCGGCGATGAGCTGGGTCCAGTTGTGAGTCACGTTGTTGAGCGCTTGGGTCGCCGTGCGCGAATAAGCGCCCGGCATATTCGCCACGCAGTAATGCAAAACCTCTTCCTCCACGAAGGTCGGATCGTCGTGAGTTGTCGCCCGCGTCGTTTCCGCACAACCTCCTTGGTCGACAGCAATATCCACAAACACGCTGCCCTTCGACATCATCCGCAGCATTTCGCGAGTGACCAATTTCGGTGCCTTCGATCCCGGAACAAGCACCGCACCGATCAGCAGGTCGATCCGTGGCAGAAGCTCGGAAAGATTTGCCTCACTCGAGAAAACGGTGTGTGTGCCACTCATGGTGATATCGAGAAATCGCATCCTGTCGAAATCCACTTCCAGAATTGTCACGTCCGCCCCGATCCCTGTCGCCACTCGCGCAGCGTTCACTCCCGCAGTCCCGCCACCAAGCACCACCACCCGGCCCGGCGCAACTCCGGGAACCCCACCCAGCAAGCAACCACGCCCGCCACGGTGTTTCGCAAGATGATACGACCCGACGATCGCCGACATCCGCCCGGCGATTTCGCTCATCGGCTCCAACAAAGGCAGCCTGCGATTCACTTCAACGGTCTCGTAAGCGATCGCCGTGCAACCACTCGCCATCAGGCTTTCGGTCAGACTTTTATCCGCAGCGAGGTGCAGGTAGGTGAAAAGAATATGATCCGGCGTCAGCATCGAAACCTCCGATGGCTGCGGTTCCTTGACTTTCACAATCAGCTCGGCCCCACCGAACACCGCCGCCGCATCCGCAACGATCTCCGCACCAACCGCTTGATACTGCTCGTCCGGGTAGCTAGCGCCATCCCCCGCTCCACGTTGCACAAGCACCCGGTGCCCACGCTTCACGAGCTCCGCCACGGAGCCTGGGATCATGCTCACCCGGTTCTCTTGCGCCTTGATTTCTGTCGGTATGCCTATGTTCATATGAAATAATAGAAAATGTTTGTCCGCCCTCTGGCTACGGCTTAGCCCCAGCATATTCCGAACCACCTCAACTACGATGGTAAAATCGGCGCGTTTCTCGGAAACCGCTTACGAAGAAGCTGGAATTTCATGCTTGGAATTTAGTGGGCGACTCCCTCATCTTCCCCGCACACGACCATGCCTTGGCTCCTTCTTATTCTACCGCTCCTGGCCGCTGTTTCAAACCAGCTCTACCTTCGCAAGCTTGGAATCGCCCACCTCGTCTCGACGGCCTCCGCCGCAGCGACTTTCTTGATCGCCCTGCTGCTGCTGGGAAAAACCGGCGACCACTCATTCCCATGGGCGAATATTGGTGATTTACAGATCGATATAGGCATCACCTTGGACAAACTTTCCACTGGGATGATGATCGTCGTAACCGGCGTCGGCCTGCTGGTGCACGTGTTCTCACTCGCCTACATGAAGGACGATTCGGCGAAAGCCCGGTATTTCACTGGCCTCGCCCTGTTCATGTTCTCGATGACAGGAATTGTTCTGGCCTCGAATTTCATCATGACCTTCATCTTCTGGGAGCTGGTCGGCCTCAGTTCCTACCTCCTTATCGGCCACTGGTATCAGAAGGAATCCGCAGCGGATGCAGCGAAGAAAGCCTTCCTCTGCAACCGCATCGGCGACTTCGGGTTCATGATCGGCATCCTGATGCTGTGGCAGATCACCGGCACATTGGTCTTCGATAAAATGGATATCCCCGCCGGAATCTCCAGTGGCGTCCTCGGCGCCGCCCTGCTCTGTGTGTTCTGCGGCGCGGTCGGAAAATCCGCCCAACTTCCCCTCCATGTTTGGCTCCCGGATGCGATGGAAGGCCCCACTCCTGTCTCCGCCCTCATCCACGCCGCAACCATGGTCGCCGCCGGTGTTTACATGCTCTTTCGCGTGCAAGTCTCAGTCGGCGCGGATGCGTTCGAAGGATTCTCCGGAACCACCATCGCCTGGATCGGCGGTATTACCTCGCTGATGGCCGCGCTGATGGCCACTCAGCAGGACGATATCAAACGCGTGCTTGCCTACTCCACCCTCTCACAACTTGGCTATATGATCATGGCAGTCGGCCTGCTCGCCGGTGAGGCCGCGATGTTCCACCTTTTTACCCACGCATGGTTTAAAGCACTCCTCTTCCTCGGCGCAGGTGCCATCATCTACGCCTGCCACCATGAGCAAAACATGTGGAAAATGGGCGGACTGCTAAAGAAAATGCCCATCACCGCGATCACTTTCGCAATCGGCACAGCAGCCCTAATGGCAGTTCCTTTCACCTCCGGATTTTTCTCGAAAGAGCAAATCCTCGAGGCTGCACATGATAAGAACCAATTCCTTTTCTGGATCGCCGCTGCCGTGGCCGTATTAACCCCTTTTTACATGACACGCGCTTTCGTGATAACTTTCCTCGGGAAAAATCGCACCAAAAACGCGGAGCACGCTAAAGAAGTAGGTCCGTTTATGTCGCTGCCACTTGTCGCTCTGGCGGTGATGGGTCTGATCGCAGGTTTACCGATTATCGCAGCGAATTTGTCACCTGCCTACATCGCTCTTGAAGGCGGTCACTTGATCCACTTCGGCTTCGTCACATTCCTCTCCATCGGTGCGTTGATTGTAGGTGTTTTCGGAGGCTTCTTCCTCTACATCGGAAAGGAAAAAGACCCCATCTCCATCCCACTTTTCCGCAACCGCTTCTACCTCGATACGATCTACGAAAAAGGCTTGGTTAAATACTTTCAGGACGGCTTCGCCGCCATCGTGCATTTCTTCGATGAGTTCGTGATCAACGGCCTCATCGTCGGTGGCCTCACTCGCTTGGCCGAGTCCTTCGGAAACCTGTTCCGCAAAGCTCAATCCGGCAACCTCCAAGCCTACGCCTTCACCTTCGGTCTCGGCGTCTTACTGCTGATCTATTTTACGGTGTTCTACCGATAGGAACCGCGATTTGGAAATCGCGACCTGCATGGCGAATCACCGTTGGAGCGCGTTACCGTTGCAGACGTGGTTTCTATACCACGGTTCCTTTCTGCTCCCGCAGGTATAAATAGGCAAGGTTGCAAAGCAGAAGGCTGCGGACTAAATTACACGCTCCATGGTAACCCGCTTCGCCCCCAGCCCCACCGGTGAGCTTCACCTTGGGCACGCATATGCCGCGAAGGTGGCGCGTGATCTGGCGAAAGATAATGGCGGGCGTTTCCTGCTCCGCCACGAAGACATCGATTCCAGCCGCGTCCGCGAGGAATACTACGGGATGATAGCGACCGATCTGAAATGGCTGGGACTGGACTGGGATGGCACCCCCCTACGCCAGACCGACCGCCTAGATGCCTACGCGGAAGCATTGCAAAAACTCGGAGAGCTCGGCCTCACATACCCATGTTTCTGCACACGCAAGGACATCCAGCAGGAGCTGAAGCGAATGCACGCCGCGCCCCACATTCACGAGGCACAGGTTTATCCCGGCACCTGCCGGGCGCTCAATCCTGAACAGGCGGCGCAACGCATCGCGGACGGCGAATCCCACGCCTGGCGGCTCGATTCCTCAAAAGCCGCGCGATTGCACGGCACCCTACATTTCAGCGATCTGGAGCGCGGAGAGGTCAGAGTCGATGAAACTGTAAACGGCGATGTCGTCCTCGCCCGCAAAGACATCGATGTCGCATACCATCTCGCCGTGGTGGTGGACGATGAGTTCCAGGGAGTCTCCCATGTTACCCGTGGCGAAGATCTTTTCTCAGCCACCCACGTCCAGCGCCAGCTCCAGGCGGTGCTAGCATACCGCGAGCCGGTCTATCTTCACCACGAACTCGTCACAGACGAAAACGGCAGACGCCTCGCCAAGCGCGATCACGCGCGATCCATACGTTCACTACGGGAAAAGGGCATGACCGCCGCCGAAATCCTTGACGTGGCGGAAGCCGCCCTCAGCGGATCGAATCCCTGAGCGAACTCCACTCCACCACTCTAAAATATCCTCGGAAAAGCCGCTCAATTTTTGCGGGAAATTTGTAGTTATTTCAACTTTCACGAAGAAATCATGCATTTAGAACTTCCATGCGGAGCCATTTTCGATTCCATCCAGATGCGCTCTACCATCGCCGGATTGGCAGATCAGCGGGGGAAAATCGCGCGGATGCTGGAGTCTGGCGAACTGATTTCGCGGCGCGGAGGGTCTTCATAAATATGGAGAAGGGGATTGCATCCCCTTTGCGGAGGAGGTGGAAAGAGCCTGGCTTGTGAAAGGGGATGCAATCCCCTTCTCCATATTCGAATAGCCCTCCCCCGTCTCCGCAAACCACACGAAATCCGCCAACTGCGCGAACGTAATATCATCCTGTATATCGCCGAACTCACTGAACAGCGGCTCCACGCTTAATCTGCAAAACTGGAAGCCCCCGCCCAGCCCTTCCACCACCTCCTCCTTCGCATTCGTATAACTCCCGGCAACCCGCCGCACCCGCCCTGCGGTGATCCCCTCGGAAATCTTCTTCTCCATCTCCGCCAGGATGATCGAGTCCAAATCAAGCCCCTAGATCTTCGAGAGATTTGTCCAGCCTTTCGTAGAAACGCCTCTTCCTCTCCAGTCTCGGTAACCGGTATTCCTAAGCAAGTCCAGCAGCCGCATCCTAGCTTCCGGATGCTTGAGCCTCCACGCGGCCACCTCGATCATGATCGCTTTCAATTCTCTGGTATTTCCTTCTTCCATTCGTTCGATTCTCCAGATTCGTGGTTCCTCAACTCTTATTAAAAAAGAAAATTGGCTCCAGATATTTCTGCGCCATCCCTTACGGACAAAGTGTTGACCCGATGCACACGGTGTGTATCTTCTTCCGGTGACGAGCAGCGACATCATTTCCAGACTCAAAGCCGATGGCTGGGAACTGGTGAACGTCAGGGGCTCCCACCACCAATACAAACATCCTCTGCGCGAAGGACGTGTGACTGTGCCGCATGCGAAAAAAGATTTCCCAAAAGGCACGCTACGAAGCATCTTCAAGCAAGCCGGATGGAAATGGCCACCAACGAAACCATGAGATTCCCCATCGTCATCCATAAGGACACCGCTTCCGATTACGGCGTCACCGTTCCAGATCTTCCTAGCTGCTTCTCCGCTGGCTCCACCATGGACGAGGCTTTTTCCAATGCGGTGGAAGCGATCGAGTGCCATGCCGAAGGATTGCTTCAGGATGGGGAAAGCATACCCACTCCAAAAACCGTCGAACACTACCACAATGCAAAGGGCTTCTCCAAAGGAGTCTGGGCACTCGTGGATGTGGATCTGGCGAAGCTTTCCGGAAAGGCAAAACGGGTGAACATCACTCTGCCCGAGCGACTGCTGACACAAATCGATTCCTTCGCATCAAAGAACGGCGAAACCCGTTCCGGGCTGCTTGCACACGCAGCGTTGGAATACGTGGCCGCGCATTCGGATTGATCCCTATTCCTGCACGCGGAGGGACATCGGTGTGACCTGCCATCTCGCAGTGGTCAAGAGCGACGCCTTCCAAAAAGTCACCCACGTCACCAGGGGCGAAGACCTTTTTCTCAGCCACCAACGTCCAGCTCCAGGCCGTCCTCGGATACACAGCAGAACCGATCAGCGGATCGTATCCCTGAGCGCTTTCCACTTCGCCACCATCCGCATCATCGAAGGCTCCGTGGTCAGCGTTTCCACATCATCGAGCTTCACCCAGCGAAGATCGTGTGATTCGTCGCTCACGATATAGTCGAGCGAGCCGTTTGCCCGCAGCACATATCGGACATCGTAATGGAGGTGTTCCGGATCCTGCTTCCGCGCAGGAATCGGATGGATATCGATATCGAAAATCCCCGAACCGAGGTGCGTGAAATTTACCAACCCAGATTCCTCCTCCGCCTCTTTCATCGCGACGGAAAGTATATCTGGATCGCCGTCCGCATGGCCACCAAGTTGTAACCAACGGTCGAGCTTGCGGTGATGGGTGAGGAGGACTTCGGAGCCGTCCGCGTTTACGACCCATGCGGAGCCGGTGATGTGTCCGATTGCAAGCTCCCTGCTGAAGCATTCCTTTTCGGTCCCGACAAAACCCATAAACGCCCCGGCGGTTTTCGCTTCCTCCGGATGGCGGAGTGAGTAGTCGTTGAGCTGGGCTATGAGAGGCTGGCGATGCACGGGCGGAACCTTGCCGGGATGCCCCGGAAAGGCAAGACCGGGCTAAGCTTTCGGAAACCAGGGCTCCACACAAGGGAGAGGCTGCAAGTTTCGAAGAATTTTGACCACGGATTGCACGGATGGGCACGGATAAGAGAGAGTGATTTCGGTAATTTCGGCTTTATGGTTTTTTTAAACTTTTCATCCGTAAAATCCGTGGAATCCGTGGTTAAATCATCTTTGAATTCCCTAGTGTATGTGCCTTGGGGGAAACCGGCCTTGAAAGGCCATCTGCAGCCATCCAGTATCAATGCGATGATTTACTTCCGGTTTCCAACCTCAAAAATTCTGCGGGTTCTTCTGCTGATGGCATGCGTCTCAGTAGTATATGGCCGATCACCGAATATCATATTTATCCTCGCCGACGACATGGGCTACGGCGATGCCGCTTACGCAGGCGGGAAGATCGCCACCCCGCATCTCGACCGGTTGGCGAAAGAGGGTATGCAATTCAGCGACGCACACACCTCCTCCGCCGTTTGCACCCCCACCCGCTACGGGATTTTGACCGGTCGCTACAACTGGCGTTCACCGCTGAAAAAAGGCGTGCTCAACGGCTTCAGCAAACCGCTCATCCCCACATCCCGCATGACAGTTGCAAGCCTATTGGGCGAAGCCGGCTACACGAGTTCGGTCATCGGGAAATGGCATCTCGGCTTGGGCTGGAAAAAATTGGACCAGCCACGCAAGGCCAGCGAAGGGCCGACCAAAGGTGCTGGCTGGGAGATCGACTACACGGCCAAAGTCGGTGGTGGCCCGCTCGCATTGGGATTCACCGAGAATTTCCTTTTTTCCGCTTCACTCGACATGCCGCCTTATGTGTATTTGAGAAATGATAAGCCGGTGGGAGTGCCGACCGTGACGAAAGCATTCAAGCAGCCAAACCGTCCTGGCCCAGCGACAGCAGATTTCGAGGCGGTCAATGTGCTTCCAGACTTTGCCAGGGAGTCTCGGGAATTCATCGCGCGCGAAACGGCGAACAATGACAAGCCATTCTTCCTCTACCTTCCTCTGACCAGCCCCCACACCCCGTTGGTGCCCTCCCAGGGATGGCAGGGAAAGTCCGGCATGGGCGACTACGCAGATTTCATGATGGAAACTGACTGGGTCGTCGGCGAAGTCCTCGCGGAGCTTGATGCACGCGGCGTGACCGAGGAAACCCTTGTGATTTTCACCTCCGACAACGGCTGCTCGCCAATGGCAAAAATACCCGAACTCGCGAAAAAGGGGCATAGGGTCAACGGCCCTCTGCGTGGCCACAAGGCAGATATTTTCGAGGGTGGCCACCGAGTGCCGTTCCTCGTCCGCTGGCCGGATCGTGTAGCAGCGGGTAGCAAGTGCGCGGAAACCATCTGCACGACCGATTTTTTCGCAACCGCAGCAGAAGTCTCTGGCACGGAAGTTCCTGAAACCGCCGCGGAAGACAGTTTTTCGATACTCCCTTTGCTAGAAGGAAGAGACGGTTTCGGGAGGAACTACACGATCCACCATTCGATCAATGGCTCCTTCGCAATCCGTCAGGGAAAATGGAAACTTATCCTTTGCCCCGGATCCGGCGGCTGGTCCGATCCAAAACCAGGCAAAGCGGCACAAGACCTCTATCCCGTCCAACTTTACGATCTGGAAGCAGATCTCGCGGAACAAACCAACCTCGCAGAGAAGGACCCCGAACGCGTGAATGCAATGGCAGATCTGCTCGCCAAGGCAATCCGTGACGGGCGCACCACTCCGGGCGCGAAACAGGAGAACAACGGATGGCCCGGGACGACCTCAGCCGCCGTGCTTGAGTTACTGCCGCAGCTTAAGCCCTAGTATAAGAAACACCTCAGTATCATGAAAAACCCAATATCACTCCTACCCGTTTTTGGATTTGTATTCGCCACAACGCTCTCTCAGAGCTTCGCGAAAACCGAAAAAATGGATCTACCGGGCGCCCGGGCAGAGATCTACAAGAAGGCTTCCGGTGATGATCTCTACCTCTATATTTTCGAACCCGAAGGTCATAATGCGGCAACCGAAAAACGCCCGGCGATTGTTTTTTTCTTCGGCGGAGGCTGGAATAGCGGCGCACCCACCCAGTTCGAGCAGCACGCCAGATACCTGGCGATGCGCGGCATGGTCGCCATCTGCGCGGACTACCGGGTTAACAGCAGACAGAAGACCTCTCCCCGAGAATGTGTCGCCGATGGGAAATCCGCGATCCGCTGGATGCGCACCAATGCGGAGCGGCTGGGCATCGATCCCAAACGCATCGCCGCTGCTGGAGGCTCTGCGGGCGGGCATGTCGCGGCAGTCGCGGGGATGGCCGATGGACTGGATGACCCTGCGGATGAAAAAACCAAGATTTCCTCAAAACCGAACGCGCTGGTGCTTTTCAATCCAGTCTATGACAACGGTCCCGGAGGCTACGGAAACGAGCGGGTGAAAGAATGGCTCCCCCTGATCTCACCCGCCCACAACATCTCCAAGGACGACCCTCCGGCAATCGTATTCCTTGGCACCAAGGACAACCTGATCCCAGTCGCCACCGCTGAGAAATTCAAAGCTGACATGGAAGCAGTCGGCGTGAAATCCGAGCTATATCTCTACGAGGGCCAAAAGCACGGCTTCTTCAATGAGAGCAAGGGAGGCACGGAGGATTTCATTGATACTCTCCGCAAGACCGACGCGTTCCTTGTCGACTTGGGATACCTCAAGGGCACGGCCGATGAGGCGGCCTTAAAATCAGTCTCCAGCCCCCCGGCCAAGGGGAAGCAGAACTGAACTCCCCGCTGGGAGAGGCGTGCCCGCTGCCAGCTAAGACCGTTTGCCAAAAGTCTGCGGAGAAAGAACAGTTAGGCCTAAGAGGGTCATTGGAAATTTGTGATTGGGATATTGGGTTCTCATCCTCAGTAACTTGCCAGTTCCGAGCCTCTGATCCAAAGGGTGAAGGGCAATCCAGGCGCAAGCAACTGAGTTGCAATTCCTAATATTGAATTTCCCAATCTCCAATTTCCTTTCCAACCTAAGGACTCTTGCGAAGCGATGTAGCCCAGAAACGAAAAAGCCGCGCCGGGAAATCCCGACGCGGCTTATGATTCATCAAATGATATGGCGGTTGAAAACCGCCACCACGGTTAATTTTTCTTAGCTGCTTTTTTTGCGGCCTTCTTGCTAATTTTCTTAACCGTCTTCTTGACAGTTCTCAAGACGGTCTTCTTTGTCGCGGCTGGCTTCGGGGCCGGGAGGTCGTTGATCGCTGCCTGGGCGGCAGCGAGGCGGGCGACCGGCACGCGGTAAGGCGAGCAGGAAACGTAGGCGAGTCCGAGCTTGTGGCAAAACGTCACCGAATCCGGATCTCCACCGTGCTCTCCGCAGATGCCGAGCTTGATGTCCGGCTTGGTCTTGCGACCTTTTTCTACGGCGATTTCCATGAGCTGTCCAACACCGGTGGTGTCGAGCGAGGCAAATGGGTTCTTCGGATAGATGTCATTTTCCTGATAACTATTGAGGAACGAGCCCATGTCGTCGCGGCTGACGCCCAGAGCGGTCTGAGTGAGGTCGTTGGTGCCGAAGGAGAAGAACTCCGCGTGCTTGGCGATCTCGTCTGCGGTGAGGGCACCGCGTGGGACTTCGATCATCGTGCCGACGAGGTAGTCGAACTTGACGTCTTTCTTCTCTTTCACTTCCGCAGCGACACGATGGATGATCTCCACCTGAAGCTCGAGCTCGCGGGCATAACCAACCAGTGGAACCATGACCTCTGGTGTGACAGGAATACCTTTTTTCACGCACTGGGCCGCTGCTTCGAAGATCGCCTGTGCCTGCATCTCGGCGATTTCCGGATAGGAAATCGCAAGACGGCAACCGCGGTGACCCAGCATTGGGTTCGACTCATGAAGTTCTGTGACACGCTGATGGAGTTCCTCAAAGGAAACACCCATTTTCTCCGCGAGATCCTTCTGCTGCTCCTCAGAGTGAGGAAGGAACTCGTGAAGTGGCGGATCCAGAAGACGGATCGTGGCCGGCTTACCTTGGAGTGCCTTGAAGATGCCGAAGAAGTCCTTGCGCTGGTGTGGAAGGAGTTTCTTGAGAGCCGCTTTGCGGGATTTTTCATCCCTCGCGAGGATCATCTCACGCATCGCGTCGATGCGCTCGCCTTCGAAGAACATGTGCTCAGTGCGGGTAAGGCCGATGCCTTCAGCGCCGAATGCGATCGCTGTTTTCACTTGGTCGGGTGAGTCGGCATTGGTTCGGACACTCATCTTGGTGGCTTTTGCGCACCAGTCCATCAGTTGCACGAAGTTCTTGAACTTCTCGGTCGCTTGGGAGGCCTTGTTGTTATTCACGAGGCCAGTGATGATTTCGGAAGGCTCGGTGGCGAGCTCGCCGCCGTAAACCGTTCCGGCCGTTCCGTCGATGGAGAGGTAATCCCCTTCGTTATAAGTGTTGCCACCTGCCTTGACAGTCTTTTTGTGGTAATCGACTTCGACACCGGAGGCACCGCAGACGCAGACCTTGCCCATCTGGCGAGCGACGAGTGCGGCGTGGGAGGAAACTCCACCCTTCGCGGTGAGGATGCCTTCCGCAGCGATCATGCCGCGAAGGTCTTCCGGGGAAGTCTCGACGCGGACAAGAAGCACCTTCTCACCGCGTTGCGCAGCGGCTTCGGCGCGGTCGGCGTTGAGGTAGATTTTTCCGGAAGCGGCACCAGGGCCGGCAGGGAGACCCTTGGCGATGATAGTTTGCTTCTTGGTTTCGTTGATGTCGAAAACCGGTGCGAGAAGCGCGTCGAGCTGATCGGCGGGATTGCGCAGGATAGCGGTATGCCAGTCGATGAGCTTCTCCTTCACCATGTCCGCGGCGAACTTCAGAGCGGCAGCGGCGGTGCGTTTGCCGTTGCGTGTCTGAAGCATGAAGAGTTTGCCTTCCTGGATGGTGAACTCGACATCCTGCACATCTTTGAAATGCTTCTCAAGGATGGTGCGGACTTTCATCAGCTCTTTGAAGGCTGCCGGAAGTGCTTCCGCCATGCCTGCAACCGCATCCGGAGTACGGACACCTGCGACCACATCTTCGCCCTGTGCGTTGACGAGGAACTCGCCGTAGAGAACGTTTTCGCCGTTCGCAGGGTTACGGGTGAAGGCGACGCCGGAACCGGAGTTCGATCCAGTATTTCCGAAGACCATTGCCTGAATGTTGACGGCGGTGCCCCATGCGGCTGGGATGCCATACTTGCGGCGGTAAACGATCGCGCGGTCATTCATCCATGAGCTGAAGACGGCGCCAGCGGCACCTTCGAGCTGCTCCCATGGATCTTCCGGGAATCCCTTTCCAGTGCGGTCAAGAACGAGTGTCTTGAAAAGGGCAACCATCTCTTTGTTATCCTCAGCGGTGAGTTCGGAATCAACGATGTCTTTTCCATACTTCGCATGCTTGTAGTCTTCGATGACGGTTTCGAAAGGCTCATGGTCTTCGGTTGGAAGTTTCTGCACGCCGAGAACGACATCGCCATACATCTGGATGAAACGGCGATAGCAATCCCATGCGAAGCGCTCGTTATCCGTAGCTTTCGCGAGGGCGGCGACAGTCTTGTCGTTGAGACCGAGGTTGAGGACGGTGTCCATCATGCCGGGCATCGAGTCGCGCGCGCCGGAGCGGACGGCGAGAAGAAGCGGGAAGCCTTGGTCGTCTCCGAACTTGTAGCCCATGATTTTTTCCATGTTGGCCACGCCCGCTTCCATCTGGGAGCGGAGAACTTTTGGGTAGGTTCCCTTATGATCGTAGTAGTAGGTGCAGACCTCGGTGGTGATCGTGAAGCCGGCAGGGACCGGAAGTCCGATGAGGGTCATCTCGGCAAGGTTTGCGCCTTTGCCTCCGAGGAGCTCTTTCATCTTTCCGTGACCGTCCGCTTTACCTGCTCCCCAGGTGTAAACGTATTTCGTAGCATTTGCGGAGGTCGTAGCATTTGCGGAGGTCGTAGCATTTGCGGAGGTCGTAGCCTTCACGGAGCTCTTCTTCGCTGCGGATTTCTTCGCTGCCGGTTTTTTGGCTGCGGTTTTCTTCTTAGTTGCCATCGTGTTTGGTATTGTCGAGTTGCATGCCGCGCGAAGGATGGTTATCGACAGGAACATATCCTGAATCCTCAGAGCGGGCGCGGCAGGCTATCAGGAGCGGCTTGGCTGTCAATCGGCCAATTGGAATTAATCCGATGAGATCACCGACGCATTTCAAACGCCTGAAAAATGATTCCAGGGACCAATAGGCACAAGCTCGCCAACACCTTCACCTGGTCAGCAGAGAACCGGTGATGAGTCCGATTTAGGACCTGCAACAATGCAGCTCCAGTTAGGATACCGTAGAAAAAGGGTCGGGCAATCATCGCCTCGGTTCGGACCGCAAAAACCAGCGACGCCGCTCCTAGTAGCGTTAGGGGAAGCGAGATCGTCATCTCATCAAGAAACCTAGATTCTGACTCGCTGTCCTTTGAACCGCGCGCCCAGAGATCGACCGCAGTGGAAGTAATAAGACACAATACCGAAAAGCATATGAACTCCCAAGAATAGACCATTTCTCTAATTCCGAGGCCGGGAAGATAAGCGTGTGCCATCAGCGCGGTTCCAAACGCGAAGCCGATGCCACCGATCGCATGCTTCGCATAAGGGACCTCGCCTTCCGCTGGGGAATTGAACAGTGTCAGGGAGAAATACGCGACCACTAGGATCGCGCCGATCGTAAGATAGTTATAAACGGAAAGTGGAAAATACAGAACCGTCAGAACCAAGGCCAAAACTCCGGTAATCACTGCGACCCTGCTCAAGCTTTTGCGGTGGATGGCTTGGAACGACGACCCGTCCCCGGTGATCGCACTCTGCAAAAGCTTCCCAACAATGCGGACGGTCCAAACGATGAGGCCAAGAGAAACATACACTTCCCATGGGTGGTAAATCACTCTCCAAGTCTTCGCGAAGAGAAACAGCCACAGCACCGCGACAAGCGGTGCATCTAGGCCCAGCAGGTAAATATAATGCCACCGAGGCTTGCGTGAACTGTCCACGGGCAGACTTTTCCCATGGACTCGACCAAACGCAAGCGCCGACTACAGAGCCATGCGAGCCAGCGGCGGAATCGGCGCTCCAATCGCCTCGGCAGTCGCGCGTAATAACTCCAGTTCAGCACCCTCGATCCTGCCGTCATCGGTCGCGACCAGCGCGCACAGACGCAGGATACGTTGTTTCACCAGAGGAGTTGCCGCATCCATCTCGTCGAGCGCTCTCGCAACATCGGCAAGGTCGGCTTCGACCCTGAAAATCTCACGCCCCGTTTGCTCGGTATATTCATCGAAGGCCTTTACCAAAGCAACGTCTCCGCCTGCCAACTCTCCGAATACGGAAAGCAGTTTCGCGACTTGTTCCTCAAGCTGCTCAAGCTTTCGATACCTCATTTCAGGCACCGGCCGCAGACCGAGTCCAATCTCGACATGCCTCCCAATCACCTTTTGCAACATGAATTCAAATAGGTTCACCTGTCCGTCCGCCTCGATCAACGCCTTGCTGGCCGCCACGAATTCCGCCGCTTCATCTCGTGACATCCGCCTGAGCCAAGAAAGTGACAAGTCCACTAGGGCCAGCTTTTTCGCCGAGCTGTATTCCGCCATGTCCGTGCTCCAATTTGTTACCTGTCTGATCGTGGAAACGTCAAAATTCCTCCCCGCAAGAATGGTCCTCGCTTGTTCCAGTCCGTCCGCATCGGCGGCGACAAGTAGACCTAACAATAACGATTTTGCCTCGTCTTTGGAAAACGAAGTCACCTTTCCAAGCCGGAGATCCTCACGGATCGCTACGCCGACATTTGAGTCCAACCGAGTGCTTTCGCCGAGAGTGTCGATTTCAGTTGCAGGGGAAACCTGCTCAACAGATCCGGAAAAACCCATCGCTCCTGAAAACTCTGAAGCATCAACGGCCGCCGCCTTGCCCTTCAGCATCTCACCGTTCCAATTCGCCTCAATGGCTTTGATACGTTTATCCAGGGGCGGGTGAGTCGCCATCAGACTGGTTAGACTGCTACCTGCAAAAAACATGTGCCGGGCTTCCATGGCCTTAGGTGATGAAATTTTCCCATGACCGGAAAAGCCACCAATCTTCTTCAGCGCGTCCGCGATCCCGCTGGGATCCCGAGTGAATTGCACCGCCGAAGCATCTGCTAAGTATTCCCTTTGCCTAGAAATGGCCGCTTGCAGCATTTTAGCAAATAGCACTCCGATTGATCCGACCAACCAGACTGCAAGACCAGCGACAATGATCCCAATAATGATTCCTCCAGCTTTTGAATCACGCGAACCACGCATGAAACGGAATGATTCGAGCATGATCCGTCCCAGCATTGAAAGCATCACCAGCCCGAAGATCCACCCCATCAAGCGCATATTCAGCTTCATATCGCCGTTGAGGATATGGCTGAACTCGTGTGCAACGACTCCTTGAAGCTCCGACCGCTCCAATCGCTCCAGCGTGCCGCGAGTCACCCCGATCACGGCATTGGTTGGATCGGTCCCCGCCGCGAAGGCATTGATCCCCTGCTCCTCATCCATGATCCAGACCTCGGGCACTGGCACCCCGGACGCAATCGCCATTTCTTCAACCACGTTTAGCAATCGTCTCTCTCGGAAATCAGTGGTCCGCGGCTCAATCGGCCTACCTCCGAGGCTACTGGCAACCACCTTTCCTCCTGCCGAAAGCTGGACCAGCTTGATCCAGCTTCCCACAATAATCACTCCGCCGACAATCACGCCCGTCGATAGTAGCAGGCCAGGATTCCACCAACTGAGCTGTTCCACTGTCGTGGCCCCGTAGATACCATCGGATTTGGTCTGACTGAACATCATCCCAACCGTCGCGACGAAATACATCACGGCGATCACCCCGATCACGGAGAGCGCAAACCACCAGACGAGCAGGCGGCTCGACTTCCTCGCCCGCTCCTGTGCCTCGAAGAAATTCATCTAAAAGAAAGTCCGGAGAAATCAGAACTCGATCTTGGGCGCCTCACGCTCGGCCTCGACATCAATCTCGAAGAATGCCGCTTCATTGAACCCAAATATTCCTGCGACGATGTTGTTCGGAAATACCTCTCGCTTGTTGTTATAAGAGAGAACCGAGTCATTATAACCCTGCCTTGAAAAAGCAACCTTGTTTTCCGTGGTCGTGAGTTCCTCACTGAGTTGCATCATATTCTGGTTCGCTTTCAGATCCGGGTAGGCTTCTGCAACTGCAAAAAGGCGCCCAAGAACGCCCCCTAGCCCGGCTTCCGCCTGACCGAGTTTATCAAGCGCCGCAGGATCACCGGGAGCTGCCGCAGCCTCCTCCCGCGCACCTTCGGCCACGTTCCGGGCTGCGATCACGGCCTCCAAAGTTTCCCGCTCGTGGCTCATGTAAGCTTTGGCGGTTTCGACGAGATTGGGAATCAGGTCATGCCTGCGCTTCAACTGCACATCGATTTGCGAGAACGCATTCTTATACATGTTCCGCAGCCTGACGAGGCCGTTGTAAATCACCATCACAAACAGCCCCAGAAGAGCCACGATCCCGATCACTACGATAATTCCTATCAATCCACTAGCCATAATGATTAGTTTCTAAACTATCGCACCAGTATTGCCATCGAAAAAATCACGCGTGTTTGCAAACACCGCAGCGCAGGCACCAGCGATCCCACCACTTTCTCATCAATCCCTGTCGCGGCCGCGGCCCCGACCACCCCACATTGGCTTACCGCTCAACAAACGCTCCTTCATTTCATCCGAAATCGAGTTGGTTCCATTGATAAAATCCGTCGCAGCAGCTTTGTCTTCCTGCATCCAGCGGGCGGCGACGACGCCTGTCGTCCGCGACCTGTCGCCTTCGTCCGTGATCATTCCAGCTACTTCAGCCAATTCCTCTGGGGGCGAGTTACGATTGCTCCAAACATAGGTTTCCGCAGCACGATCCTTCACTTCAGGGGAAGTCTGACTCTTGACGAATTCAAGCGCCGCTGCGCTGTTTGACGAAGCCCAAATCGGCATCACTTCACGCATCGCGTCCCGTTTCGCTCCGTCATTGTCGAGGCTGTTGAGCCAGTCCATTGAGCCTTGGACATCGGTTCGCGCATAGTTTTTCGCAACAGTCGGAACCGCATCCCGAATTGCCTCGGCATCGGTCATTTTCCCAATCTCCGCAGCTGCAAAAGCCGGATTTTTTAGCGCGAGGCCTTCAATCGCTGCCGACATCGCCGCATTGCGCTGCTCCTCGGGAAGTCCATTGGCCCAAGCTGCCGCTTCGGCAAAGTTTTTCGTTCCCCACTGCTTCGCGATCGTTTCGTATGCGCCGGTCTGCGCGTCGGCATCCATGGTTCCAACCATCGCCGCTGCCTTTGAAGGATCGGTTTTCGCGACCTCGGAAATTACCGATGTCATCGCGTCCGAACTGTTCGTCTTTAAACCTGACGCCCACGCCATCGCTGCTTCGGGGTCCTGCTTAGCCCACTCGCCAGCAATAATCTCTCCGGGGCCCTGCGCTCCCATCCCTCCCCTACCACGGCCACCCATCATGTTCATCATTGCGAACTGCGCCGGATTATCCGTGTAGTATTTCGCCGCATTCACGGGATCTGTACTGGCCCATCCTTGGAGAACCGTCGGCCTCACGAAAGCTCCTGCAAAACCCATCGTATCGGTGAAAGCCATCGCGGCCGTTGGATCGACCTCAGCCCATTTTCCGAAAAGAAGAACCGAAGCAAGAATCCGCTCATTGAATGGCAAGGCATCGAGTTTCTCAGCTTCCGAGGCGAATTGATCCGGGCTGAGACCCGAATAGAAATCAAGCAACGCCTGCACGCGATCACTCTGGCCGGGTTGACGATAGATATCATCAAGACTTCTCACCTTCTTATCCCGCGAGGAATTAATACCCTGATCCATGCCTGCACGATCGCTCGATCGTGTCCGCAACTGCTTCTCAACATTGGCGACTCCGTCGTCCACACCGCCCCCAGAATTCCCGAGGCCAAAGCCCACGCCCAAGCCGATTGCTAATGCCACTCCAGGTATTAAAATATTCGTTTTCATTTTCGGAACTATATCAGTTCAGGCTTAACCCCAAGTCCATCGAAAAGTTGCGGACAATTTCGGAAAAAGAAGCATAAAAAAGCCGCACCATTGGTGCGGCTTTTTTGAGATTCTGAATGATTCCGATTAGCGTTTGGAGAACTGGAAGCGGGCGCGTGCACCTGGCTGTCCTGGCTTCTTGCGCTCTTTCATCCGTGGATCACGGGTAAGGAATCCCTTCGGCTTGATAACCTTTCGGTTTTCAGGGTCGAACTGTGTCAGCGAGCGCGAGATGGCATGGCGAATCGCAATGGCTTGGGCATGCTTACCGCCGCCCTTGACGATGACCTTTACGTCATACTTGTTAGCCATGTTTACAACCTGGAAAGGCGCAATGACGGCATTTTGGAGATCGATAGTCGGGAGGTACTCTTCAAGGGAAATGCCATTGACGGTCATTTCTCCCGAACCTTCAGTGACCCAAACGCGGGCAACTGCGGTTTTACGACGTCCGGTGGCACTTTGTGTGGCTGTAGCTGGCATGATAATAGAAAATTCTAAGGAAAAAATTAGCGGATTTCGTGGACGGACGGCTGCTGGGCCTCGTGAGGATGTGATTCACCGGCGTAGACTTTGAGTTTACCATACTGGGCGCGCCCGAGGCGGGTCTTGGGAATCATTCCCCAAACAGCACGTTCAACGAGGAGCACCGGGCGGCGCTCACGGACCTTCTCAGGAGTCTCGACCTTTTTACCCCCAACGTAGCCGGAGAAACGGGTGTAGATCTTATCAGTCTCCTTGGTTCCGGAAAGAACGCATTTCTCAGCATTGATGACTACGACGAAATCGCCCGTGTCAACGTGACTGGTAAAAATCGGCTTGTGCTTGCCACGGAGGAGGCGCGCTGCTTCCACGGCAACTTGGCCTAGGACTTTGCCTTTGGCGTCAATCACATACCATTTGCGTTCGACTTCGTGTGGCTTTGCGGAAAATGTCTTCATTTCGATTTAGTAAGAATGGCTTCGAGCGGAGGCGAAAACGCTCCTTCTCGCAGGGGCGCAAAAACTAGTCAGCTGATTCCGCCCTGTCAATCGGGAAATATACAGAAAATTGACGTTTCCTCCATGAAGACTCCTGCACCGGATTTTGACTGGACTTAAACATGAAATTTCTCTCGCACTACTCCCCCACCCTGACCAATCTCCGCCCGCCATGCTCAAAGCCGGAATCGTAGGTCTACCAAACGTTGGAAAATCCACTCTATTTAATGCAGTCACACGCACCCGCAAGGCGGAGGCAGCGAACTATCCCTTCTGCACGATTGATCCGAATATCGGAATCGTCATAGTTCCAGACGACCGCCTCACGGTGCTTTCCAAGATCTCAGGGTCACAGAAACTTGTTCCAACCGCGATCGAGTTCGTCGATATCGCAGGACTTGTCGAGGGCGCCTCCGAGGGTGCTGGCCTTGGCAACAAGTTCCTCGCCAACATCCGCGAAACCGACGCCATCGTCCAAGTGGTCCGTTGTTTTGAAAACGACGACATCATCCACGAACTCGGTTCGGTCGATCCCATCCGCGACATTGAGATCATCAATGCCGAGCTCATTTTAGCCGATATCGCCTCTCTTGAGAAACGCCGCGCCTCCCGCGAGAAAAAAGCCAAGGGCGGAGACAAGGAATCCAAGAAGGAAGTCGAACTCATGGACATCATTATGCCTCACCTCGATCAGGGCAAACCAGCCCTTACCTTGGAGTTCTCCACCGAGGATACCGAGATCGTAAAAGACTTTTTCCTACTCTCATCCAAACGGACCATTTACGCATGCAACGTTTCCGAAGACGAACTCGCCAAGGCAACCGATAACCCGGACTCCCACGAAAAAGTCGCCACAGTCCGCAAATATGCCGCTGAACATTCCGGCGCCGAAGCCGTGGTAGTCTCCGCACGAATCGAAGAAGAACTTTCCGAACTATCGCACGAAGAGGCTGGCGAATTTCTCGCTGATATGGGCGTGAAAGATTCCGGTGTCTCGGGTCTAATCCGTGGCGTCTACCACCTCCTTGGTCTCCGCACTTACCTCACCACCGGGGTCCAGGAAACACGTGCTTGGACGATTACCGAGGGCGATAAGGCACCTGCCGCCGCTGGCGTGATCCACACGGATTTCGAACGCGGTTTCATCGCTGCGGAAGTGGTTCACTACGATGATCTCGTTGCTGCCGGGACCAAGAACGCAGCCAAAACAGCTGGCAAGGTCCGCATCGAAGGAAAAGAATATGTCGTCAAGGACGGTGACGTGATTGAGTTCCGCTTCAACGTCTGAAAAGCGGAACAGCTCAATCGAGCGGCTCTTCTTGGGCAGCCGCTTCGTCCACAGCAGGCGTCTTTTTCTCTAAGTCGCCTTTGTTGACGATGGCTTTGATCAGTGTTTCACCAGTGTCCTTTTGATGGCGGATAGCAAGACCCGTAACAAAAGCTGTCGTTGCGAGAACCAGAAACAAGCCGGCGATGACGGCACCAACGACACCAGGCTGAGTAGCGGGCGCCGATGTCGCAGGAGTCGACTGACGGGCCTTACTTTTTGCTTTTTTGGGCGCCTCCTCAGCAGGCGTCTCGGGAGTATGTTCTGTTTCGGTGATTTTTGGTAACTCTGGAACAATCGGCGATTCTACTTCCGGCGTCTCGAGCCCGAGAATTTCCGACTCCTCATTGGAGAGCGAGAAATCCAAAACCACGTCCCCCAGCTTAAGAGTCATCCCGGATTGGAGCGTGGCTTTTTTCTGCCGCATTCCGTCAACTTTGATCCCATTTGTTGATCCGAGATCTTCGAGCACGTATCCGCCCTCCACCCGATGCATTTCTGCATGCTTGCCGGAAACAGAGCCGCTCTCGATCACGATATCGTTATCGCTACCGCGCCCCATACTGACGACCTTTCGGTCGAGTTGAAACCGATATGGCTGCGCATTCTTATCTGGGATGGTTATAGTAACTCTAGGCATGATGGTAATTAAACGTTGGAACTTCGCTGTTCTAACGCAAAATTTATTTAATACCCATCTCAAAAATTGAGGGAAGCTCGGATTCTTTGCTGTTGCCAGCTCCTACCCGATCTGCTTCTTTTATACAGCTATGGCAAACGCAACTAACGTCCTCTCCAGCGGAATCGAAATCACTGGCTCGATCCGCTTCTCCAACGACATGATCATTGACGGCAAGGTCGAGGGCGAAATTACCTCCGATAAAGGAAAGGTCACCATCGGTGAAAATGCTCGGGTCAAAGGCGATATATCTGCGGGCGAGGTCAAGGTCTTCGGAAACGTCGAAGGAAAAATTACCTCCCAGCGCTGTGAGTTGAAAGACAAATCCAAGATCAACGGCGATATTAAATCCAAAGTTTTCTCCATGGAAGAAGGCGCCCAACTCACCGGTCGCACCGAAATCGGTGGCTGATCCAACCCGTCAACCAATCACTTTAAGAAAGGCGAACCTCATAGGTTCGCCTTTTTCGTTCCGTTTGCGTCGGCCCGGGCGATCATCGATTTTGGGTTGTGATATCCTCCTCGGTGAAAATTTCACGATCCGGCCCATAGGAACGTATCTCGATACGATCGGCGGCGATCTGATAGAAAAAACCGGACTACCCCAGAGATCGAAGAGTTCGCCATCGTGGTTCAGGCGTGGATGACTTGCCGGGAAAATCGGCAGCCGGTTCGGATTGACACCTCTCAGTGCATTCATGAGCTGCGCGCTGCCTTCGCCGCTCGGAATACTGCCGAAAGACTCTCGATAAAATTCAAACCAGGTGAAGAGTTGCTGCGGCTCCTGCTCCGCTGCCGATGGATCGCTACCGAAAGCGACCGCTCCGGAGTGCGGCGGGACGGCAGCGACTTCGGCGAGAACGGGAGGTGAAACTGGGATCTCTCCCGGGGTCATGCGCGCGTCCACTGTCGGTTGAGACTTTTCAGAAGCGGACCCCAAAAGAGGAAGTAAAGAATGTCCGTGAGCAGATCGATGGAAAGCGTCTCCTCGTCCGTATCCATTTCCCTCTGTTGGCCGAAATATTCAATGGCCTGCCTTGCGGAGTCAGCACGATCGCCGTTCGTCCATGAGTAATTCTCCCAGCCATCGGTGGGACCGATCAGGTCGGGATCATGGGGAGGTATTCTCATGAAGTTATCCCTAGATCGCTCTTATCTACCCACTGCCAGACCATCACATAAGCGCCGTCTTCGCTTTCCGAAATGATCGGTTCGTCATCGATATCAAAAGTTCCTTCGTCCCACAGTTTGATGGATTCCGAGTATTTACGGTCACTGTCCGAGCGAGTTGCCTTTTTCTTTACCAATTCAGCAAGTTCTAGATGTCCGGAGCCGATCAAAACTTCGTGGATAGATTTTACTTCAGACGGGAGAAGAAGTGCAGGTAGGAATATGGTGTCGTTCATGGTTCTCGGGGTGGATTCACTCTCCGTATTTCTCCTTCAGCCATTTCAAGACTTGGAGCTGATATTCTCGCTTCGCCCTACGGACTTGGATGAGGAGTTTTGAAATACTTGGGCGATCAAGGGTTAGGTTCGACGCGTCTTCATTGCAGACGGAGAAGAGAGTTCAATGACGTCTTGGATGTAAGCCCACTCGCCGTATCGGTTTTCGGATATTGTTGGTAACCGTTTTTGCCAGTCAGATGGAATGGCTCCGTCGTAAAGCACATTTACGACGAACTCGGGAATAGGTGACCGCTCTGAGTCGATGGTGATTTCACCTCACTCTTAGCGCGATCCAGTGACCGACCGTACATGTTTTTCGATCCGTTTTTAGAATGGCGTAGCTTGATCTGCAAGCTTAGTTAATTCAACCAATCGGTAGTGGGATATATTTACTTGATGGACGATAATATCGTTCATTGATTTCTGTGAAACTGATTCAATCAACCTAGACTTTTAACATTACTCTAGGCAAAATAAGAAGGCGTTCTACTGGCAAGCCTCGCACTCTCCCCATTGAGCATCGCATCAATGAAGCAGGCGTTTTTCTCGGCGGCGGTGAATCCTTCTTCGCTGGACAAGTCCGTCTTTTGCGGCGGCGTTGGTGGCAGCGGTTGCTGCGGTTTGGGTGGCCATGTGGCCTCGCTGATCCTTTTTCATCTCAACGGTGGGTTTCTTGATCGATTTGCTGGATTGAAATTGGGGCTGGTGGTTCGGAAGACTTGGGTTGTGTTAAGGGGTTGGAAACACCCTTATCCTTATTGGGTGGCGGCCATGCAGCCGGGGAGTTCGGGGACTTCAACGAGGAAGGCGTTGTCCTGCTTGCTCCAGTAGATGATGAGTTCGTAGCGCATGTCAGTGGGTTCTATGCTGCTGCGAAGTCGAGGTCGCGGGTGGCTCGGACAGAAGGGGTTGGGAGTTTTTCGTCTTTGGACAGGCGGTGTTCGATTTCGTCGCGGACTGTGATACAGAGGTTGGCGTAGGTTTCCTCCTCCCCTTCCCCGTGGCAGATGCCGCCGTAAAAGAGATCGGGGCAGTAGCCGATGTAGCATTGGTCTTCGTCCGACCATTTGACGAAGCGTAGGTAACTGTCTGCGGGTTTCATGTTGGGAATCTAGTCTTTCGGCTTTGATTTGGCAATGACTTCGGCGATCTGGCGTTCCTGGTAGGTTTTGGCATCGTCGCCTTCGGCTCCGGCTAGGGTGATGACTCCGGGAAGGTTCGGATGCTTGAACTGGCGGTGGGAGCCTTTTTGGCGGTCGAGTTCGAAGCCTGCCTTTCGGAGATCTTTGAGGAGGTCGCGGATCTTTTTGGGCATTCGGATCGTTGTTTCGCCCCTACAGGGCTTTTGATTTTTGGTGAGATGGGACCCAGGGCGATGCCCTGGGCTGGGATGGGTTGCCCCTTTGGGGCGGTGGACGGTGGTTGAGGGCTGGGGTTGACGCGATTTCTAAATCGCGGTTCCTTTCGGGAGAGTCCTGGTGGTTTGCCCCTTTGGGGCTTTGGTTCTTGGTTGTGTGACTTTGCGACCGTGGGCGAGACGCCCACGCTCCCTATTGACAGGCTTCGCATTCTTCGCCGTCCATTTGGGCTTGGATGGAGCAGGCGTTTTGTTCTGCGGCGGTGAACTCTTTCTTCGCGGCGTTGGTGGCGGCTGTGGCGGCTGTTTGGGTGGCCATGTGGCCGCGCTGTTCCTTTTTGACGTCGACGGTGGATTTCTCGACTCCGGAGGCTTGCATGGTGCGGAGATAGTAGGTGGTTTTTAGGCCTTTGTCCCAGGCACGGCGATACATGTGGCTGAGGGTCTTCATGTCCGGGGTGGCTAGGAAGAGGTTGACCGATTGTGATTGGTCGATCCATTTCTGGCGACGGGCGGCGGCATCGACGATGTATTCGAAGTCGATACCGAAGACGGTCTTGTGCTTCTGTTTGATGGCCTCGGGGATGTCATCGATGTTGTCGAGCTCGCCATCGAAGTATTTCAACTGATCGACCATTTCCGGGGACCAGAGATTGGCTTTCTTGAGATCGCGGACGAGTTCGGTGTTTAGAATGGTGAAGTCGCCGGAGAGGTTGGATTTCACGTAGAGGTTTTTGTAGTTCGGCTCGATGCATGGGGTGGTGCCCATGATGTTGCTGATCGTCGCGGTCGGGGCGATGGCGAGGACGTTGGAGTTGCGCATGCCGTGCTTTTTGATTTTCTCGCGGACGACTGACCAATCCATTTTTCCGCCGCGCGGGACATCGATCTTGCGACCGCGCTCGTCCTCGAGGAGATCGACGGTGTCCTGCGGGAGGAGTCCGCGATCCCACTTGGAGCCCTTGTAGGAGGAGTAGGTGCCGACCTCGGCGGCGAGATCGGAGGAGGCGCTGTAGGCGTAGTAGGCGATGGCTTCCATCATCTCGTCATTGAACTCGACGGCGGCATCGGATGCGAAGGCGAGGTTGCGCTTGTAGAGGGCTTTTTGAAGGCCCATGACGCCTAGGCCGATAGGGCGGTGGCGGGAGTTGGCGGTCTCGGCAGCTTTGGTCGGGTAGAAGTTGATATCGATGACGTTGTCGAGGGCGCGGATGGCGACGGTGATGGTTTCCTTGAGCATGTCGTGATCGAGCGCGCCATCGGAATTGATGTGCGAGTCGAGGACGATGGAGCCGAGGTTGCAGACGGCGGTTTCCTCATCGGAGGTGTTGAGGGTGATCTCAGTGCAGAGGTTGCTGGAGTGGATGACGCCGCAATGATCCTGTGGGGAGCGGACGTTGCACGGATCTTTAAAGGTGATCCATGGGTGGCCGGTCTCGAAGATCATTTTCAACATGCCTTTCCAAAGCTCGATGGCCGGGAGGGTGCGGGACCAGATTTTTTCATCGGCTGCTTGGGCTTCGTATTGCTCGTAGCGTTCCTCAAAAGCTTTGCCGTAGAGATCGTGGAGATCGGGAGTTTCATTGGCGCGAAAGAGTGTCCAGTTCTGGCGGTCCTCCATGCGTTTCATGAAGAGGTCGGGAACCCAGTTCGCGGTGTTCATGTCGTGGCAACGGCGGCGGTCATCGCCGGTGTTTTTGCGGAGCTCGAGGAAGTCCTCGATGTCGTTGTGCCATGTCTCAAGGTAGGCGCAGCCGGAGCCTTTGCGTTTCCCGCCTTGGTTGACGGCGAGGAGTTGGTCGTTGTGGAGTTTGAGGAATGGGATGATGCCTTGGGACTCGCCATTGGTGCCTTGGATGTAGCCGCCGGTGCCACGGACTGCGGTCCATGAACCGCCGAGGCCGCCTGCCCATTTGGAGAGGTAGGCGTTTTCCGCGATGCCACGCTGCATGATGGACTCGATGGAGTCATCGACCTTGTAGAGGTAGCAGGAGGAGAGCTGGGAGTGGAGTGTGCCGGAGTTGAAGAGAGTCGGCGTGGAGGAGCAGAAACGACGGCCTTTGTAGAGGCTGTAGAGGCGGATGACCCAGTCCTCGGCATTGACTTCTTCTTTTTTGAAGAGGCCCATGGAAACACGCATCCAGAAGAACTGCGGGGTTTCGATACGGCGGTGCTTGTTGCTGGTCTTATCGACGATGAGGTAGCGGTCGTAGAGTGTCTGTATGCCTAGGTAGTCGAAATCGAGGTCGGCGGTGGGATCAAAAGCTTCGGCGAGTCTCTCGAGATCGTATTTCTGGAGTAGCTCCGGGTTGAGGCGCTTGATGGCGACTCCGTGCTTGAGGTAGGACTTGAAGCCGGACTTGTGGGCTTCTTTGAGTTTCTCGACGCCATCGGTGGCGATGTCCCAATCGAGCACTTCCTCATAGATGTAGGAGAGCAGGATGCGGGCGGCGAATTTGGCGAAGTCCGCGTCCTTCTCAATGAGAGTCTTGGAGTTCAGGATGATGGTCGCTTTGAGATCTTTGGCGGAAATTTCCGCGCCGATGGAGCGGCGGAGTTCGCGTTCGATATCGGCTTCCGGGAGGTTGAGCTCGAGGCCGATGGAGGCGAAGGCGATGCGCTTTTTAAGCTCCATGCCATCCCAGAAGGAAGATTTCCCGTCGTCTGTGGTGACGACGATCATGGAATCCTGAGCGAGATCCTCGGAGGCGATGTCCTCCTCCTCGATACGGAGGCGGCCGCGCTCGGCACGATAAAGGATGTAATGCTGGGCGGCCTTGTAGTGACCTTGGCGCATGAGCGTCTCCTGCACGAGATCTTGGACATCTTCGATGTGGACGAAGGATTGGTCGCCGCAGCGAACTTGCTCGGTGACGGCTTTTGCGACCTCGACGGCGGGCTCGGGGTTTTCGTGGATGGTGAGGAAAGCTTTGCGGACGGCGATCTCAATCTTGGTCTCAGACCATGGCACGACGTTGCCGTTGCGGCGGATTAGGCGGACGGGAAGGGCGTGCGGTCCGGTGCCGGTCTCGAGGTGGCCGGTCTTTTGGAGGGAACGCCGGAAGGCCAGAGATTTGGCGACGTCGTAGGCTTCGTTTTCAAGCAGGGCTTTTTCGATCAGGAGGTAGAGATCGGCTTCGGAAAGGCGGAGGCGTCCGCCGGCTTCGAGTGTTTCGGTGAGGGAAACGGCGACGGCGTGGGCGACTTGGGAGACGAACTTGCGGTTGACGTCGGAAAAGATGGATTTCTCGTCTTCCGAGCGAGCGACGAGGAGGTCGGCAAGGGATTCGCCGATTGCGTCGGCGACGTCTTCGAGGGAGAACTGGTGCTCTTTTTCGCCCCGCGTGACCATGATGTCAGCCATGGGCTTGCGCTTGTCCGCGGGGATGGATTCGCGCCAGTCGTATTGGCGGTCGGTGGATGCGAGGGCGAAGCGGTCGGAGATGACTTGCTTGAGGATGTTGTCTTCGGCGAGGTTTAAACTACGGTACATGGTCGGATTCGGTGGCGGTGTTTTTTTTGTTTGGCGGAGGCGAACTGATTTAGCGGGCAGGAGTCAGGAGTCAGGAGGTAGGAGTCAGGAAGCAGTGGGAGACAGGGTGGATTCGGGCGGGTGGGGTGTGGGGCTGCGGCGGAGGTTTTTGGGCAGCGGTGGTATTTGCTTGCCTGGAATTTGGATTGGATGGAACCTAGGGCGATGCCCTGGGCTATTATGTTTCGCCCCTACAGGGCTGGAGAGATTGTCTAATGTCTGAAAGTGGGAAGGTCTAAGGTCTAAGGTCTAAGGTCTAAGGTCTAAGGTCGAAGATGGAGTGGATTCGGGGCGGTGGGGGGTGGGGGGTGGGGCTGCGGCGGAGTTAATTGAGGAGAGGAGTTGTTTACTTGCCCACTAATCCTTTGGGATTTCACCTAGGGCGTTGCCCTAGGCTGTTATGAATCGCCCCGTTGGGGCTTAAGAACTTTGGATTTGTCTGGTTCAAATGTTGAAAAGGTCGATTTTTCTGCATTTTTTACAGATGACTAAGCGGGAGTTTGTTCGAATTGTGGTGGTTTTGAAAGTGACCACAGTAGCGAGAGGAGATGTCGTGTAGTGTCTGCCATCTGGTCATTAATTAAGTTTGGTGACTTTGCTAATCCTGACTCGGCCAAAACTCTAACCAAGCTGGACATTTCACTGAGAGAAATCGCTAAAGTAAAATCATAGAGAGAAGCTTCCGAAAAATCGCTCGCAGCTTCTTGTCTGACCTCCAAGACTTCATCGCGTTCGTTCCAATGGAATGAAGGGCTTTTAAAGTTCACTACCTTAGGCTCCCGCTGTATCTGATTTGCAATTCTGGTTATCTTCATTGGTTCGATTCTTATCTTCCACTGATCACTGATCACTCGGCACTAGCCACTTCTTAGAGTTCATCGTCGTCGACGGAGGAGAGGGCGGCGGCTTTTTGGTATTCGGTGACGCGGCCTTCGAAGAAGTTTTGCTCTTTCTTTATGTCCATCATTTCGGCGAGCCATGGGAATGGGTTGCTGACTGATTCGTTGAGCGGGGCGAGGCCGCAGGAGGTGAGGCGGCGGTCGGCGATGTAGTCGATATAGGTTTCGAAATCATCGGAGTTGAGTCCGAGGCCGGAGACTGGGAGGCAATCGCGGATGAAGGCTTTTTCCAGCTCGACGCCTTCTTTCATAGTGTCGCGAAGATCGTCGCGGAAGTCCTCAGTCCAGATGTCGGGGTTTTCATCAATGAGATCCATGAGGAGATTGCGGAAGACCTCGATGTGGTTGGATTCATCGCGAAGGGTGTAGCGGAACATCTGGCCGATGCCAGGGAATTTGTTCTGGCGATAGAGGGAAAGGATCATGCCGAAGAGGCCGTAGAACTGAGTGCCCTCCATGATCTGACCGAACATGAAGATGTTTTTCGCGAGCGCCTGCTTGTTTTCCGTGATGGTGAGGTCGATATCGCGACGGAGCGCCTTCGAGTTCGAAGTCACGAAGTTGTTTTTGGCAGTGATGGTCGGGATATCCTCAAACATGGCTTCGCACTCATGCGGGTTGAGGCCGAGCGAGCTGAGCATGTAGACGAGGCTGTCGGCGTGGATGTTTTCCTCGTGGGCGTGGCGCCCCAGAACCATTTTGATTTCGGGCGCGGTAACCACCTCACGGACGACGTGAAGAACATTGTCACCGACAATGCCCTCTGCGGCGGAGAAGTAGCCGATGCCCATCTTGATGATCCAGCGCTCGACATCGGAGATCTCGTTGGAGCGCCACTGCTCGACGTCCTTCTGCATCGAGATGTCCTCTGGCTCCCAATGGTTGTTCTTCATCGTCTTGTAGAGGTCATACGCCCAAGTGTATTTGAGCGGGAGGATGTTGAAAAACATCGTGTCTTTGCCGTTGATGACTTTCTTGGACTTATAAGCGAGTTCTGCTTTGGCTTTATCGAGGACGAAGGTGCGGGTGCCAAGGGTTACGGTAGTGGTGGACATTGGATCGTATTTTATGAGGTTGATTTGAGCTTGAAACGTGACGCCGGAGTCGGATGTAGCGTCATGAATACTGAACCCAGTAAACTCCTTCGGTCAATTCGATTTTGCAGATGTGGTATCCACAAATTATTCACAATACAATATGTAGTGGTATAGCTCTGTGTCTACATAGTAAACACTCAAGAGAACACGGTGATTTGGAGCCAGATTCTTCGATTCTATTCGCTCCTCTTGGTGCGGAAAAAAATTTGAGAAAAAGTCGCGACGAAGAGCTGAGGATAAAATTTGAAAAACTTTCTTAGGTTGTGCGTAATTTCCGTAATTCTTATGAGTCACGGTTGCCGAACTGCTTGTAAATGATGGATGTAAAAAATTTAGCCGGGCGGGTTAGGTAGCTGGTGCATGGCAGAAAGCGGAGCAAGAGACTTTCAATTTTGGTGGTGATGGTCTTGATTTACCGGATGAAGCGCCTCGCTACTCACTGGCAGATCCTAATAGCACTGATTCTAGCAACCATCACCGCACTGGTTTTCCGAGGCCTATTCAACGGCGCGGCCGAGGATTCGAACGGAATAAAATTCGTAGCGGGAGCGATTGGGGCCTGCTCGTTTATCGGCGATCTCTTCATGCGGGCGCTCAAAATGATCATTGTTCCGCTGATCGTCACAGCAGTCATTTCCGGCATTACCGGGATGAAGGGAGTCGAGGGTTTCGGGCGCTTGGGACTTAAAACCGTGGCGTTCTACGCTTGCTCGAGCGTGGTCGCGATTACGATAGGTCTGGTTGTTGTGAACGCGGTCAAGCCAGGGCTTGTCGATGGCCAACCAAATGAGGCGATCAAGGCCGCGTTTGCCGAAAAGGGCGCAACGGCAAATGAATCGGACAAGAGCAAAGTCGCGGAAGCGGGCACACGCGAGGGCAAGGAATTCCTCCAAATTTTCAAAGACATGATTCCGGAAAACGTCATCAGCGCCGCCAGCAATAACGGCCAACTGCTAGGCGTAATCGTGTTCAGCATCCTATTCGCGATCGCGGCGACCCAACTTCCCGATGAAACAGGTGACAGTGTCAGGCGTTTTTTCGGGGCAGCCAACGATGCGATGATCACGGTCACAAAATGGATCATGGCGGTGGCACCGATCGGGGTTTACGCGTTGATTCTACCAGTGGTCTACGAGACCGGCGTGGATCTGTTCACCCAGCTCGGTAAATACTTTTTCACCGTCCTCTTCGCCCTGCTCCTGCACCTCTTAGTGGTGCTTCCCTTGGCTCTGAAATTCATTGGAAAGGTCAGTCCCCTCGCCCATTTCAAGGCGATGCGGCCCGCGCTTCTACTTGCGTTTTCCACGGCTTCCTCCTCCGCAACCCTGCCAGTGACGATGCGCGCCGTGCAGGATAAGGCGGGAGTTTCCAAGCGGGTGTCCAGTTTCACTCTACCTCTAGGTGCGACGGTTAACATGGACGGCACGGCGCTCTACGAGTGTGTGGCGGTGATTTTCGTCGCGCAGGTGATGGGTATCCAGCTCGGAATCGGCTCGCAGTTCTTCATCATCGTCGCGGCGCTGCTTACCAGCGTGGGCGTGGCCGGTATCCCATCGGCGAGTCTGGTGGCGATTCTTCTGATCCTGAAGAACTCGGGGATCCCGAACGCCGAGACCGCGGTCGTCGCGCTGCTCTCGGTGGACCGCCTGCTGGACATGAGCCGAACGGCTGTAAATGTGTTCAGCGACTCGTGCGCGGCGGTGATTATCGGGCAAAGCGAGGGCGAGATTTCGGAGCCCGGACTTTAGTCCGCATCTAGCCTTATCGCTTGCGGACTAAAATCCGCGATCCTTTACGTGTCCTGCAGGTAGCTTTTCGGACGGTAGATCATCGCGAAGGGTATGAACAACAGAGCGGTTGCGCCCATCAGGCCGCTAAAAAACCAGAAGTAGCTCGCGCCTTGCAAGCGGACCTGTCCGCCAGAAAAGGTGGTCTCCTTGAAGGTATCTTCTCCTTCGACCTTTTCGGGATCGAGCCCCAGTTCTTTTCTGCGCTCTTGGAGCCAAGGTTTTTCCGGACGAATCTTGTCTAGCCAAGAAACTTTCACCTCGGCTACCGGTTCGTCCTTTTCAATGATGATCCCGACATCCCACTTGGTGTTCCATTTTCCATCGCCACCTGCGCTCCAGATCCGGACGGTGGTGGAACTGAGAGTCAGATATTTGAGAGGTTTGCCCCAGTAGTCCTTGAAGTCGCCGATCAACCCATTCCCCTTTTCCTCGCTCGGGTATACGTCATTCATGGTTGAGGCGGTGGCAATGATGAGGTCCGCAGCTTGGTCGAGAGTTTCCTGTCCGGGAACTTCAAGCGGGATCTTAGCTCCCTTATTGAGGCGGCGTATGAATACCTCGTCTTTGTCAGCTTCATCGAAACCGGGAAGCACGGCTGTGCGCGGGTCTTTCTGCCAGTTCTCCGGGAGTTTCTCGACGGCTTTCTCAAGCTGCTCCTCGGCCGCACTTGGAACCCTGATATAGTGATTTACCCCCGCGACAAGGAAGTTCCCGATCGCGACGGCCGCCAGGTAGAAGCACATGATAAAGGATTTCATCCTCTTCGGTGCCTGGGTGTAGGCGAACTCGAGGGCGACGATCGAAATCATAATCTCGGAAGCCGTGAGCAGCGCGAAGGCGGCGATCTGCCAGGAGATGTTGGGTCGCTCTCCTCCATCGATCCTCACCTGAATCAGGCTGACCAAGACGAAAGCGGCAGTCATCAGGACAAAGCCGACCCCCATTTTCCGTAGTGGGCTCAGCGGCCAATACTTCTCGACGGTCGGGTATATGAAGTAGCTGAAAAGCGGTATAAAACTCAGAACGAACACCGAGTTCAGCGACTGGATCTGTGATGCCAACCAGTTGAAGCCAAGAAAATTTCTATCCATGTCCTGGGCTTGAAAAATCCAGGTCGAGCTCGTCTGATCGAATAGAGCCCAGAAGACTGCGACGAAAAGATAAACCGGAGCGAGCTTGAGAATCGCCATCAGCCCGTCTTTTCCGAAAGCCTCATGGAGAAAGCCCATCCCCCCCGGCGGGACATGCGCGAAGCGTTTTCTTCCGAGCCAGAAGACGAAGGTCGCGATCGCCATCAGCACGCCGGGAACACCAAAGGCCCAGTGCGGGCCATACCATTCTAACAGCCAAGGTGTCAGTAGCATAGAGGCGAAGGCTCCGAGATTGATGGAAAAGTAGAACCAGTTGAAGATCCTGGGAAGCAGCCTCGCGTTCTTCGCACCGAACTGGTCACCGACGTGCGCGGAGACACAGGGTTTGATCCCGCCGGCCCCGAGGGCGATCATCACCATACCAGTGATCATCCATGCCTCGGAATTACCGAACTGGCCCATTAGCGCCAGCGCCGCGTGCCCCCCGCAGTAAACCAACGATAGCATGATGATAACCCGGTATTTCCCGAAAAACACATCTGCGAGAATCGCGCCAATGAACGGCGTCAGGTAAAACGCACCATTGAAAAGGTGCACCAGCTCCGTCGAACGCGCTTGATCCATCGCTTTTCCGCCCGTCCCATCCATCAAAAAGAGATATTGGGTCAGGAAAATCGCAAGGATCGCCTTCATCCCATAAAAGGAAAACCGCTCGGCCGCCTCATTACCGATGATGTGGGGAATCCCGGAGGGCATTCCATGGATCTCTTCTGGTTTTGTTCGGTATGACATCTGCCACAAAGCCTTTGCCCGGATGCCCGAAACATCAAGTCATCTCACGACATCCCAAGAATCACTTATCGGATTATCTGGGCAGAATTTTCGCAGCCTTCTCCCAACGGGTCTTGAAATCAGAATTTTCTGAGGAAAGCTTTTCCGCTGCCGATCGGGCACGTCTGCGGTCTCCTGCCAACCACTCGAACGCGATCGCCAATTCGTGCCTGCGGAGCCGTTTTTGCCCGTCGGTCACTCCTTGTAAAATCTCGCGATGTAGCTCGATTAATTGGTCGGTATGGAAATCTTTCCATTTCAATTCCCTAACCTCACCGGAATCTAAACGCCCAAGCAACTTCTTTTCATCCGCCATCGCCAGAGAATTGATCTTCGCCCCGTCTTTCAGATTCAGGACAATCTTGACGGGCTTATTCAGAAGATCCGATTCAATTTCAGGAAGAAACAGCCCAGCGGCGCTATTGACCACCGTCAGGGTATTCTTCAAACCTTCAGATAGCTCGTTTCTGGTTTTAGCAATCAGATTATCGATTTCTGAAAATCGATAGTTTGTCGCGAGTGAATCGATTTCTTTCCAGATCTCTTTCGCCCGATCCTTGAGGGGCTTCCGTGGGTCTTTCAGATCCTTCTCCAGCCTTGCCAGATCGAGCTGCCGGGCACGGATGTTAAATTTTGCACGTCCCCGGGTTTTCATCAGCGTGAGGGTCTCATTGAGTTCGTCGATCGTCTTCCTGCATTCCTTTGGGTCTTTCGGTTCGGTGTCAAGCGGCCCCGAAGTCAGAAGATCGTAATCCGATAGATAATAGCCGGCAGTCTCTCGATACCACGAAAGCACCCCGTTCCCCTTCAGCGAAGGATCCTCTACGATCTTTCGGAAAAAAGGCACCGCTTCCTCCAGCCCTCCTTGTTCCCAATTTTTCAGACCGGCGATCAAGAAACCCATGAAACGCTCAGTGCCATTTTCATCGAGATTCATTTCCGCCGGATCGAAGAACGGGATATCATCCAACTTCCGCAGGATGGGCCCAACCCCGACCGCAAATCCCGCTGACAGATCCGGCGGATTGCTCGCAATGTGTCTCTCTACCAATTTCGCATTGCGCCTAGCATCATTCGTCCGCCCATCCATGAAAGCGGCAACCACAGCCTCCAGACCCGCCCAGGTTCGGGTCGGTTCCTGAACGTCTTGTTCCATTAACAGGCTCGAAAACACTTTCTCAGCTTTATTGTAATCGCCCATCGTCATCGCCCTTCGAGCCGAATGATAACGGCTTGCAACCTCCTGCGAATTTTCCGAGCCACTACCGTCACCATCACCCACAGCAACAACCGTCGATGAAGAATCCTTCTTCTTTCCTAAGCCTGACGTTCTGATCAGAATCAACGACACGACCACGGCCATACAAAGCGTGATGATCCCCACCGTAGTAATCATCTTGCGCTTCTTCTGATCCCTGAGCTGGGCACGGCGTTCCGCTTTGGTGATTCCTTGGAAATCCCTATTGAGCTCGCCGTGAGCGGCCTTGAGCGAGGTCTTCAACTCCACGATCATTTCATCGTAGCTCTGAAACCTGTTGTTAGATTCGTAGGCCATCGCCCGGTCGATTACCGCACAAATCTCGTCAGTCAGCTCCGGAGCCGCCTTCTTCAACGGTACGACCTTCATCTTCGCTGCCTTGAGAAGAGACGTGCTCATCGATTCCTCGCTGCACGGCGGCCTACCTGCCAAGGCATGGTAAAGAGTCGCGCCGAATGCGTAGATGTCCGCTCGGAAATCCTCAACCCCTCCCTCAATCGCTTCCGGAGGCACGTAGAAGGGCGTCGCCCAGATCTCCGTGGCCTTCGCTTTCCCGCCCTTGGTCACCAGTGCCAAGCCGAAATCCACGATCTTCGCGCTGCCTTCGGAATCCAAAAGAATATTTCCGGGCTTGATGTCGCGGTGGATCAGACCCGCTGATTGCGCTCCTTTAAGCCCCTCGGCAATCTGGATTGCAAGGGGAATAACCTTCGTTTCAGGGACCTTACCTAACTCACGAATCCGATGCTCGAAATGCCCACCCGGAACAAACTCCATAGCGATGTAAAACAAGCCGAACGCGCGCCCCGTCGTGTAAACCCTCACCACATGCGGATGGCTGAACGAAGCCGTGAGCCGGGCTTCTTGCTCGAACGCCGCGATCCGCGTCTCGTCCTTCGAATACTCCTCACTGAGAATTTTCAAAGCGACCTCGCGGTCCAAAGTGTCGTCCTTCGCCACAAAAACGGAACTCATCCCCCCGATCGCATGACGCCTCGTGACCATATACGGCCCGAAATGCTTCTTGACCCGGTTCTCCGTGCCACAGTCCGGACAAACCACCCGCGAATAAGGCACCACCGAGGCGATATTCATCGGCGCGGCGCACGCGTAACACACGATAATTTCCTCTTCGCTCTCGGCCATGACGGACCTTGTATACGAATTCCGCGCATGCAAACTTCGAACTTTCGAAATTTATTCACCCCAGGATCTGCAAAAGGTTGTGCCTTACCTCTTGCATCCGGAGCCGTTTCCTCCGAAACCTCCATCCGTGATCGCGAGACTCAGAGGAAATATCATCGAGGCCTACCCCAACCGACTGGTCGTAGACTGCCACGGAGTCGGATACGAGGCCATCATCCCAATATCCACTTTCGACCACCTGCACCCCACCGAAGGCTCCGCTGTCGATCTCCGCACCCATCTTCACATCCGTGAAAATGCCCACACGCTCTACGGTTTCGCCACAGAAGAGGAACGCGATGTTTTCCTCATGCTCATCGACCGCGTATCCGGGATCGGCCCCACCATCGCCATCGCGATCCTCAGTGGGATGCCTGTAAACATGTTCAAGGCCGCCGTGGTCGCGGGAGATTCCGCGCTACTTTCGAAAACCAAAGGCATCGGCAAAAAAACCGCAGAGCGCATCATCCTCGAGCTGAAAGATAAAGTCGGCGTCACCGACACCTGGCAAGACGCCGCATCCGGCCAGGTTTCCACACAGGCAGCCGATGCAGAACTCGCACTCATCGCCCTCGGCTACAAGCAGGTCGATTCCCGCAAAGCCCTCCGCGCCATCCTCGAAAAAGACCCATCCTCTACCGCCGAATCCTTAATTCGCGGAGCGCTCCGCTCATTGCAGAGTTAGAAGTTTTTTATTATCAGAAAGAGCCTTCCTTAGAGTTTAAAATTTAGAATTTAAAGTTTTATGACCATCCGCACCCGCTTCGCCCCATCCCCCACTGGCTACCTCCACGTCGGTGGCGCCCGTACCGCCCTTTTTAACTGGCTCTACGCCCGCAAGCACGGCGGCCAGTTCATCCTCCGCGTCGAGGACACGGATAAGGAGCGCAATACCGAAGAAGCCCGCCAAGCGATCTTCGACGGCATGTCATGGCTAGGTCTCGATTGGGATGAAGGTCCGGAATCTAGTGGTAACTTTCAGTCGCCACTAGATTCCACCTCTTACTACCAGTCCCAAAGAAAACCCATCTACGACGCCTATTTCGAAAAACTCCTCGCCGCCGACCGCCTCTACAAAGACGGCGATGCCTACCGTTTCCGCTTCGACCGCCAACCCGTCACCATGCATGACCTCGTCTGCGGTGAAGTCACCATCGATTACCGCGATGCCTCGAACACGCCCGACATGGTCATCCGCCGCAGCGACGGCTCCTACGTATTCCATTTCGTAAACGTCGTCGACGACCTCGAAATGAAAATGACCCACGTGATCCGCGGCGAGGACCACCTAATGAACACTCCCAAGCACCTTCAACTCATCGCGGCTCTCGGGGCGGAGCCACCCCAATACGCTCACATCCCCCTCATCCTGAATCCCAACGGTTCCAAGATGTCCAAACGCGACGCCGGAGCCGCCGTCAGCGATTACCCACGCCAGGGTTTCCTCTCCGAAGCGGTCGTCAATTTCATCGCACTGCTCGGATGGTCCTCGAAATCCGATGACGAAATCTTCACCCTCACCGAACTCATCGACCGCTTTTCCCTCGAAGCCATCAACCGCGCCCCGGGTCGCTTCGATCTGGACAAATGCACCTGGGTGAACCAGCAGCACATCGCGAAAATCTCCCCGGAAACCTTCGCCGACCTGGCGAAACCTTACGTCGAAGCCGCCGGCCTGCCCGTCACGGAAGACTACCTGACCGTCGCAACCGTGGTGAAAGAAAAAGTCCGCCTGCTCACCGAAGTCCCCACAGCCATCGATTTTCTCGTCACCGACACCGTCGAAGCCGATCCGGAAGCGGTTGCCAAAGCGAAAGCCAGCCCGAACTCCGCCCATCTCCCGGCGCTCGCCGAGCACATGGCAGCCCTAACAGATTGGTCCGCTGAAATTGCCAAAGAAGCCATAGCCGAAGTCGCCAAAGCGAATGATACCAAACCCGGCCAACTCATGTTCCCCACCCGCGTCGCCCTCTCAGGCAGAGTCCACGGACCCGACCTCGGAGATATTTTCACCATACTCGGCCAGGAAAAAACGGTCGCCCGCCTGAAAGCCTTTTCCTGATCATCCGCCAACGGTCCTCTAATGGAAATCATGCGAGCTCCCCGCATGTTCCTTGCCCACCCCCTCCAGCGGGCCGATGGAAATCACATACACTGTCGGCTGATCGCCCTCCGTGATCTGCAAGCGTCCCTCGGCGTGTAGGAACGGCTCGCAGCCGATCACCTGTTTGAACCGCTTGTAGGTTTTAACCGGCACGAACAGGTTCGCGATCCCCGTCTCGTCCTCCAGCGAGATAAAACAATGCCCCTTCGCCGTCCCCGGTCGCTGACGGCAAATCGCCATTCCAGCCACCTCCACCGGCACCCCATGCGGAAGATTCTGCAGATCCAACGCACGCAAAATCCGTTTCGATCCATTTACATCTCGCCACAGCTTCATCGGATGCGGCCCGACCGTCGCCCCCTGAGTCGCGAAATCCGCAGCCATCCGCTCGCCCATCGACATCGCCGGCAACACCCCGCCATCCCTTTTCGCATTGAGTAGATCATCGAAAAGCGGCAACTCCACCTCCCACATCGCCTCCCGCCTATGCGCCACTCCCTCCAACCCATTCAAAGCCCCGGACCTAGCCAAAGCCCGCCGCTCCCCAGCCCCCGCCCCGATTTCCCGCAAGAAATCGGAAAGTGGCTGGGGCATCCTGCCCCAGTCCGTTAGAGAGGCATCCTGCCTCCCTAAAATCCTCCTCAAAGTTTCCTTGGAAATCCCCTTAATCCGATTCAACCCCAAGCGCAAAGTCCCATCATCCACCACCACCGTCTCCACACCGCTCTCCAAAACCGAAACCGGCAACACCCGCACCCCATGCCGCTTCGCATCCTGGATCAGAGTGTTTACCGAGTAAAAACCCATCGGCTGATGGTTCAACAAACCCGCATAAAACTCCGCCGGAAAATGCACCTTCAACCAGCAACTCGCATACGCGATCAGCGCGAACGAAATCGCATGGCTTTCCGGAAACCCATACTGCGCGAACGACCCGATCGAAGCCACCACCTTGTCCTGCACATCCCGCGCAATTCCCTTGCCCGTCATCCGCTCCCGCAACCTCCTCACCGTGCTATCCATCCTCTCATCACTCCGCTTGAAAGCCATCGCCCTCCGCAGCTCGTCCGCCTCCGCGCCAGTGAAATCCGCCATCACCATCGCCATCCGCAGCACCTGCTCCTGAAACAACGGCACCCCCAGAGTCCTTTTCAAAATCTCCTCACAATCCGGATGGATGTAATCCACCTTCTCATACCCATTACGCCGATTCAGATACGGATGCACCAGATCACCCACAATCGGCCCCGGCCGGATGATCGCCACCTGCACCGCCACATCGTAAAACGTTTTGGGCCGCATGATTGGCAAAGTCGCCATCTGCGCCCGGCTCTCCACCTGGAACGTCCCCACCGTATCCGCCCGGCACATCAGATCGAACACCGCCGCGTCATCCATGGGAATCTTCGCCAGATCCACCACCTCCCCACGTCGCGACCTGATCTCCAGCGCATGCTCCATCGCCGCCAACATCCCCAGCCCTAACAGATCGATTTTCACGATCCCCATATCCTCGCAGTCATCCTTATCCCACTGCACCACCGTCCGGCCAGGCATCGTCGCCCGCTCCAGCGGCACCACCGCATCCAGCCCATGATCGCACACGATCATCCCACCCGAGTGCTGCCCTAAATGACGCGGCATCCCTTTCACCGCATGGTAAAGATACGATAAAGCCCCGAACCTCGGATGCCCCTCCGGCACAATCCCTTCCAGCATCTTCTTGAAAAGTTCCTCATCCGTTTCCGCCTGCTCGCCACTCCAACCACGCAACCGCTCGGAAAACCGATCCGCCACACTCACCGGAAAACCCAGCACCTTACTCATCTCGCGGAACGCCGACTTTCCCCGGTAAGTGATCACATTCGCCGTCATCGCCGCACCCCGCTCCCCGTATTTCCGGAACACATGCTGGATCACCTCCTCGCGTCTTTCACCTGACGGGAAATCAATATCGATATCCGGCCAGCTCTTCCGGTTCTCCGAAAGAAACCTCTCAAACAACAACCCGCCCCCCACCGGATCCACCGCCGTGATCCCCAGCACATAACACACCACCGAGTTGGCCCCACTACCCCGTCCTTGACACAAAATCCCACGCCCCCTAGCGAACTCCACCAACTCATTCACGATCAAAAAATACCCTTGGAAACTCAAGCGCTGTATCATCGCCAACTCGTGCTCCAACTGCGCCTTCACTTTGCTACTACAAACCCCGTATCTCCTCGCCGCCCCCGCATACGCGAACCGCCGCAACAAAGTCGCCTGCTCCGCCAACGAAAGCGGATTCCCCCGACTGTCCGGAAAATCCGGAAATCGATAGCCCAGCTTCTCCAAAGTGAACTCCACCCGCCCCTCCAGCCGCAGCGTGTTCGCCACCGCCTCCGGCATATCTTTAAAAAGCGCAACCATCTCGTCCGCCGATTTTAAATACCTCTCCCCATTCGCCGCCAACAACCGCCCCCCCGCATCCAAAGGCACATGGTTTTTCAAACAAGCAAACGCATCCGCCAACCTCCTCCCGCCCCGTTCCACATAAAGCGGCGCGTTGACCGCCAGCAGCGGCAAACCCAGATGCCCCGCCAGATCCCTCAACTGCCGCACCACCCTCCCGTCATCCCGCAGCCCGTGCCGCGAAACTTCCACATACACATTCCTCTTCCCGAAACACCGCACCAACCCCTCCGCCGCCCGCAGCGCCGCCTCTTTGTCCCCCCGCAAAATCGCCGTAACCACCGGCCCGCCCCGCCCCCCGGTAAGCGCCACCAGACTCCCGTCATCCATCGAAAACTCCTCACCTCTCACCCCCAACAAATGCCCATCCGTCAGATGCCGCGAAAGCGCCCGATATCCCTCCCGTCGCGCACAAACCACCGGCACTCCACCCCCTTCCCAATCCAGCACAGCCCCCACCATCGTCTTAACCCCGCACTCCATCCCTGCATGATGCGCCCGCGCCGATCCATAAAACCCACCCCTATCCATCACCCCCAACGCCCCATAACCCAGCTCCGCAGCACGCCTCACCAACCCCTCAGGCTCACAAGAACCCTCAAGAAACGAAAAACCCGACACCCCCCTGAATTCACAAAATTTTTCACCCATACCACCCCTCCAGTATCCACTTCTCCGGCTTCTCAAACGCCAACCTACCCACCCCATCCCGCAGTTCCACATCCCACTCCAACCTCTGCCACGCCACCGCCGCATCCCACCACGCACCCGAAGAAAGGAATGGCCCGCGCCTCTTCAAAATCTCACCTTTATACAATCCAGTCAGGATCGCCAACGGCACAGGAAACCCACCACCCACATCATGCGCCACCGCCACCTCACGCGACGGGCGAAACCTCCGCAACGGCACCGCACCATCCGCCGGAAGGAATAGCTCTCCGGGCCGTCCTTCTTTTTCTCCCACCTGCCTGACTTCAAACGCATCCGCCCGAAACGTATCCTCCCGCACCGGCACCCCCACCCGCCCCGGGCCAAGCATCGCTTCGAGCTTCGCGATCGTCTCTGCCCACCTTTCCGGCTGCGGCAGGTTTTTCCCGAACCATTCCCGCTGCCCCGCCATCGCAAAGGTCGTCTCCACATCCAACGCCAGCCGCACCACCGCCGACTCCAATTTCACCGCCTCCATCATCGTCTGCAGCGGAGCCAACATCCCCTCCACTCCCGTCTGCGGCTCCGGAAAACGAAGCCTCCGCATCACCTCCCCGCCCCGCTCCATGCAAAGGCGCAGCTCCAACTCACCCGCCGCCAGATGCCGCGCCGCCAACCTCCCGGCCAGCACGTGCAGCATCCGCTTCAACTCAAACACCACCCGGTCCAGCTCACCCAACGACTCCTCAAAATCTATCTCCTGCGCGAACGATTCCGGCAGCCTATGCAACCTCAGCAACCGGCAAACCTTCCCATGTAGCACATCATGCCACCGCCCCGCCTCCGGCCCCAACCTCTCCGCCACCCCTTGCCGCGGCAGCTTCATGAAATCTCCCAGGGTTTCCAACCCCCACATCCCCAGCAGCTCCAAAGTCCGCCCGCCGCCACCCAAAGCCCCGAGCACCCCCAACGGCAACCCACCCACATCCGCAGACGAAACCACCCGCTCCTGCGTATCCGCAAACCTCACCGCCAGATGCGCTAGATCCGGCGTCTCCGCCATCGCCCAACAAACCTCCAAATGGAGCTCCGACTTCAGTCGGCGAGTTACCGCATCTAAATCCTTCACCCCCGCCAGATCCATCACCACCGCATCCTCCGCCGTCATCTCCACATCCGCAGAAACACTCTCCGCCAAAATAAACAACTCCTCCCGCAATTTCGCCTCCGCCTCCAGATCCCTCACAATCACCCGCAACTCCGGACACCTCACAAGCGCCCGCCCCAACGCCCACCCAGGCGCAATCCCACTCAACCAAGCCTCCCGGTTCAGCGCCAGGATCGGCAACTTATCCCTCACCTTCCCAACAAGCCCTTCCCCACCACCCGCCAGCACCGCACACGGAAAACCCACCTCTCCCTTCAAACCAGCCATCACCGGAAAATCCGGAATCATTAAGGAACAGAACATAGAAAATTGGGGATTGGATATTAGTGGAAGACACGCCGACTAAAGTCAGCGCTCCGCTAGCCACTCCTCCTTGAATTTTGAGATTTGAGATTTGAAACTTCCAACCTCCCTAACAGCTCCCCGCGCTCCGCATCGAAATCCTCCAACTTCAGCCCTGCGCCCAACGCCACCCGCAAACTCGCACAAGGCACCACCGGCCGCTCCGACATTACCACCAGCCTGCCACCCGTCCGCTCCACCACCTGCCGCAGCCGCCACCAGGCAGATGCCGGCACCTTCTCAAGATCCCGCCTATCCAAGCCCATCGCATCCAGCAGGATAAAAGGCATGTTCCCATCGTGCACCAGCAAGTCCGCCGCTTTAACCATCTCCATCGCACTCCCACACCTCACCCACAGCATCCGTCCGCAGGCATCGTCGGAAAACGAACCCGGATCGAACCCATCCGCCCCGTCCACCAGCACCATCCGCAAACCTCCCGCCTCCGGAACCCCCTCATTTTCCAAAAGCCCAGCCACCATCAGCGAAATCCCCGAAAACCTGCCCGCCGGTATCACCTCGGAGATGTTCCCAGCCGGAAACATCCCCACATCAAACAAGCTCCCAAAACTCGCGACTTCCTCCTGCAAGGAACCATCAAAGCCATGCGCCTGCGGGAATTTCTCCCGCATTTGCTTTTTAAGAATCTCAACCGCCGACAAGGACATGCCAAATACTGGCACACTCCTTTTTGGTGTTCAAGAGAACATTTTTATCAGTTTGCGTAACCCAGCCACGGCCCGAGCCATTTCTCGGCCTCCTCAAGCGACATTCCCTTACGTCTCGCGTAGTCCTCGACCTGATCCTTCTGCAAATCGGAAACCGCGAAATAATGGCTGTCCGGATGCGAGAAAAACATTCCGCTGACCGCCGCGCCCGGGTGCATCGCGCAGCTCTCAGTGAGGATCACTCCGGTCTCAGCCGAAGCACCTAACAGATCAAACAGGATAGGTTTCTCCGTATGATCCGGCTGTGCCGGATACCCGGGTGCCGGCCTGATCCCTTGATATTTCTCATGGATCAGCGCTTCCGTGGTGAGCTCACCCTCCGCCTCAAAACCCCACGCGATCCGCGCTTCATGATGCAGTTTTTCCGCACAGGCCTCAGCAAGACGATCCGCGATCGCCTTCACCATGATCGAGCCATACGGATCATTGGCATCGTCCAACTCCTTCGCGTATTCATCTGCACCATGGATCCCCACCACGAAACCACCGAGGTAATCGGATGTAGTGGTGACCTTCGGTCGCCACTCGTCCACAAACTCCCACCCCACCAACCCAGCCTTTTCAGGATTAGCCAGCACATACCTACTCTGTTTCGCAAAGTCCTCCCCATCCCGAATGATGTTATCGTAAGACTCCCTCTGCCAAAAAGTCCCCTCCCTTCCAAGAAACCGATTCGCCATTTTCGCGGAAAACGCCTTCATACCCTGAAGAATCTCACTCAGCAAATAACCTTCCTTCGGTTGTATCAGAAGATGCACATGGTTGGGCATCACACACCAAGCTCCAAGTTCGAACCTCTCACCAGCGAAGCGCAGGATCGCATCACGCACGATTTCCGCGATTTCCTTCCGGCGCATATGGCATTCCCCGTGGCCAGCTTCGAGAGCCTCTTGCATTTTCTCGGAATAGAGCGATTCCAGTTTGGCACGGGCGTCTCTGGCGGCGGTTTCCCCACCATCCGCTTCCGCTTTCTCGATGAGCTCCAAGAGGATTTGTTTCTCGGCTGCGTATTCATCGGAGACGGATTCGGGTAGGGAATCGGCTAGGCGGAATGTGACCGCGTAGGTTGCACCTTCTTGAAACCAATGGGGAAGGTTTTTGGTTTTGGATTTTTTGATGGGGTCTTGGACCTTCAGGTATGTCGGACTTAGTGGCGACCGAAGGTCACTACTACACGGCTTCACCCAATCGGAAAGCGCTACATTCGGCTTTCCCGAAGTCTTTTTCAATTGCTGCCGAATCGTGTGGAACTTGGTCCGCTCAGTCCCGTCTTCGTTCCAGATCGTGATATCGTCACCATCCGAATTCGCTGGGAAAAATCCGTAGATCCCACGTGCCTGCAGTCGGTCTTCCTTCACCAATTCATCCAGATATTCACAGGCCTCGCGGTAAAGTTTCTTCGCTTCGATCGCGCCACCTTCGTTCCTGGTTTTAAGTTCTTTTTTCTCCCTATCCCAGACACCACGCAGTTCCCACGCATGGAAGAAAGGCGTCCAGTCAATATACTCCACCAGATCCGCGATCTTGGGCTCGACGGTTTTCGTTCCCAAGAAGCTCGGCACCGGTGGCGTGTAGTTTTCCCAATCGATCTTGGTTCCCGCCGCGCGCGCTTCTTCGAGGGAGACGGTTTCCTTCTTCGGTCCGCCAAGAAAATTATCCCGCGCCTTCTGCTGCTTCTCCAGCAGTTCCACAACAAAAGCATCCCTGCCATCTTTAGAAAGCAAAGAGGTGGTCACCGGCACGGAGCGCGAGGCATCCAGGACATGCACCACAGGTCCGGAATAATGCTCCGCGATCTTGATCGCCGTGTGCGCCGCAGAAGTTGTCGCGCCACCGATCAACAATGGAATCGTGAACCCACGCCGTTCCATCTCCTTCGCGACATGCACCATCTCATCGAGCGAAGGAGTGATCAGCCCTGACAAACCAATCACATCGCTTCCCATCTCCACCGCCCTATCCAAAATCTTGTCGCACGAAACCATCACACCCATATCGGTGACTTCGAAGCCATTGCAGGACAACACCACGCCTACGATATTCTTCCCAATGTCGTGCACATCTCCTTTGACCGTTGCGATTAGGAAACGGCCTGCGGAATTTCCACGCTCCGCGATCTTCAACGCGTCGTCATAAGACATCCCGGCATTCTTTTCCTGAATCGCCTCAATATCACCCGCAAGGTTTTCCGCCTTCTCCTCCTCCATGTAGGGGAAAAGCCAGGCAACCGCCTTCTTCATTACCCGCGCGGATTTCACCACCTGCGGCAGGAACATTTTCCCGGCCCCAAACAAGTCACCAACCACTCCCATGCCGTCCATCAACGGACCTTCGATCACTTTCAAAGGCCTTCCGTATTTCACACGAGCCTCTTCGGTATCCTCGTCGATAAAACGGTCAATCCCTTTCAGAAGCGCATACTCCAGACGTTTCTCCACCTCTCCCTCACGCCAAGTCAGATCTTCCTCCAGCTTCTTTCCGCCAACCCCTTTGTAGCTTTCCGCAAGATCCAGCAACCGCTCGGTCGAGTCATCGCGCCTGTTCAACAAAACATCCTCGACGCACTCTAACAGATTCTTGGGGATTTCATCGTAAACCTCCAACATCCCCGCATTGACGATCCCCATGTCCATCCCTGCCTGCATCGCATGGTAAAGAAACGCTGAGTGCATCGCCTCGCGGACCTTATTATTGCCACGGAACGAGAACGAAATATTCGAGACTCCTCCCGATATTTTAGCCCCGGGCAAATTTTGTTTGATCCATCGAGTCGCGTTGATGAAATCGAGTGCGTAGTTGTTGTGCTCCTCAATCCCGGTCGCGACTGTCAGGATGTTCGGATCGAAAATAATATCGTTCTGGTTGAATCCAACCTCGTCCACAAGAATACGATAAGCCCTTTCGCAGATGCGGATTTTCTCCTCATAAGTCGCCGCCTGTCCATTTTCATCAAAGGCCATCACCACCACGGCTGCGCCGTATTTCATGACGTGCTTGGCGTTTCTCTTGAAAATCTCCTCCCCTTCCTTGAGCGAGATCGAATTCACAATCCCCTTCCCCTGCAGGTGTTTAAGACCTTCCTCAAGAATTTCCCACCTCGAGGAATCCACCATGATAGGAACTTTAGCGACATCCGGCTCGCCCTGCAGCAAGTCTAGATAGCGACACATCATCGCCTTGCCATCGATCAGGCCGTCGTCGAAACAGATATCAATCACGTTCGCGCCGTTCGCCACCTGTTGCCGCGCCACTTCGACCGCCGCTTCCAGATCCCCCGCCCTCACCAGCTTCGCAAACTGCGGCGAGCCCGCCACGTTCGTGCGTTCCCCGATCATTAGAAATCCCTTTCCTTCGTCGTGGTTGTAGGCATCCGTCCCGGAAAGCCTGAGAGCTGGTTTGATTTGTTTCATAATAGAATAATTTTTAACCACAGAGACACGGAGGTCACAGAGGTTTGGATACCGGATAATCGATGATTTTACGTTTGATCCCGTCTTTAAGCAATGGGACGAAAAAATTAATGAGAAGGCCGATGCGTTTTTTCTTCAAACGCATGTAGCTCATCAACTGGGCGTCATACACCGGCAGCAGAGATGATACGGCCTTCAGCTCCACGACAATCTCCCCACCTACCAACAAATCAATGCGATAGGCCTCATCGATAATCGGAACTCCTTTGTATTCCACAAATATTGGAAGCTGCTGCTGAACGGAAATTCTGCGGAGACCTAGTTCACGAACAAGTGCTTCTTCGTAGATTTTTTCGAACAGCCCAGGTCCAAGCTCCCGGTGCACTTCCATAGCTGCATCAACCACAATTCCAGAAATTTTGTTTAGTTCTTTCAATTCCATAATCAAGACTCCGTGCCCTTTGTGCCTCTGTGGTCAAAAATCTTTTCACCTCCCTGGCACCCTCCTCGGTGCCACTCCCCTCATCCCTTCCGCAATCGCCCGGACATGCTCCGGCGTATTCCCACAGCATCCCCCCGCGAAATTAATCAAGCCGCTTTCCGCAAACTCTTTCATATAATCCTTCATATGCACCGGCTCCAGATCGAAACCCGTTGGAGCCAACGGATTCGGCAATCCCGCATTCGGATAAGCGGAAACATAGGTCCCGGCCACATCTGAAAGCTCCTCAAGGAAAGGCTTCATCAGATCCGGTCCCAGCGAGCAGTTCAGCCCGATCGCCAGCGGCTTGGTATGAGCGAAGGCATTCCATAAAGCCTCGACTTTTTGAGCGGAAATCATCGTCTCACCACCCAGTCCCACTGCCGCAGAAATAATCACCGGCAACTCCACACCATCCTCATCGAAAATTTCCCGCACCGCTACCGCCGCCGCCTTTGCGTTAAGCGCATCAAAGATTGTTTCAATCATCAGGATGTCACATCCACCTTCAATCAGCCCACGGACCTGCATCCGATAAGCCTCCAGCACCTGATCAAATGTCACCACCCGGAACGCCGCGTCTTCCGCATCCGGTGAGTTACTAAGGGAAACCGTCAGCGGCCCGATGGCCCCTGCGACGTAGCGTTTCACTCCGGTATCCGTGCCGACGTCATCCGCCATTTTCCGCGCCAGCTTCGAGCCCTCGACATTCATCTCCCACGCCAGCTCGTTGAGAAAATCGTCCTCCAAGATCTTTTGGAAAAACTCCGGATCTTTCCGCCCGCCTTTTTCACGCGGATCTTCCACGAAAAACTCACTCTGCGCGATCCCTGTCGCGGAAAAGGTATTGGTCTCACAAATATCAGATCCCGCCTCGTAGAAGCGCTTGTGAATATCCGCAATCACATCCGGCCTGGTGATCGAAAGTATGTCCCCGTTGTTCAACAGGTCTTTGTCGTTCTTCGCAAACCTCTCGCCACGTGCCGCCGCTTCATCCAGCCCGTAGCTACGAATCGTCGTCCCCATTGCCCCGTCGAGAACCAAAATTCGCTCTCCCAGACTTTTTTCCAGTTCCGCCGTATGATCCGCCTGTGCCATGAGTGAATTCTAACCCCTCAAACCATCTTTTCAAGTTCAAATCATCAAATCACGATATGAAGATAGGAACAGCCACGGCCTTGACTTACTCAAAAAAAGAGATACGTATATCCGCACATGAAAAGCACCGTTTTCACCTCAGGCGGCTCCCAAGCAGTCAGAATCCCCAAAGAGTTCCGTTTGGACACGAAGCGAGTCGAGATCGAACGCAAAGGTTCATCGCTCGTCCTTACGCCTATCAACGAAGATGATAAATGGCCTGCGGGGTTTTTTGAATTTATCAGGGAAAATCCTGCTGACGAAACCTTCATCCGCCATCCCCAAGGGGAGCATCGTGAGGTCAACTGGTAATGCACCTACTGGATTCCGATACATCCATCCGCCTGATGAGAAATCAGGCAGCGTTTGTGGAAAAACTGGCGCGAATTCCGCCTCGTGAAGTCTTCATGTCGGCGGTCACCTACCATGAGCTATACTACGGTGCGCTTCATTCCGCCGATCCGCAACGACATTTCAACCTCCTCGCGAACCTCAGCAACGCTGTCACGGTTCTGGCTTTTTCCCATATTTCGGCGATCTCAGCATCTAAAATCCGCGAGTCCCTCGCCACCAAAGGCACCCCCATCGGCCCACTCGACACCCTCATCGCAGGCCACGCCTTGGAACACGAACTCACCTTGGTCACCGGAAACATTCGCGAATTTTCGCGCGTAAATGGACTCGCAATCGAAACGTGGTCCGATTAATCATTATGCCCGTGTAACTCTGGGCAAAATCACCGTCAATTCACCGAAAAGCTTTTCAAATGTCTGCACCTATCCAAGTCCTCCATCCAGATCGCATCCCTGCCGATGGTTTCCTCGCCATCCCCGGCCGGCTCGATTTCCATCAACTCCTTCATCTGGAAAAACTATTCCAGGGACGGAAAATCACCTACCTCATCGAGGAAAATGATTACCACGACACCGCCCTGCGCGGCCACATGGAAAAATCCGGCAATGGTGCGATGTTTTCCAACAGCGACAAAAACCCGGAAGCCGCCGGCAAGGAATTCGCAAACTTCATTAAAGACAGTGGCATCCTACTATTTGTCCCGGGCCGCTCTGTCGCCCGCCCGGCGACCGCGATCCATATCCCATCTTCACACCTCAAAATCCTCGCTTCGCTTGGTTTACCCACTCTTCCCTTGGCCCTAGACTGCCCCCGTGAGTCCTGCCTCGGAATCGAAAAAATCCAATCTCTACCCATCGCTGTCATCAGCCCTGGCAAGCTTCTCAAGGCAAACGAAGTTTCCCTTCCCGCCTTCCAGGCCGCCATTCACGAAGCCTTTGAGGAAGCATACTCCACTCGCTCCATCCTCAAAACCTCACTCGCCACCGCCCTGCTCCACGGCCTCAAAATTAATTCTGGCGACAAACTCCGCGACGGTTCGGACGACTCAGAACTCTCGTTCTCAAAAATCCTCCCCGTCGCCATCGCCCTCTCCAAATACATCAAAGCGGAGACCGACAAACCACGTGTCGCCATCGTCCTTCCTCCTGGTAAAGGCGGACTGATCGCAAATCTCGCCGTCCTGTTCGCCGGAAAAACTCCCGTGAACCTTAATTTCACCGCCTCCCACGATGCGATCCGATCCTCGATCCGCCAGGCCGACGTGGACCGCTTCATCACCGCCGACTCCTTCGTCCGCAAGGTTTCCTCCTTCCCGTGGCCACCCAACCGCGACATCATTTTCATCGAACGCACCATCCCCGAACTCAAAAAGGAAATCGTCAAATGGGGAATCCTCTCAAAGCTACTCCCGGCCTCAGTTCTCGCCACCCTCCTAGGCCTCAACAAACGTCGCGATAACGACGAAGCCATCCTCCTTTTCACCTCCGGCTCCTCCGGCGAACCCAAAGGTGTGCCACTCACCCACCGCAACGTGATTGCGAACGTCACCCAGTTCGCCACCCGCCTAGATCTCGGCCGTGAGGCCTCCATCCTCGGCTGCCTCCCGCTTTTCCACTCCTTCGGCTGCACCGTCACCCTCTGGTATCCCGTCATCGAAGGCCTTAATATCATCACCTACCCCTCACCGCTGGAAACCAAACGCCTCGCCGAGCTGATCTCACTCCACCAGATCAATCTCCTGCTCGCCACCCCGACCTTCCTGCGCGGCTACATGAAACGCATCGACCCCGCCCAGCTCGAGTCACTCGATATGGTAGTCACCGGCGCGGAAAAACTCCCTCAGAATCTTGCCGATGCGTTCGAGGAAAAATTCGGCATCCGCCCCATGGAAGGCTACGGCCTCACCGAGACCTCCCCCGCTACCAACGTCAACCTCCCCGATCCCGAGGAGGAAAAAAACACCCACTTACTCGCCTCCCGCCGCAACGGCACGGTCGGCCAACTTCTCCCAGGCATTGCCATCAAACTCATCGACGCCGCCACCGAAAAGGCTGTCCCTCTCGACAAACCCGGTATCATCATCCTCAAAGGTGCAAACGTCTTCCGCGGCTATCTGCGCGATGAAAAACGCACCAAAGAAGTCCTCTCCGATGACGGTTGGTTCAAGACCGGCGACGTCGGCTTCCTCGATCCGGACGGCTTCCTCCACATCCAAGGCCGCATTTCACGCTTCTCCAAAATCGCCGGAGAAATGGTCCCTCACGAAACCATCGAAGCCGCAATCAACAAAGTCCTCGGCCTCGATCATGAAACCGAACGCAAGATCGCCATCGTCGGCGTCCCAGACGAAAAGAAAGGCGAAGCCATCGTCTTACTCTCCACCATCGCCGGCCAAGCATTGGAGCAGGAATGCATCGACCTCCGCTATAAGCTCCTCGACGAAGGCCTTACCTCTCTCTGGTGCCCCCGCCTCATCGTCTCCGTCGCGGAAATTCCCCTCCTAGCCTCCGGCAAACTCGATATCAAATCCTGCCAGAATCTGGCCAACTAAGGAGAACGGACATTCCTGTCCGTTCAATCCTCTCCGAAGGGACAGGAATGTCCGTTCTCCTCAATCCCACTGAACCGCCTTCGCTCTCTCACTCTCCCATAGAGTAAAGCTCCCCGGCTTCAGCCTCGAAGGATTGTGACGGATATACCTCACAGCATTCGAAAAATGCTTCCCATCGCGGATCATCGTATCCCGGTATTTCGCCTGCCAGATACTCCCAAGTCCCAGCTTCCTCGCAGAAACACCCTTCCAAGCCTGCATCAGTTTCTCCAACTTAGCCATGGGCCGGAAAAGTAAATGCACATGGTTCGGCATGATCACCCATGAATAATGCTCCACCCTCTCACCTTGGAACTTCATCAAGACCTCTTCCAAAATCTCTCTGTTCGCCAGCTCATTAAAAATACAGCTCCCTATCCCCTGATCCAGCCACCTCTCAAGCAGCGCCGTAAACTTCTCGTGATACTCCTTTTCCTCCTCTTCCGTCCAAGGCTCTGGATAATGATTCTTCCAGTTATCCCGCGCCTCCTTCCAAACCCTAACCTTCGCAATGGGCAAAGCATCCCCGAACCGAAAAGTCACAAACTGCGTCACCTCCCCCTGTTGCCAATGCGGAAGTTTCCCGCCGTGTTTCCGAATTTCCTCCGACCAATTCAAAAACTCCGACATGATCCAAAAATAAGGAGAATGGACATTCCTGTCCATTCAATCCTCTCAGAAGGGATAGGAATGTCCCTTCTCCTCACTTCCCAAAAACCACCTTCCCCTCCACCATCTCGCCCTTGATCACATCTCCGTCGACAAAATTCCCTTCGAGCACATCGAGGCTCAGCGGATCGAGCAGCACATGCTGGATCGCACGCTTCAAAGGCCGCGCACCATATACCGGATCATAGCCCTGATTTCCGACAAATTCTTTTACTTCTTCAGAAAGCGCGAGGCCGAGCCCCTGTTTCGCAAGCCGCTTCCTAACCCGATCCAATTGGAGATCAACGATGGTTGTCAGATCCTCGCGGTTCAATCGGTCGAAGATCACGATCTCATCGATCCGGTTGAGGAACTCCGGCCTGAAGTGACCGCGCAGCGCTTCCATCACCGCGGCCTCGCGTTGCTCGGCATTCTCCTCACCTAGAATAAACTGTGAGCCGATGTTCGAAGTCATGATCAGCACCGTGTTCCGGAAATCCACGGTCCGCCCCTGGCCATCAGTGATGCGACCATCATCCAAAACCTGCAACAGCACATTGAATACGTCCGAATGCGCCTTCTCAACCTCATCAAACAACACCACCGAATATGGCTTTCTCCTGACCTGTTCGGAAAGCTGACCACCCTCGTCATAGCCCACATAGCCCGGAGGCGCGCCAATCAGCCGCGAGACACTGTGCTTCTCCATGTATTCCGACATGTCGATCCGGACCATCGCTCCCTCATCATCGAAAAGAAATTCCGCCAGCGCTTTGGATAGCTCGGTCTTGCCGACACCCGTCGGCCCTAGGAAGAGGAACGACCCGATCGGGCGATTCTCATCCTGCAATCCAGCCCGCGCCCGCCGCACTGCATTCGCCACCGCAGAAATCGCTTTCTTCTGACCCACGACGCGATCGCCGAGCCGCGCTTCCATCGACACGAGCTTCTCTTTCTCGCCTTCCTGCAAGCGGCTAACAGGAATCCCAGTCCACGAGGAAACCACGCGTGAAATATCCTCTTCGGTCACCTCCTCTTTAAGCATCGCGCCATTCTGCTGCAAATGCGCCAGCCCTTCCTCCGCCGCTTCCAAGGCCTTATGCGCCTCCGGCAAATCCCCATACTGGATCTGAGAAGCCCGCGTCAGATCGCCAATCCGCTGCGCCTTCTCGACCTCGGTTTTAAGAGCATCGATCTTCTCCTGCGCAACACGCACCTCATCGATGATTCCCTTCTCGTTGCGCCACTGCGCCATTTTTCCAGACGACTCCTCTTTCAGGTTCGCCTGCTCCTCCTTAACCTTTTCCAAGCGCGCTGCCGAAGCCTTGTCGGTCTCCTTTTCCAGCGCCTTCTTCTCCATCTCAAGCTGCATAATCTGCCGCTCTAAAACATCGATCTCAGTCGGCATGGAATCCAGCTCGATCTTCAAGCGCGACGACGCCTCATCGATCAGGTCCACCGCCTTGTCCGGCAGGAAACGGTCGGAAATATACCGATCCGAAAGCACCGCAGCGGCCACGATCGCCCCGTCCTGAATCCTTACCCCGTGATGCACTTCATAGCGTTCCTTCAAGCCGCGCAAAATCGCAATCGTATCCTCCACCGAAGGCTCGCCGACCTGCACCGGCTGGAACCGCCGCTCAAGGGCCGCGTCCTTCTCGATATACTTCCGATACTCGTTCAGCGTCGTCGCCCCGATCGCATGGAGCTCGCCCCGAGCGAGCTGTGGTTTGAGCATATTCGAAGCGTCAGCCGCACCTTCCGCAGCGCCTGCTCCGACGATCGTATGCAACTCGTCGATAAACAAAATGATCTTCCCTTCCGCATCCGTGACCTCTTTCAGAAACGCTTTGAGCCGCTCCTCGAACTCACCGCGAAACTTGGCCCCGGCCAGCATCGAACCGATATCCAAGGTCACCACCTTCTTGTCCTTCATCGAGTCCGGCACGTCACCGGAAACAATGCGCCGCGCCAATCCCTCGACGATCGCGGTCTTGCCAACACCCGGCTCGCCGATCAGCACCGGATTGTTCTTGGTCCTCCTTGAGAGCACCTGCAACACCCTCCGGATCTCGTGATCCCGACCAATCACCGGATCAATTTTCCCAGCACGCGCACGCGCCGTGAGATCTGTCCCATATTTTTCAAGTGTCTGATATTTCCCCTCAGGATCCGCATCCGTCACCTTCTGTGGACCGCGCACCTCTCTGACAGCCTCGCTCGCTTTCTTCTCATCCAGCCCCGCTTCTTTGAGAAGTTTTCCTGCCGGCGAATCACCTTTCAAAGATCCTAACAGAAAATGTTCCACCGACAGGAAATCATCCCCCATCTTCTCGCGGATCCTGTCAGACTCATCAAGCGTCGCCCGCAGACCCGCGCTGATCTGCGGCTGCGCAGATGCGCCCTGCACGCTCACCTCACCGGAAAGCACTGATGCCACCGCGGCTTTGAGCCTCGGAATATCGATACCTGCCTTCTGCAAGATCGGAACCGTAATCCCGCCTTCCTGTTGCAACAACGCCAGCAGCACATGAGTGCTGCGAAGCTCAGGATGAGACGATTTGGAAGCCAAGCCCTGCGCGGTCTGCAGGGCCTCCTGAAGTTTCTGTGTCAGTTTATCGAGTGCCATGGTCGTAAAATTGTCCTACAGTCCGTCCAGGGTGTCTTGGCCCGCCGCCTTTTCCGCAAGCACCTTGAGTATCCTTGCCTTCGCAATACCCTCAATCACATCCGCGTTCGCGAGATCGACAACCAGTGCCTTCGCTACCGCTATATCGACATCGGTCATCTCGGTTTTCTCAGACCCTGCAGGACGAATCTCCAAGTTTGCCAAAACCGTATCCAGCCCCGGTGAAAGCGCAGGATCGATAATCGGACGCACGTTCGCACGTTTACCAGTGCGAGGTCCGGTGCGGATAGGCGGAAGCTCCCCCTTCCGCATACTCTCCAAAGTGTGGAAATCCGACTCATACCCGAGTTTTCGGAAATTCTCGTAGTTCGATCTCAGGGTTTTTTTAATAAGGCGTTGGCGCACGGTCGGTTGGTCTTGGGCGTCATCCATCGCGAAATATTTCTCATCAATGCCGAGACAGCGGTCGATCGCCTTTTCGGGCTCCAACCCGATTTTCTGCGCCTCCGCGACCAAACCAACTGCTCGAATCAATGATTTTTCCGCGTCTGCTGCAGAGAACTGGCCGAAGAACGAACTTTCACTGCACAGCGACTTGAGCTCGGATACGATCTCTTTCTGTTGCCCACGTTTCTTCAGATATCCGAAGGCGTAGAGCGCAACAACGATGACCAGAATTACCGTGATCGCCCGGGTGAGTATGTAACGAAGGTTGATTTGCTCCATGGTTTATGAGGTCCAGATTGATTTTGGTTTGGCTTCCGGCTTCGGCTTTTCCTCAAACAAACGCCGCTCGCGGCTGTTGAACACCGCTTCCTCGCGGCTGATGAGGTTTGAGTTGAATAGAGTTGCGATGGATTGGTCGATCGTATGGTTGCCGTCCTTCGAGCCAATCTCCATCAGGCCGACGAGTTGTTCGAGTTTGTGGTCGCGAATGCAAGTGCGTATCGCGTAACTGGGCCGCAGGACCTCACTCGCCATCACCCGCCCCTCACCGTCCGCCCTCGGAATCAAACGCTGGCAGATAATCCCCTCAAGCACACTCGAAAGCTGCGTCACGATCTGTGGTTGTTGATCGGGTGGAAACACATCCACCAGCCGATCAATGGATTGTGGCGCATCCGGCGTGTGCAAGGTCGCAAGCACCAAGTGCCCGGTTTCCGCCGCCGTCATCGCGATCCGTATCGTCTCCAAGTCCCTTAGCTCTGACACCACGATCACATCTGGATCCTGTCTTAGGGACTGCCTCAGGGCTTTCGGAAAACTCTTTGTATCCTTGCCTACCTCGCGTTGCTTGATCAGGCACGAGCTGTGGTGAAATACATATTCGATCGGATCCTCCAAGGTGATAATCACCCCGTTTCGGGAGTTGGAAATCATTTGGATCATCGAGGCCAAAGTCGTCGATTTTCCCGAACCAGTTACGCCTGTCACCAAAATCAAGCCGCTCCGCATCCCGCAAAGCTCCCGCACGATGGGATAATGTCCCAAATCCTCCAAATCCGGTATATCCACCTTGATAAAACGAAACGCCGCCTCTGGATGCCCTCTTACGATATGCACGTTTCCCCGGAATCTCCCGACTCCCTCCACCTGCAGCGCGAAATCCAATTCCCAGTTCTCGTCCAGTTCGGCCCGCTGCGCTTCGGTCAAAACGTCAGTGATGAGCTCCTTTACATCATCGGAATTGAGAGTCTCATCTTCGAGTGAAACTAGAACCCCGTTCACACGCGCACAGGCAGGAGCGTTTGCACTGAGGTGCAGATCGGAGCCACCGCGCTCGACGGTGTCTTTCAGGTAATCGGTAATTTCTCTGGGCATATTCGGTTTCTTTTCTAACTGATTCCTCGCATCGCACGATCAAGATCTTTAGGCCTCCCGCACGCACCCCGCGCAACATCGAAATCCAAGTGCCCCTGCTTCACCGAAGCGACCAGATAATCCAGCGCCGAGCAGGATCTTGTCCCGTCGGATTTGTCCATGTGATCCTGAAGATCAGCCGTCCGCTCTTCGAGAATCCAGCGCCGCGTCCCCGCCTCATTCTGCATGTATTCCAGAGCAGGAAACATCCCGCCGCCTACCTTGGGGAGAAGCTTCTGGGAAACGATGCCGATGAGCTGCGCCGAAAGCAGATGCAGGGCTCCCGAATCGCTTCCACCCAGCAAATTGATAAAGCGGGCGATCGTTTCTGTCACACTCGCGCTGTGCAAGGTCGAGACCACCAGGTGCCCGGTCTCCGCCGCTTGTAACGCAGTCAGCGCTGTTTCCGTATCGCGAATCTCGCCCACGAAAATCACATCCGGACTCTGCCGCAACGACGACCTCAAAGCTGTCGCAAAACTCTCCGTATCCAGCCGGATCTCGCGCTGCGAGAACAGCGAGTTCTCATTCTCGAAAAGAAATTCAATCGGGTCTTCCAGCGTCACAATGTGGCGGCACATCCGCTGATTGATCCAGTTCAGGCACGAGGCAAGCGTCGTCGATTTCCCCGAACCTGTCGGTCCGGTTATCAGCACAAGGCCGTTTTTTCTCTGGAACCACGATTGCAAAAGCTCAACAGGGAGCGCCAGTTCCTCAAGCGTCGGAATGGCTTTTTTAATCGGCCGTAGCACCGCAGCCAGCCGCCCAAGAGTGCGATAAACGTTCACCCGCAAACGCTCGCCATTCGGAATCTGCCAAGAGACATCGGTCTCTTTGGTCTCGTTGAAATCGACCCCGCATCGGGTCCAAAGATCCTCCATCGCAGAACGCGGAATAGGCCCCGGGTGAAGCTCCACGACGCTGCCCTCCCGCCGAATCCGCGGCGGATCTCCCTCGACTAGGAACACATCCGTTGATTCATACCTAAAAGCGTTCTGAATGAGGTTAACTAGTGCATCGTCCATGGGTTTTCCAGCCCCTCTCTGATGAGAAACTTAATAAAGGCTATCCCATCTGCAGCATCGGTGAAGATAAAATGTCAGGTTACCGCGCTTTTTCATTCCGAGGAGACAACATCAAGCGGACGCTATTTCAAATAATGGTCAAGGAAACCAATCGCCTCATCTACCGCTTTGCCCGAAGAAAAGAACGCAGTCACGTGCCCACGATCAGGAATCCAATAGATTTCGCCGCCCATTTCTCGAGTGTGAAAACCACCTGCTTCGCTGCCATCCCCGCACCCCAGCCCCCCAAGCAGGAGTTCAATGCGAGAGTTACAAAATCAGAACTGCTGCGGCTAGAGCCCCTCGACAAATAAACAGCATCACCCCTCACTCCTCGCCAAAATCCACATCAGATCCGAGATGCGATTCAGAAACACTCTGACCACCTCAGGAACCTGCCCGCCATCTTTATGTAATAAAAGAACATCACGCTCCGCCCGCCGCGAAACCGTCCGCGCGTGATCGAGATGCGCTCTCGCCATCGATCCCTCAGCACCGGGAACCGCCCAGTGTGTGAACTTCACTCCCACATCTTCAATCCCCTTCGCGGTCTGTGTCAGCCACTCAAGATCCTCTGATTTTACCGCTGAGTATCCTTTCTCCAGATACTTTTCCTGATCCTCCGGCAAACAAGCAAGTTGCCCCATGAGCCCGAACAAAAGATTCTGCAAGCGATCAAGGATTTCCGTATGCTTACCCTCCGCATCTGCCGCACGCGAGAGCCCAATCGCCGCGTTGAGTTCGTCGATGCTTCCGAGCGCTGTGAAGCGTGAAGAAGTCTTGGAAATACGGCGTCCAAACATCAAATCCGTCATGCCGTCGTCGCCTCGCTGTGTGATAATACTCATTTCCTCTAAGATGAACGTTGAATCTGTGCGAGCAACAACGAAGATGGCCAAAGAAATATGAGGGAAACGGAACTGGCGAATCATTTGGAAAAGGCGGTATGCGAAATCGTGCGAGGCCAAGAGGCGACGGTAAGAAAAGTCCTCGCCTGCATGTTCGCCGGGGGACACGTCCTGCTGGAAGACTACCCGGGAACCGGAAAAACCACGCTGGCCAAAGCAATCGCTAAATCCATCAGCGGTGCAGAATTCAAACGAGTGCAGTTCACTCCAGATCTCCTCCCCTCCGATATCCTCGGCGTTTCCGTGCTCGATCCCCGCACTCAGGAATTCCGTTTCCACAAAGGCCCGATCTTCACCGACATCCTCCTCGCAGACGAAATCAACCGCGCATCACCCCGGACCCAGAGCGCCCTGCTCGAAGCCATGGGCGAACGCCAGGTCACCGTCGAGGGCACGCGCTACGATCTCGACGGCCTGTTTTTCGTAATCGCCACCCAGAACCCGGTCGAGTTTCGCGGCACCTACCCACTCCCCGAAGCACAGATGGACCGCTTCGCGATGCAATGCCAGCTCGGCTACGTCAGCGCGGAGGAGGAAACCAAAATCCTCGCCGACCAGGCCGAAAGCCATCCTTTGGTATCGATGCAGCCTGTCCTTTCACGCGAGGAAGTCCTGGAAATATCAGCAGCCTCCCGCCGGATTCGCTTTTCCGAAGAACTCCGCCACTACGCGGTCTCCCTAGTCGCCGCTACCCGTGGGATCCCCGAGATCCAGCTCGCTGCCAGTCCCCGCGCCTCCCTCAGCCTCATGAAAGTCTCCCAAGTCGTCTCGCTCTTCGAAGGTCGCGAGTTCGTGGTTCCCGAAGTTATCCAAGCTGTCGCTGTTGATGTCATCGCACACCGCTTAGTGCTGGCACCTGAATCTAAATACTCCGGTCTCGACGCGCGCCAGATCGTCGAGGACCTGGTCCGGAACACACCAGCTCCCGTCTGATGAAAACCCGTCCGGCAGCAAGGCGGTTCCGACTGCTGCATTTCTTCTACTACCGGGGTGCTGCGGTCCAATTCTGGATTTCCAGGCGGCTCCGCCCGGCTGGCATCGGCGCGCTGATGGTGACCTCCTTAGCCAGCTTCAATATCATCGGCCAACAAAAGAACTCCATCTTCCAGATATTCTGTTTCTCCCTTGGCTTGTTGCTCCTAAGCTTCGTTTGGGTCCTTTTCCGCAGGGCGAAAGTTTCCGCCGTCCTCCACCTTCCCAAACACTCCACCGTCGACGAAACACTCCGCTATTCCGTGCGCCTGAAAAATGACGGACGCAGAACATTGCGGGGTGCAAGAATCGAGCAAACTCCACCGGATCCCAGACCCGGCCTCGCGGAATTCTCCCACATCGAGGAACCGGGAGAAGCACAACGAAACATCTTCGACCGCACCATGGCCTACTACCGCTGGCAGTGGCTGGTGTCACGTATCCGCGGCTTCACCAGCGGTGAATGCGAGACCTCTATCGACCTCCAGCGCGGCGAATCGAAAATCATCCCCATGACTCTCACCCCATGCCGCCGAGGGGTCTTCGCCATGGATGACCTCAGGCTGCTACTTCCCGATCCACTCGGCTTTTTCCAAAAATGTCGCCCACTGCCAACCGCACCCGTTCGTCTCATCGTTCTGCCGAAACGCTACCGCCTGCCACAGTTCGAAATGCCTGGATCAGCCGCCTTCCGCATTGGCGGCGAGGAAACCAGCAACGCGATCGGCACCTCGGGTGAATTTGTCGGCCTCCGCGAATACCGCTCCGGAGACTCGATGCGGCAGATCCACTGGAAAAGTTGGGCTCATACCGGCAAACCCATGGTCAAGGAACTCGAAGACACGTTCTACCCGCGCTACGCCTTGGTGCTCGATACCTTCCCCGGATCCCCCGACAGGCACGTTTTTGAAGAAATGGTCTCGGTCGCATCTTCTTTCGTCGTCGGCCTCGACCGCAGCGAAGCTCTTCTCGACCTGATGTTCATCGCCGACAAGGCACACACCGTGACAGCTGGAAGAGGCATGGAGCGTGCTGAAAAACTCCTTGAGGTCCTCGCTGGTGTCCAAATCGAAGAAAACGAACGTTTTAAATCACTTTCCACAACCGTCATCCGCCACCGCGAAAAGATCACCTCCAGCCTCCTAATCCTTAACGGCTGGGACGAACTCCGAGCACAATTCGTCACCCAATTGCGCAAATCCGGTATCGTCTGCGTACCCTTGGTCATCGGCCACGGCCAACCGCCGGCCAACCTTCCTGGCTACTGGCTTGATTCACAAAACCTCCCCCGAGACCTCCTGCGCTTGCCTCCCCAACTATCCGCTACGATATAACTATCGCGATCCATGGAAAACAAAGTCCAGCCACCACCCCGATTGCTACTCGGTGCAACGCTCCTCTTCTGGGGCGCGATGACCACCCATCCGATTATCGGCCTGATGCTAGCACTCCTTGTCGAAAGCGCCAACTGGATGCGCTTCCGCTGGGACTTTGCCAGCAAGGCATGCTCGCTGGCATGGCGTATCAGCATCCTTCTGGTCGTCGCCGCCGGCGTCCTGACTTGGCTTGATGGCAGCCGCTACACCGCCCTTCCCAGGCTCATGATCTGGCTTCCACTGCTCCTGCTGCCAGTCCAGTTTGTACAGAGCTTTGGATTACGTAACTGGATAGGCCTTAACAGTTTATCTTTCTTTTCAGAACTTCACCGTAAACGCAATCTCAGACTAGGCCGCGAAACTTCAATCATTCGTTTTAATTTTGGAAACGTTTTTTTTGTAAGTGCAATCACCGCCGCTAGCCTCGGCTACCACGCCCAACACACCATCTTCTTCCCGGGCATCGTGATCCTCTCCGGATGGCTGATTTTCTCCCGCGTCAAAATCAGAGCCTTCGCCCTGCTCTTCATGATCCTGACCGGAAGTATCATCGGCATCGCAGGTCAGAAAGGAATGAACCGACTCTACCAGTGGGTCACTAACCGCTCGGCTCAGGATGGCGGCTACCCCAGCACCGATCCCACCACCAACAAAACTAGCATCGGCTCACTCGGCAAAATCAAACAGTCGTCTGAAATGCTTTGGCGAATCTTTCCAGAGCCAGGCGTGGCCCCACCGAGGCTGCTGCGTATCGCCAGTTACAACCGCTACAAAGGAATCAATTGGAAGAATCGCCTACCAGATCCAATTCCGGAAGATGATACCAATTTCCGCGAACTCACCACGATAGAACTCACCGATGGTGAGACTTACTATTTGATGAGGGAAAACATGTCCCGCAAGGACCTGGTGAAGAGTCTCCCGACCTTCCGAATGCGAGGCGCTTCCGGCTCAGAGGAGCCCCTCCCCCTACCAGGTGACGCCTCCAGCCTGCAAGATTTCGAACTCGACGGGATCGAGATCAACCCCCTCGGCACCGTGCGAATTTTCCCTCAAAGATCTATCATCGAAGGCAGCGTCCGTTGGAACGACCGTGCCACCCCTGATGATCCACCCTTCTCCGTCGAAGATCTTGAGATCGACGATTTTGAAATCGAGGGCATCAATGAGGTCGCTGAAAAACTTGGCCTCAAAGAGCTCCCGACCACGATGGCGAAGATCGCCCGCATTAGGGATTTTTTCAGCAGTGAATTCGAATACACCCTCTACCTGACGATCCAACGGGCCCGAGCCAAGCGCACCCGCCCGAGCGAGATCGAGACCTTTCTCACCACCAGCAAGCGTGGCCATTGCGAATATTTCGCAACCGCCGCCACCCTCCTCCTACGGGCCGCCGATGTGCCCGCCCGCTACTGCGTCGGATTCTCCGTCATGGAACGCAGCACTCGCAGCAATACATGGATCATCCGAGGAACCCATGGCCATGCATGGACCCGGGTCTGGGACGACAATCGCCAGCGATGGGTCGATTTCGATCCCACCCCTCCCGGATGGCTGGTTACCGAAACCGGCGAAGCAACTAGCTCCCAGTGGCTCGCCGATGCCTACCAACGCTTCAAAGAGGACTTTTTCCTCTGGCGCAACCGACCCGCTAATCGACTCGGCGCAACCATTGTCATGTGGATCCTTGGACTCTCCGTCTTCATCTTCATTGGAAGGCGCCTTTGGAAATCCAAACTGGTCGTCGATACCAAAAAGCAAATCGTCTACGGAAACGGCGAACGGATCACAACCCCATTACACGCACTTGAAAAACCCGCCCTGAAAATACTCAGCCCCCGCCAACCCGGCGAGACTCTGGTTTCATGGCTGGCAAAATTGAAACCGCACAACGTCCCCTTAGCCATCCTTGAAGAAGCCGTCTCGATCCACCAGCGCCTGCGTTTCGATCCCTCGCCTACTGAAATTGACCAGGTGGAACGTTTGACAGTGATTACCGGTGAGCTGCGCAAACGGATGATAGGATCCCAAGGGTCGCAATCCTAATATTTGTTTCTAAAATATTGGTGTCTCCTAAAAAATGTCATCGTTGTGTCGCAGGTTTAATCAACCGCGGTTAGCTTCCACCGCATCTTTCTTGAACAGACGGTAAATCCAGATAAAGAAAAAGGGCGCAAAGACGACGACGAAGAGGGTGGTAGCGGTGATCCCGCCGAGGACGCCGATACTGATCGCGTTCTGCGCACCCGAACCAGGGCCCGATGCGAATGCCAGGGGCAAAACGCCGAGGATGAAGGTCAGGGAGGTCATGAGAATCGGACGGAGGCGTTGCTTGGCGGCTTCGTAGGCGGCGTCGTAAGCTGTCATACCTTCCTCGAAATTATTTTTGGCAAATTCGATGACGAGGATCGCGTTCTTTGCGGCCAGGCCGATTGTAATGAGAAGTCCAACTTGGAAATACACGTCATTGGCTTGGCCGGTCAACCAAGTGGCAATTACCGCACCGAAAATACCCAGCGGCACGACCAGCATGATCGCAAGGGGGATGACTAGGCTTTCATAGAGGGCGGCGAGGATGAGGAAAACCGCCAGAGCGGAAATCGTGTAAAGAATCCAGGTGTTACTACCAACCTGCTTTTCCTCATAGGAAAGCCCAGTCCAAGAGATTTCGATTCCCTCCGGTAATTTTTCGACGAGGCGCTCGAGTTCCGCGAAAGCTTCGCCCGAACTAACGCCGGTTATAGTAGATCCCTGAATTTCGCGGGAAGAGGATCCATCGAAACGGGTGAGCTTGGGGGAGCCGTAGGACCAGCTCCCCGATGCCAATTCGGACATCTGAACCATCCCGCCGCTGAGGTTGCGCACATACCAATCGTCGATATCCTCCGGCAGCATTCGGTAGGGGGCATCGGCCTGCACATAGACACGTTTGATACGTCCCGAATCCAGGAAGTCGTTTACATAGACACCACCCAGCGCAGCGCTCAGCGTGCGGTTCATCGAGGTGATAGGCACGCCCATTGCCCTGGCTTTGGTGCTGTCGATATCCAAGTCATATTGCGCGCTGTTTTCGAGCCCGTTAAAGCGAACCCCGGTCAGAACTTTGCTCTGTTTGGTCATGTCGAGCAGGCGGTCGGTGGCGTCTGCGAGCGCTTCATTACCAAGTCCGGCGCGGTCCACGAGCTGGAACTCGAAGCCATTGGAATTGCCAAGGGCGCTGACCGGCGGCGGCACGATAGCAATGATCTCGGCATCACTTACACCGGATAGGGAGCGGAAGGCTTTTTCCTTGATCTTAAAAACGCTGCTTTGTGCGTCGCGCTCATCCCACTCCTTCATTTTGATAAAGGCGATCCCCACATTCTGGCTGCGGCCAGCGAAGCTAAAGCCTGCGGCAGTGAACAGTCCCTCAACTGCATCCCCTACCTCATCGAGATAGAAGTCTTCGATTTTTTTCACTTTCTCGATGGTTTGTTCGAGGGTGGAGTTCGGAGGCCCGGACAGAATTGTAAACATACGTCCCTGATCTTCGTCCGGCAGGAAAGAGGTGGGGATACGGACGAAAATCAGGATCGCAGCGGTGACAAGGGCGACGAACATGAGCGGGAGCACCACCCGGTTTTCCAAAAGCCGGTCCATCAACCAAGAGTGGCCGCGGCGGACTTTGGCGAAGCCCCGGTTGAACAGCCCGAAAAAGCCGCGATCCTTGGTCTTTTTCCCCGGTTTCAGGATCAGACCGCAGAGCGAGGGGGAAAGCGTCAGTGCGATAAACAGCGAAATACCCATGGCCACCGAAATGGTGACCGAGAACTGGCGGTAGATCACGCCCACGGATCCTTCGAAAAAGCTCATGGGGAGGAAGACCGCCCAGATGACGACGGTCGTTCCTACCAGAGCACCAGAGATCTCTTTCATCGCGCTCCGGGCGGCTTCTTCCGGTTGAAGGTCGCTGTCCTGCTCGAGCTTCCGTTCCACATTCTCTGTAACGACGATGGCGTCGTCCACCAGCATCCCAATAGCGAGCACCAGGGCAAAGAGCGTTAGCACGTTGATCGAATATCCGAACGCCAGTAGGAAGCCCAAGGTGCCCAGCAACACGATGGGGATAGTGACCGCAGGGATGATGGTTGCGCGGATCGACTGCAAAAACACGAAAATCACCAAAACGACAAGAACGACTGCCATGCCCAAGGTGATGATGACGTTCAGGACGGAAGTCCGGATAAAGGGAGAGACATCGATGGGATAGACGATTTCGAGGCTTTCGGGAATGATCTTATCGAAGTCTTTAATCCGATCCTTGACTGCTTGAATGGTTTCCAGCGCGTTGGCTTCTGAACCCAGCTCGATAGCGATGCCGGAGGCGGGCTCGCGATTCCAGCGACCAATGACATTGTAACTTTCAGCACCGACCTCGACCCGGGCGATATCGGCTAGCGTGACGTGACCACCGCCCTCCGTGACTGTGAGCAGGATTTTACCGAATTCCTCGGCAGTGGTCAGGAGGGATTGTGCCGTGATGGTTGCGTTGAGTTGCTGTCCCTCAACGCTGGGTGCACCGCCGATCTCGCCAGTGGCGAGTTGGATGTTTTGCTCTTCGATCGCTTGGATCACGTCCACCGTGGTGAGCCGGTAATTTTTCATGCTCAGCGGATTCAGCCAAATGCGCATGGCATGCTCGGGCCCGAAGGTTTGAATTTTGCCGACCCCGCTAACCCGGCTGAGCGGTTCCTGAAGGTTTGATACGAGGAAATCGGAGATGTCCTTCCTGCTCATCGAGCCGTCCTTGGAATAAAATGCTACAATCAGGGCATAGCTGCTGCCCGCTTTTTCGATAGGAACCCCGAGTTCCTGAACAACCGTGGGGAGCGAGGAAAGCGATTGGGAGACCTTGTTCTGGGTCTGCACTTGTGCGATGTCCGGATCGGTTCCGGGCTCGAAGGTCAGAGTGATCGTGGCCCTGCCGGAGGAGGAACTTTCCGACTGGATGTAGCGCAGATTGTCAATACCGGTGAGGTTCTGCTCGATCACCTGGGTAACGGTGTTTTCCAAAGTCTTGGCGGAAGCACCCGGGTAGGTGGCGGTGATGGAAACTTTAGATGGCGCGATGGTGGGATACTGCTCGATGGGCAGTTGAAAGTAAGAAAAGATGCCTACGCCTATAATAAAAAGGGCGACCACTTGGGTGAAGATTGGGCGTGCGATGAAGAAGCGTGAGATCATGGGTCAGCCCTCTGGATTGATTTTTTCCGGCCGGAGCTCGGCCCCTTCAGTCAGCGTCATGGTGCCTTCGACGATCAGGCGTTCCCCGGCTTCCAGGCCTTCCAGCACGACCCAGCGGTTTTGATAGGCGACACCCGTGCGAATCGAACGCTTCTGAGCCCGGTCGTTGGAGTCGATGACCCAGACGCTTTGCTTGCCGTCCGGTTCAATCTTTACGCTTTTTTGCGGGATAATGATTGCTTTAGCGCGGCTGGCGACTTCCACCGAGGCTCGCACGAACATACCGGGCAAAAGTATGTTATCCGGATTGGGAAAAACCGACCTCAGGCGAATGTTTCCCGTCTGCGGATCGACGGCCAGCTCGGCGGTGTTCAAGGTGCCTTCGTGCTCGTAGGGTTCTTCGGTGCTTGTTGGGAAAAGCCTGACAGGAAACGTCGCTTGTGCATCGTTTTCCAAACGGGTGGGGGTCAAGCGTTCACGGAGGTTCCGCACCGTCGTGACCGATTGCGAAAGATCTACATACACAGGATTCAGCTGAAGGACCGTGGCGAGCGGGGCGGGTTGTCCCTCGGTGACGAGCGCACCTTTTGTAACGGTGGAAGGACTGATGTAACCGCTGATCGGTGAATGCACTCCGGTGTAGTCGAGATTGATTTTGGCCATTTTGACCTGAGCTTTGGCCATACTGATGGCGGCCTTTGCCTGATTCAAAGCGGAGATGGCTTCGTCGTATTCCTGCTCGCTGACGGCATTGCTTTCGATCAATATTTCGTAGCGGGTGGCGAGTGCCTGGGCGCTTTGCCGTTGTGCCTTGGCATCTTCCAAGGTGGCTTGAGACATATCGTAGTCGGCCTCGTAGCGCGCGGGGTCGATCTGGTAGAGTTGTTGACCTTCCTCTACATAGGCGCCTTCTTCGAAAAGCCGCGATTGGATAATACCGCTGACCTGAGGCCGAATTTCCGCAACTTGGTAGGCAATCACGCGTCCGGGCAGTAGGTTGAGCCGGTTGATGGCTTGGGGCTGTAGCTCGATATAGCCGACATCAGCAGCGGACGCCTGTTTATCGGGCCCGGCCTCGTCAGATCCGCCGCACCCCAAAAGTATAAGCTGGCTGGTGAAGGCAGGAAAAAGGAGCCAGTACCATCGCCTCTTGGGAGGTTTCGCGTATCGCTCTGGAGTCGTATTTGGTTGCGAAAGCATGCGTGGAAATTTTGAGTAAGTATGGGATAACGTATCGACGTTTGGAGGTAACAGATTGCATCAGGTGAAATTAAGTCAAATTATCGGTAGGATTTGGGGAGATTTTCTAACATAATCAGATCGAGATTTACCCTCGGCGAATTGCGGAAATCCTTATACTGACTGACTGACTGACTGACTGACTGACTGACTGACTGACTGCTACTGCTACTGCTAGGAATTTGCTTTTGGCGGGAGGGCCTTGTAACAGCCCTTGGGCTAGACCGAAGGTCGGGGAAAAGGGAGTTGTTTTCATTCACCCACCTTATGACTTCAAAGTGGTTGGCGGTTTGCTGACCAATTTCCACTTGCCAGAAAGCACCCTGATCATGCTGGTCAGTGCCTTTGCGGGGAGCGACCTAGTGATGGAGGCCTATCGCCAGGCAGTGGCAGAGCGCTATCGCTTCTACAGCTACGGTGACTGCCTGTTGCTGGTTTGATGTTGTTGAGCAGGCACAAAAAAACCGGCGTCCCATGGTGGGATGCCGAGTTTATTGAAAGGTTAAATTAGAAGCTGAGGCCGAGGCTGAACACACCGCCTGCTACGTTACCGTTTTTATTTCCGTAAACTATGGAAGTGAAGTGTTGGACTTTTGCGCCAAGGCGGACATATCCATTCAGGCCCATGAGTGAAACGTCATGCTCGATGCCGGCACCAAGTTGATAAGTCCATGAGTGGTCGTCGACATAATCTGAATCGTCTTCACCATTGGGGTAGCCCACGCGAGTATTTGCGTAGAGCGAGAAGCCAGCACCAATTTCTTTGGTGACTTCAAGGCCGAGAACTGGGCCGAAGCCTTGATAATCGACATCAGCACCGTCGGCGTAGGGTTCGTAGATGTCAAAGTAGCGCAGTCCGAGTGAGTATTCGCCTTGGAATGATCCTCGATCGAAGCTCTTGAAGGCTTCGAACTCGAAGCTTTGAATGTTAGGGCCTTTTTCATCGCTCTCGGTTAAATCTTGGATACCATTAAAATCAAAGAAACGTGCACTGACCCGCATGATCAGCTAGTTGCCATTCCTCTGTAGTATTGGCTTGACAAACCGGCAGAATGTTTATAAAAAAAATCTTATGAAAGTAAAAAATAAAATCATGGTTATCGCTGGCCTCGCCCTCACCGCCGGTTCCGCCAGTGCCGCAGTCATCACCGTTGGAGACGGCTTGACCGCAACCGCCTCTTCGTATCAAAACGCGTCCAACTATTCCGCGACCAGAGCCGTGAATGGCAGCGGCCTGACGGGTGATGAGCACTCGACCGGGAACCAGATAAATTGGTGGTCCAACAATATCACCGCAGATGCAACTCATGTTCTTGCTAACCAGTGGATCCAATTTGATCTCGGTGATTCCTACGTCCTGAGCACAGTCCAAGTCTGGAATAACAACCAGACCTCTGCGGGTGGTCTGCAAAATAGCGGAATCAATCAGCTTGATATCTATTTTTCTTCAGCCCTTACAGATCCGGGCGATCCCGAGGGTGCTGGAGCCGGAAATTGGACGCTGTGGAAGGAAGATGCAATTTTCACGATTGCTACCGGCGCGAACGACTATACTGGATTTGATATGGCCACAGATACTGGGGTCAACACCGCTTTGCCTACTACGGCTGTTCGCTGGGTGAGATTCGAAGTGGATTCTGTATTCAGCGACAATGCCACTTATCCAGGCTCAGTCGGCCTCGCCGAAATTCAGTTTACCGCGGTGCCCGAGCCATCCACCACCGCCTTGCTTGGACTCGCCGGACTTTCCTTGATCCTTCGTCGTCGCCGGAAGTAAAATCCGGAGCAGGATACACACATTTATCAAACTCAAACGATGCGGGGCGGTCTACTATCAGACCGCCCCGTTTCTTGTCCTGCCAGGCAGCCCCCTGAATCAGGTCAATGAAAACATTGCGAGTCGTCTTGCTTTATTGCGCCTTTGCCATGCCGTGCCACGCCGGAGAAAAGAGCAAACTGGCCACCAATCTTGAGGCGGGAAAGAATCAGGTGGACGTCTCCTACGGAAAAAGCCTCACGGCGAACGGTGCCTGGGTCAAACATCTGGCAGCCATCCTCGATAAACGCTATCCGGGCTTGGCCACCGTGATCGGCAGCGGCAGTTCCGGCGCGTGGTCCGACTGAGGAGTTGCGAACCTCGACTAGAAAGTCATCGCGAAAAAACCCGGCACCGTTTTCATCGAGTTTTCCCTGAACGACAGCGTGGAGCGTTTCCATGGGTCCATTGAAATCGCCAAGGCGAATCTGGAAAACATGATAAACCGCATCCTCAAGGCCAATCCACAGTTCGAGATCATCCTGATGACGATGACCCCCGGGGACAAATACCCGGCAGGCTACAAGTCTTACCGCAAGGACATCGGAGCGCACTACGAAATATACCGCTCCGTTGCGAAGGAGCGCGGCTTCCCGCTCATCGACCAATACCCGAACTGGAAAGCGCTGCAAGCCAATGACAGGAAACTGTTCGATGAACACGTGCCGGACATCATACACCCGACGGAAAAGGGATGCCTGAAGATAATAACACCCGTCATCCTCCATTCGTTGGGCATCAGAGAATCCAAACCGTGAAAACCCATACCCCAAAAAGCTGAGCTCGCTGGTGGCGCTTCCACTGTCGCTGCTAACTTCTCTTCCCGCTGCATCGCCCTCCCCCGAAAAAAAATCCCCCGCGCGATCATTCCTTTTTCCGCTTGTTCGCATTGCGGTGGATCGGGTAACCCCAATCTGAGACCAAACTCCGCTTTTCATGACTGCCTCCTCCCGGCCGCACCTAACTGACCGTCCTTCTTCCTTGGCGAACCCCCACCTACCAGATATTTGTCCTCAGATGAAAGCCCTCAATATCCTTCCAGTCATAGTTCTAAGCATTCTGCCATCATATGCCCAAGACCTGAAACAAGCCGACCGTGAAGCCCTCTTGGAGAAACTCGAACAAATCCAGGAGCGGGCCGATTCCTCCGTGGACGCGAAATTCCGCACCGCCGTTAGCGCGTTTAAAGCAGCAATGAGTAGTGAGTCCGCCGCCATCGACCTCTACCTCAAATGCGAGGAAAAAGTGAATTTCGAGGAGATGAAGAAAAAATCATCCGATTTCCGCAATTGGCGGCGCAACAATACCGATAAACTCTCCGACGCCGCTTTTAAAAGCACTCTCCGCCAGCAGTTGCGGTGGTTGGTTCTCACGATAGAGGCCGCAGAGAAGGATCCCGATCTCGACAAACTTGCCATCGAAGCGGGCAAGATCGTCGATTCCATCATGAGCCAAGCAGAGGATCTATCTTCGCACCGCAGTGTTCTTGAACAAAGCGTCACCTCCACGGTCTTCGCACAAGCCTATAACATCAACGGCCTCAAGCTCGAAGACTGGCCGCTCTCTCCAATGCAGATATCTGAAATCTACGAGCAAGTCCTGCTTCCACCCCTTCGCCAACCCGACCGACTCTCCTCGCTCCGCGCGACCTGGCAAAACCGAATGGTGCATGAAAGCGCTTTGGTTGATCAATGGAGTTTGCGCCCGGGCGAGAAACTCCGCCCCGGTGAACATACCCCACAATACGAACGCTTCGTCACCGACAAACTGCCCCAACTGAAATGGGCAGCAGAAATCGACCTTTTCAAAGCCGGCGACGAACGCACAACCGCTCTCAGAATGCTCAAACATATCGAGGATAACCTCAGCCATGAAGC
>Ga0209390_10000080_pt1 | contig 153270 bp, 108 predicted proteins | sample BON01_FD_187212 | JGI IMG/M metagenome (GOLD analysis project Ga0209390, IMG submission 187212) | Freshwater microbial communities from Lake Bonney liftoff mats and glacier meltwater in Antarctica - BON-01 (SPAdes) (version 2) | ecosystem: Environmental > Aquatic > Freshwater > Ice > Glacier... | reverse complement strand
CGCGCAAACGAACGCGCAAACGAACGCGCAAACGAACGCGCAAACGAACGCGCAAACGAACGCGCAAACGAACGCGCAAACGAACGCGCAAACGAACGCGCAAACGAACGCGCAAACGAACTTGGTGGGAGAGATCAGTGGGTCTTGATGATAGTCGCAAGGGTATCGGCGGCGGCTTGCAGACTGCGATTGGCCATGCGAAAGTTGGTGTGAGTTGACACTTCTTCTTGGATTTCGATAAACAGCAGCGTCGCATTTTTCAAGCGAGTCAATTTCTTCTTAGCAAACCGAATTGCTTCGGCAAAGTTCTTTTGTTCGATGTGAATGCCAACCGCGTGGATGTAGTCATACAGTTGGCGCTGCACCTTTTTTAGGTCTTCGTCATCTTCCGCTTCGTCGCAATGCTTTAAGAAGTTCCGCACCATCCAAATATGAGCCAATTGCTGTTCGATCTGGTGGATCTTCGCCATCTCTGCAGCGGGCGTTGAACGGGCATTGGTCGATTCCTTTTCCAAAACACTATCGTTGGACGAATCGTTGGTTGCGGCAAGTGGCGGATTAGGTTCTGGTGATTGCTGGGACATAATATTGAATTAAAGGACCTAGTATGGCAGGCAGAAAGGGCTGGCAGCCGCAATCAAGGATTAAAGACTAAGCGGTTCTTCGGACAGTTGGCGCTCGCGTCGGGTGAGGTCATACATATCATGAATCAAACGAATGTCACATTCACGTTGTTTGACATTTCGTCGGGCAAACATTCGTTCTTGAGTTGCCACCATGACACTTGGTGCCATTTCGGTAACTTGTCCAAAGTGGCGTGCGTAATTCACGAAGCTGGGCACGTTGGTGGTCACAAAACCGTACATCATGCTACAGGTACCGATCATCTTACCGGTAAAGATGCTGGTGTTAATCGCACTCTTGGCATAATCTCCGATGACACACCCGACAAACTGGCTGCCTGTGTTTGTTTTCCCGTAGGAATATTCCATCTTAACTTCGCCGTACGTATTTTTTAAGTCACTATTGCAAGTTCCAGCACCAAGGTTGACCCAACTTCCTACGTAGCTGTGTCCTAGGAATCCATGATGCTGCTTGTTGGTGAAGGGTTCGATGATGGACGCTTCCACCTCGCCGCCAACTTTCGTGGTGTGTCCAAGTGAAACCGCATCCTTAATGGAGGCGTGTTCAATCACCCGGCTGTTTTTACCAATAAAGATGGGTCCCGCTAGAAAAGTATATGGCCCTATTTGCGCGTTTTCATCAATTAAGATCGGACCTTGCGTGGTATTGGCAACGAAGAACTGGGGAAGCGAGACGCCTTTAGCAATGAATAAACCATCTTGAACTTGTTCGTACTTATCTTCGGTTAGTCGTTCTTCTAGGTTTTCGTTAATGATCTTCAATTGGAACTGCACCAATTCATGTGGGTGCCGGTACGTGTCAAGTTTTATCTCCAGTGCCTGGGCCGGGGGATCCACGGTGGCGATCAGTTTCCTCAAGCCGTTTTCTAGGACGGTTTTCCCGTTTTTGGACAAGTGGTTGGTTGGCAATAGGGCGACTTGGACTTCGTCTTCGGTTTGGATCACACACGGTGCTTGCCGCTTACTAATTTGTTGCAACGTTTGAAAGGTGTGGCGACTGGGAACCAAGCGAGAATTTACCAGCAGTGACCAATCTTGACTCGAGTCCAAATCGGAATCGACGTCGCTGAAATCCGCCGCCTGTATTTCAGAGAGGTGCGATCGGATCCAACCCACTAGGTGACCGTCAATCCGTCTTAGCCAATCAATCAAGCGGTAACTGGCGATCGTCACCGCATAAGTGGGGCGTCCGGTATTGATTGGATGTAACTGTTGGGTCAATCGATCTTCGAACGTAATAATATTCATTTCGGACTTCAGGGTTGGGCAAGCACTACGTCGCTAAAGCAATGATCATCGGACACCCGGTTCCAGGGGCCTACTTACGGACACAACAGGGCTGGAACACGAAATTCGACTGTTGTTTGCCTATCGGTTGTTTTCTTAGCACGGCGTGTGCGGCAGCCCGCCAATCGTTACGACCTGAATTTAATTGGAAGAATAGCTTTCGCCGGGGCGATTTTCATTCGGATCTTTAGGATCGTGACAAATACAATAGATTTCAAGAAAAAAACAGTTATAACCACTGCATAATTCTGGTAGGCAGTTTCGACGAATTGAATTCTCATTGTGTGCCGTGCAAGTGATATTACAAGCTATCGTTGAGGGCAGTTATTTCAGGAAGCCGCGAAAATTCTGCCGTCACCGTGTTCACATCTTGGATTGATTAATGTTTGGAATCGAAATCGCTCCGTTAACCATTGTGATTGCCGTGGTCGTGGGTGCGTTGTTGTTGTCAGCAGGGCTTTTTCTGAGCGTGTGGTTGGCGGGGACTCGCAATTCCAAAACCAGCCAGGAGCAAGCTGACTTGCTTGGTCTGATGGACCAATTGTCGCGGTTGACCGCGACATTTTCGGGTGACTTTTCGGACCATCAAAAATTGTTGGCAGATGTATCTAACGAATTCGACAAAATGGGTCATTCGTCCGAGGCTTCGGTTGAATTCAAACACATCCTGGATCGAATGAACGCTGCCAACAGTCAACTTAATTCAAGGTTGAAAGTAGTTCAGGCGGAGCTTGATGCCAAGGCTTCGCAGGTTGACGACCTAATTTCGGAATCACGTACCGATGCCTTGACCTTGCTTGCGAATCGTCGTTCTTTTAACGAACAAATGACTCGTAGGATCAGCGAGATCACTCGATACCAGGGTGAACTGAGTTTCGTAATCATCGATGTCGATCACTTCAAGTTGTTCAATGACACTTACGGCCATCTGGTGGGTGATGAAGTCCTGCAGACGGTGGCCAAGGTGATTGGCTCGACCGCTCGTGACAGTGATTTTCCGGCCCGGTTGGGTGGCGAAGAATTCGGCATCATCATGCCGTCAACGGGTTTGAAGGAAGCCTGTTTAGGCGCTGACCGAGTTCGTACGGCGATTCAGAAGACGGCTTTGAAGATCGGAGGTAAGACCGTTTCGATCACCGCCAGTCTAGGCGTTACCGAAATTCTGTCCGGGGATACCCCAGCCCAAGTGGTTGATCGGGCCGATCGTGCACTCTATGCGGCAAAAAACGCAGGTCGTAATCGCGTTTGGTTTAGCCAGGATAGCCAGTTAAAGCCGATGAGCGGAAGTGAAGATAAGTCGCCAGCGGTTCCCGGGAAGATGAAGGACGTCTGCCAGTCCCTTCGCGACCGCCTGATTGAGTCGATTGACAGCTAATCGCAGGTCTTACCCAGTGTGACGTTCTCGCTAGCGACGGGTGCACTTTTGCTCTTGGACGCAGATGGCCAACTGAACTAATCTTAGGAGAAGCCAAGGACTTCGCGTCGACGCGTAAGTTTGCATATTGGCGGATTCCTCTTAAACGCTAAAGGAGTAACGTTCATGGCAGATTTTAATTTCTTTGAATGGATTCGAAACGGCGTCCGGCAGTCGGTTCTTTTGGGTATTTCCGACGCGGTGGAACAGATTGGTGAACCCGAAGGCAATGAACTGAAGAAGGATGTCTTGACCGCGCTGGAATCATCAACCGCGGTGCGAACTAGGACCAGCAAAAAGAGGCTAGGGCGTTCGCTGAAAGAAATCGCACCCCAACAGTGAAAAACAGCGTCTGCTGGGGTAAATAAATTTTGAGTGAGTTGATTTTCAGTGTGCAAGGTATTTTGGCCATTGCAATTTTGCAGGCAGTCTACAAATTTACCGGTCTTCTGTCAGGAACTCTCCTTATGCGTGACCCACGTGAAATGGAAGATCGATGCCCGACGGCGATTAGCAGTCGCTGGAAAGTAAGCAAGACAAGGTGATGCACGAAAAGGCCACATGAAATACGAAAAGCCCGCGTCTGAATGACGTGGGCTTTTTTTGGTCGATTACCGTTTGTTATAGGTTCAACCTGATTTTCTGATTGACCATCCTTCGGGCTCTTCTTTGTTTTTTTGGCTTAGCAGCGACGCCCCCAATCGCTCTGGTTTTGGCTAGGTACTCAATCGGTTTTAGGCGAGGGCTAGGGGCGTGAATCCCTGTCACGAGTGGTTTCAGGGGATCAAGAAAAAAAGATCGCCCCGCATCGACAAGTTGCGGGGCGATCCTTAATCGGAACACGCTCTCATTGGTTTAGATCAGTTTAGCGACGAAGCGAACTGTCTAAGGTTCCACCCGTTGGGTAGCCCTCATTGGTAGACGGCTGAGCAACGCTGGTAGTGATTTCTGGGCCATAAAACTTGGTGGTGCCTTGGGCGATTTCTTCGGTCTTGGGATCGATGCAGTTCAAAACGGCACGGAAACGATGACTTCCACTTTCGCTGGCAGTGGCGACGATCTTGATCATGATCTCTTGCCCCACTTCGATCTTTGGGATCTCGCGGAAGCTAATCTGACCAGGTTCGATTTGGTATTCGTTGCCGCTGGCACTGACAGGTTCGAGGCCTTCAGAAAATTGCATAGCGATTTGAATATTGTAAGCCGCTTTGCTGCCTCTATTTTTGACTCGAACCGTGTAGGCCATGTCTTGGTCGATGGGCAAAGGGCCTTTGGGATCTTCAACCACCAAGACAATGTCGGCCAATGCCTCGACGCGAGTCGAAACGATATTAGTTGCTGCGAGATCTCCCGAACCGCGAACCCCAGCTTCCAGACGCATGTCACCTGGTTGGTTTAAAGTGCAATTGATCTTGTAAGTTCTTTCAGTGTCTGGAGCCATTGTGCCAATGTTCCAACGCAGGCCAGTGTCGACTTGGTCCGCCCCTTCAACGCCCGAGAGATAGGTTGCTCCTACAGGAAGAACCGCTGCAGCAATAACATCGCGGGCGATCGCATCGCCATTGTTGCGAACCGTGATGTTGTAGGTGCAATCGGTACCAGCGTATAACGTAGCGGCACCTTGAGCACTGATTTCCAGATTCGCACGGCGAACCATGATTTCCTTGGCGACCGAATGTTCCAATGTCTCTGAGGTCGCGAATGCTTCCAACATTAGATTTCCTGCTTCACCGGGAACCAATTCCACTTCAAAGCTTCGTTCGGTGTTAGGAAGGATGTCACCTACGGCAGCACGCTGACCGCCCAGTTGTTCGCTAAGCATGATTTCAACATCCTCGGCGGTGCCCGTGCCAGGGTTTCGGATGGTAACGGTATAGATTGCTTTTTCGCCGTAGTGAACGTCTGCCGGTCCGGCGATTTTCATTTCAAGCTTGGGTTCACTAACTTCGATCGAAGTATTTCCACGGATCAGATCGGTTGCCCAGCTCACTTGCAGATCAAACAGTTTGGCCTCCCGTGGCGTCAAATTCATGATCACCGATTCGGTACGGCCCGCGGCAAGGCTTTCGATCCGCCAGTTCATGCCGGCGGATTCATTTTCTGGGGTGTGCGTATGGGTGCCGGTGGTCGGTTGGGCCGACATCAACTCGATGTGGCTAGGAAAGCCTGTCGAGATGTTGATGCCACGTGCTTCGGTCTTGCCAGTGTTGCTGATACGAATTTCGTAGCTGGCGGGCTTGTTGACCGAAATCGAACGTGGGCCAACGGTTTCGACTCGAATGGTCGGTCCCACTGAGTGGAAGGAAGTCATTTCTGAATTCTTGCCACTGGACGCAAATCCAGACTTTGGAGCTAGGGGATTTTGAGTCGCAGCGGTCAATGTCTGGATGTCGGGGATCTTTCGTAGGTTGCCGTCACTATTTCCAAAGGAAACGGTATTGGCCGAAGTGCGACTGCTACCAAAGCCTTGATCGCTTGAGGTTGATGATGCCAAAGTTGCTGGCAGAGTCGATGGGTCGAGCGAACCTTCAATGGCAACGTTTCTCAAAGACCCGGCCATGTCGGATGCTTGATTAGCCACCGCATTGATAACGGCAGGACCGGGCAGCGATTGACTGACGGTTGGGGCTTCGTTTACATCGACGGCCGTTTCGCTATTTCCTGCTTGGATACCCGACAATGCAGTAGGTACCACAAGGGTCTGAAGATTGCCAGAATTTTGGTTTACTGTGGGCAGTTGGCCTGGCAGTTGTGCATTGGCAGCCGAAATCAATAGCAAGCCGATGGCGGTGAAAACCCAGCCAGTTAGAAGTCTCTTTGTCATTGCAGGTGTTCCAATTGCAACAAAGGTATGAAGGTGGTCCTTCACTGCTATCGGAACAGAAGCCTTTAATGATTTAACGCAATTTTAGGATTTGGTAAGATTTTACAGTTAGTTCAACCTTAACGGTGCTAGCGGTTAGTGACCGACCCGGCGCAATACCACCCGGGTCCTAAGAAATCGATCGTGAAGACACTCGGAACCGGGAAAGACGATTGCGGTGACGTCAACAAAGAACAGCGTCCAAATGACACCAGCTATTAAATAGACCGGCTGCTGCGTCATTCCAGAACCTAAGCCAGGAACGCATGTCATAAAGATCCAAAAGACCAACGTACGAAATAATTCGCGGATCAGCCACGTGTTTCTGGTCGGCGACATTCCGCTGGCATCGATCAAACGAAGTTGCATCGCAAAGTAGCCCAGTGATTTTCCCCAACGACTACACAGCCCGATATAGGCGATTGCTGGCAGAAGAAAAATCAATGGCCATAACATCCAGGGAAGGGTTCGTCCTAACGAATCAAAGAGTGTCGCTAGCCCCATCGCGACCGAAGCGATGACAACTTGATCAACCGCCCAAGCGACCAGACGCGGCAATCTACCAGCGGCCATTTCCGACGACGGCTTGGCCGTTGCCAGGCAAGCCAATAATTCATCGTACGATTGAAAGGCTTTTTTAGGGTCACTTTCTAGAAGTCGGTTTAAGATTGGCAGCCAATCGCGAGGGATTTCATGCATGCCAGAATGAGGGGCAAGCAGTACCAATTGCGATCGTTCGTTGAGCCATTTTTGGACACTAGTGCCTTCAAGAATCTGAGGCGGCTTGCCAAAGGTCAGTTCGTAAAATGTAATCCCCAAGGCGTACATGTCAGAATGCATGTTGGGCTTGTGCCCACTCATCAACGCTGGTGACAGATAGTTGGGCGTTCCGCGCAGACCCTGTTGTTCTTCATCCTGTTCGTTCGTGCGTCTGGCTAATCCGAAGTCTGAAAGCTTGACGGTGCCCAATCGATCGATCAACAAATTACTTGGTTTGATATCGCCATGGATGATGTCCAGTTGATAACTGGCCTTCAATGCTTGAGTGACTTGGATGGCGATATCGACCACGGTCGAGAACGACAAGTTGCCACGGCCTAGGATCGCGTTGATCGTGCCGTTCATCAATTCCATCGCCAGGAACGGCGTCTCTTGATCTTGACTGACGTAGTAGATCGTGACAACGTTGGGATGGTGGACTCGGGCCTGAGCGACGGCCTCCTGCAACAAAGATTGGGTCTTGCGACTGTTAGGCGATTCATTGGAATTGGATCGAATGAGTTTCACGGCAACATAACGTTGCAGCGAACAGTCTAACGCGCGGTAGACAGCGCCCATGCCGCCGCCACCCAAGCGTTCAATGATCTTAAAGTGGCCTAACTGTCTGCCGATCCAAGGATCCGCTTCGGACAATGCGGGTGCGGTAAAATGTTCATGTTCGATGAACGAGACCGTTGAAGAAACCAAGTCCTGTAATGCGGCCGATGACACCCGCCGCTCGCACTCAGGGCACTCGCCACCATCGTTGGCCGAAACGCGAAATTCCTCGCCGCACGGACAACGATAACTTACCAAAAGTGAGTCGGCGATCGTTTCATCCATTGGTTCGAACACTACGATCTGTGCGAGGTAAGTTTAGCACGCATGACGATAATCTTGTCAGTAAGGCGTTGGGTGCGTTTTTGGGATCTTGCTTCGTGCGGTTCGCTCAAACGCCCTGGTGTGAATTGGTATTGTAATCCTAAATGGGACGCCGTTGGATAAGGTCTGTTGTAACCACCGCGTCTTAAGCTAACCACCACGTTCTTTGCAAAATGTGTTTTTGTACAACCTTCAGGTGCTCTGACAGAAATTGAGTCCCCGCAAAACCAGACGGTGAAGAATGGCTGGTTAAGCAAAGATCACGCATTCCCCAAACCGTAACGTTCTAGCCAAAAAAAAGACCTGAGATTCCAAATGAACCTCAGGTCGATTGCGTTTTCAATTGTTCAAAACTTTGGTGTTTAACAACTGCAGGCGATGACCTTCAGTTCCCAAACGCCCCTCAGCGACTATTTCTCCGAGTACCGACTTGGCAATTTGCTTTCGTTGGACTTTGCTTTCTCTGCCACGTTAGCTACGTAGCCAGCAACTTGTTGAGCGGCTAAGACCTGGTTGTAGGAGAAAAATTTCTCCGTGTAACCATTCCGAAAGACAATACGATTCTTGTCCGCCAAAGCGGGGAAAGACATGTCGTCGGTGTAGTGCCATGCGGCCGCTTGTGCGACTTGCTGTGAAATTTGACCGTTCGCCAAAAGACGGCAAGTTTCGATCACTTCTGCCTTCTTTGTGAACTTCTCAATTGGAATGATAGTGTAGGGAATCTTTGGGTTTGGATCACGCTTTCCGTGTTCCAAGCAAACGGTGTTGACTTTGACGCGAGCCTTCATGCCGGCAGGAATGTTAAACATACCGCCGCCCATTCCGCCGCCGCCCATGCCACCCATTCCACCGCCGCCCATTCCGCCGCCACCCATGCCGCCGCCAAAACCGCCGCCGCCGCCTTGGTTACCGCCGCCGCCCATACCGCCGCCGCCCATACCGCCCATTCCGCCGCCGCCCATTCCGCCGCCACCCATGCCGCCGCCACCCATGCCCATGCCAGCACCCTGTGCTAGAACGGTTGGAACACCAGCGAAGACTTCAGGCAATTGGATTGAAAGGGGTTTGTCCGATTTGTTTTCAAACCAAACAGTCGCTTCGGTCGCGTCCTTTGGAATGTAACGCACGTCGATGGTCCCATCTTCCATCGCCGCGAACATGTCGACCACTGCAAAGCCTTCAGCAGGCTGGTAGCTACGCAATGGACGATTCAATGAAACGTCTTTGCGTTCTGTTTTTTCTGTCTTGTCTGTATCCGTTGCAAAAATCGGAGCAACCGAAAGACTCGCGGCCATTACAGCTGCGAAGAAACCTAAAAATGTACTTCTCTTCATCCGAGTAGATCCTTGTCATATCGCCGACACCTTGTCCCCTGGTGCTAGTCGACATCTTCGATGGTGAGCAAAGTTTATGGGTGAAAACGCAACCAATTTGCTCTCAAACTTATCTTGCCACTGCCAAAATGCAGGACAAAAATCTGTTGGGAACGAACTTATAGGATAATTAGCGACTCACCATCTTGCTAACTAGTTTTACCAAATACGTCACGAAGGGTGAACCTTTTTTTGGGAAAACGAACCGCAAAATTGCCCTAATCCAGTTTTTCGGCTCGCAAATCACCTCAGAATCACCAAAAACTGCCGTTTTAATTGCTGGGCAGAGGTGGAAACCACTTTTAAAACGGGTCGTTGCAGCCAAAAAAGTCAAAATGACCGCCTCGCAGGTCGACCGATTCTAACGTTTAAGGCGAATAAATCGCCGGGAAGTTTCCTAACGGTGGCGAAATCCAAGGCTGAGTTCCAAGCGAAAATCACAAGTTGGGTTGGCTCTTGCCCTAACTCGCCCTAATTTATACTGAGCTAATTTTCGCTTTCCAGCGATTGATAGAACTTCCAATCTGCTTTCCATTGAGGCGTCAGCGGTAGGTTTTCCAGTCTGGCGCGAACCATTTCAATCGGGATAGAATTTTGGTGCAGTATCATGTCATGAAATTCTTTGTCGGACATCGTACCATTTGCGACCAGCTTTTTATAAAGTGAGCGAATCTGTAGTCCGCCCAGCATATACGCTGCTTGGTAAAGTGGCCCGTAGCCACCCATAATGCTGCGCCGAACTTCTGCCGTTGCATTGTTTCTTTCATGTCCGACTCGTTCGACCAAATAGTCGATACACTGCGTCGCGGTCATTTGCTTCAGGTGATAGCTGAGCGAAAAAATAATCCGAGCACATCGGTGCTTGCGCCAGAACAACATCCCGATCTTATCTTCGGGCGAGCGTGCAAAGCCGCGGTCCCAAAGCAACATCTCCCAGTACAACGCCCAGCCTTCCATCCAAAAGGGTGTGCGAAATTCCGAACGATAGGCGCGGTGTCTTTGCATCATGAACATCTGCAAGTGATGACCTGGAATCAATTCGTGATGCACCACCGCGCGGGAGAAGTGGGGGTTGTTTCCTCGAAGGCTCATCAGTTTGTCGGGGTGACTCATTTCGTCCGTCGGGTAGGAAACAATAATCGTGTCGCCTCCCAAGAAATAGGGATTCACTTTTTGGCGTTCAGGGGACATCATTTGCGTTCCCCAAACCTCGCGGGCCAGATCGGGAACGGTGACCAGATCATGTGCCGTAACGTAGTCGGCTGCTTCTTCAGCCATTTGGCGAATCAAGTAAGTTTGTTGGCCCGGCGGAACAAATTTGTCTTTCACGGATTCTTGCGCAATACGCCAGTCACTGAAGCCCAGTTCGTTCGCCGCCTTATCCATTTCCTGATCGCACCACTTCATTTCTTTTTTGGCAATTTCAACCAACGCTTCTGGCGAGTAGCCAATCATGGCGTTTTCTAGTTCCGCATAGAGGGCTTCGCGGCCAATCGGTTGCCCGACGATCGCGTTGGGGTCGGACGAATCATTCCCCAGAACTTTCAGTCGGATCGTCTGTTGGTAACTTGAAAATTCTTCACTCAGATCTTCAAACGGTTTCCTCGCCCACCAGGAATAGTCAGGGTCGTAACCGTTGTAATAACGATGCAACAAATTCATTGTAGACTGCATGGCTTGCAGGCGATCGAGCGTCCAAAGGGCCAGTGTGGGATCTTTCAAAATCGCCTGCAGCTGCGGAGCCGGGTCGGATAAATTCTTCTTGAGTTGCTGAATTGTTTTCTGCATTTGGAAATAGTCCGTTGCCATCGATTGGCCTTCGATGGGTTTGCCCACAATCTTGGATTCCCACATTCGAATGACCATTTCGACGTCCGGCAAAGCACTTCGAATTGCGGTATCCTGCTGGGTCTCCAGTTCTAGTTTTCGGGAGAGATAGTTCAAGCGATTCTTCAATAGAAGATAGTCAATTTTGCTGTCCTGGTCCAAATTTTGAAAATCGACGCGTTGCAAGTCGTTGGTGGCAGCCCGGTAGAATTGAGCCATTCGGACTTGCCGCTGGTGCGATAATTCGAACTGATACTTTTTGTTCAAACTGACATGGTCGGCGACAAATTGTTCGATCATGGTCCGCATGTCGTCGCTACGTTGAATCCGTGTAGACGAGGGATCACCGTTGGCCAGGCTGTTCACGCCAGCCCCAAGCAATGTCGATCCAGCCCCAAGCAATGTCGATCCAGCCCCAAGCAATGTCGATCCAGCCCCAAGCAACACCAATCCAGCCCCAAACAATACCAATGACGTTATGGCTGCACTTACGATAAGATTTTTCATCAGTTTCAGATCCGAAGAAAGAAATGGTTGCCGTAGGCAGTTAGTGGTAAGATTCAGCCAAGCTTTGCAGCACCCCGTTGGCATGTGGTTACCATCTTGGCGGACAGGGCTTTGCGTGGCTAGATAGCTTCTAGATAGCTTAAGGCAGCAGTTGGGTCATTTCGGACGGTGATGGGGGCGATTCGACCCAGGACTTTTGCCAATGTTTGAAAATCACTATTTTAGCGATGTTGAATAGCAGTATTCTAAAAGTTGGTAATCGGCGTTTGCCCAATGCAAGAACCATTGTTGACTGTCCAAGACGACACACTTAACTCAAAGAGAATTTGATGATACGCGTTGGTATTGCCGGAATGGGTTTTATGGGCTGGATTCACTGGTTGGCCTATCAAAGGATTGAAGGCGTAGAAGTGGTTGCCATTTGGGAAGTGGATCCAGCCAAACGAAAAGGTGATTGGACCAGCATCAAGGGGAATTTTGGCCCGGCGGGTCAGCACGTTGATCTTAGCGGCATTCAGACATTTGCGTCTTTGTCTGAAATGTTGTCCCAGGCAGACTTGGACTACGTGGATATTTGTTTGCCTCCGGCGATGCATCACGAGGTTGCCATCGAATGTTTGTCAGCCGGTAAGCATGTCTTTAGTGAGAAGCCGATGAGTCTCTGGCTGGACAAGTGTGACCAAATGGTTGCCGCGGCTGTTGCCAATGATCGTTTGCTAATGGTCGGCCATGTGCTGCCGTTTTTCCCCGAGTATACCGTCGCTCGACGAGTTATTCAAAGTGGTGACTATGGCAAATTGATCGGCGGTCGATTCATACGAATGATTTCGGACCCGCAGTGGTTAACTGGTTTTTATGACCCGCAAAAAATCGGCGGCCCCATGTTAGATTTGCATGTGCACGACGCACACTTGATTCGCATGTTGTATGGAATGCCCACCCAGGTGATTAGCCGGGGCAGAGTGCAAGGTGAGGTCGCGAAATACTGGAATTCTATTTTTGAATTTGCGGACCCAGAAGTTTCGGTCAGTGTGACTTCAGGCGTGATCGATCAACAAGGTCGAAGCTTTACTCACGGTTTTGAAATCCATCTGCAGCAAGCAACGATGCATTTTGAATTGGCGGTGATCGATGGGAACGCAGTGTCGATGCCTTTAAGGATTTTTGCTGCCGATGGATCGGTGATCCAACCTGAATTGCCAGTGGGTGACGATATTGCCGGATTCGAAGCTGAATTGCGAGAGGTTAAGCGGTCGATCGAAACGGGACAGCCTTCACCGATTTTGGGAAGTCAGCTGGCTCGAGATGCCATCGAATTATGTAACCGACAAAGCCAGTGCATTTTTGACAGCCAGTCATCGTCAACTGAAACGAGATTCTAAATCGTCATAAGCAAGTATAAAGTTGCATGGCCCCGTTAACGCCCACTCGGTGGATACTCAATGGGGTAGGACAGCCAATGGAGAACGATCTAGGGCGTTCAAACGGGCTTGTGCCAGCGGGGTCAATGTTCAGTGTGTGAATGTTCAGTGTGTGAATGTTCAGTGTGTGAATGTTCAGTGTGTGGTGGGTTCGCGGCTATCCTGTTCCATGATTACCGCTTTACGTGGAGGCGAAGATGTTCGTGGAATTGGTTAACTAATTTACTTTGGAATCGATACGGGTTCCAAACCAACACGATCTTGCGTTTGGGTTTGGGACCGGCAAGCGATCGATAGGTTCGTCGTTTGCTTTCGTCAAGAATCTGAGCCATCGCGGGGATCATTGATACGCCATGGTCTAATGAAACCAACTCTTGCACTGTCGCCAATTGACTGGTTCGTTCAACCGAAACGGGATTGAAGGAACGTTGACGACAGAAAGAAACGATGTTGTCGGACAAACAATGTGCTTCGTCCAAAAGTACAAACGGCAAGGGCTCAACATCGGTAAGTTTGACCTGTTTCTTGGACGCCAGGGGATGGTGGTTGGGGACGACCAAGAGTAATTCTTCTTCGAAGAGCTCCTCGATTTCTATGTATTTCGCTGAAATCGGCAGGGCCAAAATGGCGAGGTCAATTTCTCCTTGAGACAGTCGTTTGAGCAGGTTGTCGGTTGTGTCTTCATGCACAATCACTGCGGCAGAGGGAAATTTGAGGGCAAAGTCTCGAAGCAGGCTTGGTAGGAAATAGGGTGCAATTGTCGGAATGGCTGCCACTCGGACGCGTCCACTTTTGCCATCGTCGGTCAATTCTGTTTTTGTGTCTTCGATTAGCGTTACGATTTGCCGGGCTCGTGAAAGCAACAATTTTCCAGCGTCGGTAAGGACGACTTGTCGACTTTGCCTCTCGAAAACGGGTTGGCCAAGTTCTTCTTCCAAGCGTGCAATGGATCGGCTTAAAGCCGGCTGTGAGATTAGCATGTCGTTCGCGGCATGCGTAAAGTTGCCTTTTTCAGCAACCTTCAGAAAATTACGTAATTGATCAAATTCCACGTTGTTGGCTCTTGTTGAAAAACTGCCGCGTGTGCTGGCGCTAACGAAAAAAATACCAGCCGAACTTACGCTCGTCGGGTATTTCTAGAAGATCAAAGTTTAGCAGAATTCCCAAGCTCGTTCACGATTGAGATCAATCGCGTCACACGCCATCTTGGCAAATTCGAGGGAGAAAACCCAACCGTCGGTTCGGCCAGGTAATCGGCGGATTTTCCTACAGCCCTGGTGGCTTGGGAGCCGGCGGCTTCGGAGGTGATGGCGGTTTCGGAGGTGATGGTGGCTTTGGTTGCGTCGGTGGCTTTGGCTGCGTCGGTGGCTTTGGCTGTGTTGGCGGCTTCGGTTGCTCTGGCGGCTTTGGTGGTTTTGGCGGCTTTGGCGGCTTTGGCGGCTTTGGCGGCTTTGTTGGTTGCGGCAATGGGGGAAGTGCTTGCGACTGTATGGTGGGTGCACGTTCGGTTAAGAGCGTGGTGGCAGAACTAAGCTGTAAGGCTTGAGTGAAGTTGGCCAGACCAAGCGTGTTGCCCAGTGCTGGCGCCCTAACTTCCACCCTTACGTTGGTTGTGCTTTCTGTGATTACCGAGGGTGTGATTAATATTTGAGCGTTAATAACGCCAAAATCATTCAATATCTTGTTGGCTGCATCGGTCGCCTCTTTTGATGTGGCGCCTGGAACAATAACCAAGCGACAGGCCTCATAGGATGCGTTGTCGATCGCATGCTTAACCAACGAAACTCGGGTGAATTCGAAACAGCCAAAGACGAACAGGAACAATAACGGCACCGTTAAGGCGAACTCGACGGTTACCATGCCCTTGATTCTGGCGTTGGCTGGCGTTGCCACGGCGGAAAACATGATTGGTTTCATGATGACATCCTTAGGATTGGACTTAAACAAACCGGTTGCCTTGATTGTCCCGTTCCTTGGGCGGAGAGGAAACGTCAAGCTGAGGGGTGTAACTTACTTGGTTAGAAGCGTTGGCAAACGTCTAGCAATTTCCTTAAAGACGATTTGCAGGTCGTTTTTGGAATTGGCGTGAAAGTGGGTTCCACCGGCCTGGCTTGCAATGGATTTCATGCGACTTTGGTCGGCTTCGTTTGAAAAGGTAATGGTAAAAATTTGTATGCCCTTTTTGCCTGCTGCTTTGGCCGCACTGATTGGGTCGGGGCCGGTGTTGTAGATGCCGTCAGTTAACACAATGATGACCTTGATGGCGCCGGGGCGACCTCCAGAAAGTGCCGATGCTCCAGAATTGATGCCTCCACCAATATTGGTAGCTCCACTTGCAAAATTTTGGGTGTAGACATTCATTCCTGAAAGGATGACACCCAGGTTGTTGGTTAGGGCTTGATCGACTTTTGCGTTATCGCTGTAGGTTGACAATGAAACGAATTCGTCCGCGGGCGATGCGGTGACTTCATTCAGGAAAACCTGGACCGATGCGACGACGTCTCTCCAGCGACAAATAGGTGGTGCTTCGTCTCCAAACGTCCACCCGAGTGGTGCTGAGCCAGGCAAAGGAGGAAAAATAGCCTTTTCATTCGCGGCGTATGCCATGGATCCCGATCGATCTAGAACCAGGGCAATATCGAGGTCAACTAACGTTGAAATCGCTGTTTGCTGAGTCTCGAAACTTGTAGAACCAAGCACGTTTGGCATCAGCAGCGTGATCGGTCCGCTTGGGGAAGAATTGGTTCGACGTACCGTGACTTGCAATGAATTTGGATTGCTACCGCCGGGGGTGAATACATGTCTTCCATTACTTGGTCCCCTTACCGATCGGCCAAAGATAATATCGCCCGAGGAAAGGAGCATCGGCGCGGTGGCCACTTCATTTCTGCCTGCAAATTCGATGGCACGTTTCGTGGCCGCTGCCTGATCCCGATCGATCATCAATTCGCGTCCACCCGCTCGGGCGGCGGCATCGGCAGCGATGTACATTTCGGTGCGATTAAGTTCCATGTAGGCTAGGTTTACGCAGGATCCGACGATGATGATAACCACAGGCAGTAGGATGCAGACTAAAGCCAAAATGTTTCCGCGTCTGGCTGTGGATCGGTATTTGCTAGGCATTGAGTGTCTCAGGCTGACAGGGATTTCTTGGAAGATCAGGTTTTGAAGGGGATACGTTCAGGCGTCAATGATTCGGATACCCGTTGGATTCACTTGGAACCTAGTTTTCCTTCATCATCGTTACCGAAGCGGTCAGATCAGTGCCGTTGTAGAAGCCGGCAATAAGCGCTGAGTTGCTGTTGGCTTTAACGCGAACTTGGACTGTGATCGGGGTCCCGTAAGCGGCTGCAGAGAAGTTGGATGGGGTTACCGAAACATTGAAATCTTTGACTCCACGGCCTTTTAGTATTTGATTCGCGGCTTGGGTTGCGAACTTATCGTTGGACCCATTGACCAACGCTACTCGAGTCGCTTCATAGGCAGCGATCTTCAGCGTTTGCCGCAAGAAGATCATCGAAATGACTTCGATCGTCCCTAAGAAAATAAGTACAAGCACGGGTAGGGTAATCGCCAATTCGACTAACGCTGCCCCGCGTTTTTTGTTGTTGGATTGCTTACGAAAGCGGATCATGGATGGTTGCACCTGTTGAACGAAAACATCTGATTTGTGTTAAAAAACTAGGTCGCAGGGCGATGATGGATAGAATTTTTTGTCTGAATTGCTGGAGGTAATTGATATTGAGGGTGCAAGTGTACGGGTTGTCAGCGATGTGACCAATGAAAATGAGTGTCAGGTTGAATCGGACAGTTGTCAATCAAATCGGGCGCAAAAAAACGCTCGCAGTTGTGAACCTGCGAGCGTTTAAGCGATTTAGATTTTAAAGCAGTAATCAGACGATCGATTAGTTGCAACCGCAACCGCAACCACTTTGATGCTTCAGTCGACCCAAAAGCGAGCAACCTCGGGTCGCATGGGTTTCGCAGCCACAAGCGGACTGGGTAGGGTCACAACCGTTCCCTTGACCGCAAGGCATTGTGCCTGGGCAAGGCATGCCTTGCCCGTAACCGTATCGGTCTCCAAAACCATTTCCGTAGCCGTAGGGATCGGAAACGATGTCTTCCAGGGGTGCTTCGATCGGCGGTGGAACATTGTCTCGAAGATAAGTGTTCACCCAACCAATGTCACGTCGAGGCGACAAAGTCACATCCAGTGCGTTAACAACCAATGCGTTCGAGCGACGAGTTGAAGTGCGGATGGCGTCCATGTTTTCGCCGGCCAATGCTGGTGTTCCACCAACGGCTTCAAAGCCCGTTACTGCCACGCCATCTTTACCCGCAGCCACTAGGGTGTAGTAGCCCGACGGCAAGCCGCCGAATTCAAATATGCCGTAACGATTGGTTTGAGTCGATTGAACTAGTTCGTTGTTTTGAATCACAAAAACTTCGGTTACTTGCAAATCGATCGGGCGGCCCGAATTTCGTTCGATCGCACGCATGCGTCCAATCAAATTGCCTTCAGCGGACAAGTTCACTTGAACGTTGCCCATGGTGGTTGCTTCGACAGATTTTGGCTTATGCACACTGATGCCGCTGATACCGAAAAGACGAGCTGGATCTTCTGCGGTTTCGCCAAACGCGAATTCGCCGAAGTTGCGGAAGCGAACCTTAGTGGCGCGGTCGGTTACCAAATCATAGACCGTTCGTGAACTCGCTTCGGTCAAAGGAATCGAGAATGAACTTGGCGTGCTACTAAGCGCATTGTGGCGTAGAACCACCAAGCAATTGATCGCGTAACGACCGGATCCAGTTACCATGGCAGTGTAAACGCCTTCTTCCAAACCAAAGGCCACAAACTGACCGTTTTCGTTTAGATCAACTTTTTCAACCAGCAGGCCATCGCGAATAAAAAAGACGCTGCAACCTTCAAACTCTAGTTCTGGTGCAAAAACGTCGCCGTAGATCTTGCCTTCGTCATCAGCCATAACCCAACTTCGTCGAAGCTCTGGACCTAGTTTGAACGGGTTTGAAGCGTCGGCAGTGTTCCAGCCGGCTAGAGAATCGTCGACCTTCAGCACATTGCGTGCGGGTGCTTCATCTGGGATGGCGGTCGGATCAATTAGTGGGGTTTCTGGCGTTTGTGCTTGATCGCTGGCTGCTGCCTTTAGATCTTCGACCAAATTTGAAAGACCAGGGACGGCCTGGATTTGATCTTGGCCGGCCACGGGGATTGCGATTTCGGTCGCTTCGTCCTGGGCGGTCGCGGCATTGAATGACAAGCACGCGATTGTAAGAGGAAGGGTGGCTTTCCCAATTTTGAAAATTGATAAGCCAATTTGATTACATAGATCGCTAACAAGTTCAAGTGTTTTCATGGTTTCGTCTAAATAAAAGAAAAAGTCGCGAGGGCCGTAAAATCCATTTGCCAATCTCCTAAGTAGATCTTCACAAATAGCCAAAGCCGTAAGAGACTCGGGTCTTTGACCGAAAATCAACTGAAGTTTCGACATGGGCAGTTCTGACTGTCTGACTGCATTTCGGACTTGCCAAGAACTTTCTTTGACCACAAAGATGGTGTCTAGAATGCTCTCCAGTATATTTAGCTTGCCGTTTACAGCGTTGGTAAAGATTGACTGACGTTATGAAAAGATGGCGGGGACCGCTTGGGCTTGTGCTGATTAGGACGGATATGCAGCTTAAATCGGTGCTATTGCTGCGTCTGCCGCTGGAGAACCTGGAGCAAGATTCCAACGTTCGTGGTTGCCAACATTGTCGCAGCGATTGTCACAGCGATTGTCACAGCGATTGTCACAGCGGACCAAGGTTATGGACTTCTTGGGCTGGCAGTAACGTTCGGGAAGACGCCACCAGATCCGCAGACCGGACGCGAGGGGATAAAAAAAGGCGTGAGCGAATTTTAACTCGCTCACGCCTGATTGCTATGGATGGGCCTGATTGCTATGGATTGACATTGTCTTATCGCAGAATTGCGACCGGTCTAATGCCTGTTGCTCTTTCGCCTTAGAAACTACTGGCGGAAAGCACTGATCGGGCGAGGTGCGCGATAGAAATTATCATCATCGGTCGACGCCACTGCCGCGATTCCGGCAGCCGCGATCAAAGGAAACAAACCGTTTCCAGAACCGCCAAATCCGCCCCCGCCAAAACCGCCCCCACCTGAATTGAAACCCCCACCATCAAAGCCGCCTCCGCCGCCGTAGCCACCGCCGTTGAAGTAGGGATCGTTGGAAGGTAAAGTCGGCCCATTGATTGGTTCGAGCACAATGGATTCTTCGCGTTCTTCTTCCACTAATTCTTCAACAACTTCCATGTCTTCTTCCGGAGCCAGCATGCCCTCGAAGCTTTCGGCAGTTTCGATCGATTCTTCTGTCAGTGGGGTCGGGGTAGGCTCCGCTTCGTCCTGTCGGACAATCGAAGTAAAGATGGGTGCATCCCGAGATGCGTCCGTCAGTTGGAATCCAGCAACCAACATGTTTTCGCCCTTGGATGCAATCAATGTGTACTGTCCAGCAGCCAGGTCAGCGATTTCAAATACACCGCTTTTGTCAGTGCGAGCCATCTTTACCAGGTCGTTGTTCTTTAAGACGTAAACGGTAATGGCCGAAGCATCGCTGGTCTGCAACTGGTCCGCGATGGCCAATCGACCTACAAAGCTACCACTGGCCGATTTGGCAATGCGGTAGTTGGAAACCTTGAGTGTTCGAGGCGCTGAGGCTTCTCGGCTGATCCCATTTTCGCCGTACAGCAATGACGACACTTGACTCGTGTCTGCCGAAGCGGTCTGGCTTTTTCGCTGACCGATCAATTCATGCACCAAACGGCCACTGGCTTCCGAGACACCAATTTCTAACGAGCCCTTCCGATATTGGGCCGTTGAATCGTGTGCCAAAACGTTCAGGCCACTGACTGCATAATGACCTACTCCGCTGACCACAACGGTGTAGATGCCGGGCTTAACCGCTGCTGCCTGAAAGTTGCCACTGGCGTCTGATTTAAGATTGGCGACCACTTTACCCGAACGGATCAAAGTGACGTCGGCAGATGGCATGGCAGACCCGCTTGCCAAAATACGACCGTTAAGATTCCCTTGGGCGTCAATCGCGACAAGATTAAAACCTTGCGGAGCCACTGCTGCGGAGGTTTCACCAGAGGCGATCGAAGTTGAAACCTTCTGGGACAATCCTGATGGTTGCTGTACAACCGAATTCCTTGCGAAAACGGTATCTAGCGACACCGCGCCTGCGGTTAACGCAGTGCCACAGACGGGTAATGCCAAAAGAGTGGCGAGTGATTTAGCAAGTTGTGGGATTTTCATGTCTTAAATCGGGGAAAAAGAACTTCGTTGTGCAATACTCCCTTACGCGATAATCCTTCAGACACCTCTACGTTAGTCACGCCGCGGTGAAACGACAATTCGTTTTACGCAAAAATTTGATAAATTCGTTTCAGACCGAAATGATCGACCGCCTGCTTGATTTCGCGTGAGGAGATCCAGAGTGGATCAAATTTGAGGAGTCTCATTTGCGGCGATTAATTGCTTTTGGAGTGTCAAAGCCGTGAAATTTCGACGGTTGCCTTACTGGGAAACGTCTGAACCGGGGTGATTAGGGCTGGTAGATAAGGCTGGGCAGGTATAATTTGGCGGCGACTTGCGGTACCGCAGGTCGTCACGAAACTGGGCGGCGAATCGGTTCTGCGAATGTGTATGGCACTTTTTAGGATGTTGTAATATCCCATGAACACTCGGCTTGGCGAACGCAAAATTTTGGTCATCGGAGCCGGTATATCGGGATTATCCGCTGCGATTCGCATCGCCAAAGAGTTCCCCACGGCCAGTGTGACCATTTGTGATGGTCGGCCTGAGGCAGGGGGCGTGTTGCAGACTCGCTATGCTAACGACGGTTTGGTTGAATTAAGCGCGGACATGTTCACGACTAAGTTGCCGTGGGCGCTTCGCCTGTGCGAAATGATTGGCTATCAAGATCAGCTGATTCCCACGGATGAGAAACGTCGCGGAGCGTTGCTGGCGACCCGCACAGGTACTTCGCCGGTTCCGACGGGTTTCTCACTCATGGTCCCAAATCTATTATCAGGGATCTTGCGCAGCCCGTTGTTAAGCATTAGCGGGAAATTGCGTGTACTGCTGGAGCCTCTGTTTGCGACCGCCAATCGCAAGTTCTACCCAGGTGGGGCATTTGACGAATCTTTGCAAGATTTTGCGATTCGGCATTGGGGGCGGCAGGTCTTTGATCGCCTGATCCAGCCGTTAGTTTCGGGGATCTATACCGCAGATCCCGCAAAGCTGAGTATGCAAGCGGCGCTAAGCGAATTTGCAGATATGGAGAAAAACTATGGGAGTTTATTGCTGGGCAGGCGCCACGCCGAAAAGTCAAAGCACGCTCAAGGGGCAGACGCAAGACCTTCGACTGCGCATCCCCAAGGCGCATCCAACGCGGTAGCGGCCGCCGAGGAAAAGGCTGATTCGATCGGCGGTGCAAGTCAGTCTCTAAGTGAAGCCAGTCAAAAGGCTAGTGGCGCTAGATATGGCTTGTTTCTGACGCCGAAGAACGGCATGCAGGACTGGATTCAGGCCATGGTGCAGTGGCTTAAGGATCAGTCCGTGGAATTTCGAATGGGGGTCAAGGCCGTCGATCTTAAATCGACTGCCGGTGGGTGGCAAGTTGCTTTGGAGAATGTGGACGACGCGGCCTTAAGTGCAGACGATGATCGAGTGCCACCGAAGCAGCGTCAGGTTCAAGTTTTCGATGCGGTTGTCGTGGCCACTCCCTCGTGGCAAGCGGCCGACCTGCTGAAGCAAGTGGATCCGATGGTTGCCACGTTGTTATCACAGATCGAGTTTGCCAGTGCTGCGATCGTTATTTCGAGGTTCAAAAAAACACAGTTTCCCAATGAAGGACTTGACCTGGGGTTTGGTATGGTTGTTCCCAGCTATTTGAAAAGTCCATTGATTGCAACCAGTTTTTCCAGCAATAAATTTTCTGGGCGGTGCGATGACGATTCTTTGGTGACGCGAAGTTTCTTGGGCGGAGCCTTAAATCCTGAAGTCCTCGGCTGGACGGATGAGGAAATTATTGACGCTTCCTTAATGCACTTCCGAAGGTGGATTCCGTTTCAAGGCCAGCCCGAATTTAGTGAGGTGATCCGATGGTCTAGGGCCATGCCGCAGTATCATTTGGGGCACGTGCAAAAAGTTGAATCGATTGACCATCAAATGAATGGTTTGAACCGAATCGCTTTAGCTGGCAATGCCTACAAGGGGGTCGGCATCCCGCAGTGCATAAAGAGTGGTTGGGACGCGGCAGATAAATTAATCGTGGAATTGAAACCCAGCAGTAGCGGTCAGTAGTCTGAAAAACGATCGGGTCGAATTTGTTTAGAATTGGATCTTCAGACTTACTTGCTGATCACTTGAAGAATTTAAGGTTGCTGGGGTGTCCGTCCCGTGAAATTCAAGCGGGAAGGCCCGGGCCGTTGTCAGTCCGGCAGATGGGCTATTCCAAAGTTTCTCTTGCTTGGCTTGCAATAACGCGTCCGCCAAATCCACCAATTCATGGCTTTGGTTCAGTGCCGATTCAATCAATTGGGCGTCGCCCGTTTCTGTTTCAACTTGGAATCGACCATTGGGTTGGACGGTGAAACTGATTTCCTGCCCATCGCATTGACCGCCAAAGAATTCTTTTAACCGCGAACTCAGCTTTTGATACAGGCTTGCGAAGTCGTCGCCTGCGGTTCCCTGGCCGTTGTGGGGCGTTTGATTCTGGCCCGCCTTGGCAGCCTCCGCTGATTTTTCACTGGGCAAAGCATCCAGCAGGTTGGCAAATGACTGTGAGAACGCCTCGGAACTGCGTTCTAATAGATTCCCCACCGACTGAACAGCAGTAGGAATTAACGTGGCAGCCAAGTTGGTGATTTGCAATGGATTCATGAATCAAAACGATCAACACTGGACATCGATGGGGAACGATCCGTCCGCATTTGCGTAAGGCTTGAAAGCCTGAATGGTTTGCCTTAGGCGAAGCTGGCGGATCCACTCGACCTAAGTAATAGGCAGCTCTAAGTAACCTTTATCGGGCCAAATGGCTGTTTTGGTTGACATTGAATCCCAGATAACCGCTACATTTTGCTCATTTTCCCACAGAGCTCCAAAGTGATAGCAGGCTAAAATCTCATCAAAGTAACAAATATCGCGGCCAGCGGAACGAATTAACCTTCATGCACAGCTAATCCAAAGATGGGCAATTATTTAGGAGGATGTGTGATGTTTAACTTCTTCGAGCTGTTTGGGCTGTGGACCAAAAGAGGTTCAAGCGTTCAGGGAATTGAAGGTCTGTTGGCTAAGGTTACTCCTGAAGTGCGTCAACTATTAGCCCGGAAGCAAAAGCCTTACGCAATGCGATTATTTCGAAGGCAAACCGGAGCCATCTTGCACCAGGCACTTCGGGTAATGGTGGTGCTGCAAAATGAAATGGGAACCGAGCAAGCCTAAAATGTCTGTGGCTGTGGTTCGGTCTTGATGACGGAGCCGAACGGTAGCTAGCGATTGGAAATCTTTCAAATGCCTGGGATGGATTCCAAGGCAGGCGAAGAAATCTTTGTTATCATGGGTCCCAGAACCGGCGCTCGTGGTTCCTGAAAATTGAGAACTTGATTCTGGACATGCTCATGCGGCTAATGACTGTGTTACTTTTGGTTTTGACGATTGCCCTTGCTGGCTGCGATGAGAAGGCGTTTGACAAGAAGATCGAGTACCGGCAAGCTCCTGCGTCGGTTTTAAACGGACCGGAACACGGTACGCCTTCTACTTCCTTCTATTATCTACTGAAGGCAATGCGATCTAAAGATTATCAAACCGCTTTCGGTTTTATGACCTCTGCGACTCGGGATACCATTGTCAGTGGATTGGCGATCCGAGTTTGGCAGACTTGCTTAAAGACAGAAGACGAGGAAGTCATTACCGAAGGTCGGGCTCTGATTGAAGAGCTAGGATTCGATTTTCAGATCATTGATGGAATTCAACAGCGTCGGGTATCGGCAATGCCTATGGAGTATCCAAAGATCATTGCTGCGGTTGAAGCCCCTGCCGACGCGATGGCCCGACTGCTGGAATGGAGCAAGCCGTATGAGCAAAATACGACGCAATTACCCGTCCACATTCTGGCGGTTGCCGATCTTGAGAACTTGCAAGAGAACTTGCAAGAGAACATCAATAAATGGTCTGCCGAAGGCCAGTTTTTCAGTGAAAGCTTTGAAAAGGGACCACTTTTTGCCCGTTTTGAAAAGATTGACGGAAAGTGGCTGCTGTCGTTCTGAACAGGCAATCCGGCCCCAACGCGGCGGTTTTGATCTGATTTCTGAAATTTCAATCGCAAGCAACTGCTCGCCCAGGCCACTAACCTAAGGCTGCGAGTCGGATTTTTGCATCCAAGTCGATTGCCCCGAGAAAGAATCATTGGCCAGCATCGCTTGCTAGAAAACCAAGTACTGCCGATAATGTGTCGCCTGTGTTTGGATCGCCAGTTGTTAAGCACGTTTGGGTGTTTATTGAAACATTAGACCGGAGAAAAAAAAATGTTGCGCAGTTGTTTGTTATTTTCGTGGGCTTGTTTAGGGATTTTTGCCGTGAATGTAAATCGTGTTGATGCACAAGACGAAGCGGTTTCCCAGAGCAGTACACAGGAAGCTGAGAAATCCGTTTACGATTTCAAAGTGAAGAACATCGAAGGCGAAGAGGTTTCGCTATCCAAGTACAAAGGCAAAACGATCCTAATCGTGAACGTTGCCAGCAAGTGCGGGTACACTCGTCAGTATGCTGATATGCAAACTGTTTACGAAAAGTATAAGGGCCGAGGCTTGGTAATCCTGGGATTCCCTTGTAATCAATTTGGGGGTCAAGAGCCTGGCACCGAAGCCGAAATTTTGGAGTTTTGCAAATCGACTTACGAAGTCGAATTTCCGATGTTCGCCAAAGTGGAAGTCAACGGCGACAACAGCGCACCTTTGTTCAAGTATTTGACCAATTTGGAAACCAAGCCAAAGGAAGCCGGCAAGGTATCTTGGAACTTTGAAAAGTTCCTGATCGATGGTCAAGGCAAAGTTGTCGGGCGCTACAAATCGGGCGTTAGCCCAACCGACAAGAACATGGTTGCCGTGTTGGAAAAGCTGTTGCCAGAACAAGCCAAGTAGTGGTCGAGTGTGGAGAGGCTTTCCAGATGTGTGATTCAGAAGCAAGCCACTTTGTAGAACGATCTAGAAGCTAAAACGCTTAGACCTGCTTAACCGTTGCTATCGATTGATGATAGCAACGGTTTTTCTTTGCTAGCCAGCCCTGATGTTCAAAGGACGATCGCCTGATGTTGATTGCACAAGCGTTGGTGTGACGCCAATTTCGTTGGCGATTGATAAATTGATACATTGATACATTGCTATAGGCGATTCAAACCTGCATGTGACCGGCGACTGAAAGTGGCAAACCCTGCAAACGCTGCAAATGTGGCAAACTTAGCAACCGCAGCAGAAATAGAATGCGTTTGCGTTCAAACGTAGGTCGGGTTGGGCATAGGATTCGACCGCGTCGAGCCTAAAATTTGAACCTATTCGAACTAACTAAAATTAGTACTAAAACGTGTCGCCCTGTTTTCGTTTTTCCATCCAGTCCAAGATTCGTAGGGCCCAATAGATCAGCATCGGAACGCCAATCGGGGCCATTGCGCCGGTGAAGATGAAGGGCATCAGAGCCAGGCGATGTTGTGCCCAAGCGGGTGCGCCGCCGATCACGCCGGTTAATAGAAGTCCAGCGATCATCATGCTGATGCCAACTAGCGTGACAATAATCAGCAAAGTTCGAAGGCTAAGTTGAGTTCTTGGTGAATTCATAGTCAGCAGATAATGTTTGCTTCGCTGTGGAACGTCGGTAAATCAAAAATCTGCCGACTGCTTACGATTGGAATTTAGGCAAAACGGGTAAGTGGTGCCTTCGGTTTCTTCTGGATTTCCGCTTTAATCCTAACAGTTTAACAAGATCCTGGCGATTTTGCATTTCAGTTTGTACCGGCTGTGCCGAATTCTTCAATTTTCCTAACAATGCTGACGATACGAATTGTAGACACCAAATTGGCCTTGCACCAATGACGGATTATGGTTCCGCATTTTCAAGCAAGGTTAGGAATAATACTCGGTCAAATCACGAACGCATTCCGCGCTAAGCGTCCCACACGTTTAGTCGATGTGGTGGTTTTGTCCGCTAGACCCAGCGAAAACAAAGGATGACGGAGCCATGCGAGTTTTGATGACTTTAGCACTTGCTGTTGTTGCAGCCGCCGGTACGATCGGCTGTCAAACTTCAGCCGTGTGTACCACTTGTGACACCTCGTGCACATCGGCCATGTCGCCGGTAGCAACCCCCAGTTGCGACAGTTCTGTGAAAACAGCTTGCGGTTGTAGCAGTGCGGTTTCCCCGCAAGCGAAAGCGGACTGTGACTGCAGTGGCGCTGCTTCTGCATCCGCGGATTGTGGCTGCTCTTCGGGCGTGGCATCAAGTTCTGCCTGTGGCTGTGGCAGCTCAGCAGCGGGTGGATGTCAAGATGGTTCGTGCGGTGGTTCGATGGCAATGGGATCCGGCGGAATGCTAGGGTCGGGAATGACCGGCGGCGGTTTGCTAGGCAAGTTGTCGGCTCGTTCGGGTATGTCGTCAGTCGCGTCAACCGGCGAATACGTCGCTATTGACTCCGGTGCAGGCGATTGCCAAGATGGTTCTTGCGGCGTTGGTGGCAGTGGTGAAACCGTTCAGACTGGCGGCTTACTAGGCGGCTTGTTTGCTCGTCGTGCGACGAACGCTGTTTATGAAACCGCCCCTTCAGCTTCGGCGGGTGGCTGTGGCGTTGCCGGTTGCGGTGCGGGCGGAAGCCTTTGCAGTAGTTGCAGCGGATTAGGACAGGGCGGACCGGGACACGGCGGACCGGGACAGGGCGGATTAGGACAGGGCGGATTAGGACAGGGCGGATTACGACATGGCGGACTGGGTCATGGCGGTTTGTTCGGTCGCTTTAAGGGTAAAGCGGAAGCTGAACATCCTTACGGTGGAATGTCGCCGATGACACCTCCGATGGCTGGGCCTCACGGGCCGATGGCACCTTCCTACGGCTATCCATATTACACCACGCGAGGACCAAGAGACTTCTTGATGGCGAACCCTCCAAGCTTGGGCCGCTAAGCGTAAGCAGCAGTGGTAAGCTGCCAAGACAGAATTCAGAAGGTCCGTCACTTGAAAAGTGACGGACCTTTTTTTTGCGATTTGGCAAGCGTGTGTGTGGCAGCGAATTGCCACAAAAGCAGACCTGCAATCCCGCTTACTGGGTCGCGGGCATTAGCCTATGTTTGATTACGTCGATCTTGGAAACGTTGGCCCTTCATTTCGTAGCGTGGCAAACTTCCAAGGGGAACCGCGGTCACTTCGACTTTTAGATTCAATCGTACTAACAGTTCCTTGGCGATGCGCTCGGGTTGGCCAAGTCGATCTTCGACTTCGATTCGCAGAGAATCCAGTTCTCCCTTCTTAAAGGCGATCATGCGAAATTCGGCGACCTCGGGAAAGCTATGAATAATTTGTTCAATGGAACTGGGAAAGATATTTACCCCACGAACAATCATCATGTCGTCTGCCCGGCCCAACACACCACCTTTTAGAAACACGAACGTGGAATCATAGTTGTGATTGACGAAAGGACGAACAAGATCGCCCGTTCGATAGCGAATCACTGGAGACCCCAAACGACCTAATGTGGTCAGCACCAGTTCGCTAAGTTCGCCTTCCTTGGCCGCTTGGTTGGTTTCTAGCGAACGAAATTCAGCGATGAATTCTGCTTCGTTAATGATCAAGCCCTCACCGTCGGCCGCGTTGAAGCCCCATGGCCCAATTTCGCTGGCGCCGCAGTGATCAATCAATCGGGCATTCCAATTGGTTTCGATTCGGTGGCGGATTGCTGGAATACTTCCGCCAGGTTCACCGGCAACAATAATTCGTTGTAAGCCAAGATCGGCAACGTCTATTTGATTTTCTTTGGCCACTTCGACTAAGTGCAAAGCGTAACTTGGCGTACAGAAAAGGACGTTCGCTTTGCTGGTGCGAATTAATTGCAGCCTAGCCAAACTGCTCATGCTACCTGCCGGAATGGTCATCACGCCTCGATTGATCAAGGCATCAAAGGCGCTCCAGAACCCAATAAAGGGGCCAAAAGAGAAAGCCAAGAGGGCTCGGTCATCCGGCGAAATTTCAGCCGCATCTAGCACGTATTGCCAAGTGTCGCTCCACCAAATCCAATCTTCGGCTGTATCCAGGACAGCCAACGGGCGACCACTGGTGCCCGAAGTTCGGTGATAACGCACATACTGGTGCTCGGGATAGGTTAAATTAGCAGGTAAATCAACGTCCCCACCGCCGGTAAGCAGTTCATCCTTAAAGGTATAAGGTAGGGTCGCCAGCTGTTGCAATGATGGCAACGGCAGGGTCAGATGGCTTAGTTTTTCGGCGTAAAACCGATTGTGCGGCAAGATTTTGCTCAGCATTTGGTTCAAACGCTGGCATTGGTATTCGGCCCGTTGGCTACGGTCGATGCGACTTTGGAAATCACGCTGTTGTTTGTTTTTCATAAGCACAATAATAAAGTTTGCCGGTCGTGGTATGAAGTAGGCGGTCGTAAGTCGCCATAATTCCTAAGTAACGTTGGAACCGTTGTGAGTTTATCTTCGTCTGAATTGAAATCGAACCCCGACGCCCAGGACTTGGTGATGGTGACGCCCAATTCGCTTTGGCCGACGGTCGAGGCCAAATTGCTGGCCGTTCGTCAGCAGTTGCGTTCTTGGATTTGGACTGACGTGGTTGCCCGGATGGTTCTGGTTGCGGGCGTCTGGTTTTTGGCGGGGTGGTTGTTGGATTATGGCCCAATTTGGGTAGGCGGTGTTGAGATGCCCGTCCCCGCCCGCGCTGCGTTTTTGTTCTTAGGATTTGCCGGACTGGGGTTTGTCGTGTACCGCTGGGGTTGGCGCCGCGTCCAGGTTTCTTCCTCCGACCAAGAGGTAGCCTTGTTGCTGGAGCGGAAGTTCCCAGCGTTAGGCGACCGCTTGATCACCTTGGTTGAAGTTCATTCCGCGGTTGATTTAGAGGAAACGGAGAACCAGCAATGGCATCAAAAAATATTAGCGCATGCCAGTGTCGGGGTTCGCGAAGAATTAGGCCGTTGCCCAGTCGGTGATGTTTTTGATTGGAGACCACTTCGACGCACGATGGCCATGGCGGGGGTCGTGATCGGATTGCTTGTGCTTTGGGTCTTCGTTGCACCTTGGTCCACTTGGATCGCTTGGCGAAGACTTGTTTGTCTGGATGATCGGCTGTGGCCTCGGCTAAACGATATTCAACTGGCATCGGTCGTCAGTCGGATGGACCCTCGATTGGAGCAATTGTTAGGGCACACTCCATCGCTTCCGCTAGACGGGACGCCGATTAAGTTTGGCAAGGGCAGCGATCTGCAATTGATTGTGCATGCAAGTAAAAGTCGTGACGATCATCGCGGTCAGGATTGGGAAGCTAGCCGGCAGTTTCCAATGGCCAACTTGCAAAAGAAAATACCGACGCGATGTTTGGTTTATTATCGTCAGGACGACGGTACCAGTGGGCGGCAGTATTTTACTCGGTTCGGAGCAGTGGATCAGTCTACCGAAGGTTTTCGATTTGCAGGTCCGCCGTTTCAACGGATGATGCTGCCGATTGAATTTTCAATTTTCGGCGATGACGATCGGCAGGGACCCATACGCTTGCTGCCGGTGGAGAATTCCGCCGTTGTGCAATTGCAACTGGATTGTGTTTATCCAAAATATTTGGCGGCCAGTTCTTCGCGTTGGTTGCCGCAGACTTTGGAATGGGTTGCCGGTCTAAGTGTGCCCAACGGCACCTCGGTCAAGCTGAAAATTCAATGGAATAAACCGATTTCGCGAGTGCTGATGGCGAAGGCAACGGAGACTGAAATTGCGATTGATCGACGCTTGAAGACTCCCACCAATTATTTCGAAATTGACCTTGGGTTGGTCGAAGTCAATTCAGCCTGGCAAATTTGGACCGAAGATGTTGACGGGGTTTGGAGTCCAAGTCCAATGGCTTTTGACGTGATCGCTGTGGAAGATCAATCGCCAGTATTGGAAATTGCTTTGGATGGAATTGATAGTGTTGTGACTCCAGATGCCCTCATTCCTATCACCGTCAAGGCACAAGATGATTATGGCGTGAGAACGGTCAGGGCAAAGTTGACCTTGCCAGTAGTGCCACTGACCCAGGAAGCGTTGAACATTCGGCCAGGCCAGGGCATGCAAAGCGATGAAGTGGAAGCATTGCCTGGCACGGTTTCTGATTTGCCGACTTACGAGTTCAATGAGGCGGATATGTCTCAGATTTGGCAAGCTTTGGTTCAGGCGAAAGGGGATAACTATCTGACAACGGTAGATCTTCGGCTTTGGCAGCAACAGTATCAAAAGCAAGCAACCCTATCGGTTGACCAAAAACAGAGGGTTCAATTGTTGGTGGTCGCTGATGACTATTTTGATAGGGATGGTCAATCGCACGCGACCCAAAGTCAAGTAATCAATTTGGAGGTCGTGTCGCCGGCGACCTTGTTGCGATTATTAAAACGATCGGAAGTGGGGCAGCGCAAACGGTTGGAGCAAATTTATGATGAACTGATCGATTTGCGTTTCTATCTGCAACGCTGTCGAACGCTTACCACGACTGAGCTTGCCACCAAGACGCCTGCCACCAAGTCGCTTGCCACCACTGAGCCTGCCACCAAGTCGCTTGGCGTCTTGCCGGCAGGCGAGGCTAAGGCAGCGTCACCAAAGGTGGGCGAATCGTCTTTAAGTGAAACTCAAAGTAGTCGAGATATGGCGATGGTCTTCGTGCGACGGGCAAACACGCAGAATGAAAAGAGTCGGCAGGAACTGTTAGGCGTTCGTTTGGCGTTCGAAAAAATTGTCTTGCAGGTGATTAATAATCGCTTGGAAGCCGCTGAGTATCGGCGGCGATTAGAAGATCGAATCATCAAATCGTTGTCGCAATTGGCAGAGCAAACTTTGGATCAACTTAAGGAACAAGTCGCCGAAGCTACGAGTGATATGGTGGCTTTGCAAAATCAAGATTTGACACTAGAAGGCCGGCAAATTGCCGAATCGATTATTTCGGGACTGGTTGTGCGTCTGGATCGTGCGATGGTCATCAATGAAAAAGCGCTTGAACAGTTGAATCAGATTTTGCAAGACTTGACTAAGTTTGAAAGTGACGCCGAATTATATGAAGTGGTTCGGCAGATGTACGACAGTCAAAAACAATTATTGGATGCAACCAAAAAGCAACAACAGCAGCAAGCCTTTGATGATCTATTTGGCGGGTCCGACGATGAATAAACTGGTTTCTGATAAATTTGCCTGGGCGTTGAGCGGTCCCTGCCTTCGGTTTGCCGTTGGGGCTGGATGTCGGATCATGATTCCAATGACTGTCGTTTGTGGAATGATCGCCAGCTTGGCGGGTTTGCAAACTCAGCATTGTTTAGCAACATTTACGCTCAGCCCAACGCTTCAGGATGTCCAAGGATCGGGAAGCTCGCAAGGTGAGGATGATCCCAACGTTGGTGAGTTGACGGCGACGCAGTTGTTGCAGCGGCAGGCAATCATCGGTCAAAATTTTGGGCAGTTGGAACGGAAGCTTTTTGAACTTTATCAAATGGAACGCGATGCTAGGCCGCGACGAGCCCAAATGTTGCGACAGTTGTATGAAACCTCGCAGCAAAGGGCCACGACTCAGAGGCTCGATTCAATCGTGAAATTGATCAACGATGGGCAGTTGAGGTTGGCGCAACAGTCGCAACAGCAAATACTGGATGACTTTCAATCGCTGATGTTACTGTTGCAGAATGAAAATCAAAGTCAGAAATTGCGTGATGAAAAGAAGCGGCAGCAGGAGAATCTGAGGCAAATCAAGCGGTTGCTCCAAATGCAGCAGAACCTTCGTAGTTCTGCGTCAGGTGGAGAGGATTTGCTTAGTCTAAGTTTGCCGCAAGATCAGATTGCAAAGCAGACCCAAGACCTGGCCGAAAAGATGCAAGGTCAGAAGTTGGATTCTGATTCAGGTGCCGAAGCTAGGTTGCAATCGGGGTCAGGCACTGATCCCGATTCCACAGATGTGGACCCATCCAAGTTGGGTATGCAAGCCCAGCAAGGGGACGCTCCAGACAAAGATCGCAACTCAGGAAAGTTGGACGACTCGAAGAACCGCTCGCCCTCCAAGACCGATGGCTCTGACCGTCAGCCGAGTGAGGACCAGCCGAGTGAGGACCAGCCAGGTCAGGGGCAGGCAAAAGAAGGTGAACCTAAGGACGGTCCCGACGAATCAGGACAAGGGCAGTCCGACAACCCGCTTCCAGGAAATGACGACGATAGCCAACCACAGGCAGACCGTTCGGGGGAACCGTCGTCTTCTTGGGATCAACAACCGGAGGACGTTGAAGATCGAATCAAGTCCGCCCAACAAAAAATGCAGCAGGCCAAGCAAGATTTGGACAAAGCGAAAAGAGAGGGAGCATTGGATCAGATGACCCAAGCGATCCAGCAACTGCAGGAGGCCAAAGAAGAGTTGGAAAAGATCCTGCGTCAGTCGCGTGAAGAGGAGGTGACTTCGACGCTGGCTCGTTTGGAAGATCAGTTTCGGCAGATGTTGGAGGCCCAGATTCGAATCAATCAGAAGACGCTTCAATTGGCTCAGGTGCCCATCGCTGTCCGAGGAGCGGACCAACAAATTGCAACTGCAAAGTTGGGTGGCCAGCAGCGGAAAGTTACCGTTACGGCGCTCCGTTGTGCGATGATCTTGCGAGAAGATGCAACCAGTGTGGCTATGGCTTTAACCATGGATCAATTGCAGCAAGACATGGGCGAAGTTGCGGATCAATTGTTGGAAGGAAACGTTGAAGCGTATACTCAAGATTCCCAAGCGGACATCGTTGAAACACTGGAAATGTTGATTGCAGCGGTGGTTCAAGCCCAAGAAGAGGCCCAGCAGCGGCAGCAAGACGATTCGCAAGATTCTTCCGAAGCTGGTGAAGCAGGTGAAACCCCTTTGGTTGATCAGATTGCTGAACTGAAATTGGTGCGGGCGCTGCAGCAGCAAATATTGAAACGGCACGAAAAACTGTCTCGCCAATATGCTACCAGCGACGATCTTTTTGGTTACGTTGAAGAAGCCGACGCCCAACAGATCTTGCAGAAGTTGGTCAATCGACAGGGCGAGTTGTACCAGATGACACGCGAAATGTTAAAGCGAATGAATTAGGTACATCGTTCAAGTCCTTGGCGGTCGGGCCACCGTTTGATTGTATAGAAAGTTGGAACCTATGAGCAAATTGTTACCGTATTTAAACTTGAACTTGTTTTTAGTGGCGATTTGTTTCTTACTTCATCAAAGTTCGATTGTCGGATTGTCGGCGCAGGATGGCGGTCATGACCTCAAGCAAGATTTGGAGGGGAATCCCGTTGTTGAACGTTCAGCAAATCAGCCAATGGAAAATTCGCTCGAGCATGAATCTGAGAAATTGCCACCACTGGAAACGGACTGGCGACAGTGGTCGGATCAACAGATTGGGCAGCAGTTTGTAGGCTGGATGCAACTTCAGTCGTTATCGCAGGTCGAATGTGACGCCTGGTTAGCGAAGTGGCAAGCGGCGGTGTCTAGGCAGGACGCTGCGTTTGATCGATTAGATTTCTTATCGCAACAATTTTTTACGTTGGACAAGAGTTTTGGGCAGCGTTTGGGCCCGTCCGAATCGGTTGATTTACAGTTCGACTTATTACGGTGGCTTAACAGCGACACGGTTGTTTTGCCAGTGCCCGTCATCATGCCATTGCCAGAAGATGCGACATCCGAAGTGCCGGGTTCAACGGTGTCTGCAGAATTGGGTGTGGTGCATTTACGTTTGGCAATCGGGCGAAAGCTTGTTCGGCACGAATTTTATGATCAGGCGTTGATGATGCTGGCAGACCTGTCGAGTCAAGAGGTTATGTTTCCGCGGCAGTTGCTGTTTTATCGAGCGGTGGCGAACTTCAAGTTGCTAAATCTATCCGCCGCTGGCCAAGATTTAGAATTAATCAACAAACATGCGCAGCGACTCGATCGTCGGATGCAGACCTTGACTCGGCTGATGTTGGCCGATTTGCCAGCAACTGTTGGCAAGCCCCTGGAGCAGGTGACCCGCTTGATGGACGACGCGTTTCGCAGGCAATCGCTTAGCGAAAGTGGAAAATTGGTTCTGGATCAGGAGCGTAAAATCGTCAATCTGTTAGACACGATGATCAAGCAAAAAGAAGAGCAACAACAGCAACAACAGCAGCAACAGCAGAAGCAACAAAGTCAGGCAAAACCTTCAGCTTCCAAGCCCCTCCAGCGCAGCATGCGGGCGCCCTTGTTGGGCAAAGGCGAGGTCGACCCTAAACGGATGTCGGCTAGAGATTGGGGTGATTTACCACCTGAAAAACAAGCGGAAGTGATTGCCGAGATGACTCGGAAAATGCCTCCACACTATCGCCGTGTGGTTGAAGAATATTTTCGCCAGTTATCGGAAGAAAAATAGCACTGGCAGAAGATTAGTCCGGCCAGTGCTATTAGGTTTTCTCACTTGGAAGTCTTGATCACCGGAGTTGCAATCCAGCGGTGTTTAATCTTCGGGGCGACTCCCATCGCCACACATCATCACGATACGCGGTTGAAATGTCGCCAAAGTATCTACCAGGTCTGCCTGTGCCGCCATGACTTGGTGGATGTCTTTGTAAGCACCAGGTACTTCATCCAATCCACCTGCCAATAGTCGCACATTCTTGTGGCGTAAATGGTCACGCCACGAACCCCAGTTGAATTTGGCCTTAGCCGCCGTTCGGCTCATGCAACGGCCAGCACCGTGGGCAGCGGAGTCTAGACTTCCAGTCCCGCCTTTACCGCGAACAATAAATGCGGGCGTTGCCATGCTGCCTGGGATTACTCCCAGAGCGCCGATGCCTGCCGGGGTGGCACCTTTGCGGTGGACAATCACTTCTCGCCCTTCGTGGGTTTCCTTCCAAGCGAAGTTGTGGTGATTTTCCACAACCGTCAATGCCTCTGCGCCCGCCAGTTTTAGCACGCGTTGGTGCAAGACAAAGTGGTTTGCCGCTGCATAGTCTCCCATCAGGTTCATCGCCGCCCAATATTCTTGGCCCGCCTGTTCCTCCATTGACAGCCAAGCAAGGTGTGACAGGCCTGAGTCGTCTTCATAACGGGCGGGCAAGTTCTGGCGTGCAATCGAACTAAAACGTTGACAAACTGCTGCACCGGTTCCTCGTGACCCGGAATGGCTAAGTAGGCCAACGTAACGTCCTGCAGGCAAGCCCAAGTCGGGTTCAGGCAACGTGATGACTCCCCATTCGGCGAAGTGATTTCCGCTGCCGCTAGACCCAAGCTGCTTCCAAGCCCGATCTTTGTTTTCCCGCGTCACCGAGGAAACTGTCCAGTCCTGGTCCATGACCTTATGTTGGTTAGGCTTCTTGAAACGGCCCCCCATTCCGAACAACGTTCCATCAGTCAGCGCCTTGTCCAGTTCGTGGCAGGCTTTAACGTCGTTGGTTTCCACCAGATCAGGATTAAGATCTGTGATTGATAGTCGCATTCGACACGCAATGTCCACGCCCACAGCGTAAGGAATCACAACGCCCTCGGTCGCCAGCACGCCACCGATTGGCAGCCCATATCCCACGTGCGCGTCGGGCATCACTGCCGCGCCACGGGCATACGGAACTCGACATGCGTTCTGGATTTGATGAATCGCACCCGAGTCGATATCGTCGCCCCAGATTTTGTAACTGATGGGTGGCGGGTCTTTGAATTCACGCTCTTGGATCACGGATTGTGCCAGCGGTCCAAAATGTGTGTCGTCTAAGAAGCTTTCTGGAGTGTCGATCAATTGAGCGATCACCACTTTGGGTTTTCGCTTATCAAACTTGTCAGCTGCCGCTTCTTGAATGCAGGCAATTGCCGTTGGGACACTCATGCGAGGTAGTCCCAAATCGATCAGTTTTTTCTTATTCATGAAAATGGTTCTGGCTTGGGGTGGATTGATCTCAGAGTGAAACTAGTTTCAAAAAGTTTGACCTGGACCGAATGATTTCTGATCTTGCCCCGATGGATAGTGGTCGTCATTCTACGCTGACTGGAATTCGAAGGTGGTTATCCTATTGACAAACGTGTTCAATACACAGACACAGGCCTGTTCCAGTGGTTCGCCGCCGAGCATCGTTTTTCGCTGTTTGCCAGTCTTGCGTTGGTGGCCAATTCTGGTCGGGCACTCAAGCGGTTTGCTGGTTTGCTAGGATTGTATCGCTGTTGGGTAGACTGGGAAGAAACGGTCAGTCTTGTTCTAATTAGGATCTAACGAAGCAAGGGGGACGTTTGGATCTTGAAGACGATCGGAAAGTATTAGGCGAATTGGCAGATGAAACAATACCTGGAATTGATGAAGCTGGTTTTAGATTCGGGTGTGTCCAAGACCGACAGGACAGGCACTGGAACCAAGAGTATCTTTGGGCATCAAATGCGTTTCAATTTGGCGGCAGGCTTTCCCTGCGTCACGACGAAGAAGTTGCATTTGCGATCGATTATTCATGAATTGCTGTGGTTCTTGAAAGGTGATACCAACATTGCCTATTTAAAAGAAAATCGCGTTTCAATTTGGGATCAGTGGGCCGACTCGGAAGGGAATTTGGGACCTGTTTACGGTTACCAATGGCGAAGTTGGCCAACGCCTGATGGAAAGCATGTGGATCAGATTAAGCAGGTCGTGGAACAATTACGCCAGACACCTGATAGTCGCAGGATTATTGTCAGTGCCTGGAATGTTGCTCAGATTGATCAGATGGCCTTGCCGCCTTGCCATATGATGTTCCAGTTTTACGTCGCGGATGGACGACTAAGTTGCCAGCTTTATCAACGCAGCGCGGACATCTTTCTGGGGGTGCCCTTCAATATTGCTTCCTACGCATTATTGACCATGATGATGGCTCAGGTTGCCGATTTGCAGCCGGGCGAATTTATTTGGACCGGCGGTGATTGTCACCTGTACAACAATCACCTTCAACAAGCTCAACTGCAACTCAGTCGAGATTTTCGGTCATTGCCAACGATGAAAATGAATCCAGACAAACGTGAAATTGACGACTTTGCTTTCGATGATTTTGTGTTGGAAGACTACGATCCGCATCCACATATACCTGCAGTGGTTGCGGTTTAAGCAAGCTTTATCCAGTTTTCTACCCATCTTGATGAACCAGCGACAATGGAACTTTCAATTATTCTAGCCGCTTCATTAAACGGAGTGATTGGCAAAGGTAACGATCTGCCGTGGCATATTGGTGCGGATTTGCGACGCTTCAAACAATTGACAATGGGGCATCTCATTGTAATGGGGCGTAGAACGTTTGAATCGATCGGGTGTCTGTTACCGGGGCGAACTAGCGTAATCGTGACCTCGCAAATCGATTGGCAACCTGACGTGTCTCTGGGACGTGACGTGTCTGAATGTGTGGTAACCCATAGTTGGCCGAAAACGTTGCAGTATCTTGAAGCTGCGGGTGACCCCTCTCCGTTTGTTATCGGCGGTGCACAGTTGTTTCAATCGGCGATCAACGATGTTCAACGATTCTATTTGACTCGAGTTCTAGCGGAAGTTGACGGCGACGTGTTTTTGCCTTCGCTGGATTGGAAGAATTGGGAACTTATCGATCGCCAGGAGTTCCTAGCTGACCAGAAAAACGATCACCCGTATGCGTTCGAAAACTACATGCGCCGCAGATAGCATGCTTGCCGGCAAGCGTTTCTCTACATCGCCTGCTGACCATTCAGGTCGCCAGCCGGTGTCTGCGCCTGAAAGAGTCTGGCTTTGGCGGGTCAAGATCTATTGAATGATGAACGGTTTGCCTCTGATCTTGGCCCAGCGTCTTTCTGGATCTGTCGACAGTTTTTGCACTGCCTGCTGCCGATGAGGCTGTCCTTTAGGATTGCGCAGACTGTGATGGCAAGTCTGTAGTTCTTTGGCGTTTTGGCGGCTGGCTTCCCGTCACAAGGCAGAGTGAACTGTTGACATATTGCTGGACGACTTATTGATCAGGCGGCAACATCAATTGAACGTTTTTTCGACGTCGCGTTGACCGTTTATTGGCAGTGCATCGACAGTTTAACAACAGGTTATGCACAATCAATGCTGCGTGGAAAAGGACACGTTTACTGCCTGTTTTAGCACTCAGCGGGTAGTTCTTGGCGGTGTGTGCGAACCGTTAGTCGGAAACTTATTGTCACAACAGTGTCAAATGGTACCCACAAGTTTGCTGAAGTTTGCGTTGCGCGCTATTTCGGGAAGCCTTCGACAAAATTTAAGAGGTCGAAGGCATAAGTGATACAAAACAAATGCTTTTCCAATTTCGTTAATAGGTCTTCAAAGTTGCGTCTTCGCTGATAGTCTATTGCCCAGCGATCGCAGCGTTACAGAACCAGTCCAAGCCAAGTCTTTGATCTGTTTTCGTTTCAGCGTGGGCCAGCAGGGGCAGGGCGACTTACATTTTTGGTTTGATACGATCAACAGTGAAGGAATACAAAATTCATGGCAGATTCCAGAGACGAACATCAGGATCAGGTAGCAGGCGAAACCAATTACTTGCGTGATTCGGGCGTGACCGCAGTCACTGACCATCGGGCAGACGATGGGGTGTCAGGTGGAAAACGTCACTCATTGGCAGATTGGTCACCTGACTTCGTGTTTCATGAGAAGGCCAGTTCTGCATTCGTTGGTCAATGGAACCAGTTGGTTAGCCAGACCAATTGGGAGAAGGGTAAAGTGATTAGTCAATGGCGCGAGGCGCTGGAGGAAAAAGAGACTCCGGTGGCCGAATATTCGGATGAGGCGTGGAGTCGTTTGGTTGGCGGGGTCACCAGTCAACACGTTGGTCGTTTGCGCCGAGTCTATGTTCGTTTCGAATTGGTTAACGCAAATTTCCAAGAGTTGTACTGGAGCCATTTTCACGCGGCTTTGGATTGGGATGATGCGGAGATGTGGTTGCAAGGCGCAGTCGACAGCAAGTGGAGCGTTTCTCAGATGCGAAATCAGCGTTGGGAAACGATGGGCAAAATGGCCGATCAAAAACCCGATCCTGCGGATGTAGTTTCTTCCGAACTTGATGAGGATTTAGAAACCAAGGACAGGAAAGGCAATCGCGATGATATCGGTGATTTTGAATCGAGTCCTCGATTGGAAGGACCTGATTTCGGAGATGAAGACGACCCGAAGGGTTCTATGAAAGATAAAGAAGGCATCGAAGGCGTTGCATCGAATCTGGACGAAGGCGATCGGGTTGCAGTGACGAATGAAGATACGGTGCCAGGCTTGCGACCCTTCGGCCAAGTCGGTGATTTGCCAGAAGACTTTGAGAATCTGGTGGAGGACTTCAAGCTTGCGATCATTAGATTCAAGGCCGACAACTGGGAAACCGTTAGTCGTCAGCAAGTGTTAGATGTGTTGGAAGGATTGAAGTACGTTGCTAGTACAAATTCTGATTTGACGATCGCGTAGGCGGTTGAACTTTCAAGTCGTTTAGACCGTTGACGGGCGATTTCCAATCGGGAGATCGCCTATCTTCTTTTCTTGCTGTTTTAAATTCAATGTGACGTCAGGCTGGGTACAAAACGAACGCCTGCAAACGCAGCGGAAACGACAGTGGTTCTTATTTCGCTTGATTTTGTCCGGCAATGTTTTACTTGGGTTTTTGCGTTATATTGATGTCGTGTATCGAGCCACTTGCTGCCGGTATGCTGATTTTTTCAAAAGTGAGCAGTTGTTTTTTTGAACCGTTTGGGAGTGGAAATTCGATGGCAGTGAATGAACCTTTGAATCGTAAATTGAATATGGCCTTGGTCGGTGGTGGGCAAGGTTCGTTTATTGGGCGTGTTCATGCGACGGCAGCGGTATTAGACAATCGCGCTTCGTTGGTGGCAGGCGCTTTAAGTAGCAATGCCGAGCGATCCAAGGCCAGTGCTGCTGATTACGACATCTCCGAACGCCGAGCGTACACCAGTTACACTCAAATGATCGAAGAAGAAGCAAAGCTGCCAGAAGGGCAGCGGATTGATTTCCTTTCGGTCGCGACCCCTAATCATACTCACTTTGCAATTGCGAAGGCGGGTGTTGAGGCTGGATTTAACGTGATTTGCGATAAGCCGATGACGTTTGATTTGAAGCAGGCCGAAGAATTGATGGCAGCGGTTGAAAAGTCGGGCGTTGTGTTTGCAGTATCGCATAACTACACCGGATATCCCTTGATTCGCCAGGCGCGGGAAATGATCTTAGCTGGTGAGTTGGGCGAAATCCAAGCGATCCGCTCGCAATACATTCAAGGTTGGCTACGGACCCGTTTGGAAGCCGAAGACCAGAAGCAGGCCGCGTGGCGCACCGATCCAACCAAGAGTGGTGCGGCCGGTGCCTTTGGTGACATCGCGACTCACGCCTATAATCTTGGTCGGTACATGACTGGATTATTGCCCGACCAAGTTAGTTGCCATTTACGTTCATTTGTTCCAGGACGCGTCTTAGACGATTATGGCACTGCGCTGATTACTTATGAAAATGGTGGGCTAGGAACAGTGACCGCCAGTCAAATTAGTCATGGTCGTGAAAACGATTTGGAAATCGAAATCGATGGCACCAAGGGTTCGCTACGTTGGCGGCAAGAGGATCCTAACCAGATGATTGTTCGCCAGAACGGTCAACCTCATAAAATTTACACTCGTGATCCAAACGCGGCGCACATGACCCCCGGTGCGGCCGGTTCCTGTCGTTTGCCTGCGGGTCACCCGGAAGCTTTCTTTGAAGCATTTGCCAACATTTATAGATCGGCCTATGATGCGATGAGTGCTAGGGCTGTCGGGCAAGCATTTGAAGCCAAAGATACGGTTTACCCAAACGTGTACGACGGTGTCGAAGGAATGTACTTCATTCAACAATGCGTTGCCAGTAGCAAGGAAAACGGCGCTTGGTTGCCGCTTAAGCATGCGGCTGCCCGTCGATAGTTAGCGGTTTTTCGCGTTGGCGAAGGCCATCAAAATTCTTGATGACGTTTGTATTGTTGGCTCGACTTGGAAGATGTGGCCCCAAGTCGAGCTTTTTTTACGTTGCCGATGTTTCTTCGTCGGTATTGGTGGAGTGTCGCTTTCCTCTTTCCGCTTTTAGGTGAATAGGTTTTTTAGGTATTCGGCAGCCTGTTGGCATTCTAATACTGGGTTGGGCGAGTCGGATCGGCCGACCGTCGCGTACCCGCTAAAGTTGAATTGTTCTAGCCGAGCAAGTACTTCAGGCCAATCCACCGAACCGCGTCCCAATTCCACTTCAACGCCCTTGCGAATGGCGAAGTCACGCACTGCATCGCGTGCATGTAAGTGTAATGTATCGGCAGTAAGTCGCTCCAACGCGGGCTTGACTTCATGTTCGTGTAAAATGATATTGCCTGGATCCAAATCGATCATGATACTGCCGGGTTCTAATTCAGTGATCATGTCAGCTAATTCATCGGCGGTTGCTTGACCGGTACGGGCTGCCAAGAAAGCGCCCTCTTTATGCGAGAAGCGGCCGATTTCGTTCAAAATGTCTCGTAAGCGAACACGCTCTTTCTCTTGGGTCGGTTCGGGGATGCGTCCAATGTCGCACACGACGGCGTTGGTTCCCAGTTCATAAGCGGTCCGCAGCGTATTCTTGATTGCATCTAGACGTTGTTCCAAGTTCTTGAGTTCTACCAGCGAGTGCCGGGTTTGGAAGGTCAGGCAGGCGATCTTTAGGCGATAGTCGGACAAGTACTTTTGGATATGTCGAACCGCTGTTCGAGAGATTTCAGAGGGTAGTTCTTGGCGCGCATCGATTTCCACGGCGTCGGCACCCAAGTCCGCAGCAATCGTAAATGCCGTTATTAACGGTTGGCGAAGACAAGCGGTATTGATCGACAATTTCAGTTGTAACAATGGTTTATCCTTTATTCCAGTTTGGCCCGTCAATTAGTGACAGTTGGTACCGATTGTCGGTCCGGCGGGCTTGAAACGATAGTCCATGTACCGAATCTTCCGAATTCAATTGTTAGGGACATCTTCGAAAATACCTACCGTGGGGAATAGGTCGTTCATGGCAATCCAAACTACGGTGGATTGGGCGGTGGGGATATTAGGAAGTAAGAGAATCGTCTGAGCTATTGCTGAACGCGAAATTGAATGGTCGTTGATAGCGAAATGGAGCCTCTTACTTGCGAAGTTGTGCGCGATTCCGTAATTATGTTCTTGCCTCAATCAGAAGCAAACTTATGTCTGGCGAAATAAAACAAGAGCGATTCGGTTTCGGTTTTCACTTTGTTGAAAAGGTGCTAAGGCTATTTTATCGTGCCATGTCTTTTCCAGCGTTCAGTAAAAGCTTAGGAAACTTGTGTCTCTTTTTGGTCGGGTTAGCGACCGTTTCTTCGTCTGGGGACGTCGGTTGGGCTAAGACGTATCAGGAGGCCGAAGAGGATGCCGCAACCGATGATGATCGGCTGTTTGTGTGCGATTTTTCGGACATTTACGATATCAATTACGATCTTTGGCCGGACCATTGGCGACGACAATCGGGGTTTGGATTTCCCAAGTACAGCGAGCTCAAGATAAAGCCAGCCCCTGACGCAAAGGGCAGTGCGGTCATGGAAATCGCCTTGGATGGTGGGCAAGCGGCGATGTACTCGCCAAAGATTAAAGTGGGGCAGCAGTATAGCTACGTCTTGAAGCTGCGGGCGAAGTTGGAAGATCGTGAAGGTCATCATTGCAAGGCTTGGGCATCCATTGAATTTTTTGATAAAGACGACAATAAAGTGTCTTCATTTCCGTTTCAGACGATCCAGGAGTCAAATCGTTGGTTAGAAGTCACGACCCCGTTATTGGCTTTGGACCATCCTTCGATTACTCACGCGGTCATCGGATTGCATGTCCAGCCGTTAGAGGAAACCAGTTTGTTCGGGCGAGCGTTGTTTGATGACGTCGTTCTGTACCAACGGCCCAGAATTGTTTTGGAAACCGGACAGCCGTTAAACGTTTTTACGGACGCCAAACAGGTGCAATTAAGTTGTCATGTTTCTGGCGCGCGACGGAAAGATGCAGGCCTTCAGATTGAATTGTTTGATGAGCATGGCAAGTTGTTGCGTTCTAACTTGCAGTCACTGATGCCATCAATGACACCGGGCAAGGTCTTGATGAACGCCGATGGTACTTTTCAAAATTTCGCCGTGAAGCATCTACTTTGGAAATTGACCGACGGGGAAGCGAGTGACCCTGATGTGGATTATCGAGGCTTCTACAGGCTGCGAATTACACTTTTGGATCGCGAAGCCTCACAATTGGTTAGCGAGATAACTTTCGTCGTCGTGGAACCTACTGAGGCGGGGCCGCAAACGCTGTTTGGCTGGACTCTAAACCGGTCGATTTATGACATCGATTCCACGGTTCTTTCCAACACGCTTCAGCAGTTAGGTGTCAATTGGATCAAATTGCCCGTTTGGATCGATCCACAAGATCCTTCGGCGTTAGAGATGCTGGGCACTCTTTTGCAAAAAATTAGTCGACATGATATCGATGTCGTTGGTGTGTTTGACGAACCTCCATCCACCACGTACGAAAAATACTGGCAGCATGAACAGGGGATGGCCGCTTTGACGACGGACATTCAGACGTTTCAAGACGCGATTGAACCTGTGATGACTCAATTTAGTTTGCGAATCGGAAGTTGGCAGGTGGGAAGCGATAGCGACACCAGTATTGCCGAGGATCTGTCCCACATTGAAAAAATGGACAAGATGAAATCGTTCTTCGCCAAGTACGGCGAAGACGTAAAGGTGGGCTTGCCATGGACTTGGTTGTTGCAACGGATCCCTGATTCCAAGCAGGCTTGGGATTTTACAAGCACTGTGGCTTATCCTGAATTAACGGCTGGAGAACTGGAGCACTACACCGGCGATTTCGCAACGGACAGTGGTAAAGAGCAGTACATTTCATTGCAACCGCTTCCAGTGGCCAATTATTCTTTGCTGACCCGTGTACGAGATTTGACTCAACGCATTATTGAGGTCAAGCGGCTGAATATCACCCGAGTCTTCGTTCCTGAGCCCTTGAAACCGCAGGCTGGTTTTTTTCTTGAAAATGATATGCCTACCGAGATTTTGTTGCCGTGGCGGACTTTGGCGACCAAGTTGAACGGGGCCACTTATTTAGGCAAAATTCGACTCCCTAACGCCAGCGAGAACTATTTGTTCGCCAGAGATGGTAAGGCGCTAATGATATTGTGGAATGATCAAACCGTGACTGAGGAACTGTTTTTGGGGACTGACATTCGCGTGGTGGACTTATGGGGACGGAAGGTCGATTTTCAGGCAGCCGAAAATCGGCAACAAATTCAAGTGGGTAGTTGGCCTTTCGTTGTCGAGAACATGGACTTAGAGGTCGCTCAGATCCGTCAATCGATCGCCTTTGACCGCGAAGCGATTGATAGTGTCCTGGGTCAACGTCAACCCTTGAAGTTAGGGTTCTTGAACGGTTTCGCGCGTGGTGTCAGTGGTAATCTTACGCTTTACAATGAAACTTTATTCGCACCCGAATACACGCTACCATTCAAGGCAGCCAAAGCTGAGCAATTTGAATACACGATACCATTGCAGGTTCGACAAGACGCATTAACCGGCAAGCAGTTGATTCGTTTTGATTTTAAATTCCACAATGAAGATATGGTGCCGTTTAGCGCATGGCACCCGCTCACGATCGGGTTGGACGACATTGAGTTTGCGACTCGTGAAATGATGGAAGAGAATGGGCAGTTTACGGTCAAAGTGACGCTAATAAATCGAGGTGAGGGGCCAGTAACCTATGTTGTCTATTTGTTCGTACCTGGTAGAAAGCGTCTAAGTGTTCAGTTTCACGATGTCATGCCAGGTCAACACAGTAAGAACTTGGTACTGCAACGAGCTTTGAACTTGAAAGGCGAGACCCTTTGGATGAGGGCGCGTGATGGTCGAGGTGCGCGGAGTTTAAACTACAAAATCGTTGTAGAGTAGTGTCAAAGTAGTGCTTCGCTAAACGCCGAATGGCCCAACACCGGAAAGCCCAACGGTGATCGGGTGAGTGCGTGGGTTTCCAGCCGAGCGGTGTTGAACAAGTGTCGTTCAATCGCTGCGCTGCCATTGCCTTTGAATTTATTTCGTTTGGCTACTTACTAAGGGAATCGACGCCAATGATTTTAGTCGGAGCGGTTTGCAGTTACTTGGATCAGTTTGCTCCGGAATTCTTAGCCGAATCGTGGGACAACACAGGACTGTTGTTGGGGCAGAATGATCTTCAAGTTTCCAACGTGATGACTTGCTTGACCATCACCCCCGAAGTGGTTCAGGAAGCTATCGACAACGGTGTGACGCTGATTGTTTCTCATCATCCCATGCCGTTTAAACCGCTTTCAAAGATCTCTGATGCTTCGTATTACGGGGCGATGGTATGGGACTTGGCCCGAAATGGCGTCTGTGTCTACAGTCCTCATACTCGATTTGATTCGACCAAGGGTGGCATCAATCAGCAAATTGCAGACGCGATTGGATTGGTCGGCACGTTGCCCTTGGAAGTTCGTGAGCCTTTGGAAGTTCGTGATGCGACCGCCGAAACATCGCAAGCTATGCTGATGGATGATAGCGCTGGTGGTGCTAGCCAGGCGTTGGTGGGTCGTGGTCGTTGGGGGCGATATGAGCAACCCGAATCGATCGCGGAAATTGCCAAGCGTTTGAAGTTGGCACTGGCGTTCGAGCATCTGAAGCATGTTACGGCGTCGGATGGACGTCCGATTTCAAGGGTAGCGATTGGGTGTGGTAGCGCCGGTGATTTTCTGCGTGATGCCAAGCGACTGGCTTGCGATTTGTTGATATTGGGCGAAACGACCTTTCACACTTGTCTAGAAGCGCACGCTTTGGATGTGGACTTATTGTTGGTCGGGCACTATCGAAGCGAGCGATTCGCGGTCGAACAGTTAGTCTCCGTGTTGGCCCTGCAGTTCCCGACACTCAAAATATGGGCCAGTCAATGCGAACAAGACCCAATCCAGTGGCTCTAGTCGAGGGCCTGCCGTTGGTTTCCGGGCAAAATTTCGGTGAAACGGCGTAAGGCGCCACCGGTTACCACTGTCAAATCGCATATTTCAACCCAGGAAGTTCGCACCAAAAGTCCGTATTGGGTTACAATAAACGCCACTTTACGGGACTTCGCTGGGCGAATTGTTGTCAAACCGCTGATCCGCCGTTTCCGGCCCAGTTCATGTCAGGCCCAGTTGACTTTAAGTCAATGTATTGACTTACCCAGTGGTTTGCTAATGATTGGTTGATTGCCGCAGAAGCCTGCTATCACTTTCCGACAATACCAGGTGCATCGGTATTTTTGGACAGGCGTTGACATGTAGGCGTTGACATGTACGCGTTGACATGTAGGCGTTGACATGTGGTCATTTTCCGGCGGAAAACGGCTGTGATGGAGAGTATTTTTGCTGGAACAGGTGTGGATAGTTTGTACCGTTTCGGTAATAGATGTGTGTAAACATCAGGGTCGCAGTCTAGCTAGATTGCCGAGTAAGAGGAGGAATAAAGCAGATGGAAAACAATTCAAAAATTTTGCGATTCCTCACAGCTTTGCCCGTTTACAACGAAGTGCAGCACGTAGATGCCGTTTTAGAGCTTGTAAAGGCTCATAGCCCGCATGTCCTAGTCGTTGACGACGGTTCGACCGATGGAACTACCGATCGGCTGTTGGGCCGTTCGGACATAGAAGTGTTAATCCATCAACAGAACCAGGGCTACGGCGGCGCGTTGGCCTCCGCTTTTCGGTATGCGGTTGATCATGATTTTCAGTGGCTAGTCACCATCGACTGCGACGGCCAGCACCAACCGCAATTGATTGGCGAATTTGTCGCCAAGGCTGAATCGACTCAGGCGGATATTGTTTCGGGAAGCCGCTATTTGAAGAGGTTTGAAGGTGATAGTGAACCGCCCGAGCAGCGGATGCGGGTCAATCGCCAGATCTCTGCGGATCTGAATCGAATGTTTGGCTTTGACCTTACTGACGCTTTTTGCGGTTTCAAAGCCTACAAAGTTTCTGCTCTCAAAAAGCTGAACATTACTGAATTTGGCTACGGCATGCCATTGGAACTTTGGGTCCAAGCGGCTTGCCATCAAATGCAGGTTGTGGAACTACCCGTGCCTCGCGTTTATACTCAAGAGAACCGTTCATTTGGCGAGCATCTGGATGACACTGCCACTCGATTGAATTATTATCAAAGCGTGATTGAAAAGAGTATCGAATATTTGCCTTGTGGTTGTTCGCAAGGATTTTTGAAGTCGCAGATTTAGGATCTTAAGGTAAATTGCCGTGACCTTTGAGGCGAGTCGACTAAAGCAATCCGCCACAGGGTCGGGCGAACTGAAACAATCTGCCATAAGGGCGCCCGAAGGCAATGGCGAGACGCTGTTAAAGACGACGCAGCGACAGACTTTGTCGCTGGGAGCGGAAGCGGTCGCAGGGAAATCATTGAACGCGGAAATTCTGCCATCCGATTCCTTGGAGTTAAGCCCGGGTGGGCCAATTTTAAGAGCAGCCCGAACCGCAAACACAGCTGCGGGTTCGGAAGGACCAGGCAATAGTTTACAAATGCCTGATCAATGTGATCCGCTCTCTTGCCTCTGGGAAGCGAACGGGCGATTGCTCCAATCCGGCGTGACCCCGACGAAGATCGTTCCAGACGCGCAGGCGGCCAAGCGAGAATTCTTAGCGTTGGCCAAACGTTGGAGCGGGCAGTATTTGGATCTCCCTACGTGCCAGGATAATCAATGGGGTCCCGAAGGCCTTGCAGCAAGACGCCATGTCGGAAATGAGCCGAGAATAATCGTATCAGGGCACCAGCCAGAGTTGTTTCACCCTGGCGTTTGGTTCAAAAATTTTGTCCTGGACCGTGCTGCTGATCGGCTGGGAGCGATCGCGATTAATTTGATTGTGGATAATGACCTGGTCAAGTCAAACGGCTTGAAGTTTCCTGTTTTGCAAGGCGAGCGTTTGGTTTCTAAGCGATTGAATTTCGATTATTTCGGATTAGGAATCCCTTTCGAGGAGCGTCAGGTTTATGAATTTGACCTGCTGCGTAGTTTGCCAAGTCGGTTGGCTGCAGTGCTTTTGGATGGCGGCTATCATCCGTTGTTGCAGTCGATATGGCCCGATGTTGCCAAGTATTCTTTGCAATTGAAGCGATTAGGCTACGGGTTTGCGGCCGCTAGGCACTGTTTGGAATCGCGGGCCGGTGTCCAAAATCTGGAAGTGCCGCTGAGCCTGTTATGCGAAACGAATTCCTTTCACCACTTCTTTGTGTCGATACTTGATCGATCCGAAGATTTTGTTTTTCACTACAACAGTGTGCTGGATGACTATCGGCAAATCAATTTGATTCGAGGCCAGAATCGACCGGTTCCTGACTTGCAACGTGTCGATGATTGGTTCGAATTGCCGTTTTGGATTTGGACCAAAGCGTCGCCGCAGCGGAAGCGACTTTTTGCTCGCCGCTTGAGTGGTGAGGGAAGTTTGGGGGTGTGGCACCTGAGTGATGGGCCGGGGCGGACTCAGGCCAAGCCGACTGTTGAATTGCGGTTGGATTCGGGGGATGTATTTGACCAATTGGACAGCTTAAAAGGGCAGGGCATTCGCTTGCGGACCCGTGCGTTAACCACCACGATGTACTGTCGCGGTGCCTTATCGCAAATGTTTGTGCATGGAATTGGCGGTGCGATTTACGACCAAATCACCGACGAAATTGTCAGACGGTTTTGGAATGTCGAATTGCCAGGCTTCGTGACCACGACTGCTACTTTGCACTTAGATGCGGCGGGTTCCAACGCGTTTGGATTGGATGCGATTGCCAAGTCGAAGCCGCAGTCCATTGCCGACATGAAGCAAATGCGGCGGCAATTGCTTTACGCGCCCGAATTGTTTTCGCAGTCGGCAACGGCAAAAGATTTAGGTCAACGTAAGAGTCGCTTGCTGAAAGAGATTCCTGTGCCAGGCCACAAAAAGAAGTGGCACGACGAACTGGTGTCGATTAATTGGAAGCTTAGGACTTCGCTGCACGAGCAGTTGTCGCAATTAGATCAACAGATTCAAGAATGTAAGTTGCAACGCGATAATCAAAAGCTTTCCAAGAGTCGTGAATGGAGCTTTGTTCTGTTTTCCGAAGCGTTGCCCGAGAAGTTAAAGCAAATGGCTCGGTCGGCAATTAGCAAGCTAAGCAACGAACCCAAGCGACTGGTGAAGTCCACTTCTCGAAGCACCGTTGTTTGAAAATAGAAGAGCACTTAGGTTGGGAATCCATGAGTACAGTTTTGCGCAATGAACGATTTGCCAAGGGGCTGTTCGGCAGATAAGTATGCCGACTGCAATGGGGATGGCAGGCAGGCCTGATTCGATAAAAAAACGCACTTGAAGGAATCCTTCAAGTGCGTTTTAGTTGCTAAAACTTTCGATAAAACCCCAGAGGGCTCATCGAAAGTATTGTCATTCAATTATTGAACAGAAAAACCAGCAAGATGTTCGTTAGTTTTAGCGAACTCTTGAAGCTTCGACTTGTAATCCACGTCTGGTTTGGTTAACTCAAAACTACAAGTTCTAGCACCTGTGTCTGGCTTGATATTGACAACGCCATCAATTTTTTCCAAATCGCTGCGGACCGCAGCGGCGCAACCGCCTCAGGTCATTGCTGGAACGCTAAGCTTTACTAGCGTTCCTTGAACAACACCGTCTGCTGGTGCTGTCGTTGTTGTCGTCTTTGTTTCTTTTGTCTCTGGAGCTGGGGCGGTTTCGCCACCGCAACCTGAGAACGAGGCTGTTAGGGCAACTAACAGCGCAAATCCCAATAAATTTTTCATGGACCGTCTTTCGATAAACTTGAGCCCTCAAGCGAAGGCCCGTAACCAAACCAAAGGCAGACGCCAACATTAGCGCCAACCAGACCTCTCTATTTTCGACAGTTCTTCGCCAAAGGCTACCGCAAGTTGGGATGAATATGCGTTTTTTTAGGTTTATCTGGCAAAACTAAGGACAGATCCCTGGCCGTTTGTCCGGAGTGGGCTGGTTTCCAGCATTGCGTGGTAACCGACCTGCGAGATCGCCGTCAAATAAGTTATGGGTTTAGTGGAGGGGCGCAAGCGGTGCGATGCCCCAAGGTCTGGTGCCCGGTTGCTTGACAAAACCGCAGCTTAAGCCAGGGAATCGGTCGCGTCACTCGCTTCCACCCTGCGGTTGCTTTGGAATTCGCTAAGTTATTTCGGCGGAATTCCTTAGTGGTTTTTTTGTGAAACCGTCGCCCTGAAAGACACGATAGGGTCTGGCGGAACTAGCGGCAGTTGGGGCGTGGTTTGGCGGTCATTAAGCTGCCAACCCAATGATCTGCGCAAGGCGCTGGGGCTCCATCTACAATATTGGCGAAAAGAAATCGTGCAACGCGTTTAAGTATGGGGAGCCTGGTTGGGTTGACGGAAGTTGGTCGTGGTCCGCGGCTTGGAGGACGAATTTTTGCTTAACGCCCTGGTAGGCATCGAAAATTTGATCTTGGAAGACCGCAGGAACAATTGAATCCATCTCTGCTTGAAGCATAAACATAGGGGCAGTGCATTGGCGGGCCAGAGCGACGCTATCGGTGGATGAAGGTAATGAATTGCAAATCCATTGTGTGAAAGGTCCATAAAACCAGCGATGGTAATGTTGGCCAATGAGTGATGGCAACGGTGGTGGATTCCTGAGAAACAGACCGGCAGCAGGCAAATAGTCGCCGGCAGCAGGCAAATAGTCGCCGGCAGCAGGCAGGCGGTTCGAACTCAGGCTGTCGTTGTCCAAGTTCAAAAAGTCACTCGACTGTTGGCTAAGCCTGGCTTGATAGATCGCGGTCGCGCAACCGATGGAAGTACCAAAAAGCAAAATCGGCGTGTCTGGAAATCGCTGCCTCGCGGCGTGCCAAACGGTCTTTGCCATTAGGTGAATGTTTGCCAACGATGCTTGGCCTTGGCTATGGCCGTACCCCAAAGGGTTCACAGTCCAAAGTTCGATTGTTTTCTTAGGCCACGCCATTGCCGGGTGAACGGTTGAATTTTCAGCGCGGCCACCATTCCCGGGCCACTTAATGATAAGCAGATCGACAACGCCCGATTGTGGACTGTCAGGGTCTTGGATCGGTGGGTTTGCCGCGATTGAACCGGCGGCTTTGATTTGTCGGAAGATTTCAAGCCGTTGGCCGTCGCAATTCAGCTTAAGAAGTCGTTGCGATCCGCAGTCCAATCGATGGCGACTAGGGCGTAGCGTTAAAAGGTCCAGGCATCTTCGCTGTAAAGAAAGGAACATAGCTAAGTTTGTCGCCAGTCTAATGAAAAGAAAACGCGGCAAGTCAAGTCTGACTGCCGCGTTGCGAGTTTCCAATTAGTGGACCCGTTGGCCAGGCAGGGCACCCGAATCGGGCGACAGCAGATAAACTTCTGCGCCACCCGCACCCGCTGCGGCAACCATGCCTTCGCTGAGTCCAAATTTCATTTGGCGAGGTTTTAGGTTTGCGACCATCACTACTAAGCGACCGACAAGGTCTTCGGGTTTGTAGGCTGCTTTGATTCCGGCGAAGATTTGACGAGTGTTGTCACCACCAAGGCTAACGGTTAACTTCAGCAGCTTTCTGGCTTCGGTAACTTCTTCGGCTGAAACGATCCGAGCGACCCGCAGGTCAATCTTAACAAAATCGTCAATCGTACATTCTTCGGCCAAAGGTTCGGCCAGCAAGGCGGCGTCACTGTCGACGTTTGCTGGAGTCATTGGCGTGTCGGCGGCGGCCGCAGTGTCGTTTTCGGCTTTCGTTTCTTCAGTCATTTTTTCAACATCCTTCGGGTTGATACGTTGCATAAAATGTTGGAATGGGTTGATTGATTTGCCAACCAGCGGTGTGGCTATTTGCGTCCATTGGTTCAAGGGTTCGCCCAGCAGATCACTGGTTTGTTGATTCAACTTGGGCAAGACGGGTGACAAATAAATCACGATTTGCCGAAACAGGTTAAGGGCGATCGTGACCACATCACGCAGCTGTGTCTCTTGTTCAGGGTCCTTTGCCATTTTCCACGGCTGGGCGTGTTCGACAAATTGGTTTGCGTTATCAGCCAGTTCCAATGTCAGTCGCATTGCCTTGCTGAATTCGCAAGCTTCATAGGCGGCTGCAATGGCGGTGCCTTGCTCCAATGCTTTCTGAAACAGGCCGCCGTCGTCGGGATAAGATGGGGAAAGGCCTGTCTTTTGAGCGAACTTAGCACTGCGTGAAACTAGGTTAACCACTTTGTTCACCAAGTCGGTATTTACTTTTTCGACGAACTCTTCCAGATTCAAATCCAAATCATCTTGATTGCTACTTAGCTTGCTGGCGTAGTAATAGCGCAAATAGGAGGGTTCCAGGTGTTCTAGGTACTTGCCTGCTCGAATGAAAGTGCCGTCGCGTTTGGCCATCTTCTTATTGTTGACCGTTAGGAAACCATGAACGTGGACTTTGGTGGGTAAGTTGTAACCCGCGGTTTCCAAAATTGCTGGCCAAAACAATGCATGGAAGTAGACAATGTCTTTGCCAATGAAGTGGTGGATTTCTGTTTGATCATTCTTCCACCAATCATCAATGGATTGATTGTTTGCTTGGCACCACTGCAAAGTGGTTGCGATGTAACCGATAGGCGCATCGAACCAAACATACCAATAGTGTCCAGGATGATCGGGTATTTCAAATCCAAAGTAAGGTGCCGAACGCGATAGATCCCAATCCCTAAGGGCGTCTGTTAGGAAATGGCCTTTTAAGTAGTTGGCGGTTTCGGTTTGCAAATGCTGGCCGCTGTTGATCCACTGTTCCACTACAGGACGTTTCTTTTCCAGTTCAAAGAAAAAGTGAGGTGCCGAGCGGACGACTGGGGTTGCCCCGGAAATGGTGCTAACAGGATCCAACAGTTCAATTGCGTTGTAAGTGTGTCCACACTTGTCACAATTATCACCAGCTTGGTCCGGAGCTTGGCACTTGGGGCATTTGCCTTTTACGAATCGATCCGCCAAAAACGTTTCTTTTTCAGGATCAAATAATTGTTGAACTTCGCGTTGCACGACCAAGTTCTGCTCTAAGGCATTGGCCCAAACTTGGTTGCAGAGTTGTTGATTTTCGTCGCTGTGCGTACTGCCGTACTGGCTGAATTGGATATCGAAACCGGCAAAGTCCTGCTGGTGATCGGTGCTCATTTGCCCGATCCATTCCAATTCGCTGATTCGGTGCTTTTGAGCGCTGAGCATAATGGCGGTACCGTGAGTGTCATCGGCACACATATACAGGCACTGGTTTCCCACTAATCTTTGAAATCGCACCCAAATATCAGTTTGGATGTACTCGACCAAGTGGCCTAAGTGAATAGGACCATTGGCGTAAGGTAGGGCACTGGTGACCAGGATTCGACGGCTCATAAATGTGTTTTTGTTAGGTGAAAGAGTTGGAGAAATAATAGGATTAGACGGTTTAGCGAATACGAAGCGATTTTTGGGCTGGCATAGTCTGTCGCGATTAAAATGAAACAGAATCAAAGAGACTTGCGCCAAGTCCGCTTTTGTTGGTATCTTTACCCTTATTCCGCTGCCAAAATGGGTTAAGGGGTTCGATCGCGTGGTCCGCGGTCAACATCAGCGACCCACCGCCGTGTTGGCCAGGTTTCGGTGAATGGCAAACCCCAGGGCCACCGGCACTAGGATTTTATCGCAAGTGGGCTTGGATTCGTAGGAGACTGGACATTAAGAACGCTGGACCTTTGAGGAGCCTCGATTTTTTGGGCACAGGTGTTTAGGGGCACCAGATATCAGCCAACAGGCTCAGCCGTTTTGCGTTGGTAGTACGCTAAATCGACGATTTCGATCGTGGTTAGGCTGCCATCTTGAACTTGGATTAGGTTTGGTTTCCTTGATAGCGCGGCGCAGTCTTTGGGTTGATAATTTGTGTTCGTGAAATGCTAAAGATAGGTTCCTGACTTTGATCGACCCGGTTGGGTTAGCGGAGTTTAGCGGTCACTTTTTCAGCCACAAACATGGCGGTGGTTAGCGGTGACTTGAACGCTTTTAGGTTCCTGAAGTCTGTCGCGTGGCAGGATTGGTAAAAGCAATTACGTTTTCGATTGAGAACTGATGTTCGAATTTCCTTGGGCTTATCAAAAAATTGAACCGACGACCTGGGCGTACGTTTCGTCCCTGTTGATGTTGGCGTTATTTTTTAAGTTTAGTCGGGTTTGGAGTATTCGAAATCTGGATCTGATTCTGATAATCCTTCTGGCACCGGGGCTGTTGTTGTACGACCATGGCGTGACGATGGAGCGAGAGGCCGTTGCTGAACTGACCCGTTTGGGAAACCCGGTCAACTTATCACTCACGTCCGGCGGCATGTTGGAGTCGCCGGCGGAAAATGTGGTTAGCCCCGATCAAAAGCGTAACTCTGACTCGTTGGAAGCGGGCGCGTTGGAAACTAGTCTGGCCGAAGCAGTCCCCGGGGAATCAAGTGCGTGGCAAGTGGAGAGTCGACAACCGGGCGGAGTGACTCAGCGATCCAATACGGTTGAGCCAAGGGTGTCAGGCAATGGTACGGTTGCAACGGTTGATCCTGCGGGCGTTAATCCGCAGTCCAACGAAAACGTTAGCGATAATCTCACCAATTCGCAGGCTAATCCTAGTCAAGCGGGCGTTGCTGCGGGTAACCAGGGAGTTGAAGACGTTCAATCGCCAAAGACAGTGGAATACTGGTTGGCCAAACGAGCACTAAGTCTAGTGCTGTTGCGGATAAGCTTCTTATTCTTATTAATTGTGGCTGCGGTTTTTGTGCTGCGGTTGTTGTTGGACCAGTTATTGGTTCGCCGCCCAATGTTGGACAATAATTTATCGGTCGGTGGATTGACGTTTTTGGTTTGCAGCTTCCTGACGTTTCTTGTTGCCAATATCTTTGTCAGTTCATCGATGCAGACCGATGTCTATGGAGCTCAGTCAGCGGCCGAGATTTTGGGTGATGGTTTGGATAAACCTGCGTCCATTCATCAGGAGATGGGACCGGCTTATCCATTGCTACATCTTTTGCCAGTGATTCCGACAATGATTCGCGAACCTGGACTGGGAGCCACCATTGGAAGTGCCGAAGCATCGCAACAGCGTAGCGATGCGTTGATTTGGGTATCGAAGTTGATGGCGATTCTTAGCCAATTTGCAATTGTTGGCGGATTGATCGCCTTGGGTCGATTTCATTTCAATAGTGTGCAAACTGGCGTCGGAATGGCGACTTTGTACTTGATGTTGCCGTACACTGCTCAAATGACGGGTAGAGTGGACCATGTGCTGCCTGCGGCCTTGTTGACTTGGGCTGTGGTCCTGTACCGTTGTCCCTTTTGGGCAGGGATCTTTTTTGGGATGACCTTGGGGTTGGTCTATTATCCAATCTTCTTGCTGGCCTTATGGTTAAGTTTTTATTGGGAAAAAGGCGCAGCTCGCTTCATTTATGGGGTCGGGTTAATCGTAATACTGCTGGTGCTTAGCCTGTTCTTGTTTTCGACCGAAGAACGTGGTTTCCTGCAAAACTTGCAGGGCATGTTTGGCGTTTGGTTGCCTCGTGTTCGCGGACTTAAAGGTATCTGGGAATTTGGCTGGGACCCTTGGTTTCGCCTTCCTTTCTTGGTGGCTTATGTTTCACTTAGTGCCTCATTTGTTGCTTGGCCCGTTAAGAAGACTTATGGTACGTTGCTGGCCTATAGCGCTGCGATGATGGTCGCAGTGCAGTTTTGGCATGGGTATGGCGGCGGTCTTTTCATGGCTTGGTTTCTTCCGTTGACGATTGCGACATTTTTTCGCCCAAATCTTCAGGATCGAATTGCCAAGTACGATGTCTATTAGAATGCTTGACTGCGGTTGAAGTTTACAGGTTGAGATGATGGTGGCGTGTTTTACTGAATCAGTGGCAACATCATCTCGCTGTTATTCATGGCTTCACCGGTTGTTCCGGAGTTGGCCCGTTGCCTGTTGAACGATTGACTAAAGCTTGATTTATGACTGAGAATTCAGATTCACCGCAATCTGCTGACGCTTGCATTGCCCAAGGCGTGACTAACGTCCCTCAAACGGCGTGGACGAAATTTCGCTCGATCCTGGAGATGATTCGGTTCAGTCACACATTGTTTGCGTTGCCGTTTGCTTTGTTGGCTGCGGCAATGGCGTGGGCCAGTCCGATCCCATTTTCGTTACAAGGTCGCGTGGACGTTGGATTTTCTTGGTGGCACTTGGTTGGTGTTTTGATTTGCATGCTGGGTGCTAGAAGCGCTGGGATGGCTTTTAATCGGCTGGTGGATCGTCACATTGATGGTGCGAACCCTCGGACCGCCAACCGGCATTTGCCTGCTGGGGAACTCAGTGTGGCTGCGGTCACCTGGTTTACGCTCGTTTCAGTGTTGGTGTTTGTAGTGGGGACTGCGTTCTTCTTGCCCAACTGGCTTCCAGTAGCTTTTTCGCTGCCTGTCTTGGGGATATTGATGGGATACAGTTACACCAAGCGATTTACGCCTTTGGCCCATTACTGGTTGGGCGTAGCATTAATGTTGTCGCCCATCTGTGTCTGGGTTGCACTGCGTGGGCAAATTGTGATCGCGATGCCTGCGGATTTATTGCCTGCGTTGGTTCTTGGGTTAGCCGTATTCTTTTGGGTGGGTGGCTTTGACGTGATTTATGCGTGCCAAGATTATGAATATGATAAGCAGGTAGGGCTTCGCAGTATCCCAGTGTGGTTGGGTGTGGCAGGTGCGCTGCGTTGGGCAGCCCTCAGCCATTTCGCAGCGTTTCTGGCGTTGTTGATGTTGCCGTCGGCGTATGGATCCGATTCCGGGCTAGGGTGGCTTTACTATACGGCCGTCGCCGCGATTGGTGCATTGTTAGTGTACGAACATCGATTGGTAAATCCCAACGATTTATCAAAGGTGAACTTGGCATTTTTCAATGTAAACGCCATCATCAGTATTGGGCTGTTGATGGTAGGTCTAGTTGATTTGTATTTGTTGTAGTGTTTTGGCTGGCAAAAGGATCTTAATAGTGTCGGATTTGGAAGATCTTCGCAATCAGATCGATGACGTGGATTCAAAGTTGATTGAATTATTGAATCAGCGGGCGAATTTGGTTGTCCAGGTAGGGAAGCTGAAGCGAGTTTCGGGGACCCCCATTTATGCTCCGCACCGAGAGCGGCAGGTGTTGCAAAAAGTCCTGGGACTAAGCAAGGGTCCGTTGCCCGCCAAGACGATCGAAGCTGTCTATCGCGAATTGATGAGCGGCAGTTTCCATTTAGAGCAACCGCTACGGATTGGATTTTTGGGCCCTGTAGGCAGCTATTCTCATTTTGCCGCGGTGAAGCATTTTGGTTCAAGCGTGGATTACGAAGATTTGCGGGCGGTCGAAGGTGTGTTCACTGAGGTGGTTCGTGGCCATGTGGATTACGGCTTGGTGCCGATCGAAAATTCATCGGGTGGCGGTATCGCGGAGACCATGGATGCGTTCGCAGAATATCACGAACAGCTTGGTATCTATTCCGAGGTTCAGCTTGAATTGCGCCGTTGTCTGCTAAGCAACGTTCAGCCCAATCAAATTCAGCGGATCTATTCTACGGCTGAAGCATTCGCCCACTGTCGCAAGTGGTTGAGTTTGCAATTCCCAAAAGCTGAATTAGTAACGATGGATAGCAGTGCTTCAGCTGCCCAGCGGGCCAAAAAGGAGACGGAAACGGGGCAAGCGGTTGCTGCAATCGGCAATGAACTTGCTGGCGAATCGTATGGACTGCATGTCTTGTTTCAAGACATTGAGGATCAACCCAATAACATTACTCGTTTCTTGGTTCTTTCAAAGCAACAAGCAGAACCCTCGGGGAATGATAAGACATCTTTGATGTTCATTACACCTGATCGCCCCGGTGCGCTGGTGGAAGTGCTTTCGGTATTCAAACGAGCGGGTGTGAATTTAACCCACATTGATAAACGCCCCAGTGGTCGCGTGAACTGGGAATACAAATTTTTTGCGGATGCGGTGGGTCATCGAAGCGATTCCAAGTTTGCCGAAGCGATCGGTGAAGCACGGGCCCATTGTAAAGAATTGACGGTCTTGGGTAGCTATCCCGCAAGTCAGCGGGTGTTGTAGCGGACGCAAGGGTACTGTTTGCTTTGCCGACGCATCACCGAGTCGCGCGTATGATGTCGCTGCAAAAATTAGAATAGGATTCGCGGGTAGAATTCTTGGCCGAATTTGATGAACTGCTGCAACGCTTCGAAGACCTATTGCAAGCAGGTGGCGGTAATGTTTCGCCAATGGTTTGGTCAGCCACGGAAGATTGTCAATCGGATGATTTTAAAATTGTTTATTGATTACGATGGGCCAGGTTAAATTGGTCGGTAAGCCCTGTAGCACCGTCACGTTGATAGAATTGATTGAAGCAATGCTTGGCTGTCGAAATTCGAACGATGCTTCCCAGTAATTAGGGTGAACAGGAAGCGTGGTTTTGTTCGGGGCACTGCGTGTGGTCAAATTCTTGGTTGACGACTGGCCCGAGACTACGGATTATGAAAGAATCATTCCATCAATAAGTTTGGGGTGGAGTTTCCTTATTCGGAGCGATGTTCAACATGCCGACAGAAATAGCGATCAAGCCAAACGCTTTGCAGGTTCTAGTGCCCAAACTTCGGCAACAATTCCCAGCGTTATCACGAAACATAATGGGACAGCCAGCTGCCTTCTTGGACGGCCCGGCAGGTACGCAGGTCAGCCAATCGGTCATTGATGCGATCTCGGACTATCTGATTCACAGTAATGCTAATCGGCATGGAGCCTTTGCAACCGCAGATGACACCGAAGCGGTTTTTAAGCAAGCACATGCTGTTTTTGCCGACTTCTTCGGTGCAGACGATCCGGAAGAAATTTTCTTTGGCGCGAATATGACATCGATTACTTTTGCGATGTCTCGTTCGATTTCGCAAACCTGGCAGCCGGGTGACGAGATCATCTTGACTCGATTAGATCACGACGCGAATATTTCTCCTTGGCGCATGGCAGCAGAAGATCGGGGCGTCACAGTGAAATGGGCGCCGTTCTTACCTGATGATTGTCGATTGGATATGTCTGCCTTAAGATCGTTAATCGGGCCAAGGACCAAAATGATTGCTGTAGGTGCGGCATCCAACGCGACGGGTGGAATTAACCCTGTTGCTGAGGTCGCCGAGTTAGCGCATTGTGTTGGAGCTTTGTGCTATGTGGACGCTGTTCATTTGGGGCCGCACCGTGCTTTAGAGGTAAAGGCTTGGAATGCCGACTTGGTGGTTTGTTCTGCCTATAAGTTCTTTGGGCCTCACGTCGGCATCCTTTGGGGGCGGCGGGAATTGCTGCAACAACTGAAGGCTTATAAGGTGAAACCCGCTAGCAATGATATTCCCGAAAAATGGATGACTGGGACTCAGAATCACGAATGCATTGCGGGTGCATCGGCTTGTGTAGAATACTTGGAATCGATTGGACGCAGTTTGCTCCAGGAAACAAGCCAATTGCTCTCAATTAGCCGTCGGCAAGCACTTCAGGCTGCGTTCGCGGGAATCTCAGAATACGAAAACGAATTGTCCCAGTGCTTTCTGGATGGACTTGATGAGATCGGTGGTTTTCACGTGTATGGAATTACCGATCGGAAGATGTTGGCAGGGCGTTGCAGTACATTTTCTATTCGGCACGACCGTAAAACGCCAATGGATTTGGCGAAGACTTTGGGGCAGCAAGGAATTTTTACGTGGGCTGGTCACTATTACGCTCTGGAATTCAGTCAGCAAATGGGCTTTCATCCTGAAGGAATGTTGCGAATTGGTTTCGTTCATTACAATACGGTGGAAGAAGTGCAACGCGTCCTGAGTTCACTGGCCGCTGCCGTGGAATAGTCCCGTGCAGGAATTAGTCCAGACAAGAATTCGTCCAGACAAGAATTCGTCGAAACGATTCAATGCACCGTTTGCGTGACGCCAGCGGTGTAAGGACATTTGAGTGAAATAGGGTTGGATTCAATTTCGTAAATGGGTAAAGCGAATTGCGGTCGATGGATAATTAGCTTGGGTCGTGCGTTATGCCGCTTTTGGCATTTCAGGGAGTTTCTTGCCTTGAAGTTGATAGACGTATCTTAGAACTTCTGCGACCGCATTGTACTGATCGAGTGGAATTTCTTTGTTCACTTCCACGTCGCGATACAGAGCTTGCGCCAATTCTTTTCGTTCGATAATTGGGACGTTATTTTCTAGAGAAAGTCGTCGAATTCTCTGAGCCATGCTGCCGGCGCCTTTGGCGACAACAATTGGGGCGGGCATGGTTTTGGGGTCGTATTTTATGGAAACCGCCAATTCGGTCGGATTGGTAATGGTTGCGTCCGCTTGCGGCACCCCCGATGCGATTCGACTATTGGCCAATTGACGTTGAACTTGGCGGCGACGTTGCAGAATTAGAGGGTTTCCGTTTAGCTGTTTGACCTCTTCTCGCATTTCTTGTTCGGTCATCATCAAATCTTGGTTGAATTTCCACGATTGGAAATAGTAGTCAAAGATAGCCAGTAGTAACAAAGCAATCGCAATCTTAAAGGTTAGCCAAAGAGTGGTTCGGACCATGTAGATCGCGATCTGTCGGATATCCAGACTGCCTAACGCAAAGATTTCCTCTTGTTCTGACCAAAGTGCCCAGGCCCCAACCGCGAAGACGACTAGAATCTTGAACAAACCGAACCCAACTCGGGCACTGCTTTGCAAAGAAACCAAACGCCCAACTCCTTTCAGGGGGTCGATTCTACTGATGTCAAACTTCAATTTTTCAGGCAGGAATAGGATGCCCGTTTGAAAGACGTTGGCAGCAACGGCGGCGCAAAAAAGAATGAGGAACATCGGGACGGTAACCCAGGCTAGGACCCATAGCGTTTTTACCCAAATGTTCAGGGCGTCGCTCGTTGAAGCGTGTACCCACGGCTGACCTCCCAGCTGTTCTTGGATGAAAGGCCCAAGTTCGGCTAGCGTGTATTCGCCCATCCAAATCAGTGCCGTGGTGGATAGCGCCAAAATGATTGCCGAGCCCAAGTCTTGACTCTTGGGGATGTTGCCTTTCTTGGTTGCTTCGTCACGACGATGCGGAGTGGCTTCGTGGACTTTTTCGCCGAACTGTTCTGCCAATGCTATTCCCTATTTTTTATGAGTTTAAGAGGCGGCTGACTACTGCCCTGGATGGGTTAGCCAAAGTACCGTTGACTTAAATCAGATTGTGTCATGCATCTTAGGCTGAAGGTATCGAAGTGGGGCCTTCGTGTTTGCCTTGAACGGCCGCTTCCATCAATTGATCTAGCTTGATTTCAAATTTATCTGAAACCATCCAAATCCCTGCGTTGAGCGTTAACGCCAATGCGACCAGCATGACCCCAGCGTTGACATTAAAACCAACTTGCAGCACATTGAGTTGGGGCAGGGTTCTACCGATCAGACCCAGGATCAGGATGGATACCAACAACGCCAAGATCACCGGTGCACCCATTCGGATCCCCATTTCGAAGCCAGAGGCCAACAGTGCGACGTAGTAGTTCATGAAGTTGACCGGCATTTCCGCTTCTCCAGGTGGAACGCGGTTGAATGTCGTCAGCAAGGCCGTCAAAATTTGTCCCGGTCCACCAATAAGCACGAAGGTTCCCAGCGATGTTAAGTCAAGTATCTGGGCAAATAGTGGGGCATTGGTTCCTGAAGCTGGGTTGTACGTGTCGGCCATTTGCATGCCGCCCATTTGGCCTGCCAATTGTCCAGCAACCTGAGCCGAAACAAACAGTAACTGGGCGCCCAGTCCCAGGCAAAGCCCAGTGATAAGTTCTTCCGTCAGAATCGGAGCCATCGCGGAAAATGTTGGCGGAATAATCACTTGGACGTGCGACTGCATGGGAGTAATTAACGCGGCTAGCGAAATCGCGAAGATGGCTCGAATCTTCACGGGAATCGAGTACGTACCAAAAATCGGAGCGGTCATCAGTACTGCGGCTAGTCGAGTCAGGACCAGGGTGAACAGCATCATCCATTGCTGAGCAGTTTCAATGGTCATCGCTGGCGACTCATCGTTGAGGGGACTTCGCCGAAGCATCGTTTGCTGTAGTCGGACATGTATTCCACGATCCAAGGCATGCAAAACGTAAGTGCCAAGACCATTGCGATCAGTTTGGGAACAAACGATACCGTTTGATCTTGGATCTGTGTTAACGCCTGGACCAAGCCGATTAACAAGCCGATAACGACACCGACGATCAGGACTGGGCCGCATACGAAGATGGAAGCGATGATGGCATCACGGGTCATGTCGATCGCGTATTGTGCTTCCATGAGATTTCGGTTTCATCCAAAAAAAAGTGTCGGGCGCCAAATGGGTGAGCCGCAGCGAGGATCTAGCGGTTGGGGTTCGATCGGGGTTGGGAAAATGATGTTAATGTAGCTACGAATAGGGTGCAAAACTTTCCATTAACATCCCAACAACCAGGTGCCAGCCGTCTACTAGCACAAACAAAATCAATTTGAATGGCAGGCTGATTATCACGGGGGGCAGCATCATCATGCCCATCGAAATGGCAATACTAGAAACTACCAAGTCAATTACCAAAAATGGCAAGTAGACTTGGAAGCCGATTAGGAACGAAATTTTCAGTTCGCTGATCATGTAAGCCGGCAACAACACCTTGAACGGGACATCGTTCCAGGTTTCTGGAATATTCTTTTGTTCTTCGGGTGGTAGATAACGAAAGAATAGCCAGATGTCGTCGGTGTTTTCGGCCATCGCAATCTGGCGGCTCATGAAACGTTTTAGCGGGCGAACCCCACGGTTGATGGTCTCTTCCAGACTGACTGTGGTGCCGTCTTGGGAAGTGTATGGGATGATGGCTTCATCTTTGACCTCTTGCCAAACAGGAGCCATGACCAAAATGGTCATGAAAATTGACAGCGAAGTGATCACTTGACTGGGTGGTAATTGTTGGGCACCAATGGCCTGACGCAGCAACCCCAGCACAACAATGATGCGAACAAAACAAGTGGTCATCAGTAGTATCGACGGTGCTAAACTTAACACGGTCAACAAGATCATGATTTGAATACTAGAGGACAAACCTTTGGGGCTGGACCACTCTTCAGGTCCACCATTTAGCAAGTCCATCATGTCTGCCGGAGCGATACCTTGACTGGGGTCCGTGCTTTGGAATGGTGTTTGGAATTGTCCTAGCTGGTCGAGTGCGTTCGTATTGGTGTTTGCATTTGAACTATTGTTCGAACGGTTTTCACCAAAACGGTTGCCATTTCCGACGTTGGTACCAGTAGTCGCGGTGTTGTCGAAGAGTCCAGTGCTGAATGAGGGAGAATTGATGCCAGCCGTCGGAGTCATGCCACTGTTGAACGACTGCGTATTGGCAGTCTGTCCCATCGCGATGGGTGGAACCAGGATTCCAAGAAGGAGCACCGCGATGCACGAGAGACCAAGACTTCGCTGAAATTGAGAACGGTTGAAAGAGCGGAATAGGCCTAGCAACGCCATCGATCTGCAAGCGAGGGTGTCTACCTGGCGTACGCTGGTTTGAATTGTGGGAATATGCGTCATGGAATTTCCTTATGCTTCGAAGACATGTTTCGAAACAGGACGGACCGAGGCCCGCGACTGGCGGTTTGAACTATTTGGGCTCAAGCCGTTGGTGGCTTGAGCATCGGCGGTTCTATTTTGCTGACTCGATGGATTGGGTCGACGTAGTGTCGCCACCGACTCGGAATTCATCAAGCGATTTTGTTGTGAGCCCAGGAAGCCGACTGCTTTCTCTCGTTCGCCTTCGCGCAAGACAGATTGAAACGACTGCGAGACACTGTTTGGTCTTTTGGATTGGCATAATTCAAGTAGGTGTTGAACCTCATCTGGATCAGTAATCTCGGACAGTGTTTGTGACTGATTCTCTGACACCGCTAACAGGAGGAGACGATTTCCCAAACGTACTAGTCGCAAGTGTTGTTTCGTCGACAATGGGGCATTGCCTAGCACTTCGATCATTTCTAAAGGTAAGGCCTGCATCGATTTAGGGACCGCCTTTTTGGATACCCAGAAAAATACAAACAGTAGCGCTAAGACGATCGCCAACGCAGTCCCCGTTTGCAGCAAACGGTTCGCGTTGACTGGCAAGCCTTGAAGCGGGGTTGTTTCGCTTTTGTCTCTGGTTTTTGATGGGCCAGGCAATGGTGTTTCTAAAGGGTCGTTGTCAATCAAGGTCGCCGGAGCGGGCGAGACTTGATTGGTTTCGGGTGACAGGTACGCCGTTTGTGTGAAGCGTTCAGCACCGGGCGATGATTGCGAATTCCAGGGGGTTGGTCCTGTGCTGGCGATTGCTGCCGCGTATCGCTGAGCCCTTTGGGTATTTGGTTCAAGTCGTTGCTGTTGCGAATGGGAACCCAAATTTGATAAGCCCGTCGACGAGGTTGAGCGATTTGGGAAAGATTGATTTGCCGAAAAGTTTGTCGATGGATTGCGAGTTGCCAGCGGTTGGCTGACACTTCGATTTTGATACTGGCCCGATTGATTCTGCTCAACTTGATTGGGTTCAGATTCAGTCACTTCAGGCAGTGGAAAAGTGGGCAGGCGCAGTTTCGCCTGAGGCAAAACAGGCGCAACGTCTGTAGTTGTGGGTGAACCTAGCAGGTGATTCAGTTGATGGGATGTGTCAGGCCTTGGTAGTTGTAAAGACTGATTAGCTGTCGCAAGTGGTTGGGTTTGCGTTTGCGAATCCCCAAAAGTGCGGGGGGCGGATTGTGTCTGATATGGTAACTGCGGCACGCAGGTTGCGCTGCATAAATTGCCCGACACCGAATGGATTAGCACTGACAAGATCGCTGCCCAACCAATAGCGAACGTAATCCGAAAGGAAGCAGGCCAAAACCTGGTAGTCCAGGATTTTAATTTTAAAAGCGAACGACGTGGCGCGAGGGTCATCCAGTGGGTTGGCGACTTATCGGTGTCCAAGGTGCCAGCGTCTGTGTGATTGCGAACTGCCGAAGGGAAGTTGCCCCGAAGCAGTAACCGAGGTAGAAGGCAAACCGGAAATTTCGTAGCCATTACTTGCTGGTCAATAGTTTGGGTCGCAAGCAAGTGTGTAGGGAGAATGGGCGCAGAAAGACCATCCGCAAATTGCTTGTCGGCAATTTGTGATTCGGTATGTTGTTTTTCAATTAGACGAGTCTTACGAAGTTGCATCCATGCACCGACAATCGCTGAAGGAATCCATTCCTGCGGTCGTAATAGAGAGGGCGTCCTCGGACGCGAACCTATCTCACTTTAATGTTTTACGAGAAAAAGCAAAAGATTGCGATATGAATCTAAATGTGGATGCAGTCGCGGGTCGGCGAAAAGAGTTACTCAAAAGCGAAGGCAAGTTCCCAACGGGTAACAGCATTTGCTTTGGGCGCATTGATGCCAGGGAATTGGCTAAGTGCTAGCAAAAAGAAGTGTGCTGGAACTACCTGGGATATCTTGGCGGAATGTCAGTCTATACGTCGTCGCCGGAGATCAGTTCCGCAACGCGGACACAAAAGTTATCGTTGAATACCAGCACTTCGCCCCTGGCAATCATGCGGCCATTGACGTAGATATCCACAGGGTCACCCGCCAGTTTATCCAGCGATACTACCGAACCACTTTTTAGCTTCATCATTTCGTCAAGGTGCATACGGGTTCGGCCAAGTTCGATTTTTAGTTCCAGTTCAACGTCGCGTAGAAGATCCAGAGAAGTGCGATCGTGATTGGGAGTCGAACCTGAAAAATCTGCTAATTGAAACGGTCTTGCATCGGAATTGACAGGAATCGGTTCGTTGATCGACCGTATGGCTTGCTCTGCCTGTTCTAGCAGGACGTTGATATCGCTTCCCAGCGAAATGGGTGGCGGTGTCAAGCCATGATTGCCCCCTTTTTCGCGCAAGGACGATTGGGGGAATGCGGAATTGGAGCCGCGAGTCGCAGTCCCTGCTTTTCGCCCAATGGATGGAGCAGCGGTTTGAGAGTTTGCAGCTGGTTGTTGTTGTTTTTTTGGGGCAACGGCCGGGCTTTTCGTGCCGCCTGCAAGCAAGGCTTCAATTTCGTCTTGACCCAGAGGCGCATCCCGATACGAATCTGGCTCAGGTGTTGTGGGTTGACTTCCCGCACCCGCCATTAGGGCTTCGATTTCGCCTTGTTGTAAAGGAGCATCGTCCACTGACTGCTTCCCTAAAGTTTTACCCGTTACGCCCGCCATTAGAGCCTGGATGGCTGCTTGATCGACGGTTTCCGAATCGCCAGGCGGCGATTGGTTAGTAGATTGCGGAGGCTTGCTGGCGCCTCCATTGAGCAAACGCTCAATCTCGCCTTGGTCGAGTTGTTCGTCGCTCACCAGATCCGTCCTTAGATACTTGGCTTTATGCTACTGATGTGACAGCCTTAAGGTAAGGCTTAGCACACCGCGTCCACCTTCAATCGTTGAAGGTATGGGCCGTCTAGAATTCTTCGCCCTTACAGTATTCCAAATATTTCGGTCTACTGACAGGCCAAAGTCTGAGAACCTAAATCACCCAAGTTCCTACTGCAGATTGCTTCCCTAGTAGACATCGGCGAATTGAATCCTGTGTCAAAAGTAGAAACTGGTCTTATTGCTGGTAATAGTTGTAATCAGGGAACATGATGGTCTTAATGATCGGTTTCCCCAAAAGTGTGTTGCTTTTTTCTTTAATTCGTTGCTTGATCAAGCCTAGGTTGGCCGCGGTCAATTCGGTTACGTTCGCCGTGCGGAATTCAATAATGATTCGTTCCCGCAGTCGATTTGAATTATTGGCTAGCAGCGTGTCAAATTCTGCTTTGTCGGTCTTGGCAATTGTGCCCATCACCGTGCAAGTAATATTCAGCGTCGTGTTGGAATTAGGCTGGTGCACGCCCAAACTAAAGACGCCCAATTCGACTTCGGTGCACTCCGCATCTTCCTTGGCGACATCAACGATATCGTCCTTAGTGTCCTTGTCGATTGCGTTTTTGACTTCTTCGCGAACTTTGGAAGCGATAGCATCTGGATTAGGTAGCATCATGTATGCGACGAAGGATTCGATCAGCACAACAACGCTAACGACCATTCCCATGACAATCTTGCCCATCATGCTAGGGCCAGTTGTGGGGGCAGGTGCTGTTTTGTTTTCGTTTTCGGCCGGCATATTGGAGTTGCTCCCAAGATTAAAGTTCTATGACGCTAAGGCATCATGGATCGGTTCGCTTAGAACAACATAGGTTTCAAATTATTCAATGTGATGGGTTCAAGCATGAACCCAGAAATACCGCCGCTGATCCATTGCGATTGTGCCGGTTGCAACGAATATCTAGCTCAAAATTTGCTGCCGACACTCTTGGTATAACTCGCTATTCTTGGGTTTGGCATCCCAGTTACCTGGCAGACAGGTATCGGTGCGCACCGTTCCAGGCCGCTGATAACGTCAGTTTTGGCCAAAAGGTAAGCTTGGGGGAATGTCTAGACTTTTGATCTTCGAACTAAGTCTGCAGAAGCCAAATCAGATGGAATCATTGGTGTTTACTTGTGACAGTGAAAGACCTAATTCGGAACTTGAATCAGTCGTTGACTGCGTTCACCATCGGAACCTTCAAGATTTGCAGAAACTTCATCTAACATGAATACATCCACGCGTGGATTCAGCTTTAGCAGTTCTGGATCGACACCAATGTGCAGCGGTTCGTGAGGACCTGACACGGCCATCCGAATTCGTTCGGGTTGGATCTTTAATTCATCGACCAGGAAATCACGAACCGTGCGGCAGCGAAAAAACGACAGATCATATTGATCCTTGAACGGGGCGTCCGCAGGCGTTGGTCGACGTGAGGTATGGCCGCGCAATTCGATTTTCTGAGGTTTACCAATAATCTTGACTGCCAATTCGTTCAGCTTTTGTTTTTCGGCGTCGGTTAACGTAAACGCATCATCGGCAAAGAAGACCGTCGTGCCAATTGCGGTTTGGTTCCCTGGACGAATTATTTGGACCAAGCGGTTTTCGCCTGTCGGAGCCTCGACTTTCTCGCCACCTTTCATCAGGTCTTTACGTTTGGCTCTGGCGAGGTTGGCAACTTGTTGAACGATAGAGTTTCTGGGTTTAACCGGGCCAGGTACCATGCTGTCCATGCTGGAAGCATGTCCCAGTTGCTTTCGAATGGATTCGACCAGCGCTTGGTACTTTTCTTCTTGCTTCATTTCACTTAATGAAACAAGCATGATAAAGAACGTAAGTAACAGTGACATCATGTCGCCGAATGTAACAACCCATTCAGGCACGCCTGGCGGTGCTTCTTCTTCAATGGCCATAGTCTAAGCTGCCTCTTCTTTTGGCCTAGCTTTGGGAGCAAGGAAGGTGCTTAGCTTTTGACGAATAACGCGTGGGTTTTCGCCGGATTGGATTGCCATGATTCCACGGATGATGATCTCCATGGCGGTCAATTCTTTCTTGTTAATTGTGCCCAATTTGTCGGCAAAGGGAAGAAAAATTGCATTGGAAATGATTGCACCGTATAGCGTTGTGATCAAAGCCACGGCCATACCTGCACCAATGCTGGACGGATCGGACATGTTCGAAAGCATCATGATCAAACCCATTAGGGTTCCAATCATTCCGTACGCCGGAGCATAGCGTCCCAACGTATCCATCAGGCCTTTTCCCAGCGAGTGCCTGGCTGCGACCGATTCGACTTCGGTTCGCAAGATATCTTCGATGACTTCAGGTGGCGAACCATCAACCGCCATTTGTATCCCCAGTTTGATGAGCGGGTGATCGATCTCGCCGGTCTTTGATTCCAAAGCCAGTAGTCCATCTTTTCTGGCAATTTCGCCCAACATTACAATTTGGTCGATGATCTTGGGCAAGTTTTCAGCCTTGTTCAAGAACACCTTGAGCACGACCATAAAGACGCTAAGAAAGTCCTTTAGCGGGTAGGCGATCAGTGCCGCTGCGGTCGCGCCTCCGATGACCACCATGCCAGATGGAATATCAACGAAGCTTTTGAAGGTACCGCCACCCATCAAGATGGATGCAGTGAGCAGTCCAGCGACGGTGATCAGGCCAATTAGGGTTGCAATATCCATCTTAAAGCACCTGTGTGCAGCAGTTACTGATGCTGAATAAATGGTCTGAGGAAATCAGTCCGAAATTTGGTTTGAATTGGAAATCTGACCCACCGCAGGAACGAGTGACTTTTGCTGTTGGTAAACGATGGCTCGGTCCATAACCGTGTCCATCTTCTCGAGAACGATCATTCGATCGCCACTGGTTAAGGTCACATAGGTGTCAGGCAATTCTTCAACGTAGCGAATCAAGTCCGCATTCAGAACTATTGGAGTTCCGTCCAGTTTCGTCAAACGGATCATGTCGCCAACCTCCCAATTACGGTTGTCTAACAAGAGTTGCCCATCGGTGGACTGACTTAGAGGACCTTAGTCTGTCCCGCTGCAGAGTATGATCCGTCGCATTGACAGGCCGTGGGGCGTAACACGTGCAATGATCCTGACGCGACTTTGGTCGGCCGTTTCGGGTAAGCTGGCGACTGATTCCCAGTCCCTTGCGATTGACCAGCGTCCCCTACCCACTGCCACTTCTTATCGGTCGGTTAAGCCGAAAAAATGTAGGCAGAATCGGCATAATCGGAATAAATTGACAGTCGTCAATGGCGTCAATGGCGTCAATATTGACGACTGGCCGCTACTGAGGATGATTCAACGCTGGTTTAACGCCTTAAGTTCAACAGTTCGTCCAGCAGCGTTTGAGTCGTGGTGATCACTCGCGAACTTCCCCGGTACAATGTTGACGCCAAGCTTAGGTCGATCAGATTTCGACCGATATCAGTGTTGGACAGTTCTAACGCACCTGAGATCAATTCACCGCCTCCGTTGACGCCAGGTTGACGCAGCGACGCACCCGCATTAACACCGTTAGAATACAGATTCTGACCGCGTTGAATTAAACCTTGCGGGTTGGAGAAAACAGCTAAGACGATTTGCCCCAGTGGTCGCGAACTTCCATTAGAGAACAGGCCGGTGATGCTTCCGTCTCGGTTGATTGAGTAATTGCTTAGAGTGCCTGGACCTGCACCGTCTTGTTGTGCGGCCGTCAAATAAGCTGCGTCTGCCGCCAAACCACTGAGGATGTTGAAGTTAATGTCAAAGTCAAGCGGGCTTAACGAGGGGCCCGTCTCTCGTTGAATACTGACTTTAGAATTGTCTACGCTTAGAACATTCCCTTCGCCATCAATGCTGATTAATCCCGTACCCACATTCGTTCCGAAGCCACTGATTGATTGATTGTCTGAAGATTCTGCGAACCATCGAAATCTTGTCGAAACGCCATCCTGTGATTCAAGGACGGCAGTGACGCGAACGGTGATCGTAATTCCGAGTGAATCATAGGCCACGAAATCAGTCACGGCTCCTACGCCGACCGCGTCCTGCACCGATCCAAAGCTCAAGCCGGATATCGTTGACTGATTGCTTCCTGCGGTGGTAACTCTTAGTCCGCCATTGGAAATATTGATTGAATTGGCTTCGCCATTATTGGATACAATCCGAATTTTACCGTCAACCAATGAGATTCCAGGTGGCAGTGTCCCCGATTCTCCGGCGATAAGATTTAGTGAGCTTGGAATTGCTCCGCCGGGTACTGAACGAACGATACCGTTAGCCGCTTCTAGAAATGCAGTAAACTCTGCCAATGTCGTAGTGGAAGTAATTTCAAAATCAGGGGCATCTGCCGTTCGACCGCCTTTGGCAAGTGCTAGATTGAGAGTACCTTCGGGGAAAACGCTCTTGTAAGTCGTGCCATTGCGAACCACAACATTGGTTAACAAAGTAGCAGAATTGACGGCTGGACCGTTAAGATTGGCCTCGCGGTTTCCAGGGATGGTCAAATCAGAGATGGTTGAGTCGTCGGAGTTGTCTGTAAAGTTTTCGCCGGGAACGCCTGTTCCGACCAAATAGAAAGTGTTGGGATCGTCTTTGGTTGTGCGATAGATATTGACGGTGTCGTAGGCAGGGAAGTTGTCATCAGCACCAGGCACTGGCGGCGTTGGCAGGTTCTGAATTTGAATGCGGCTATCAACTACCGAAAGTGGCCCAATGGGTGAAGTGGGGCGAGTCTCGGGTTGGCCGGCGGTGGAAAACGTCACAACATAGTTGTACGTACCGTTCAGCGCATCTTGATTCAATACATCGGTCGAAAGGCCGATCGCATTTGTGTCCGTGAAGCTTGTTGCCCCGCTGCCAAGATCAGTCAAGCGAAAGAATTCACTACCGTCGGCCGCGGTGCGATACACTCGCAAATTATCGTAGCCAGTGATCGGTGCGGGCAATGCATTAATCGCGATGCTGTTATCAGCAAGGCCATTGCCAACAGGCGTCGTAATCGAAAGCGGAGAAGACACGGTGCCTTCGGTGCCAGCGGAATCAACATAAACAAACTTGTATTGGTACGCGACTCCCTCAGCATGTGACCCGCCCCCATCACTTGAACCGATCGTCGTTGCGTTGACTTTTGGTGCCATGCTGATGCTAACGGTCATACCCGTCGCATTAGCTTGAGGAATAGATGAGTCACCTAAAACTTGCGACTCAAGTACTCCGGCGACCGTTGCAATGGGACCATTGGGCGGTAGCGAACCTTCGAGAGTGACTTGTGTGGTGGCCTGGGCCACGGTAGTCGTTCCAAGTGGTATCCTGAGTGGAATTAGACCGGTGGCTGATTGGATGTTAAAATCAGCGTCTACTCCGTAACCCAAGAGACGATTTCCGTCGGGGGCTATCAATTCGTTATTGGCATTCGCGTTGAAAATGCCAGTTCGCGTGTAAAACGCTTCGCCACCATTGCCTTCCACAATAAACATGCCATCTCCTTGGATCGCCATGTCGGTTGCATTTGAACTCAGTTCGATCGTACCTTGGGAATGGTTGGCGGCGATGGACGAAACTTGGGTTCCCAAACCGAACTGCCGCGGGTTAGTTCCGCCGTTGGAAGCCGAAGGCGCAGAGCCAAGGCTTAAGGTTTGCAAGAATTGCGTGCTGTAAGTGACGTCGGATTCTTTGAAACCCACCGTTTGTGAGTTGGCTAGGTTGTTACCCACAACGTCAATTTTTGCTTCGGCAGCGGTCAAGCCAGACAGAGCGGTAGTTAGTGCTGATGCCAAACCCATGATTTTATCCTTACATGTTTTCGTCAGCCAACGTCCGTGTGGGCTGCTAATTGAGCGTCATTAATTACTAGAAAACGTGATTGTTCGTCTTGAAAGCGATAACCGTCTTGGTCGGAATGGCTCTAGTTTTCAGGTATGATCTCTCGGATATTGTCTAGCGGGATTTCAAAATTACCGACGTGCACCAATAACTCTCTTGGCCCGTCACCCGCACCTGCAGCCATGGTCACCCGGTCCACGATGCCCTCTACTTCTTCGTTTTGCTTAGACAACGCAGTCACCTTTTTGCCAATAAGTTGGCTTGCGGTGGCTACATCTTGTCCGGTTTTGATTGAAGACAAAGCGTTGACCAACGAATCGCTGGAACTGATCTCACGGATTTGACTAATCTGCTGAAGTAATTGGCTGTTGTCCGCGGGTTCCAAGGGATCTTGATTTTGCAATTCGGCAATCATCAATTCTAGAAAATCACCAGTTCCTAGATCTTCAAACGAATTCGATTTTGTGCTCGTATTGCCAGTACTAACCGGCAGGAAGGTTGAGGGAGAAATGACTTGAGACATGACAAATTCCTTTTTGTTTTAGGAACACTTTGGGGGAGTCTTTGTTTAGACAACGACGTCTACAGCCCAGCGGCCGTCGTTATCAATGGGTTGTTTGGGTTCGGGTGTCTGGTTAACGTTGGGCTTAGGCTGGCGTCGTTGGCCGGACGAATCCGAGTCCGAGAAGAAACCAGCGGACCGTCCTTGTTGTTGTTCAAAAGATTGAGCCTGCCTCTGGTCGCTGCCGCGAGAAAAATCGCTTTGGCTACCAAGTTCAATATCTAGATTTTCAATCGAAATTCCATGCTCGGCTAATCTAGTTTTCAAGCCGTCTAAACCCTCTTGCAGCAATTGCATCGTTTGAGCGCTTTGGGCCTTCAATTTTCCAGACATGACACCGTTAACGAATGAAATTTCGATACTAAGGTTCCCCAGTTCAATGGGGTTCAATTGAAGTCGAATGGTCGAATCGCCGGGAACCGCTTTTTGTAATGCCCTTGCTACTTTGTTGATGACCTGAGTGGGTAAATTTCGTTCGGTGGAGCGAACCGCCTCTGCCTTCTGAACAGAATTCGCTGCCTTGAGATCTACTGAGTTGGGCGAAAATGGAAGGAATTCGGAGTCCGCATTGGCGTTGGCATTGGCGACGGTTGAGCCACCAACGGAATCAATACCGCTATCTTCGCTTGAAAACGAAGTCTTAAGAATGCCTTCTTGAATGATCGCACTCCTGCCAAGTTTTCCCAGAAGTGTTGGCGGTACGCTGTTGAGTGGGCTACCCGTCGCATTGACAACTTCTAGTTTTTCGAAAGTTAGCTGGTCGATTAGTTGGCGTTGTTCTAAATCCTCGGTACGTTGTCGTTGAATTGATTCAATGCGATCGACTGACGCCTCGGGCGCCCTTGAATAGGATCGTCGTATCCTGGGTTCGTTCTGAGTCGTTGGAGTCAACAGCTGAGCGTCAATTGCTGCTTCGGTTTCCGGATCAACCTTGGAAGCTATTTTAGTAGCGTCGGGGACAACTTCTTCACCACTAACGTCATCCACCCGCGGGACTAACGCCTGGCCTGGTGTTTTCTCTGCCGTCTTGAGTGTTGCAAGAGTTGAATCGAGGCTGCGAGTGGTATCTGTAGCCGGCTGAGCAACATCTACATTTTCCGAATTTGTCGCCGTCCGCTTGGTGGCGTTGGTTTGTTTGGCGAATTGGTCCTTGATTCGCTCAATCGCTTGGGGATCAAGCGGTTGGTCTTCCTTCAAGATATTGTTGTCCAAGGTAGACTCAATTGCAGCGTTGCTGTTAGAAGCCGTCAAGCCAGGCAAATGCTTGCCTTCTTTTGTGCTGTAAAGCGTTGCGTCGGTTGCGTTTTTAAGCGGAGAGGCTGCGATGCTTCCGCCTTCGACTTGAGCGTCGGCTGCGGGACGTGCGACTTGTTTGTCGACTACTTGTTTGTCGACAGCGGGCTCATGGGCAGCGACCTTATTGACGGCAGCAGCGACAGGGGCTTTTATGTCTGCCGGCAATTCGCCACGGGTCGCACCCTTGGTAGGTAGATCTTGAGGAATCGGGAGACTACAGCAGGGGACCAAGGTTGAATGCCGAAGGTCCGATGCGGAATCCTGTTCGTCATCCGGGGATTGCTGGTGTTTTGCTTGATCCGTAGAATTCGATGCACGATCGCCTGCGATACGATCTTCGGGCTTCCTGTCTTCTGCGGCGAGATGGTCGGATTCGGGATCCCTGCTGAGGTTCGAGTAGTCTTGCGTTGAAGACTGGCTGGCACCGGAAGCCTCAGGTTGAAATGCTGGTCTTGAATTGATGCCGAGTGAATTACTGTCCGCACGAGATGCGTCAAGATTGGTTAGGATGTTTAGAAACGCATCGTTGCCGGTTTTCAAATTCAGACGATTCAAGAATGTCGGACTAGCTTTTAAGTTAGCTACCGTATTTTGAATCGTCTGTTGTTCGATCATGGGACACTTCGTTCGGATTGATTGTCTTTGTACTTCAACAATTCTTCTCGAGTCTCTCGTATCACAGAAATGTCGGGCATTCCCAGGCGAATCTGATTCAGCATTGCCGCGAGATACGGTGCCCGTTCCTCTGCTTTAAATTCGGCAAGCAATTTCTTCTGACTTGCGGCAGGCAAAGTCTTTAAAATAGTTACCATATCATTCCGCAGGGATGGGTCTTGGGTCGACTGACTTAGGTCCAACATTCGAATGATTTGATCGACCGCTTGATCTGGTTTCAGTGCATTGATGGTCTCACACATTTTCACCAGAGATTGGTTAGTCGCTGCACCTTGAAGCTGGCTATAACTTTGTTCAAAGTTCTGGCGTAACTTCGTAAAGCGACGTTTCCTTTCGTCAAACGCTTTGTCGATATAGGAAAGATCATCGACACCGGCACGCATGGAACTCTCTCGCAAATCTTGATCCATTGTTATTTTCGAACGATGATGACGAATTTCGTCGTAAGAACGGGGGGGAGGTGCTAGCGAATTCTCGATAAGTTCGCCAGCAATTTCAGTTTTCTCCAAACCGTACAGCACCTTGACCGCATTCTCATTGCGCTGGGCTGTGAAGGTGCCGTTGTACCAAAGGTACCCACCGATTCCGGTTTCTACCAAAACGGTTCCCATGCAAAAGTAGATAAATAGGGAAATCATACCCGATAGTAATTTTAACATGATGGGGCTCGTTACTGATGGCTGCTACCGTATTTTTGGTACAGGTATTGGGACGTTTGAAACTGGTTTCACCGCAGTGGTTGGCAACCGTATTGAAAGCCATTCTGCGGGAAAACCTGTGTGTCTGTCGAAGTCAGACACCAAGTCGCTTGGGGAAATTAAAGGGAACGCCGCGATGGTGACCGCAAGGATGATTAGGGCAAGGATGATTAGGGCAAGGATGATTAGGGCAAGGTTGCCCAACAAGTTGTGACAATGATTTGGAGGCAGGTTTGGTTGGGGAGTGCTTGCCGGTGGCAGGTAGGGCTAGTTTCGAATCGTCGTCAGAATTTCTGCCAGCATTTTTTTTTCCTCTTCGGATTGAAATTCAGAGAAAACTTTCGACTGTTCGTTATTCGACATGTTTTCCAGAACGGCAACCACGTCATCCATGCCACCGTCTTGAACGATGCCAACCAGGCTGGCTTTCAATTGAGCTGAATCCATGTTCTTGAGCAAACTTTGCAGTTGTTTGCGAGTCGCGTCCAGAATGTCCTTTTCTAATTTCTCGACTTGCGAAGTGAATGTTTCCTCAACCAATTCGAAGCGGCGTCCTGCTTCACGCAGTCTCAGTTCCGACAACGCCACATCGTCGGCCAACCGATTGATCGAAACCCTCCGGGCAAGAATGACTTCGGTGGACGCCAGTTTGTCTTGGTCTTGCGCAGCGACAAGTTGCGCTTGAATCAAATCCAAGCGAATTTGTTGGTAGTCAACATCGGTGTAAACCGCTTGCAGGCGGTCAATCTTTTCGTTGGTCAAGAATCCTCGGCCCAGAAAAGCAAAGAGGATGACGATTTGAGTTAACACCAGGGTTGTTGCCAAAAAGGCATAGGCGTTGTACATCAACCCGCACAGTTTAAAGATCATTTTCATTTCAAGACCTGTTCTTGCGAATGTTACCGATGGGGCAGGGTGATTTCTGGAAGTGGAGGCTTGTGTAGTGATCTGAGCGTGTGGGTTCGCAGCGCCAGTCCTTATCAGTTCTCTGTTGTGTTTTTTGATTAGGTTCTTTTGACGCGAAATTCATCTAACGCATCTTGTTCAATCTTAGCTAGGCGATTGTCAAACTGAACTTTTTGTTGGTCTCTAACCGTCTCCATGATTTTTACCTGTTGGTTGGCGTTGGCTAATCTAGCTTGCCGGCGTTCAATTTCTTGCGCCACTTGTTCCCGTTGGGTTTGGATCTGTCGGATGGTTTGCCTAGTGTCCGTTTGATAACGCCTTAGCGAGAGTAGGAAGTCTACATCCACGTGGTTTACTATCGAATCACGAATTTCCACTTCAATCGCCTGCAATTGTTCCTCTTGCTTTTGCCGTTGTTCCAACAGGATTTGATCCGCTTGCAAGGCTTCTGCCAGTTCGCTTTGCCGGCTGGTTTTTTCCGATTCTCGTAGTTTCAGAACGGACTGCAGCCGAAAACGGAACGCCATCATTTTCTCCTGGTCACGACCAAAATAAGGTGGGATTAATAACTTCTAGTGCCACGGCAAGCGGTTTGTCGCTAGGGTTGTGGTCAACCGTATTCGTTTCACGACGTTACTTGAATTTGGTGTTAAGGTAACCGCGAACACGAACCCATCTTATCCCGCTTTTGCGGGTTGATTGATCATTCCCGGGATGACCGGATTCTGAGGTACGCTCCATTTTTTCCCGAACTGTAATAGTTGTGCGCGGGCCTCGTCGACGGTGCAAGGTTCATTGACTGCTTGTCTCAAGTAGCGATTGATATCGGACCGTGCTGCGATCGCTTGATCCACTTCTCTGCTGGACCCTTGCCGATAAGCACCGATATTGATCAAGTCTTCGTTCTCGGCGTATACGGCCATCAGTGATCGCATCAACGTGGCAGCTTGCTTGTGGTCGGGTGTGCTAAGTTCGTTCATAAGGCGCGACAGGCTGATTGTTACATCAATCGCAGGATAGTGTCCTATGGCCGCCAATTTTCGGTTTAAGAAAGTGTGGCCATCCAGCAAGCCTCGTACGGTATCGCTAATGGGTTCATTGTTGTCATCGCCCTCCACCAGTACGGTGTAGAAGGCCGTGATACTACCGTGTTGATTGCACCCAGCCCGTTCCACTAATCTGGGTAGCATTGCGAACACGCTAGGTGGATAGCCTCGTGTGGTTGGCGGTTCACCTGCGGCCAGTCCGATTTCGCGCTGCGCCATGGCAAAGCGAGTTAGGGAGTCCATCATCAGCAGCACGTCTTTACCGGTGTCACGAAAGAATTCAGCGATGGTGGTTGCTGCAAAAGCCGCTTGGACTCGCATGAGCGCTGGTTGATCGCTGGTAGCAACCACAACCACGCTACGGCTGAGGCCTTCAGCCCCTAATGATTCTTCGATAAATTCGTTGACTTCGCGGCCTCGTTCACCGATCAATGCGATCACATTAATATCAGCGGATGTGTTTCTGGCCATCATGCCCATGGTCACGCTTTTGCCGACACCCGAACCCGCAAACACGCCCATTCTTTGGCCGCGTCCACAAGTCAGTAGGCCATCCAACGCTCGGACACCTGTCGAGATGGTTTTGTCAATTCTTGGGCGTTTGGTCGCCATCGGAGCATCGCAGTGTAATGGCATTCTGTGATTGAATGGGATTGGGCCTTTGCCGTCCATCGGATTCCCCAACGCATCGATGACCCGCCCGCACAATCGCTGGGTTACATTGATTTGGCGGCTGGATTTGACCAAGCGAACTCGATTCCCATGGCTGACGCCCGACAACTCTTGGTACGGAAAAACCAGCGTGGCGTTGGGCCGAAATCCAACCACTTCGCCTAAAATGGGTGCCCCAACCGCCCGTTGGATTTGCACTAAAGCGCCAAGCGGGACAGGGAACCCAGCGACGGCGATCACAATACCTTCACTGCCGATAACGGTGCCCGTGATTGCGTTGCTAAGAATTTCCGACAGTTCGTTGGTTAGTGTCTTGGTGGCGGTGGTCATTAACTTAGTTCCTCACCAATTCGATCAATTTGAGTTTGGATCTGAGCATCGATGTCGCCGTACTTCGTTCGTAAAATGCAGCCCCCGATTTGAACTGCCGGATCAGGAACCAAAGTGGTCGTTGCCAGGTCGCAGTAAAGTTCTACGATCTGGTTGATCGAAGGTGAGAACCTTTCTGAATCATTGGGGTGAATGCGAATTTCGATACGATCTTCTTTTCCCGCCAGTTTTAAGGCAGATTCGATTTGTGACAAAACGATTTCTGGCCGATGTTGCAGTTCATGGTGGCAAATTTTTTCGGCAATGCCAGTCGCCAATTGCACGGTCCGACTTTCCCACTCTTGTCGCCAAATTTCCAGTTGCTGTTTCATTTGAGCAAGCGTGGTATTGACCATCGGTTGAATCTGGGCCAATTTCCTATCCAGTTCAGCTTGCATTTCTTTGCGGATGATCTCTAACGATTCTTTCTTAGCGCTGGTGATCGTGTCTTGGCGAATTTTTTCAGCGTCACGGTGAGCTTGACTGACGATTTGGGCGGCATGAGTACGAATGCGTTCCAGATATTCTTCGCTGCGTTGTTCGAAATCCTCAAGGTGAAAGTACGGTTTAGTTGGCGCAGCTTGATTGGCCGGTTGAGGGATACCCGCTTTAATAATTCCTGGCATGAGATTCGAACCTGCGTGTTGTGGGGGTACGATCAGGCATTCCCACTGGGGAAGCTAAATTGAGAGGCGGTTTATGCAACGTTTTCGTTACAGAATCCCCAGCCGTTTTTTGGGCAATTGGAATTGGCCCATGTCCTGCAACACACTCGCGATCCGCAGCAAATACTGCTGCGCCTCTTGGATGTCTTGCAATCGAGTCGGCCCCAAATTTTGAATGCGGTATTCCACTTCTTTTGCTTCGGCGGCGGGTAACATCTTCAAGATCCGGTTCAACAATTTTGGAGCAGCACCGCGCAAGGCAAGTAAGGTAAGTTTGGGCTTTGCAGTTGCCAACACCGCTTGCAGCGATTTTCGTTCGCAGTCATAGAATTGCTGAAACGTCATTCGAATATCCGCATCTAGGAAGGCGTCAACCGAATCGATTTCGTTAGACACAAAGCGTTCTTCACGTTGGGCGGCTGTCGGTGCTCGGTCCGTCGCCAGCGGTTTTGGAGGGAGTGTCCTGTCCAGGTCTGAGTCGGAAGGATGGAGATCGCGGTTCCGGGGCGGCGAAGGATTCGGCTTTAAGGCTGTAGGATCGGTTTGGAAGTGGGTTGTTGGTTGTTGGGGTACCTGTGAATTGGCGTTGTACGCGTTGCGGGCACTGAATGATTGGATTGCGGCGTCTTGGGGCAGCGGGGGCACCACATTTCTGATTACCGCATTACTGATTGCCGCAGATGTCGGAGTGTAGCCGCGGTATTGGAAGGCCGGTGGATCGGACGCGTCAGGCATCGCGTCCTGGCCCAGCATTTCGCGTTCAACTGAATTGACCACTTGGTTGGCCTGCAGTCTCTTGGCCGCAGACAGGATACTGGCCAAAGCCGCCGGTCCGGTTCTTTGATTTTTCTTAAGTTTGATCCTTCGTCGAATGACTAAGTTCAATTGCTGTTGGAGATAGTCTAAGACCTCTTCATCAATTTCATCCAATTGTCCAAGGCGTCGAAGCGCGTCTTGTTGCTGCACTGCCGGAAACATGTCTAGCAATTGTGCACTCTTTTGAGCGGGCAACAGTGACAGCACAACCGCCAACACTTGCGGGGATTCCTTCATCACGACACTGGCAAGTGTATCAATGTCGGCAGAGGATAACGCATCCACCAAGTCGCGATCGGACTCCGGTGGATTGACGTCTGCCCCCTTTGGGCTGAGTGGATCGTCCGTGTGATGATTTGTTCTTGAGCGTTGCGCAAACGCTGCCCAATCAGATTCGTCCGCAGGACGGTCATGCGTTGGCAGTTCCAGCGGTTGGAACTGCTGAGCATCCAAATCGGAATTTGGGAGCGGGTTGCCGATTGGCGTTGGCGTGGTACGCTTGCCAAAGGATCGGCCTGGGTCCCCGTAAGTTCCGGCGTTGTACGTTTCAGCACCTGAGTTCTGGACGACAGGGTTTCCGCTGCCAGAGTTCTGGCGGCTATGCGACGCATGTGTAGCGATTTGCGATGTGCCAAGCGAATGACTAACACTGCTGGGGCTTGGGCTGTTTAAGGAAGAACGGTTTGGGGTTGCGTTGTTCGATTTTTGGCCACGGCTGACAAAGTCAGCGATAATCGCTTGTCGTTCTCTTTCGTCAATAGGCTCTAGATCCATGACCGCATCGCGGACCTGTCGCTGAGTTTGCTCCGGTAATTGCTCGAGTAAGCGATCGGCTCGATCGACGTCAAGCGAATCAACTAAAATGGCGATTTGTCTTAAACGTGCAGGATTCATAGTGTTTGAGCGAGGCTTTGAATGGAGTTTTGGATTAGGTTTCGCAAACCGCGTACTTTAAGAAGTACTAGCAACCGTGCGGTTAGGCGATTTCACCAATCCATGAGCGTAAAACTTCGGCGGCCGCATCCAAATCGGCTTCCACCAATTCGGTCAATTCTTCCCGCAACGTAGGCTCGCGGCTTTGGAATCGCTTCAAAAGCTCATTTGCTTTTTTGGCTTTTTCCTCTTCTGACTCGCCGCGTTTCTTCTTGACGATTCTGGTGGTGCCGTCGGTTTCAACAATCACTTCTTCGACTTCATCGTCGTCGCCCAATTCAGGGGGAAGCAATCCACCAAATTCTTTTTCCGCTGCGTCGGCGGCATCATTTTCTCTAACCGCGGTGCCGACCATCGAACGAAGCATGGCAACGGCAAATAGACCAAAGCCCATCAAACCAAGGTTTTGCCAGTTCGCCGACAGCCAAGTAATTGCCGTATCGGAGAGCGCGGGGCCGGGTATTTTTTCCATCGGGATATCCGGATCCATTTGAACCACAATCGCATCGTAAGGATCCTGCCCAACCACGTCTGTGGGTTTGATCAAGAGTCGAACCTTTTCCGAGATCGGTTTCTTGATACGTTCTTCGAAAAAGCTTAACAATTTCGTGTAATCAATCGGTGTAGGGGGCGCCCCTTCGGTGGCAGGATTTTCTAACATGAAAAGCTTTTGCACAGTGCTCTGTGGCACACCAATCGAGACTCGAGCGCTGCGAACAGTCAATCCGTGCAGTTGTGTATGTTGGATTGAACCGCCGGGAAGCGACGTGCTTTCTTCCTTCGTGATATCGTTGGTCGTTTGCCTTACATCGGCCAAGGAACCCGAGGCATTGGCAGATGCTGGTCCGTTGGAACGAACGCCTGGCGCACCCCCATTCCCACCAGTACTGGATCGCAAGTTTTGCTTTTCCGTACTCTGTTTGATGGTTGTACCGGTGCTTAGTGTTTTCTCATAAGTGTCCGAACCAATCGTTGGATCGATATCCACATCAACGCCTACAACCGCGCCCGGATACATCATCAACTGTTCACGAATTTTCTGTTCGTATTCGTGTTCGTAACGCTTCTTTTCGCGAATCAAGAGGCTTTCATTAGCGCCTGCAGCGATCGAATCACCCGTATGAGAATTACCCGAATTGTGATCCACAATCGTGATGTCACTGTCTTTGATTCCGGCCAAAGCGTTCTTGGCAATTCGCTGGATTGACACGAAGTCGTCGCGGATCAATTGATAGCTGCCCACGGGATGGATTCCGATTGCGCAGGTTCGCCGCATTTCACGGAACGGTGCGCCTTCCAAGACTTCGTCGTATTCCACACTGGCGTTATTGATTTTTGGTGACGCCATGATCATCGACCGAATCTTGTTGGTCTTTTGCTGTTTCTCGGCTTGAGATTGTGCCGCTTGACTCATGAAGGGATTGCTAGAAACGACACTGTCTTCGCGGCTGATAATGGAGTTGGGGACCGCATCATTTTCAGCCAACGCTTTGGTGTACAAGTCGCGAGAACTGAGCGGGATTTTGACGCGGTTGCCGACTACCGTGTAATCATTAAGTGCCGATTTGGCGAACGCGGTTTCCATTTGGCCAATCTCGCCCTGCGAGAACTCTTGCCCACCGTAAATGAAAACCGTGCCTGCACTAAGCTGAAACTGGAACAGATAAAACATGCTGGCGATAATCGCAATCAGCATGATACCCGACGTGACGCGCGCAGCAGGCGTCATCGATTTGAATAATTCGACAAGCGAATAATATGATTTGTTTAGGAAGTTCATCTTCGTTTCCAGTCCTTGGAACTATTCAACCAATCCTTTGGTCGAGCTATGGGTCGAATGAACGACTATTTAACTAACAATGCAAGAAACTAGGCCAGTCTTAGGCAAAAGCGATTGGCTTTGGTTTCTTGGGTCGCGACTAAATTCGAATGTCTTTTATTTCTCTGTAGGCATCCATCAACTTGTTGCGTATTTGCTGCATCATGCGAAAAGACATGTCAGCCTTCTGAATGGCTGTCATGACTTCTGCCGGATTGATATCCCCTCCGGTCATCAGTGTTTCGATTGCGCCGTCGGCGTTTTGCTGCATGTCGTTGACCTGATTGATCGATTGCATAATCAATTCTTTAAAGTCAACTTCCGACGCACCCGCAGTTCCCGTCAAGTCTTTCGCTTGGACGCCCTGGGAAGTCAGTTGATTCAATTGCTTCATGATTGCGGGAGAGATGCCGCTAATCGCATTATTCCCAATCGATAGGCTCATGATTTACTTCCTTTTTCCGCGTGGTCTGTGGTCGGTTAAGGTCAAGATTGAAAAATAGAATCATTTCGACGAAAAAACACTATGCCAAAATACGCAGTGTTTGACTGGAAAGATCTTTGCTAACTTCGATCACGCCGACGTTTGCCTCATACGAACGTGTCGCATTGAGCGCGTCCACAAATTCTTGGTTCAAGTTGACGTTAGGGTAGGCAACATACCCTTGCTTGTCGCCTTCCTTGATTGCCAAGGGATGGTTGGGCTGCCAACGATAAGTGGGTTCGGTTTGATCAAGTTCCACACTGGAAACTTCCACGCCAACCGCACCATACGAGGAGCCAATGTCCTGCGTGGTTTGGAAAATGACATGACGGCTTTGATACGGTTTGGCTTCACCGTTTTCATCTCGAATGGTTGAAATGTTGGCGATGTTGCTGGCGATGGAATCTAGTCGAGTGCGCTGCGCGATCAAGCCGCTGGTGCTAATATCTAACGCGGAAAGCATGATTTAGTCTCCCAAAAAATGTCGGATGCGGTATAGGACTCGCAAGGTTGGTTGCTCTACTTTGTCACTAGACTCGTTCACTGATCGCAATATTCAGCAAGCGAAACTGGTTTTGCATGATGGCAATTGCCATGTTGTGCATCGATTGATTTTTCGAAATCTGCAACACTTGTTGCTCCATCCCCACGTCGCTCTTGTCATGGAACAAGATCGTTTTCATCGAATCTTCGACCTCTCGCATTGCCGAGTCGTAACGGATCTCTCCGGACTCGGAAGTCGCGCTGGCTGGCGAATTCTTGGCTTCGATCATTTCTGACAAACGTTCGCGAAATGTACCCAAGCTGAGGTCACGAACTTGGTAACCCGGAGTGTCCACATTCGCTATGTTACCAGCCAGCACGTTGTGGCGAGTTTGCGCGAAACTGATCACCTTTTCCAACACGGGAATGGTGGTTGAACCCAACGGATTAAAGATTCCTGACATGTCTCTTGTCCTTGGAGGTAGCACTACAAAACTTTTTTGCAGAAAATCCCTTTGTAATTACAGAAAAGCTAAAGTTATGGCAAACCCAATTGTACCGCTGCGGTAGCTAGCGGCAGGGATTGCTGCGATTTCCTTCCAATCGTGCAGCACTTGCTGCCCAAGGTAGCGAGCAAGAAGAGCTCGAGAGAAAGCGTCGCGATCACGAAAGGCAAATTTGCTAGCAGCCGCATGCTTAATCGAAGTTCTGAAACCAGTTCCTGCTTGCCCTGGAAATGTCAGGGCACAAGTCTGGCGAGTTTCGGCGACGTAGGGCTTGCGACTCAGCGTTTAGATCGGGGAGTTATTTCGAAAAAATGCTGAGTAGCAGCATTTGGCTGTTTCCTATTTGGCTGTGCGACCTGGTACCGAGGGTACTTAGACTTAGAGGGCGTGCAGTCGCAAATGCTGCAGCCAGGTTGGAAATGGGGCCGGTCACTGAGGCGTGGTGGTCGATGCTTTGGGGCGTTCAAAGCGGTAGCCCGCGTCGCGAATCGTCAGAAAGATAGCCGGTTGTGCTGGATCGATTTCTAGCAACTTTCGCAAACGACGAATGAATTGGTCGGGCGCTCGGCTGGCGGTGTCAAAGTTCAAGTCCCAAACCTTCTCTAACAATTCGCCCCGCGATATGACTCGGCCTTCATTCCTGAAAAAGTAACGAAGCAGTTTTGCTTCCAAACTGGTTAGTTGTTGTATCAAGTTGCCATCCCGAAATACTTGATAACTTCCAAAGTCAATATCCAGAGAACCGATTCGGACGACCTCATGGGAATCTGCTTCGTCCCGACTGGAGTGAATCACGGAAGGCACTTGTGAAAATCGAGCTAACAGATTTCGCACCCGACTCAACAGTTCGTCCAAGTCGAAGGGCTTGTTCAAGTATTGATCGGCGCCAACGTCAAAACCGCGTTTTCGATCTTCAGGCAACGATCGGGCACTAAGCATCAAGACAGGCATTTGACCGCCAGCTTGGCGAAGTCGCTTGCAAACGTCGTAACCATTAAGGCCAGGAAGCATTAAGTCCAGGATCACCAGATCGAACAACGGAGCTTGTTCGGCCAACAGTTGGTCAGCTTTCTGGCCATCGGCCTGGATCACAACTTCGTAACCTTCTCGTTTGAGATTGAATTCAATCCCAAAGGCAAGGTGTTGTTCGTCTTCAACAACTAAAATACGAGGCTTTTTCATGGAGGCAGGCTGGAAAGTTGATGAATGAGACGAAGTCCCGTTGGCGGCGGTGTTCGATTCGGTGTTCGATTTGGTGTTCGATTCGGTGTTCCCCCAAGCAATGTTTTTAACGCACTATTCTACTACGTACAGTTTTCTATACCTAGTTTTGCACGCACTCACAGGCGACCACCCAAGCCAACCGCAATCCTATTGTAATCGCAACCCACACACCCACCCTGCGATGATATCCAGTGTGGTTGGATCTGACCATGCGGTGTCTTCGCCTGCCGTCTGCAACCAAGCCGTTGGGACGAAACGTTCACGTAACAAAGGGACCCAATTGGGTTCATCCTGATTGACACTCAGGAAGAACTTGCGAAGCGAAGGGGAATTCTTAAATTGCAGCAGAGATCGGCTGGGATTGGCTTGGATTAATGCCAGCCCATGGCAAATAAAGTTAGGGGTGAGCGAAAGTTCGGTTCCAACTTGGCCACCATTGCCTTGTGCGACCACCGCGATCGTGCCTTGCCCAACATTGAATTGATTCCTTGCCGCTGCGATCAATTCCAGTCCACAATCAAAATCGTCCTCGGCCCAGATCTTGGTTTGAGGGGAAAGAACCAATAAATCTAAGCCGAATTTGTTGGCCGTACTTTTCCAGCTGGCTAAAGTTAGATCCCATTTCAACAGTGAATCAGCCTGCAAAATGATTAGCGGACGAGGCTTCTGCGATGGTTCGACCTGGCTAACATAACTTAAGTTTGCGTCTACGCTTAAGCCCGGTGAGGTCACCGTTTCTTGGCGGCGTTGGGTGTCAGCGACCTTCGGGCTCAGTTTTTCTAACAACGCCCGGGTTGGTAGCCAAATCTCTAGCCCGGCGGTTTGAATTTTCAGAGTGAGCGTTTCTTTCGGTGTGTCTCTTTGCAATGTTAACCAAGTCGATTGGCCGATAGTCGATTTGGAAATATGCGCATTCAGATCGGCAATTGAGTCTATTTCAATTTGGTTGATCGCAACCAATCGGTCAGCCGGTTGCAGTTTGTCGGCTGAAGGGCCGTCGGGGAGGACGACGTCCACTTCTACTTGTTTTTGTGGGGAGATCTTGGTCGTAAAGCCTAAGTACGGGAACCGGTAGGGAACTAGTTTAGAAACCAATTGCAATAAAACTTCTCGATCTTTTTCATTGTTTGGGTTGAAGCTGTTGCGAACTTCCAGGGTGATCGCTTGGCGACTATCAAGTGACCGCGTTGCGTGGTAGTAATCTGCCAGGCAATTGACCTGGTTCTGATTCACTTTCACGATTTGATCTCCGGTCTTCAGGCCGGCCAAATCGGCAGGCGAACCCGGATGAATACCGGAAACTTGAAAGTCACTTGAATTCAGATTTGACTGTTTAAAATCGATTCCAGTTTGGCCCGGAAAGATATCGTTTCCAGCTTTCATGTGTTCGATCGAATCTTCGTAGTTGTTCACCGAAACGGCAAAGCCAATTCCCGAATCGTACCACTGTTTCCCTTCGTCCATACTGTCAACATTCATTGACAGTGGGCACAGAATTCCCAGCATCCGTCCCTGAATATCAACCAGCGGTCCGCCATAATTTAGAGGACCTATCTTGGCGTCGGTTTGAATGGCTTTTCCCCAAATGCGATCGGTCGCGCTGACAATGCCTTTGGAAATATGAACTGCATTGGGACTGATGGATTTTCCAAACGCAAGTACCCCTTGTCCCACCTGAACCTGCGAAGATTCAGCAAGGCAGATCAACGACGTTTGCTGGATTGGGGCCGTTTTCAAGAGAGCCAGTTGTCGTAAAAAGTCGATTGCTACCACGTTGGCGATTTGCTGTTGGCCTTGGTGGGTATTGACTAGAATCGTGTCGGGGCGTTCTACAAACAGCGATGCCTCGGTCAACAAGTAACCGTCATTGTCGATCAAGACACCGGTAATCTTCTGGGCTTGGGTAGCTGGACCTTGACGGGTGGTTCCCACGATTTCAATTTGCACCAACGAAGGAGCAATTTGCGCAGCAATGCGTTGGGTTTGTTGCTGGTAAGCGACGGCAAGATCGGTTGCACAGACGTCAGCCAAGTCTTGCAATGGTGCCGTTGAATTTGTGTTGTCTTGTGCCAGCAATGTTTTTGGGGAGAGAGCGAACGCCGTGTTTTGCAGTACAAATAACAGCAACAGGCGCCCCAAAAAGGCTTTGCTTCCTAACGGTGCTAGATGTGGCGTTTGGGAAAGTGGGGCATTGGATCGTGGCGAATCATTCATCGGGACTCCATCAGGCCGTATCAGCTAGGATCCGGCCGGTTCGACTGCTTGGCAGCAGGGTGCGAAAGTATCTTAAGGGTTGCTTGCATGTAGGTCTTGCCTGCTACTGAGTGACACTGAGGGTCAGAATCTGATCTTCACGTCGAAGGGTCAATTGCAGTGGCGTGAATTTATCAATCGCTGATAATGCGGTGATCACATCATCGCGATTGGTTGTTAGTTGGCCTTGGACTTTTAGGATCAAATCGTTCGCCTGCAGTCCGGCCAACCCTGCAGGTGATCCCCGGCTAACTTTTTCTATGAATGCGGGCGTGTTGAAAGTAATTCTTGGGACTAGCAAGATGCCCAAAGCAGCTGGACTGATGGGGCTTAAGGGTTTTTGTTGATTGGTGGTGTCCAGTCGTCTTCCTGATTGGATCCATTCAATTCGTTCGATCAACACGTCGGTTGGAATGGCATAGTTGATCCAGAAATCGCCGTCAGCTTGCTGTAGTTCACGTCCCAACATACCAAGTAATTTCCCTTGGCTGTCAACCAGGGCGCCACCGCTACTGCCAGGGTTGTTGCTCATGGCGTCAATGAAATAGACCGGGCCTTGATGGGGTGTTTTTGTAGCCTTTTGGCTGGCTGCCAACGGGGCTGTCAGTGAAATGATTCCAAACTGAACACTGACGGGTTCATTGCCGCTGGCGACCTTAAACAAATTGCTAACGGCCAACACGTTGGTTCCACTGGGACTTCGGCGAATCGCATCCAATTCGAAGAAGCCATTGGCGCCTAACGACGTTTTAAGTAAAGCGATTTCAGAATTGGGATCGAAGCCGACTAACGTTGCGTCGGATTTTTGACCTAAATGATCGACGACCAAAATAGAATCGGGATCCAGAACATAACTCCAGGCGGTCAAGACCAAACCCTCTTGCGAGATCAAGCAACCGGACTGGTAATCTTCCAGCCCTGCATAACCCCCACTGCCATAAATCTTGACCACTTTGGCTTGGGCTTGGCTGGCAACAGCAGAAAGATCCTGCGCAAGTAGCGAACTTGGAATCAGCCAAAAATTTAAGAGACATGCCATCAACACGAGGGTCAATAGCCAGATCATCATCTTACCAGCAAAGGAACGGGATGAACTACGTGCCAAAGACGGAAACCATTTCTGGACCGTATTGCTGCCTTGTCTTGAGTACGAACGATCATTCATTTTTGGAATTCGCTTTCCCAGGCGAAGCACCCGAAGCCTGAAAGTTCATGAACGTATTCCCGCGATAGATCGCCTTGAAAGCGTGGGGCAGGGTGCCTTGCGGCGAATTTTTCCACTGTTCAAAATAAACTTCACACCCAGGCACTTGTCCGTGCTGCGTGCAGATCAGTGATTTCGGCTGGCCGGATGTCGCATCGACAAACAATTCGATGTCAACTTCGCCGAGATTAAGGAACAAAACGTCCTGCAATTCCGAACTGTATCGGCTGGGGTATTTCCCCGAATAGTAGGCAACCGGAAACGATTTTAATCCATTTTGCATGTAGCGGTGCCAGGCAATAAGTCCTTGAAGCAAGAGCTGCCGATCAGAAAGTAGTTGAGAAGGGTCAACGGTTGTTTTGGCATCGTTTTGAGTGGTTTGCTCTTTCAACACCGATGCCTTGGCCGTACGAGTTTCAAGATCACTTAGGAAGCCAGCCTCTGCCAAGCCGACCGCCAATTTCAGGGGGCCGCGATCTTGGTCGTCACCTTCAAAAATCAATTGCGACGATTGGGTCAGGCTTGCGTCCAAGCGAAATTGTGTCCAGGTCTTTTGGATGCGGGTTTGTACTTGACGATTAAAGTAGTAATTGGTGAAACCTAGTCGAAATTCGATTCGGCTTCTGGCGGCATCCGGAATTGCCGGTTGGACGTTTTGATTTAGTTGGTCATGATCACTTTCAAGCGGAAGTGGTCTGCGTAACGGACGAGGGCGAAAGGGGGTTGTTGTGGCAAGCATTTCATCAAATGAATGCAATGCTGCCAAACGAACCGTCTTTTTAAAATTTTCGTTTCCGCGTCGAAATTCAATCGGGACAAACCAATGACTGGGGTAGATTCCCAACTGATTCTTAAATTCGTTGACCGAACCAATTACTTTTCCGCCGAAGGAAATTAGCACGTCGCCGTACTGCAAGCCGCAGTCCATTGCGTCAGAATCTGCCAACAAATCTGAAACGACGACTTGTCCGTCGGAATCGCTTGTCATGGTGGCCGCGAAACTGGCGTGGTCTACGACGCGACCACTTTGAAGGACCCCCAGGAAAAGTTTGATTTGATTGATCGAAATAGCGTAGGCGACGCCAACGTTAATTCGTGATCGTTTTTCAAAGGAACAACGACCATTGATGCCGATCAATTTTCCGTCATTGTCAAACAATGGGCCACCAGAATTGCCAGGATTCACCGAAGCGTCAATTTGCAGGCAGTCAGTGTACTCTAGCATCGTTCCCGATGGGTATTGATAACGGTGCGTCCCCGAGATGATGCCTTTGGTGACAGAAGGTTGCCGATTGGTAGCCAGTAAGAATGGATTTCCCACGGCATAACAAATTTGTCCAGCCTTGGCCAAGTCACTATCGCCTAGGACGGCGTAAGGAAAGTCATCACGGCCCAGCAATTGAATCAGTGCCACGTCGCCCGTGGGATCCACACTGACGATCACGGCATCGTAAAGTCTTCCATCATTAAGTGTGCACTGCATGTAGCTGCCGCACGGCTGCACAACGTGATAATTCGTCAACGCCAATCCAGATGAAGAAATCAGGACTCCCGAACCGCCGCCGCCGCCATCGGCCGAATGAACGCAGACGGTGGGTTCACTGATCTGCTTGACCAACTGGATCTGTCGTTGCTGGTCTCTTAGGATGATCGCATCTAAGTCAGAAGTGTTGTCTTGCGTAGCGGAGGTTTCCTGTCCCACAGCGGTGTTGGCAACTAATCCGAACATTCCGCTTAGTGACACCGCCACTAGTGGTGCGCAGATAAGCCAGTGATTCAGAGTGACCAAAACATGTTTTGACTTCGAGCGATTCAATGGCAGATTGGAACGGTTCATTGTCTATCTCCGGCGAAGGGATCAAATGCCAGGGGCGGAAGTCTTACTTCATCAGTCGCATCTGGCAGAAATGAACGCTGTCGCAATGGGTACGATTAGCAGGATAAGCCACTTTTAAGGTCAGTCGTGACGGATTTCCTAAAGCAACGTCAATGGTTTGACTTGGATTGTTTTGGCCATCAAGGGTGGCTTCCCATACGACTTTTTGGTCTGCGGTAATGGTGACATGGGCAGCGGTAGAATCAGACGCTGGCGGGGCTAAGCCGATCATTCCGGTCAAACGATTGTAGCCTTCGTCTAATTGATAGGTTGCGATTGACCCCACGCGAACGGCCAATCCCTTTTCGAACGTTTTTAGTTGCGTTTGATTTTCAATTGGCGAAGAGGCCCCCAGCCAATCTTCGATCAGATGGTTAATGTCTTGAGCAGGCTTTATACTGCGGTCTTTGAGCATCAGTTGTAACGGTTGATCCAGAAAGTCCTTATTCAATCGAGGTCGATTCCAGAATTGCAAGTTTTGCTGGGTGGAACCGAAGGAAATCAGTGGTTCCCATTGAAAGTTATCGACGGAGCGATCAGAAAGATAAACAAACCGAGCGTTGGCGAAATCCCATTTAACGATGTCTGAAAGCGGCACCGACTTGCGCAGCAGACCTGGGGTTGTGATTTGCAAAATTGGCTGTTGGTCGATAATATGAAATTGCCAATCAGCAACCGAAAAAATTTGTCCCCAGCGATCGTAAAGTCGCGAATTCCCCGACTTTCTTTCCTGCTGTGTGGGATGAAAGAAAATAAGACCCGCCACTTTCGCCATTGGGACGTTCACTTCACGATCCTGGAACGAAAACGATACGCCTTGTTCGTCGAATGATCGTATGATGCCATTTAGCCAGTCAAGTTTACTGTTTTTCTGAATCACAATGGCATCACCTTCTTTGGCAGCGTCCGTAAGGTCGCTTTTCCATTGGTCAACAGCGGTGCCTTGGATGCGAATGGATTTCAGTTCCGAACTGGAAAACGTAAGCGTTGGTTGATCGCTGGCCAAAGAGCCTGAGATCTGTTTACTGTCGCCAGTCCATTGAGTGAACCGCAGTTTTGAACCATCCAAAAGTTCGAACACAGCCAGTTTTGTCTCCGTAGCGTCACCGATTGCATCTGAAGCGGGCACAACATCGGGCGCGACGATGCTGACGATATTTTCCAAGGCGACTCTTTTGTATGCGGCAGATCCTTCTAGAACGGTCAGGTCCAAATGTTCTTCTGTCAAAGTCGCAATCTTGCCTTCTAGAGAATCACCGTTTAGCAACGTCACTCGAAACCAAGATGATTTCCCCTCCTGTTGATGTGGCAAAGCTTGGTATTGGGCGATAGCCTTTGGCGAATTGGCATTTGAGAAACTAGCATTTGAGAAACTAGCGGTGAAAACGATCAGACCGCAGGCGATTCCAGCGATTTCAAGGGCTATCCGTTTGAGCGGAGCCAGCGAATGCCGGTCGGGTCTATCGCTGTTTTGCTGGTTGCCGATCGCATGTGCCTGAGATGGGGATTGGCGCCAAAAGGCAATCACAATCGGAAGGTAAAGATCGCTGGCTGACATTGCAGGGTTTCTGTGTTGGAAGTCGCGTTGCGGCAAGTTTGTCGTGTCGGCACCATGTCTTGTCGGCAAAAGAATCGCTAGTCGTTTGTGGGTGTTGGGTGTTGGGTGTTGGGTGTTGGGTGTTGGGTGTTGGGCGTTGGGCGTGGGTGTGGGTGTGGGTGTGGGTGTGGGTGTGGGTGTGGGTGTGGGTGTGGGTGTGGGTGTGGGTGTGGGTGGGGGTGTGGGTGTGGGTGTGGGTGTGGGTGTGGGTGTGGGTGTGGGTGTTGGGCGTGAATTGAATCATGCAAGTAAGGATTCAAGCCCAAGTAACCCTATTCTAACGGTTTCCCTGTCACGCGGTCGTAGCCAAATGCTTGGGCATATTGGCGCCAGGAGGGCATTATTTTTTCGGTAACTTCCTGACCAACTTCGTAATCGGCTTTTTCGAAATTCTTTCTTTGTTGCATGCTTTGGGCAACCTCTTGCTGAATCAAAGTCGAATCGCCCAGCTCCAGCTGAGCGTAGACTTGTTGAATAATTTCCGCCGGCCGTTGCGTTAACTGTTCAAATTGGATTTCAATTAATTGGTTGGGCCTCAAGTGTTTGCGGCTTAAAAAATATCCGTTGTACATTCGCTTGTAGCAATCAAAAACCAAGGTTTCCAGCTGTTGATCAGAATACTTAGGCAACTGGAATCCCTGGACTTCGTCCAAACGCCGCCACAAGCGTTTGGTAGAAAGAAAGACCTCGATCGGGTTTCTAGAAATATGGACAAACCGGCTGCCGGGATACTGTTTGGCCAGCCAGCCAATCCTGCCAGTATGAGTCGGCGACTTTAAGATCAGCCGCTTTTGTTTTTTTAACATTAGCGATTTCAAAAAGAACGTTAATTGCTTTTCGAAATCGGCTTCCACTTGGGCAGGCACGTCCTGCATGTCAAGCAAACAATCAAACGGCCGCTGGTCGTTTGCGAATGCGATGCGCAAATATGGAGTCGGCGCACCCAAGCCAATCAGCGCAAATTCATCCTCTTGGGGCAATTCAACGCCAGTGGGCATGTTGTCCATCGGGCGTTTGTTTGGCAAAAGTAGACGAAGGAAGGGCTTCAACCAAGGTTCAGAAATTAAGAAGTGGTGCGGAAGAAAGCACTCGACCGTCGATGAAAACGAAAAATTGTTATCCAAAGACAGCAATTCATGCAGCAAAGTGGTACCACTTCGCCAGTGTCCGACCACAAACAAAGGCGCTGGGTCGATGGCCTGTTGTTCGATTTGGCGTTGGTATAGCAGGCGTTGCACGCCTGCCAGTAGCGAATGTCCGACCGAGAAGCCGCCAATCAAGCAAGCCATGGCCATTCTTTGAGGCGAAATCCTGAACCGATGACTTGCCAGTAGCGATAGGTAGTCGCCGGTTCGCATTCCATGCCAAAACCTGGGCGAGTAGAATGGGTATCGGTTTGATGTCGACGACTTGCGTTCCACTTTGAACTTTACAGATGAGATAAGGCTGACGGAAATTGAAAAAGGTTGCGGTTAACCAGGCACCGCGTCGATAAAAGTCTATCGGTTGTTGGGTAAACCCAGTTATCCTGGTGAAATAGTTTAGCGGATTCAGGCGTTCCTAACCCGCCTGCCTTAACGATTTGCCATGCCGTGGTTCGTTTTGTAGAATTTGTTGGTCCGAAAATGCCGAGGATGGACGCGGTTGTCGGGTGCCACAACGTCTGTCTACTGGCTTCTGAGACGGTCTGAGACGGTCTGACGGCGCCTCAAACACAGTAATTTGCAGTGAACCCCGAGCAAAGTACCTCAAACCGGAGCCAGCGGACTCTTTCCCTGGGTCCCATTTCCCACTTTACACACCAGAGCCGTTTGCGAAAACATGTTATTCGCGAATGACACATTGACCAGAAATTGCAACGGTATGGCTTCCAACGTCGAAGATAGCGTTTTACGAGGCATTTTCACGCCAAACTTGGTTCCTCTGGACGCTCGAGGGGAAATCAACGAACCAGAATTGCGTCGCTATATTGAATGGTTGATTCAACGGGGGGTTCACGGCCTGTATCCTAACGGGTCCACCGGCGAATTTACCCGCTTTACCGCGCCCGAGCGGCGGCGGATCATCGAAATTGTTTGCGATCAAGCAGCCGGGCGAGTCCCTGTCTTGGCCGGGGCCGCTGAAGCAAACGTGCGGGAAACGATCGATGCCTGTGAACACTATCATGAACTGGGCTGCCGAGCCGTCGCGATTGTATCACCCTTCTATTATCGCTTGGGCCCCGAGGCGGTTTATGCTTACTTCAAAGAAATTGCGGACCATTCACCGATCAATGTGACCCTGTACAACATTCCTCTGTTCGCTTCTCCGATCGATGTGCCCACGGTGAAACGCCTGGCATTGGAATGCCCCAGAGTGACTGGGATAAAGGATTCTTCAGGCGACGTTTCCCAAATGCTGCGAATGATCGATGCGGTACGCCCTCATCGCAGCGATTTTTCGTTCTTGACCGGATGGGACACGGCCTTGGTCCCAATGCTTTTAATCGGGTGCAACGGTGGAACGAATGCTTCTAGCGGAATTGTGCCAGAAATTACCAGGAAGTTGTACGATACGATCACGCAAGGCAATCTGGATCAAGCCTTGAACTTGCAACTTCGTTTGCTGCGACTGTTTGATGCGATGTTGTACTCTTCGGAATTCCCAGATGGATTTCGAGCGGCGTTAAGCTTGCGCGGTTTTCAAACAGGGAACGGGCGTCAACCTAAATCTCAGTTGCAGCAACAGCAGTTGGAAGCGTTGACTCGTCAGTTACAATGCTTGCTAAGCGAAGAGGGCTTTTCGGACCAACCGGTAGGCGGATGCAAGCAAGCGTCGCCCATGTCGGAACAGCAAATTGACCGGATCGTCCAAGATGTATTGAAACAGTTGAGTTAGTTTCTGCGTTGGCTTGCCTAAAGCCCAGGGCTAAGCGAGTTTATCCATTGTCGCGGGAGTTTTTTTGTTGGGCGCGGTACTAGTCGCCGGCGTGAAATTGCTAGCGGCAAGACTACAATGCAGCCTAGCCGATTGATTGTTGATGTGTTCTGTTTCCTTTTTCAAGTGTCGTTTGGATGGATGAAACCCAGCTGTTGCCAACTTCGGGTAGGATTGTTGGTGTCGACTTTGGAACCGTCAGAATTGGGGTGGCAATCAGCGACCCAGGGCAAACGCTTTCCAGTCCTTTAGATGTCTACAATCGCCGGTCTAAATCATTAGATGCAAAGTATTTTCAGGAATTAGTCGGTCACGAAAGTTTAGCGGGTTTCGTGGTTGGTCTGCCCATTCATACCAACGGCGATGAAAGTGAAAAGAGTCGCCAGGCGAGAAACTTTTCCAAATGGTTGCGGAATGAAACCTCGATTCCTGTGGTAATGTTCGATGAACGCTTCACGACCTCGATGGCACGCCAGCTTTTGAATCAATCGACATTAAGCGGCAAAAAGCGTAAAGAGCGGCTGGATAAAATAGCGGCTCACGTTCTCCTAACCGCCTTCTTAGAGGCTCGTGATAAAGCGGTTGCGGTCGACTTTTCAAGCACGAATTCAAACCAATCGATTGAAGACAAGCATTCTGAAACCGCAACAAAAGCTACGGATTAGCTTTTGTCGGGCGTGCTTTTTCGCTAATCGCTTTTCGAAGTCGAAGCTTCCACGCGTCATTTTTTCAGACGGATGTGCTCCACGTCTTGGCCGATTGTCCTATTAGTAATTTGGCATTGTCGTTGTTGTTTCGACAGGGCCAGAATAAGAAACCACGATGAAAATTCCGGTAATTGCGACGATACTTCCCACAAGTGCAAGCACTGACGTTTTGTGACCGAAATAGAAATGAACAATCGGGATTGCGAAGAGTGGGCTGGTTGCCAATAAAGTAAGCGCGCTGGCCAAGGGAGCTTGTTTGAAGGCGATTTGACTTAGCCAAACGCCCAACCAAGTGCCCATCGCTGCGGCTGGAATCAGAAATTTTAGCAATGGCCGCTGGCAGATTCGCCGGCAAATTTCGGTCAAACGCCGTTGAGCCGCCGCCAGAATAAGTGTGCATACCAGCGAAGCCAAGATCCGAATCAGTGTTGCCTCTAAGCCCTCACAGTCGACCAGCCCCAGTTTCGAAAGCGCTCCGCCGGCAGCTTGGCATAAGGCGCCGCCAAGTCCGCACAGGATTCCTGCTAACATAGTGCCAGGCATTAATCCTGGCGCCTCTTGTTTCGCGCGGCGGTCACTTACCACGACACTGACGCCGATCAAAGTCAAAAGAATGCCCATGAATGCGGCCACTTGTAAGCGTTCTCCCAAGCACCATCCTAATGCGGCGCCGAAAAGTGGGGCGGTTGTCGCCATGACTAAAGCGCGACGAGGTCCCAAAATCTGTAGGCTGCGAAAAAAGAATGTGTCACCAATTACGATGCCCACAAAACCACTAAGTGACAACCATCCGATGCTGGTGTAACTGGCGGTGATCATTGGTTGCCACCAAATCATGCTAAGCAAGCCGATGTGCGTGACTAACAAAATGGAACCCACCGCATTCTTTCCCAGATTCATGCCCAGGGCTGATAGGTGGATCTTGCCCCAAAACATGCTGGAAATTGCCCACAACAAGGCAGCGGTCAAGGCGGCAGATTCTCCAATTCCCATGGCTATCCAACTCTTCAATCGTGAAGTTTTTTTTTATTGCAGAAAAAACGAAAACAGTTCTACTGCCAATTCTCTATTGCGAATAAACTCTACTTGCAAAATCGTCCTAGCGGCCAATCGCCACGATCGGAAGGCAAGTTTCCGCGTGGATAGCTTGATCGCGAATCAGTGTGTTGTGAAGGGGCGGGTTGTGAGGTGGCGTTAGGTCTTTGGCCAGACGCTTCAGGCCGTAAGGTTGTTTGTTCGCTAAGTCGGACGCCGTAACAGCCCATCGATTCAGAGGTAAGTTGCTGATTTCGGGGCGGATTGGTAGTCGTGAATTGCCGATTTGTGATGATAAGTTGGTCGAACTAGTCTTATTTTAGTGTTTGATCAGCCAGACTGATTTATGTCATTTTGGCTAGAAGTTCGCAGCGTTTGGGAAATGGAAATTCGAGAAAGATGAAAGAATCGTTGACGATCGTGGGAATTGCCGGAGCATCGGGAGCGGGGAAGAGCTTGCTTTCGCGTTTGCTGTTTCAGCGATTGTCGGCCGGTCGCCCCGAGAGTGATATCGGAATCTTGAACGAAGATTCCTATTAACGTGACCGAAGCGATCTGACTTTTCAGCAACGCGAGCAGATTAACTACGATCATCCTGACGCCTTGGAGCACGATTTGTTGATGCAACATTTGTCGATGTTGCGATCAGGGTCCGCGGTTGATGTTCCCCAATACAATTATTCACAACACAATCGCAGTCAAGAAACGGTACGTTTGGTTCCGCCAAAAAATTTTGATTTTGGAAGGGATTCTGATCTTGAACGACAAGCAATTATCGGACAGTTTGGATTCGCGAGTCTTTGTCGATGTGCCGCTAGATATTTGCTTGACTCGTCGGCTTCGGCGTGACATTCAGGAACGTGGAAGATCATTAGATTCTGTGCTAACCCAATACGAAAACACGGTCCGTCCGATGTTCTTTCAGTTCATCGAGCCGTCCAAAGCCCAAGCCGATATTATTGTGCCACGCGGCGGCGAGAATGCGCATGCGCTCAATGTGCTGTTGACGCATTTGGAATTCATTTTGTCCACTTACGCTCAGAATTCCCGGCAGCATTAACTAAATCAAAGCTCTCACCGCCGGTCCGTCATTAGTTCCGTTTGCCTGCAGCAATAAATAGGGCTGACAACCAGAAGCCCTACGGCAAACCAATAGGCTTGCCGGAGTGCATGTCACCACTGGTCGCATGGTCTATGCGACCTAACGTTTTACGACTTGGGTGTGAGCCACATATGGCGATATTCGATTTGGCCACGGTCGCCCTCGATTCCAATTCGCCCTCTGCCAGGAACTTCGAACGCTTCTTCAAGGACCTCGCCATTGCAGGTACATCGCGCCTTGCCGTTACGAACCTGGATGAGCAAATCATTCCAGTCCAGATCACGAAATTGAGTCAATTCTTTGTACGGGCCGGCGCGCAGGAAATCGCGGCATTGCAATTGTTTGCCCAAGATAAAGACGCCGCTATCTGCATTGGGCATTGCCCGAAACTGCAATTGTAAATCGAAATTGCCCGAGAACGTCTCTTGTGTCCAAATTTGCTGGATCTTCCGACCTTCCGGAGGGTGCATGACCACGAACCTGCCGTTGATCGCCTGATAGCGACCATCGTCGGTGACGGTCTTTTGGTCATGGCTAATCACATCGTCCAATATTGGCCAAGCGGGGGCATTGGGGTCGTTTGCTTTCCACCCCGCATACGCTTTTCGATCCTGTTGGGATGATGGTTGATAGGTCCAGCCGTTTAGGTTTTTACCATTGAAAAGCGAGATAGAATTCTCGGCTGGAGGTGAGGTTTCAGCATCCGTTTCCACCGCTACAAGGCCAGTCGACTGCAGATGCGGTCGCAATGCGGCAGCCCATTTTTGATAGCCTAATCGGTTGGGGTGCAGCAAGTCAGGGAAAAGGTCCGACGTGGCGTCGCCATTTTTGTCTGCGAATAACGAGTAGCAATCAACGACAGTGACTGAAGGCATACCCTGCACCGCTGCTTGATACAAGTCGTTAATTTTTTGAATCTTCTCCGCAGGTCGGCTCTTGGTTTCCGAACTCGGGAAGACCAAGCATAGAACGATCGGAAGTGTTGGATTCTTTTTGTGAAGCGACTGGACCAGCAGTTTCATGTTGGCCGCGATCGTGGTGGGATCGGCATTCTCCTCAAGATCATTGGTGCCAGCCAGGATAACGACGCCCATGGGATTCAGAATCAAGACGTCTTCGTAAAGTCGCACCAACATGCCTCGGGTTGTGTCTCCGCTGATTCCGCGATTGGCGACTTTCGTTCTATCAAAACTGCCTCCTAGATTGTCTCCCCAGCCCTGAGTGATCGAATCGCCCAGGAACACCAACGCATTTTGGTCGCTTTCTGCCTGTCGACTCCATCGACTGCGTTTTTCTTGCCAAAGATTTTGGAACCAATCGTAACGACGAATCGGTCCGGTGCCAGGTAAGCCTGCGTCCGAATCTGGGACGGAAAAGTAATCTTTAGGCTTGTCCGCTAATTCCGCTACAGACAGTTGGGTCGCCTGTCCATAGCTGCAGGTTGCTGCAAATGGGGTCAGGCAGGTTGCGATAAAGAAAAAAATCGTTATGCGAAGCGGAAGGGGCATAGGACGCATTGAATACCTCGGATGGAATTTTGGCAAAAGTATGCTTGGCCCAGAAGCCAGTGCTTCCCAGTTTACCAAAAAAGCCACAACGAAGGTAAGATTTTTTACCGACCGGCAGAGGGGCAGGCGAATTAGAACTAGCGTTTAAGCAAAGGCCGATTCACTTCTTCTTGCCCCAAACGATACGTTCCAGCCCCGCCGAATCGTGTGCGATTCCTGTTGACGACCATTGCCCCGTTCCATCTACGTAGGAGTGTAATTTTTGAGCCAACATGGGGCTGGTTTCGATCAGCATCCAACCGCCACTTTTCAAGCGTGGAGCCGATTGGTCGATTAGATCACGACTGGTTTGACCGCCGTCCTCGCCAGCGCCCACCAAAGCAAGTTCGGGTTCGAATTTCTTCACACTGGTTGGGACTTCTGCCATTTCCGACTTGCTGATATACGGAGGGTTGCTAACTATTGCATCAAATTGTACGTCCGCAGGTAATTGCGTTAGCAAGTTGCCTTCAAGGAATTGAATGCGCGAATCAACTTGCAATTTTTTTGCGTTTTGAATTGCGACTTCTAGGGCTTGCGGGCTGTATTCAATTGCTGTGATCGAGGCCTTGGGCAAATATTTTGCCAGGCAAATGGCGACGATACCGCTGCCTGTCCCAACGTCGCACAGTTGCAGTCCGTCACCGGTCTTGGAATTCACTCGATCCAGAGTTTCAATCACCAAGTGTTCGGTTTCGGGACGTGGGATCAGAACGTTTTTATTGACCGTAAAACTCAGAGAGTAGAATTCGCGATGACCAACCAAATAAGCCACCGGTTCGCCCGCTGCGTGTCGTTTCACCAGATCGCGAAAGGTGGATCGAATATCGTCGGGTACGATTTCAGCAAACCGAGTGTAGAGGTCGATTCTTTGACAGTCCAGGCCGTGAGCCAGGAGGATTTCCGCATCTAATCTAGGACTATCGGCCTTCTTGTCCTTGAAGAATTGGGTCGTCCAGTCCAATAGTCGTTGTATTGTCCAAGCTTCGTCGTTCACTTAAATCTCCGATAAATTCCTGCCATTGCCCAATCCGTTTAGGCACTTAACTTTTGAATCGTCTAAAAAGAACCATTACCAATCAATGTCGAATTTTCTGCGTCACCTAAGATCCAGTTAGGCTATGCAATTAGTGAAGCAATCTTCCCAGTGAAAGCTTCCCAGTGAAAGCTTCCCTGTGAAATCGCTTCAACGCAAACAGACCCCAATGTGGGCTGGAATTCCACAACGGAAAATCTGGCCAAGCGGTGATGGCCAGGTCGTCGCAAGCTAAGCAACATCGCCCTTTTAGTTGTCAAGGCCTTCCATCGTATCTCGCAACTGATTTCGGTCGTGTTCCAGCAGGGCTTGCGTCAGAACATTGACATCACCTGCCAAGACCGTGTCCAAACTTGCGCGGAAACCGATACGATGATCCGTGCAGCGATTTTCCGGAAAATTATAGGTGCGAATTCGTTGACTGCGATCGCCCGATCCGACCAATGTCTTTCGTTCGGCAGCTCGCTTTTGTTGCTCTTCGTGCGATTTTCGTTCGTAAATCCGAGCCTTCAAAATTCGCTCTGCCTTGGCCAAGTTTTTGTGCTGACTTTTTTCGTCTTGGATGGAAACGACGATCCCTGTTTCATAGTGAGTCAATCGCACGGCGGAAGTGGTCTTGTTGACGTGTTGTCCACCCGGACCGGATGCGCAGAACAGATCTTTGCGATAATCTTCGGGCTTCAGATTAACTTCGACGTCTTCTGGTTCGGGTAGAACCGCGACCGTTGCTGCCGAAGTATGAATGCGACCTTTGGTTTCGGTTTCCGGTACCCGTTGTACTCGGTGCCCCCCGCTTTCATATTGCAATTCACGGAACGCACCGTCGCCAGAAAATGCCATTGTGATATCCTTGAAGCCACCGACCTCACTTGGGCTAAGTTCTAAAACTTCGCATTTCCAGCCTTTGTTCTCGGCGTGTTTTCGATACATCCGATACAGATCGCCGGCAAACAACGCCGCTTCGTCTCCACCAGCACCGGCTCGGATTTCCATCACACAACGGGCACGATCAGAATCCTCGCCGCCAACGGTTTGTTCTAAGATTTCTTCCCAAATTTTTTCTCGTAGCGTCAGCATTTCGGGGATCTCTTCTTCGGCCAGTTCGCGTTCGTCTGCGTCTTCACTTTCTTCCATCCCTCGAAGTTCCGAGATCTGTTCTAGCACCTCTTTGAATCGTTTGTACTTTAACGCGATCTTGCTGATGGATCCATGTTCCCGAGCGATTTTTGAAATTTGGTAAGAATCGGCTTGCACGGCTGGATCTTGCATCTGCATATTCAGTTCGCGGTAACGACTAAGTTTTTCTTCTAGCATGTCTTTCATGGGAGTCTTGCTTTCGTATTTTTGCCAACTCTTAGCGAAGGTTGATTGTTCAAATTCGCGGCGAATTGTTTTATTGTTTTGCTTGGTTTAGTTTGGGTGCAACGGTTGGTTTTCAAGGGTCTGCCAAATTCTCTAGGCAATTAGAATCCAGTCTAATAAATCAAATCAAGCGAGCCTACGATTTCGCTTCGTGCTGCGTTGCCTATTTCGCTTGGTTGCCCAGGATGCGGTCCAAAAATCTTGGCCTTGAATTCAAGTTGGAAACTTGAGCGGATGGATTCGACTTCGACCCCTTGGAATTTACTTAGGCCACGCTGCCCAGATTCGCGGGCGGTGGCGTACGGATAGAACCGCACATAATCGAGTCTAGAAAGGGATGAGCCCAGCTACAATTCTGCCTGCCAACGGGCCAGTTTGTCGCAACTGAATTTACGGCATCGATGGGCATCAACCGCGGGCAACGATACCGCGGGCAACGATGAGGAGAGAGCCGGCAAAGCAGTCCTGTGCGCCGACAATTCCGATGGTGAACCTGAAAAGCGGGCGGAATCGTCGCCGCTATAACTAGCAAGTCCGCAATTTGTCCGACGGTTATTTGTCAATCGGCCATGGGTACGCGCAGCCCTACGGGAAATTTCATTCCGGTCGATCCATGCGAATTTTCTTAAAGGCTGGAACATGATGCGTTTCATAAAAACATGTTCAACAAAACAAGCAGAAATTATGGGGCTGACATGGCAATCAGGGAGACACGGTAATCCGACACCCATGAAGTCAGGCACACATTTGGACGCTTGTGCTAGTCCAAATCATCGCCGAAATCATATCGAAAAATGGAAAAAAGCTCAATCGTACCCAGATTCAACCCAAATCAGGCCTTCCTTTGCAGCCAGAGGGGCAGTGCTTGCTACCTTGGCTATAGCCTAAGATCCGTCGAACTTGCGCCGCATCCAGTCCGCCAGAAGGGTATCAATAAACAGTTGAAACAGGTGGTAAATCAGTAGCGGCAGAACGCTCAGCCCTAGTGAAAGCCCCACTTCGGCTCCGATCATCAGCGTTTTTTGGCTGCCACTAATCGCAACCGCTCGTTGATCTTGGGTTGTCAATCCAATCCAACTGGCGATCGCAAAGCCTAGAAAGAACAGGCCCAGGTGAATGCCGGCAATCGCGAAAAGCAGAATTGCCCATTGGCCGACGCTCGAGGAGCCGCCTTGTTCCCAGCTGGCAGCCGATCCAATGGTGCCAAGCAACACGATGTACAACAGGCCCACCTGTGCTGCGAAACTGAGTCTGGGTTTGTTCAAAGTAGCCCACTCGCCTACGACCGACCAACTTCGGACAATTTGAGCCAAAATGATCGGAAACAGGACCAGCAAGCTAAGCTTCTGGATCTGTTCGGGCAGTGAAAAACTGTTTGTCTGTTGACTCGTCAATATCCACAGCCACAGTGGTGTTACCACCACGCACGAGAGATTGGTGATCACGGTCACCATCAAGGCAACGATGTCATTGCCACCGGCACGCCTGGTCCAAACCGCCGCCGAGGCCAACGTGCAAGGCATTGCCAGAGCAATCGCAAGTCCGCCGCCCAATTCAGGCCCCAGCAATGATAGAAGCGGCCAAGCAGCAAGCGGCCCGACGCCCAGGTTAATCAGGCAGGCAAGCAAAGCCGCAGTGGGACGGCGAATCGTCTTAATGAACGCGCTCAACTGGAGCGGCAACGCCATCAAGAACAGGACGCAGATCACAATGCACGAACGCAGCGTTTGGTAATTAGCCAAGAATGCCAAGGATTGGCAACACGAAAATCCAATGAGAACGATCACTGCCAGTGCTAGCAGAAACCATTGTTGCTTGATCCAAGACAATTCGGGCTCCTAGGTCGCAGGTGGAATGGTTTCGAAAGTTCGACAAAAATGGGAAGGCAGAACAGCCCGCCGCAATATTGTTGTGGCAGTGGTGCTGTCGCAGCGATATCACGGCAGAATCTAGCCCGACAATAAAAACTTCCCGACATTAAAAACTTGCGGTGACCCGATCGCCCAGAAATTCCAGCGGCAATTCGTTTCTCAGGCAGGGCAACTTCCTGGGAAGTCCAAATTCTAGCAACTTCGATTGCTATCAGAATCAGACTACCGAATAAACGCAACTGGACTTAGAATAATCGGGTCGCTGCCTGTGCACTTTTAGGCCGTCATTTCCCTGGTTTTTGTACTCTGGACATCGGTTTATGCTCACGATGTGGGCCCAGACATTGTGTGTTCCCGTGGAAAGTTGTTCGATTGATGCTCCGTTATTTGACCGCTGGTGAATCGCATGGCAAGGCTTTGTTGGCCATTATTGATGGATTCCCAGCAGGTTTGGAAATCGATGTCGCTGCGGTAAACCACGACTTGCGACTGCGGCAAGGCGGTTATGGGCGTGGAGGTCGTCAGAAGCTAGAAACGGACACAATCGACCTGATGGCCGGGACTTGGCAGGGGCTGACCTTAGGTTCACCGATCGGAATTCAAATCAAGAACGCGGATTACAAAATTGAACGCTTGAAGGAATTGGAACGCCCGCGTCCGGGGCATGCCGATCTGGCCGGAGCGATCAAGTATTTGGGAAGTGTTCGAGGAGTGTTGGAACGGGCAAGTGCGCGTGAGACAGCAGTTCGCGTCGCTGTTGGTTCATTGGCAAAGCAGTTGTTAGGCGTCTTTGGAATCCAGTGTATTGGATACGTCACCGAATTGGGCAAGTTGAAGGCGTCGGCCGAGGGTCTGTCCGTTGGGCAGATAGCGGACGCGCGCGCCCAAAGTATTGTTTATATGCCGACGGTGGACCTTGATGCTCAAGCCCAAGCGTACATCGACCAAACGGCCGAGGCATGCGATACCTTGGGCGGTGTCATGGAAGTCAAAGTGACCGGCCTGCCAATTGGTTTAGGGACGCATGCCCAGTGGGATCGTCGTTTGGACGGTCGATTAGCGCAGGCAGTAATGGCAATTCAAGCGGTCAAAGGTGTCGAAATTGGGATGGGCTTTCAGGCGGCTCGTGTGCCGGGATCGCAGGTTCACGATCCGATCAGATTCGATCCCTCGCAGTCGCAATGGCCGTCCTTGGGGTACACTCGTCCGACCAATAATGCAGGCGGATTGGAAGGTGGAATGACCAACGGTCAACCGTTAATCATTAGGGCAGCCAAGAAGCCAATCAGCACGTTGCGAAAAGGTCTGGAATCAATCAATTTGGATACCAAACAGGCCCAGGCGGCGAACTATGAACGAAGCGATGTTTGCGCGGTTCCGGCAGCGGCCATTATTTTGGAAGCGGTGGTTGCGTTTGAATTGGCCAACGCCTTGCTCGAAAAACTGGGTGGTGACAGTGTTGCGGAAATGAAGCAACGTTGGGACGCGATGTTAAAACAAGGGGCCACGCGATAAAGCCCTTTACTCCAAGGACTGGTGTTGAATTTTAATAGGGTAGTGGTTGGTTAGTTTTTAGTTTTTAGTTTCAAGTCAACATCAAGGACGATGGTTGATGAGTGATCGAAATCGCAGATGGATCTGCCGACTGTTCTTCACGCTGCTATGCATTTTGCCAACGGTTTGGGCAGGTTTGCGCATTGTTAATCGCCCCACGCCCACAATGGTGGCCAGCCAATTGAAATTGCAATTGGGTTTGCCGGTCGAAGTAGGCCACGTCAGTACTCAAGACCCCGAATGGTCGCTGTTGTCCAATGTGCGACTGACTCACCCCGAGTATGGGATTTTGGCCTCAGCAGATCAAATTCGAATCAAGCAACCGCTAAGTTTGGGTGCTAAGCCTTTGTGGGCGATCAACCATCTAAGGGTTCGTGAATCTGCTTTAGCCGAACTAGGACAGGCACTTCATGAATCATTCTTGCGTCAAAATTCACTGTCTACTTTGCCAGAGATCACAATCAAAAGTCTTGATGTGATTAAGGGCAATTTTGCTTCAGCGGAATTTCCGTCGAACGTTGACTCGCCTTTGGCATTGGCGTTGTCCAATGTCTATCTGACAGGGCAGGGTGTTTCGGAATCAGCCGCGGAAGGTTCAAGAGAATCTGCATCATTGCAGATAGATGCACCTAATGGCTTGGGCCAGGCTACGGGGGTGAGCGATCAAGCAGGGATTTCGATGATGGCGTTATTGCAATCGCCGAATCGAATAACATCATTGATGTCGCTGCCAGAGGCTACCGGCGTTCCAATTTCACTGTGGTTGAATCGACTTAAGCCCACTTCATCCTCCCCCACAACCTTGGGTAGCGGCGGTTACTCGACGGCTTGGGAGTTGGCGACTTGTAACAACCAACCGATCAACTCCAGTTGGATTCAGTTGGACGGGTTTCCTGACGTTTTTCGTCAAAGCCATGGAATTCGCTTAACGGGGACCGCAGCTGGGGAGTTTTCGGGTGGTCGATGGCGTTTCAACATTCACGACGCAAATTGGGAAGGTGGCGACCTTGCGGATCTTAGTCAGTTGATTTCGGCCGATGCGAATCGATTGCAAGGTCCGTTGATTCGCTTACATATTACCCATTCAATGGTCGAGTGCCAGTTGGGGAAACCACCTGAAATTGTCCGATTGCAAGCTGAGCTTCAGGCGGTTCAAGGCAGTGTTCGCAAAGAACTTATGGAAGGCTTGCGACGGTTGGTTCCCGACTATTCGGCGGCTGAGGTGCTGCACGATCGTATCGGCTTTAAGAGTCTGAATTTGGGAATTCAAATTCAAGAGGAACGTTTGGCCTTCCAGCATTTAGAGGAAGTCGGTCGACGTCTGCCGGTGATTCAAGGCATGGATTCGCAAGAACTGTTCGATCTTTCCAACGACCATGGGCATCCGATTCCCGTGTACGATATTGTGGCAATGGTCCAGCGCTCACAGACCCCCCAGCAAGTCGGTAGTTTGGCAGGCCTGATATCGCTACTTCCCCAGCCTGAATGGCCGTTTGTCGCTGGACAGGGAGGGGTTGCTGGTCAGCTGAAGCAGGTCAGCTTCCAGGATCCGGCACCAGGTAACGCAGCGACCGAAGTTTACCAAAGGGTTCAAGCAATCGTCGGCGAAAACGTGCCGCAGGCTTTCAAAATAGGCAACACCATCCTCGGGATTCCCGTGGATGCGCCAGAAAGTCCGGACCTGGACTGGCCGTCAAATTGGAACGGCGGAATCTCGGGTGATGATCACTCGGCAGCACCTTCTTTGTCGCCTGAACAGGAAGCCATTCTGCAATTACAGCCGGTGCACCAACCAGGAAATCCGTTGCGGCCTGTGCGAGGTTCTTAAAGACTGGCAGACTTGGTTTTCCAGTGCCATGCGATTGAACGTGTGAATTCTCTAGCCCGCAGTTTCCAACAGGGCACTGCGGAACCGGTCATTGATCCCGAGTGCGACTGTTTTGACAAGTCGATTTCTTAACCAGTTGGGTCTCAGAGTTGGGGAACGCCTGCTTTCAAATCCTTAATACCAGCTTCCGCTTCGGCTTTCTGTTTCGCTTCGGCTGCGGCTAGATCGGCGACTTCTTCGCGACGTTGGCTTTCCAATTCCTCGATCGACATGTAGCTTTTGTTTTCCTTACCCAAACGCACTTGTTGTTGAACCCTCGAGCGAAGTTTTAGATACAAATTCGTGAAGGCTTCATTCTGTTCGGGTGAAAGTTGACGTTGGACGAACAACTGGGTTTGATACGCTTCGCCCCGAAACACACTGGCACGAATTTCGTACGACATGCGGTTCTTCAGTCGTTCCAGAAATGCGTTGAATAAGGACCAATCGCCGGGAGCCTCCAAAGACACGCCCTCAGCATCGTCCAAGCCGAAGTACAAATGGCCTTGATACCCAGCGGTAGCCTCTTCTAGTTGGACCGAAACAAGACTGACTGTGGAAGCGGGAGCCGCCGGATCGCCGGTCTGTGGGTCGGACTTGGTGTCGTTGGGTCCATTGGAGGGTGGTACTTCTTTGGAGATTCGTTTTCTGCCCAAACCACCGTCTGCAATTTTCCAACCGATTTCACTATTTTGGTAGCATAACGTTAGTTCATGCCAACCAGGGAACGCTTGGTCAAAGCTGAAGGTAACCCGGGCTCCATCTCTGCCGTAGGTCCAAACATCAGAACGTTGGCCAAGATCACTGCTGCGTTCACGCGTCGAGTGACTGAATTCAACCAGTTTCCAGCCGTCAATTTCTGCGGGCAGCCATTCCTTATCGACTCGCAAGACAACATCGGATCGAAAGAAGTCCACGCCTTGAGTTGTTGCCAGGTTGATTAAACCGGGTGATAGAAACAGTGCCACCAAGGTCCCGAAACCTGCAAATCCCCAAGTGAACAGGTTGGACGCCGATGTCGGCGTCCAACTGGTCGACGTATTCAAGCCCGCGCCTGCCACGTAGTAATTCCAAAATCTGGAAACCTGGCTGGTTTCAGCATCGTTGCCGCTCTTTTCCGAATCAATTGCACCAAAAGTGAAGTCTAAAAATTGATCCGTCGAGAGAATGAATGCGATTCCAACCACCAGCGTCAAATATCCCAACGCCGCATGTTGCCAGCCTTCGGATAGGTCCATGCCCAGTTGAAGGAATGCAATCGGAATGACAAAAATGCGAACAGTATTCATCACAATCGCCCAAAACACAGACGACAAAACCAAGATCGAACCTTGGAACCACGAACGTCGCATCCAAAGCACCCAGAAGACGCTGCAAAATAGCAACGTGAAAAAGGATTGAACGCCACTACACGCTTCCTCGATACCCCATTTCCGATCGACCGTCACTAGAACCGTGCCAGGCATGTCGTGTAGAACACCTGCAAGGTCTAGCAGAACGCTGGTGATTTGCGAACTGATTCTCTGCAATTGAGTAATCAGCCAACGGTCCTCATTGAGTTGACCAAAAGGCGAGTGAACTAAGACGTACAGAAGTAGACTGATCGGAAACAGTGAACCGCCTGATTTTAAGTCTTTCACTCGAAGCAAGAAGCTGGACAACCCTAACGCCAAGCTTAAGCTGGCAAGCGGCGGCTCCAAAAACACTAGGCCCAGGCACAGAATCAGCACCGATAGCGCGAACAAGATCGGGCTAAGCCAACTGTATCGCAAAGGGCGAGGGGTATTTCTGGGCCATCGTTCCCAAATCAAAAACACCACCGCGGCGAAAAGAAAGGGGAAGAAATGATAGTGCGGGCGCAGGTCCGACCACAAATCGCGAAAGCAGTAAAGCAAGATCAAAGGCAGATGCAAAACGCCCAAAACCAAATAAGGAATGTAAAAGGACTTCCAAAAGTTGATTGGGGCGGTTGGGTTCGCAGTTGACATTGGGAACTCTTAAAAGGGCGGTTCGGGAGTGGGAGGCTCCGAATCGGAAATTGAAGTCTTTAATAGCAATGAAATTGAGCAAAACCCTGAGAAAACCATCACGAAGCCAAGTTGACCGGCTGGGTTGGGACCAAGATTTCGCCTCGGGCCATATCTCGATCCACTTAACAGTAGTCAAAAACATCTGTTTCGTCACCTATCCCTGCCATCGGAATGCTCAGCTAGGCCAATTTTTTTCCGGCAGAATCGAGATTGATGATTAGGCAGTTTAGCATGATTGCGATTATCCTAACGGTCCAACCGTCTAATTTGGAAGCGTCGGTTAAGAACCCTCAACAATCCGCCGCTGACACCATCTCTCTACATTTTTCATTCAATCAATGGTGATCGGTTGAGCGAACCGGTCGTTGGGAATGGTGTTTCGCAGCACAGGTCGTGTTGTGAGCTGTTTTTTAAGATGATCAATCCATGCGTCAGGAACTGCGAGCGGCGCCAAATTCACGAATCCACAACTGTCGCTAGGGCGTGTTCTGAGTGATGCCAGGTGCCACATCAAGTGCCACTTTATCAAATTGACTGCTGGCGTATGGCAAGTAGCTAAACACGACCAGAATGGTGGTCAGGCGGTGTTTTGCGGCTGGATTGCCGGTTGGCCTGCGATGAGTTCCTATCCAAACAGTCGACCGTGTCAGGTTATTTTCGAGTCGATATTGATATTGATATTGGTCTAGCGCACCGCGTCGAACTTGGTTCGCTTCGAGGGCCTCGCTTCCAGCCTTCTGGTGGTGTGCGTTGCCGCGAGGTCTGCCTGACTGGACTTAGGAGCGAGGAATTAAGTGGATTATCGGTTGAAATTTCCAAACTTACCGAAGTCGTCGATTAACAAGTGGACCTTATGGGTATGGATTTTTCTCACAAACTAGCCCACGCAAACCAGATCGCACGAACCAATCAAGCGTTTAGCGGTCTACCGTTGGGTCTGGACAACTAGGTCCAGATGATCGAAACTATCGGAGCAACGGGAGGTTGCAATGGACGTGCTGCCACCGCACCAATGACAAACCTGGAGGCGTTATTCTCCCGTAGGACATCCAACGCAAAAATGCCTTGGAAAAAAACGATTCCTTTCACGTTAAGTCATTGAAATCAAAGACTTTGCCCCGGTAGCTCAGCTGGATAGAGCAACTGACTTCTAATCAGTAGGTCGCAGGTTCGAATCTTGCCCGGGGTACTGTTTTTCACGAGGTTTTCGAAGACCCAAAATTCGATTTCTTAGCACTGTTACCTAAAGTTCTACCTAATCGTGTTACCTAAAGTTCTACCTAATCGTGTGACGTGATTATTGTTCAATGATTGGCTAGGGTGGCTTTGCTTTCAAAAATGGCTCTGATGGACTTGGCGTCGGCTTCTAAGTTTTGACCGGCGTAATACTTTAAGGTGGTCCGCAGGTCTTTGTGACGCATGATTGTCTTGCGCATGATGTGCCGCAATGTTTTTCAGCATGTGGCTGCGGTCGGAATCGATCTATCCGTAATGTGGTTGACTGCTCATCAGAAAGTTGTCTTGGACGATTGTCTTGGACGATTGTCTTGGATTTTTGGCCAAGACCCATGCACAATACGGGCGTTGGATCTGATTTATTAGGTTTCAAAAGTCCGGGTCGGGCAGAATGCCGCAGAGATGGTCCGCGATTATGCGGCCAAGCAGATACTTCAAAGGGTATAGACAACACGCAATTAGCGCGTGTAAAGTTAGCACTGGCTCTGGTTCCTGGTTGTACAGGTGATCAGCTACGGAAATTGCTGGCCGTAGCCTGGTGTTCGCGCACCGGCCTAGGCTTCTTTTGGCGTCAATCCTAACGCCCGTTTCTGAAGCGGCAATGACATAATTTCAGTGCCCGTTGGAAGTTGTTATTCTCGATACGCTTTCCCCAACGCACACCGCCCACCGCAGGCGTTGAACTTGGCACCATTCATCTTGGCCCCTTTCTGTATCCTGGTGTAATCATCGGGGTAGGTGACAGCGGATCGCGGACACGCGATAATCCTACACACACAAATTCGTTATTTCCTTGCTATTGCAGCAGATGAATTGCGGGCATTTCTTTTTTCTGAATCCATGGGTTGGAACTGCAAGTCCCATGGCGACTAATTTCCCTCAAACCGCTGCTATTCCGGATACACCTGATCCGCAAGATGCGAGACTACGCCGCAGGCGATTCCAGCCGTTTGGGCGATAGCCCCCGGGTGTTCGGTCGATGAACTGACGCAACCGGGGCTATCGCCCAAACGGCTGATTCAACAGGACATCACCGAAATGGACGCGGACGTTCGGCACCTTGGGCGTGCTGCGTCATGAAATACGCGACAAGTCGGCGTCGCTGAAAATGTGCCAGTTCAAACCCGAGCACGGCTTGAACCCCGATACGCTGGCGATGGACCAGGCCCGCATCCTCCGCGTGGCACCCGAACTGGTTTACAGCCCCTGGAATAAAATTGACGATGCTGACTTGAGTCGTTTGGGCGATAGCCCCGGTTCCTAATAAAAGGCAAAACACTGGAGTTGTTCGGGCGCCTGCCCGATCCGACTCAACCGCGTCCAAACCAACCGCCGCCAGGTAGCTACGAAGGCGAGCAGTTAGATCGGATCAAACACCGTCCGACGCTTGCGCCTGCGCCACCGCTCTGACCTTTCAGAGTCAATAAACAACACCGCCGGAATTTTATTCGCTTTGGATGATAAGATCGGCGGTGAACCCGATGTCGTCAACCTTTGTGCGTTTTTTTGGGGGGGGCTGCCACCATGTCGCGGCGGGGGCTCGCAAAAATTTCCGAATAGGACGTGAGATAGACCGTACTGTTGGCGTAGATGGGCGAGCTATGCAGCACGAAGAAGGACTCATCGATTCTGATTTCATGTTCAAACAGGCTGTTGCTTGACGGGATGGAATCGATTGAGTCATCTTCATTGGCAACCATGACCGTTTCGCCCAAGATCAGCGGTGAGCCAAAAAACATGGCTGGCGTATGGGAGTTCCCATGCCGCTTCCCCGTTTTTTCATCCAGGCAATGCATCGATCCGGCCAAGTCGGCTGTGACCACGCAACCCTTGTAGACGGCGACGCTCTCGAATGACCTTTATTCTGTTTGCGGCACACTCTAAGCGAATGTTCCAAGAAAGCGGATCGCGAGAAACCTTTTGATCAAAAGTAGAAATGTTGGGTGGACGAAAAATGGGGTGCCATGTTTCTGGTCGCGTGTTCGTGCTGTCTGCAGCACTGCTTGTCCGGTGAATTTGCAAGGTCAAGCAGAGGCTTGCCAGCGGTGGGTTGCTTCAAGATTACACGGAGTTTTCTGATGTTTGAGTTGCGTGCAATTGCAGGCAGTCCAGCAAAAATTCATTGACTTGGGACGCATGGGTTAATGAAATTACGTGGCCGCCGCTGCCAATTCGATGCCCGTTGAATTTTGATGATGGTGGTAAAACTAAATCGCGGTTGCCGTGAATTCGATAAACGGGGCAGGGTAGGTCGGGTGCCTGATCCCACTGTAAGATTTGTTGAATTGACCACTTGAAGATGGTTGGGTTGGCGTCAGAAAACTGGCGGCTAATTTCACCCAAGTGCGGTAACCAACCCGATAGCAAAGGAAGTTCAAACACCTTAGTACCAGTCGTGATCGGACGTGAATTTGCCAAAGATCAATAGTAACCGACCCAACGCAAGATAGCAATTTCACTCGTTCGGTGAGCGGACTAGTTTCCGGAAAGTTGCTTATTTCCATTGACGGATCTAAGCGGCATCGGCAGTGACGGGTCGCCATATAGCATGAATTTCATTCCTTGAAAGTAGATACTGGGCGGGTACCAACTACGGGTCGGTTTCAGGGTAGATAGGTTCTCTTTGTGGTAATAGTAGTGTACCGCCGAAACCCAGTGATCTCCCAAATTCCGAGTGGGTTGCTCTTTGATACTGGTGGCAAAACCTTTTAGTAAAGTCAGGCCACAGGGTTGGCTTCCCGTGTTGCAGCCGATGTAGGCGACGGCTCCTTGGGCCTGTTTGCGAAGTAACTGTTCGCCCAGTCCCGTCGAATTGTAGCTGCCTGTTTGGTAACACGCCGGTGCCGGCGGAGGCATGTTAAAGACCTCACCATGATCTGTCCCTACATGATGCTTCCCAAATTTGTCGAGATAGGGTTCGTAGGGAGGTAGAGTTGCCAAGCGAGCGGTCGAGCAGCCGGCGGACACCATGATCGGAAGGTGGTTGGCATTGTTCAACTTCGGAATATCACGTTGGGCAAAGCATTTCTCCCAAGTGTGATCCGACCCGTGCCCAGCATGGAAAATCAGCCTGGCCCCGTTTTCAGCAGTTTGTAAAAAAGATTCGGACGTGGGCAGGGCAATTGAACTGTCTTTTTGATCCTTGTCAGCATAGTAAAGTTTCTTCACTTGAAACGAATTTGAAATCGCATCTGCTATGAAATCCATTGTCGGCCGACTGTCGACCCAGCCCGAAATTGCCAGCATAGCTGCGGTGGAATTCTCTGATTGATTGGCCAGGCTTTCGTGGTAGTCGATTGTTTTACGGGCCAATCGCTGTGCTTCTTGGGCAGTGCTGACTGGCCAACGACCTACCGCGATTTCTGGTAGGTAATCGATCTGATCAAAATTGATGTCGACCTCTTTATTGTGTTCGCCGCAAACCTCTGCGAAATAATCACCATGGAAATCATGCTGCGCACCATTCCAATTTTCAAAATTCTGTTGGCGATCAGCCAAGTCCCCGTAATACAAATCGGATGGATAAAACGCAATGTTCCACGCGGCTTGCGTGTTGCGATCCAAGGTCATGTAGCGCACCGGGAAGACATCCGCATCGCCCACCAATAGAGCGTAACGCAGTTTGCCGTGTTTCCAGTTTTCGAATAGAAATTGTTTAACTTTCTGTGCATCATCACCGGAATCTTGTTGCGACAGAATTGATTCCAGGGTGACCAGCTTCGTCGGCAGTTGTTTCATTTTGAACTGGACGTAAGGCTGCAGCGTTTGAGCAAACGCTGTGGGTGTGATTATCAGCAGCACTGCGTCTTTGGCGGTTTCGGTCAAAACAGACGTGTTTGTTTGGGTTTGGGGCAGTTTAATAGCGGGTTCGTGTCGGCTGCTTTGTGCTTGTTCGCTGGCGGCTTGTGCGCTTGGTGGATTGGCAATCGCCCGAGATATTTTCCCTACACCACTGCCTGGGACAAAGATCGCCAGAAGTAGCACCGCCAGGTCCAGGCATCTTTGGTAGGGAACGTTGATCGTGTGCATGTAGAACCTAACTTGTCGCTAATCACGTTTGTTGGGAATTCGGCGTTGGGAATCCTGTGGGCAGGTGCTTGATGGGGCCCGGGGCTCGAAGGCTAAGGTTCCAGCATGTTAAACACTATCTCGAGCGGCGTTAGAATTTTAATCCCGTGTTCGGCCATTCGAGCGTGTGGTTTTGCGTCGCGCAATTAGCCACCGCTTCAAATTATCATAGACAATCTGAAGTCTGACTGCAGAGCCGGTGGTGTAGAACGCGGGAATTGCCGTCAGAATTGTTTCAAACTTGATTAAGCGGACTACATTTGGCGGCGTGCAGGCACTACGATTAGTTGCGGGCCCAAAAGCCATTGAACTTAGTGAAGCCTTGAAATTGGAGTTGCCATTGATGCGAACGAACGTGTTAGCCTTACCATTGGTGTTGATGTTGTTGGTCCATTCGGACTTGCGGCCAGCTTCGGCGCTGACTGCTTCGAGTGCGGCTGCTTCGAGTGCGGCTGCTTTGGGTACCGCAACATTAGCAAGCGGGGCTGTTGGCGAGGCGTTGGCTGTTGGCGAGGCGTTGGCTGTTGGCGAGGCGTTGGCAGATGGCCAGGATACCGGCAATGGTGCGCCGCCCAATGATGCGTCGAAATGGACTAGTGAAAATATGGAAAGTCTGGTGGCGATTTATCGCCATCTGCACCAGCATCCAGAATTGTCTTTTGAGGAGGAGCAGACGGCTAAGTACATCGGAATGCAGTTAGAGAAAATCGGAGCCGAAGTAACGCTAAACTTTGGCGGGTTCGGAGTGGTGGGCGTCTTGAAAAATGGTGAAGGCCCGACGGTGATGTTGCGCACTGATCTTGATGGATTGCCAGTAGCAGAGCAGACAAAATTGGCTTACTCATCGAAAGTGAAAGTTGAACAGCCCGATGGAAGCCAAGTTTCGGTGATGCATGCTTGCGGGCACGATGTTCACATGACTAATTTGGTGGGTACGGCAATGTATCTTGCCGCGAATCCAGGCCAATGGAAAGGGACGATTGTGCTGATTGGCCAGCCTGCAGAAGAGCGAGGTGCAGGCGCGTCAGCGATGTTAAAAGAGGGTCTGTTTGAAAAGTTTCCTCGGCCTGATTTTGCGTTGGCTTTGCATGTCGATTCGCATTTGGCAGCCGGGCACGTTTCGGTTCGCCCAGGTTTCACATTGGCGAATGTTGATAGCGTTGACGTTACGATGTTTGGCAAAGGTGGTCACGGTGCTGAACCCCACACAGCGATCGACCCCATCGTTCAAGCCGCTGAATTGGTCATGTCCTTGCAGACCTTGGTTAGTCGCGAAGTGAAGCCGACCGAGCCAGCAGTGGTGACGGTGGGGGCGATTCGAGGTGGAACCAAGCACAATATCATTGGAGATTCTTGTCACTTGCAAATCACAGTTCGCAGCTACAGTGCCGATGTGCGAAAGTTGCTTCTCGAGGGGATCAAACGCAAGGCGAAGGCGGTTGCTGATGGCGCCCGCGGCGGCGAGCCAAAGGTGGAGATTTCTGAGGGAACTCCGGCTTTGTACAATGATGACCAACTGGCCGCTCGGATGCGAGTTGTGTTCGAAAAGACGTTAGGTAAGCAATATGTTGAAGAATCGGAACAAGTTATGGGTGGTGAAGACTTCAGCCAATACGGACGGGCAGGTGTTCCAATCTTGATGTATCGATTAGGAACGGTGGAAGAAAATCGATTGGAACGATTCACGCAGTTTGGTCAATCGGCACCAGGTTTGCATTCGGCTTTGTATTATCCAGATTTCGAATTGTCGATTTCTGCAGGTATTCAAACGATGTCCGCAGGAGTGATCGAACTACTGCCCAAAGAGTAGATGAACTAGCCAAGGCGTGCATCGCCCGAGCAACGAATCGATTTTGGCAGGCTAAATGTGTGAAAGAAACTTAGGCGTTGTGCCACTAAGACGGAAGCAAACAAGCAAACAAGCAAACAAGCAAACAAGCAAACAAGCGTGTGACGTAGGAAAACTATTGGCGGGCTGGTGGGCATTATTTCAGAGACTTCAATCAAAAAGGTAAAGCAATGAGGACAAGTGTTTTTCGGACTCAAAGATTCAATTTTGCTCTGGTTGGGCTGTTAGCGTCTTCGGGTTGGGTTGGGGGATTATCGGTTACGTGGACTCCCGGTGTGGCGTTGGCTCAAGATAACGCCACGATCGAATCAAGTGGGCAAGAGACCGGAACGCTCGAGGCGACGGACGAAGAAAAGCCAACAGAATCTAAAGAAGAAGCTGTTGTCGAATCGCCTGAAATTCAAGCGATCATTGAAGCGGGTAGAAACAACAGTCAAGTGCAGGATCACTTGGATGTGATTTGCAATCGCATCGGGCCTCGTCTTACCTCTTCAGAAGGTTTGACTGCCGGTTGTTTGTGGGCGAAAGAAAAATTTGAATCAATGGGGCTTAGCAATGTTCAAATGGAACAGTGGGGCGAGTTTCCTGTCGGGTTTGAACGGGGATTTTCAGCTGGTCAAATGACGGCACCGAAAGAAATGGACTTGAAGTTTGGGACCAATTCTTGGACCGCTGGAACTCAAGGCCGTTCTCGAGGGCCGGCTGTGATGGCTCCTAGTTCTTTGGAAGAATTGGATTCAATGAAGGACCAATTGGCCGGGGCGTGGGTGCTAAGTGGCCCCAGTCCTCGACGCCGAGGGATGACGGCGGAACAACGCCAAGAGCTGCTGGATCTTCGCAAGGGCATTTTGGATTGTAAGCCGCTTGGGTTGGTGCGATCCACTTCAGGTGAATTGATTTTGACTGGCGGTAATTATCAGATTACTTGGGAAGAATTGCCAACCGTTCCAGAAATCAATTTGGTGAAGTCGCAGTTCACAGAGATCGCCCAACTGATTGCCGATGGCCAGGAAGTGATGGTGATGTTTGACATTCGCAATTTCTTTCGCAAAGGGCCAATCGGTTTGTACAATGTGTACGCTGACATTCCTGGCACCGAATTCCCCGACGAATATGTGGTCGTGGGCGGGCATATTGATTCGTGGGACGGCGCAACCGGAGCCACCGATAATGCTGCGGGTTCGGCGACCACCATTGAAGCGGCTCGCATCTTGATGGCCGCTGGGATTAAGCCAAAACGCACGATTCGATTCATGTTATGGTCGGGTGAAGAGCAAGGTTTGCTGGGTTCACGAGCCTACGTGAAGGCACATCCTGAGGTCGTGGACAAGGTCTCTGCGGTGTTCGTTCACGACGGTGGAACCAACTACGTTGCGGGGATCGGTGTTCCCAACGATATGCGTGATGACATCGAACAAGTGTTTGCGCCGGCGGTTCGATTGGACGAACGGGCTCCCTTTGAAATTTCTGAAATCACAACGATATCTGCCGGTGGTGCCAGTGATCATTCGTCATTTATTTCTGGCGGGGCCCCAGGGTTCTTTTGGAAACAGCGAGGTCGTGCGGTCTATCGCGACACTCATCACACTCAGTACGATACCTTTGAAACGATTGTGCCTGAATATCAACAGCATTCAGCGATTGTGATTGCAATCGGAGCCTATGGGGTAGCGAACCTAGATCGTATGCTGCCACGCGAAAGTGTGAAGCCTCGACCAAGCTTTGGCCGTTAACCCGGTTTAACCCGGTAAGACGTTGCCGCCTGAGCAGTGCAGGCCGGTGGCGACTTCTGAGGGGGCGAACGGTTATCCAGTAAATTCCCGCCGGAGCGTTTAAGTTCCGAGCGGGATTTTTCATGAATGGCAAGCGGCTTTGGACGATGGCAAAGGTCCGGGGCTACGTACTGCGATGCCACAGACCTGCGGATGGATCGTTTATATTCACCCGTTGCGGACTTAGGGTGACAACGATTTGCCGCGTGTGATAGTCTCTTGTTTCGCCAATCGAGTCCTTTGCGTGCTAATGGCTTGCGGGTAGTATTGGCGATCGACAGAAGAAAATTTTCAAGGCTCAGAAAAGGAACCTAAGCGTGGAACTGCCCGATCGAAGTCGCCCGCCCGCGATCAATTATGGTGACTATTTGCGATTGGAAACGCTGCTGGATGCTCAGCATCTCGAAAGCAAAAAGTATGGCCCGCCTGCCCATGATGAAATGCTGTTTATTATCACGCATCAGGCATACGAACTGTGGTTCAAGCAAATTGTTTATGAGTTAGCCAGTGTGATCGAAGTCTTTCAATCGCCACCGGTCCAGGAATATCGGATGGGTCGAGTGATTCATCAATTGGAACGCATCAAGGTTATCCAGACGGTATTGCTGCAGCAGATTGACGTTATCGAGACGATGACTCCGCTGGATTTCTTGGAATTTCGTGATCTCTTGGTTCCTGCGTCTGGATTTCAAAGTATTCAGTTCAAGCAGATTGAAATCATGTTGGGTGTTAAACGAGCGCAGCGAATTCCAGCGGACCAGGACTTTTTCTTTTCTCGATTGAAAGAGGATCAACGGCAGTCGCTGGAGGCCTTGGAAGCGCTGCCAAGCTTGTTAGATCTGACCATCGCTTGGTTGTCGCGGATTCCGTTTTTGAAATTTGCAGGTTTCGATTTCTGGCAGGAATACGCGAACGCGACCCAAAAGATGCTACAGAGCGATCGTCAAATTATCCAAGGCAATCCTGACCTTTCTGCTTCGCAACGAAGCGTCCAGTTGGCTGCAAATCAATCAACCGAGCAACGGTTTGAGGCGATTCTTGATTTTGATCAGTACCAGGCGTTGCAAAAGCAGGGTGAGTTTCGTTTTTCTCACGACGCTTTCTTAGCGTCACTATTTATTCATTTGTATCGCGATCAACCGATGTTGCAGTTGCCGTTTCGATACTTGACCTTGCTGGTGGATATCGATGAAAATATGACGACTTGGCGAAGTCGTCATGCGTTAATGGTTCAACGTATGCTAGGCCGTCGAATTGGTACCGGCGGTTCCTCTGGGCATGACTATTTGAATCAGACGACTCAGAAGAATCGAGTCTTCTTAGATTTGTACGCTTTGTCTACGTTTCTACTTCCACGGTCGGCGTTGCCTGTTCTGCCCGAAAAATTGGTGTCAGCGTTAGGGTTTCATTTTTCGGGGGCCGGAAGGTCCGTCTAGATTTCGTTCGAATTTTTTGCAAAGGCCGTGACGAATAAGAGTAGTTTGGGCCTGTGGGGCCAAACTTGCCGTTGCCGTTGGCGAGATTTTGGCGTGAGATGGTGTCGCAGTCCAGTCTAGTTCTGGCCTAACCTGGCAGAATGTAGAGCGCCAAGACAATGATTCAGACTCTATACCGCAGAGACGTAAAGTGTTGCAAAGAAGTCTCACGTTGCCGACCCATTGGTGATTACATCGTGGATGCGGGAGAGTTATATGTCATCTGCAAATCAGGAACTTCTATCTTGAAGCTTTGCCCAGGCAGATCATAAACGGGGGCGTCGTCCACAATTGAAAACTGATTTTCTGCAGAGGCAACCGTCACACAGTCGCCGCCATTTCGCTTCGCCATTTGAAGGCCGCTGCGCAGAACTTCCAATTGCTGGGCACCATTGAGCGCTGGGTCATATTCGATCGCAGCGGCGCTAATACGAATTTGGAAACTGCGGTCCATGTATGCGAATTCCGCCTTGGTGAACATTTGGCGGATGCGTTCCAAGGCGAACCGCACGTTCGGTCCCATGGTGTGACCGTAGAACATGACAAATTGCTGTCCGCTAATGCGGATCAAACGATCGAAACCACGATTGTGTCGCATGGTACCAGAGATGCCTTGGCAACATTCGACTAATATTTGATCGCCTGCGGCCAAGCCGTAGTGTTGGTTCAAATTATTGAAGCCGTCGATGTCGATGATTCCAATACCGGCGACTTCTGGATCGTCTGGTGATTGGCACGCTTGCCAGGCTTCCAAGACCGAATTCAATCCGGGTAAACCTTCGAAGTAATTTTGTAGGTTTGGTCTCGCGTGTCCCAGACTGATTCCGATCGGCGACGCGGAGATCGCGAAATTCAAATTGTCACGAAGCGTATGGGACTGGCGACATGCTTGCAACATTCGGCCGCGAATCTTAGCGGCGGATGCTGAATTTAGGGGCTGATCTTGCGCAGTTGAGGACACCTGCGTGGTTAGCTGTTCCAGCTTATGGTTTGCCAAGGATTGGCAACTGGCGATTTCTTCCTTCAGGTCGTCCAGATCCCCCAGGATTTGTTCGCACAGCCCACGTTTGTCAGGAAGTTGTGCGACTCGTTCCATCAAACTGTGAGTGGATTGGTAGAATTCGGCCCAATAGTTGGTCGCATCTTGAATTTGTTTCAGCGATTCAATCAGAACGATATCGATTTCATCGTCGTCAGAATCGATCGCATGGATTAGCATCCCATCAATGCTGGTAACACGTTGCAGAAAGTCTCCCGATCCTTGTTCTTGAACGCTCGCTGATTTTGCGTGGGCCTGACCTTCAGTGAACTCAAGAGGATCTGCTTTTTGGTCTGTTGCTTCCGATTGAGACGAAACTTCATCTTCGTCATTTTGAAGATCGATCACTTCCATTGTCGATGAATCTTCAAAATCGTCCTCGCGCGAAACGTCTGGCGATTGATCGGAAACGGTCAATTTTTCGAGGCGGTGATTCGTCGGTTCCGTAGATTCGGTTTCGAAATCGCTTACTGTCCCAGTCAAATCTGTCGGCACTGCATGGGAATCTAGCGAATGAACGGCCCTGGATTCTGGAGCGTCAGAAGTCGCCGGTTCATCATGATGACCACGTGCCTGAGAGTTGCCCTTGAGTGCGGTAGCTTTTCCATGGGGTGCAACTTCCATGTTTGAAGACGCAATGGAAAGGCACAACCGCTTGGCATCGACGGGCTTGTGGTACAGGCGACGAATCGAAGGTGGAACTAATGATGGGAATGTGGTTTGAAAGTCATGCCCAACCTCAATCATTCTCAATACCCACATCGTTCGGCGTTGGATAATGACAGCAACGGTCATTCCGAAACCAAGGTTCGCGAGTCCAAAATAAATGATGAGCCACATTGATAATATTTTTTTGCTAAATTCTAGTAGGGAAATTAGGGCAAGCGATAGGTCGTCCTGCAAGTCAAGCGATTTGTTTGATTGAAGGACGCTGACCCTGGATCGAAACCCTGTGATTCGCCCCAGGTGAGTTTTGGGTAAGCGAAGTCGCAACGATTTAAGACTTCCAGGTATGCCAAGTAGTTTTGGTCAAAAATCAGAGCTTGAGGGCTTCGGAGCACAGCAATGGATGAAGGAGCCGCGATTTCCTGGGAGACCTTGCCGATTATTCCGATTTTGATGCCACATTTAGGGTTCACGGTACATTGGAGATTCATTTCCCAGCGCGGTCAGCATCGATTGTAGTCTCGCAAAAATGTCGTTCATTAGCGGATCTCCCTCTTCGCCACGGCGTTGTCGTTGCGAGTCCACGGCCACTGCTTCGCCAATTTCGATGATGCACTTTAGAGGGTGGTGCAGCGTTGCCTTGTCTGTCATGTCTTCTTCGAATCGTTCAACCGTCTCACGGATTCGATCAACGCTGGGGTATTCTTTGAGATAGTTTAGCGGGAAGCACGCCATCTGGTGAGCCACATAAGTATCGCGTAAATCGGCAAAGCGACGTTCTTTCTCTGCTGCATCAAACTTACCTTCGGTCAGTTCGGGGAAAATTTTGGTTCTTAGATTTTTTATCCTGCTGGACGAATTCCCGGTCTGAATGCCGCCCAACCATTTTTGCTCGAGTGGGGACAATAGTTGTTGGATCAACGCGTCTTGTCGTTCTTGCGGGCTTCCGGTTTGTTCGTGCCCAAAAATTTCAATTTCACGCATGGACAGTAAAGCCAGGCCAATCCTTTGCAACCGCGGAAGCATTTCTGGCACACGATTGGGCAGCCAATTCATGCGTTCTTCGATGTTTTTTAGAATCGGTTGAAGCGATCGATCGATGTCGCCCTGATACGAGTAACGGATGGCAACCGGATGAATCACCGTCTTACCGCCATCTACTTTTTCACGTTTTTTAGCAGTCGCGCGAGCGATAAAGCTAACGCCGTCCAAAAACGGCATCAGGCGATCATTGGTGCGACTGGTTGAACCTTCTGGAAAAATTACCAAAGGCCGTTGAGCCGAAGTTAACAACGAGATCGCCTTGTCGATGCTGGCCCGATCCATACCTTCTCGGTTTACACTGAACGCGCCGACGCAGCGGATAAACTGTTTCATGACCCAGCCTTGGTTAAACAAGTGCCAACTGGCCATGGCATACATGTCAACGCCCACGTCCTCGCAAATGAACCCCAGTGCAATCGGATCAGCGGTACGACTGTGATTGGGAGCCAGCAGAATGCTGTGACCGGCGGACATTGATTCCTTTAAGTGATGTTGGCCACGCACTTCGTGACCACGAACGCCTTCCAATTTCCAAATGATCAAACGATGAAATCGAAGGAAGCGGTTGACTCGAGAAAAGAACTTGTTCTCAATGGCTGGAACAAATTTATAGGGATTTAGAGTGAAAATTTGTTGCATGAATCGTTTCGGAGGTTGAGGAAACCAAATGGCTATCGCGGTGGAGGCCTATTGTGGCTGAATCCAACCAATGACTCAACGGCATACCGGGGATTGGGCAATCTTGCGAAACTTTATGTTTGTTATCCCGCAAGGCCAAATGCTGGGGATTGCAGTAGAAGAGAAATTGAGTGTGCCAAAATCGTAGTTTTGGCCTAGAAATTGCTATTTTCCTCCAAGTTATAAACCTGATAATCGACAGCGCTTCTGAAAGTGCAAAGGCGGCACGGATTGAATGCCGATGCTTACGCCAAAGCGGATGTCTCTTTGGTACCGGGCGAACACTGACATTTTCGGTAATCCTTTGAAAGACGCATCCCCAACTTCGGCCCCAGGTTGGGTGTTGAGTCTTAGCATAACAGTGAGCTCAAGCTTGAGATTTGACTTCCTTTTTTCTTCTTGTGAATCGAACGCAGAAAGGGATGAAAAATGGCCAACCCGAAACCAGGTTCTTCTCCCAAGATGATCAAGGGAGGACGTAGTGGAAAACGAGTAGCGAAGGCCGAAGGGGTTGCAGCGCCCAAAGCAGTCCACAATGATCAAAAGTGGACGGATTCGTTTTTGGACTATTGCCGAAGCGAATGCCACTTAGCAGATAATACAGTGGCAGCTTATCGTCGCGATCTGAGTCGATTTGATAAGTGGATCGGAAATCGGCGTGTGGTTGATTTAAATGTAGCCGCGTTGTCCGACTTCATGGGATATTTGGCCGATCAGGGGTTGGCCCCTTCCAGTATTGCCCGCGCGATTGTCGCGATGCGAATGTACTTTAAGTACTTGCAGTTGGAAGGTGTCCTGAAAGAAAACCGGGCCGAATTGCTGGGCAGTCAAAAGTTGTGGGAGCGTATTCCCGAGGTGCTTTCGCCGGCATCGGTTGATCGCTTCCTTAAGTCACCGCGACGAAGCTACGTGCTGTATCTGCGAGACCGCGCTTTGCTGGAAACGCTTTACGCCAGTGGTTGTCGAGTTTCCGAGGTCGCCACCTTGAAGATGCCCGAGTTGAATCTAGAAGAAGGATACGCTAAGGTAAAAGGAAAGGGCAGTAAGCAACGCATGACACCTTTAGGGGAGCAAGCGATCGATGCGTTGAACGATTATCTTGCAAATCTTCGCCCTGCTTTGATGAAAGAGAAAGTTGATTTCGATCATTATGTGTTCGTTTCAAGGACAGGGAAACCGCTGCGGCGGGAAGCGATTTGGGAATTAGTTAAGAAGTACGCCAAAGTTGCGGGAGTACCAGCCAGCATTAGCCCTCACAGTATGCGGCATAGCTTTGCGACGCATATGTTGGCCGGCGGTGCAGATTTAAGGCAAGTTCAAGAGATGTTGGGACATGCTAGTATTGCAACGACTCAGATCTACACGCACGTGGATCAAACTCGATTAAAGCAAGTTCACAATAAGTTCCATCCACGAGCCTAAAGCTTCGTCCGATTCTCTGAATCGTTGTGTTCATTCCCTTTGTTGCGAGGGTGGGTTTGATGCCTATCGACGTTAACTGGCGCTGTCACTTACCTGTTTCGTATCTTGTGGCTGCGGTTTGGGCCAAGCAGTCGTTGCCATTGACACAGGCCGATAGTTTGACACAGGCCGATAGTTTGACACAGGCCGATAGTTTGACACAGGCCGATAGTTTGCCCGTTGGATCAGAAACCATTCAGTCGTGGCCGTCGGTTGAATCGTTGGCAATCAGCCGACAGTGGCCCACGGACATGCGGGAAGGGATTTCTAAACTGGCTCGGCATATGGTCAACACGGCATCGTCGTCGGTGGAAGATTCGATCGTCAGGTTGCTTGAAATGGACCGTCCAGGAACGTCCAACCCTAACAATCGTTGGGCCGAATTTGAGTGGGTGTCGGACTTGAGTTTGGCAGTGGGGTACGACCGGTTGAACGAACAGTTGCAAACCCGAGGGAAAATGTTCCAAGGGTTTGTAAGTGTTCGTTTGCCCGGTGCGTTGAAAATGCTTTTCGATCGCTTGCAGCTGGATCCGTCAGAAAACTACCGTGTTGATTTGCTGCTGATTTGGCCCGCGGCGGGAGGCCTGGCGTTCCCTGTGCCACCAATTTCTCATGCGGACGGGCGTTCGGATTGCATTGTTGTCTGCGAGTGTGTGCTGACAGACGTGGATCCGCTGGTTCCCGAAAGCGTTCGGTTGCTCTGGGCGATCGCCGCGTCCGTGAGAGAATCGATTTGCTGTCGCCGGCAAGGGGATGCCAATCAATCACCGATTGAATCTGACATTCGAAAAGATCTGTGGCAGTTGGCAATGGAAGATGCGTTGGTGATTGCAAGTGAATTAGATTTGATTGGCGGCTGGAATCCCGATCAAGAGGTTCGAGCGAAGGCAAGCCAGCTTTGGTTGGAACCGGTCCAAGTGTTGCTTGGGTGAACGCTGGGTCGAAAACGCCGCCTTGGCTTGCGGTTGGTCGCGCTGCTTAGGCGAATGAGGTCTGGTAACGGCGTCTGTCTGTTGGAACGTCCATCTTCAGCGATGATCATTTGGATTGTTTTACCAGCGACTTGTTGGATGCGTTCGGTTACGGCGATACGCTTCGCCCAGATCGTTTTGTTGTGTTGAAGATTGTCCAGCCGGTCTCAATCGACTGCTTGAGCACTCAAGTGAATATTGAAAGTGAGTATGTTTTGACGAAGTCAGACGCAGTGAATAAGAACAACCTAGAACCGAATAAATCGGCGCGGCGAAATCACGTTTACGCATCGACCGTCTATTATCCGACGTTGTGGTGGAACGTTTGGAATGGACGGATCTTACGTCGCTGGCAATGGTGGAACGAAATCAACGATGATCTGGTTTTGGGAGCGGTCCCGTTTCGCCGTGATGTAAGTCGCCTGTTAGACATCGGTGTACGCGCGGTCGTAAATACTTGCGAGGAATTTGCTGGGCATTCTCAGCTTTATCAGGAGTTTCAAATTACTCAACACCACATGCCCACCATAGATTTTACCCATCCGACGCTAGAATCCGTGGTTGGGGCAGTCAAGTTCATGCAGGAACAAGTTGGACAGGGTCGGCGAGTGTACGTCCATTGCAAAGCAGGTCGCGCCCGAAGCGCGACGGTGGTGATGTGTTACTTAATGGCGATCCATGGCGTATCGGCTGAGGAAGCCCAAGAACAAATATTGCAGTGCCGCAAACAAGTCTTACCTACGGTTTACCGTCGTCCTGTAATTCAGCAATTTGCCGAATATTGGGAACGAAATAGCAGGATTCAAGCCGCTGCCGGACCCTAATCGCTGGAGGGTGCCGCCATCGTTCTCTGCGGTGCCTGCTCGTCGTTGTGCCTGCTTGTCGTTGTGCCTACTTGTCGTTGTGCCGGATCCACGCGTGGCAGCCAGTCGCCTTGGTGCCCATTCGTCAGTCTGGTGTTGGCCTTAGGTCAGCGGCCGCTATGAAAATACCAGCACGCAGCGCAAGCAAGTGGATATTGCCTTCCTTCGCTTGAGCGGCGAGCTGGAATTAAGGTAAGTTCTCTTCTGCCGCTCGCCTTAGTAGCATCGCTTGTTTTTCAAAATTATTCTTTTTGATTACGATCGACGAGGTAAAGAACTGCCGCAGTGATAGGCGTATAGAGGCCTGGCCCGGTTTGAGGGGTGTTTGCTGCAGGTTGTGGATTTCCCTCTTTTTCGATGAGGGGTTCTTTCAGAGTCGGTTTGCCTTTTAGCCACCCTAGCGACGCCAGGAATTTGTCGGTTTGGATAAGAGTTTGTGTTCGATAGGGATCATTGTTAAAGAAACCGTGCCCGGCACCTTGGTAGACATGCGTTTGGCAGCGAACCTTGACGTTTGTCATCTCCGTTTTGAAACGATCAAGGACCTGAACGCCAATTAGCTTGTCTTTGCTTCCCAAGAAGGCAATTGTGGGTGGAGCATCGGCGGAAATGTTGTGGGCTGGAGAAAATTCTTTGTATCGATCGCCCAGTCGTTGATGGCCCCAGCCATCGTCGGGCCCATTATCGAAGACCGGGTTAAACAGCACCAAGGCATTCGCTGTGGGTGAGACACTCAGATCGTCCGCTGGATCGTCGATGCCGTCGACCATACTTGTGAAGGCCGCCAGATGTCCCCCTGCTGACCCGCCACTGGCAGCAATTCGACTGGGGTCAATTCCTAATTCGGTTGCCCGTGAGCGAACAAACCTGATCGCTGACTTTGCGTCATTGCAGCAGACGGTGGGTGGGCCCGTGTCACCTTTGGCAATCACTCGATATTCCACCCGGATACCCACCATGCCGCGCGAGGTCAAATACTGGCTTTGTTTTTCAAACTGCGCCGGATTTCCGCCTACCCAGCCTCCACCAAAAAAGAACACAATGGCTGGTCTTTGATCCGTTTTTTGCCAACCGGCGGGTTTTTCGATAAACAGCTTTAAGGAACGATTCCCCACTTGCTTGTAGATCATCACTTCATTGGCGGAAGCAGGACTTGTGCAATAAATCATCAAGCAAATAGCAATAACAAGCGGTCTCATTTTCTACTTTCTAAGAACGTGTTTGGCACACGGGCATTTCATCGGCTAGTTCAGTAAAATTGCCCAGTTGATCGAGTTGTCCTATCGCTGATCAGGACTACGTCGCATTGTAAACCACGCTCTCCGCCGGTGTGCTTAGAAATGTGCCAGCTGTCGACAAAGATTCGTAGCAAGCTGCACGATGCTGTGGCTGGTTGTAAGATGTAACTTAATGGCAGCTACTGCAATCACAATGCTGCCTTGGTTTGACAGGTTCTTTAGGCTTTTTAACGTTGGCGATGATATGAACTTATTCCCATCTCTTTTAAAAACGATTTTGATTCTTGCCACGACGATGATTTGTTCGGAATCTATGGCAAGATCTTCGGGAGATTCAGATCCAATCACCAATGTAATTATTGTGATGGCCGATGATATGGGAATTGGCGACGTGTCAGCGACCAACCCAATGTGCAAGATCAAGACGCCGAACTTGCAAGTGTTAGCTGGACAGGGAATCACTTTTTTGGATGCGCACACGCCCAGTTCGGTTTGCACGCCGACCCGTTATGGTTTGTTGACTGGCAGATACAATTGGCGTTCCCGTTTAGAGCGTGGTGTACTCAGTGGAACCAGCAAGCATCTGATTCCGGCGGACCGCCCAACGCTTGGGCACTTGATGCGCTCGGCAGGTTATCACACGGCGATGATTGGGAAGTGGCATCTTGGTTGGGATTGGCCGAAAGTTGACCAGCAAATCGATTTTACTCAACCGGTAATAAACGGTCCCGACATCAACGGATTTGATCAGTACTATGCTCACTGCGGTTCATTGGATATGCCGCCGTATGTTTGGGTTGACAGTGGGCAAGTCACTGCGGTTCCCGACCGGATCGAAGGTGTGACCAAGCAGCAAGATCCCTATGGTTGGTATCGCAAGGGTCCGATCGGTGCGGACTTTCAAATCGATCAGGTGTTGCCGCATTTGTTTGATAAATCGCTGGCGCACATTCGTCAGCGATCCAAGTCGGATCAGCCTTTCTTTTTGTACTTGGCGTTGCCTGCCCCTCACACTCCGATCGTACCAGTACCCCCGTTTGCAGGCGCCAGCGGCATGAATCCTTATGCCGACTTTGTCATGCAAATTGACCATCACATGGGCCAGTTGATGCAAACGTTGAAAGAAACGGGGTTAGAGGAGAACACCTTGGTGATCTTCACAAGTGATAACGGTTGCTCGCCGGAAGCCAACTTTCAGGAACTCAGCAAGTTTGATCACGACCCCAGTGCTGGGTATCGCGGATATAAGGCTGACATTTACGAAGGGGGCCACCGAGTGCCATTGATTGCTCGTTGGCCAAAACGCATCGCCGCAGGCCGAACCACTAAGACTCTGACTTGTTTGACAGATATTTATGCGACGTTGCGTGAGATTACCAAACAGCCGCAACAGCCACTTGGTGGCGAAGATAGTTTCAGCCTTCTGCCCGTTTTTGACGGAGCTGACACGTCCCAGCGAGGCACCCTAGTTAGCCACTCGATTGATGGTTCATTTGCGATTCGCCAAGGTGCTTGGAAATTATGTTTGTCCGCCGGTAGCGGTGGTTGGAGTAAACCGAACGAGGCCCAGGCGAAAAAGAGCGGCTTGCCGGCTGTGCAATTGTTTCACCTTGAGAACGACCCCGCAGAGTCGATCAGCGTGTTGTCGGGGCATCCGGGCGAAGTCGATTCGCTGCTTAGACTCTTAGCAGACCAAGTGGATAAGGGGCGGTGCACCCCAGGAATCGCGGTTAGCAATGATCGGCAAGTTAAGTACTTACCTGAGGGTGTCCAGTTGCCGCGGGTTCCCCAAGAGTAATTTTTTGAGTGGCAGGCAGGGGCTGGAATGTTGTGTTTGGAAGGGTGCGGAACTTCTCTCTGGCTTTTGACTGGACTTTGATGGTGATTTTTTAGACTTTTTGACGCAGCGTCTGTTGCCCGGCGTCGCGGTCAAGGCTGTGCGGGGGATTGGCGAGTATTTGTCCGGTGCCAGCCGTTAAGGGGTCGTGATTTTCATTACAGCGAAGATGTTGTACCAACTGTAGCCGGTTAGGGACTTGCAGTTGGGCGGCTAATCGCAGCAGCCCAGCCCAAGAGCGGGGACTGCTGGATCAGGCTTCTGGGGCCGGTGCGGGCTTGTGGGAGTTCAATTGCGATTTGAATCGTGTGGGTTTTGCCATGATGTCGATTTGTTGACCAGTAGGCGTTCTTTCAAACGGCAGTCTCGGCCAGGTAAAATGGTTGGCTGGGATGCTGGTAGTTTGAGGAAAAATGCACTATTTATTTGATTGATTTCGGGTATTATTTAGTCCCAGGCAAAGACGGAAAAAATCTGCGTAAAAATAGGTTTTGCAACGGTGTCTTTTGCGGAGTAAAGTGTTTGCCGATTGTCAATTTTCGGTATGCATGTGAAGTGCAGCCACTGGTTGCCAATCTGCTGCCACTGGTTGCCGATCTGCTGCCACTTGTTGCCGATCTGCGGTGATTCAGAAATTCAAAAGCTCAACAACCTTAGAACCCAAGGCATAATTGAATGCGAGAAACCCACGTCGAAAATTGGTCCATCGATCAAGCGGTTGACACCTACCAAATTGATCGATGGGGCGATAGTTTCTTTTCTATCGGCGAAAACGGACACATTAAAGTGCATCCCGATCCTAGTAAAGACGTGGCATGGGACCTGGTTGAGATCGTCAATCAGGGGTTGGCTCAAGATTTGACGCCACCGGTTTTGATTCGCTTGCCGGGCATTATACGGGCTCGGGTTCGGCAGTTGTATGCTGCCTTTGAAGCTGGGCGGCAGAAATACGGCTACAAAGGTAAGTACACGTTGGTGTTCCCGATTAAGGTCAATCAGCACCAAGAGGTGTTGGATGCGGTGTTCGCTAGTGGCGCCGAAGTGGACTCGGCCGTTGGAATGGAAGCCGGTAGCAAGGCTGAAATGATGGCGTCTATCTGCAAGGCGGACAATTCAACACCCGTCTTCTGCAATGGCTTCAAGGACGATACCTACATTGAGTTGGCGATCCGCGCTTTCCAGTTGGGGCGGAATGTCACGATCATTATCGAAAAGCCACATGAAATCCAAATGGTGGCCAACTGTGTCAAGCGTTTGGGCGTGTGTCCTCGTTTGGGCGTACGCGTCAAATTGGCTGCGCGGGTCAGTGGTCACTGGCAAAGTTCCGCAGGAACCAGTTCAAAGTTTGGATTGTCGACCAGTCAATTGCTCGACGGGATCGAACATCTGCGGGAACTTGGATTGTTTCATCGTCTGGAGCTGATGCATTTCCATCCTGGAAGCCAGATCAATAACGTGCGGCACATTAAGGCTTCGATCATCGAAGCGACGCGGATCTATGGTGATCTTTACAAGCAAGGTGTTCCGCTGAACACGATCGACGTGGGTGGCGGATTGGCTGTGGATTACACGGGTAACCGCAATACTGAACCGTCCAGTATGAATTACACGCTGCAAGAGTACGCGAATGATGTGGTGTATTACATGCGTCAAGTATGCGACCAAATGGGCGTACCACACCCCGACATTGTTTCAGAAAGTGGACGTGCAGTGGCGGCGCATCACGGCGTATTGGTGGTTCCTGTGCTTGGGGCAGGCCAGCCTGCGCGGCATGATGCGTTGGAACTTGCGGCCGGTGAAGAAAAGATTCCGCCGTTATTTGAATTGCAAGGCAACCTGTCTGAATTGAACCAAGAGAACGTTTTGGAAGTTTACCACGACGGTCAGCAGGCGGTTGAAATGGCACTTCAGTTGTTCGCTAACGGGCACATGACCTTGGACCAGCGAGTCAAGGCCGAGCGAATGTTCTATGCCCTCTGCCAAAGGGTGCGTGGTTTATTGGAGGAACTAGAATTTGTCCCAAAAGAACTGCAGGAATTGGGTCAAATGTTGGCTGACACCTACTACGCTAACTTTTCGCTGTTTCAGTCGCTGCCAGATAATTGGGCAATTGATCAACTTTTCCCTTTGATGCCGATACACCGTTTGGATGAAAAACCTACGGCTCAGGGCACCATTGGAGACATCACCTGCGATTCGGATGGTTGCATAGTGAATTTCGTTGGCCCTAACGGGAAGCGTAAGACTTTGCCATTGCATCCGCTGCAAGAGAATGAACCTTACTGGTTGGGTATTTTCCTAGTAGGTGCCTATCAGGAGGTGCTGGGAGACTATCACAACCTGTTGGGGCGATTGCATGTGTTGACGGTGGATACGGACGCTGAGGGGCGTTTGATGGTGTTTACGCGTCGCGGCACGGTAGTGTCCGAGGCTTTGGAATTGGTCAACCATACGCCCGAAGACGTGATGCGAGGTGTGCGTTCGATCATTCATTCGGCAGTCAGTGAAAAGCGTGTCACCACGGTCGAGGCCCAGTCGTCGTCACGTTTCTTCCAACGCATGGCAACCGAATACACCTATTTGACTGAAGACGTGGATGCTGTCAGCGATTCTGAAGTGGTTCGATCGTTCCGAGTTAGTTCGGTGGATCGAGCGACCGTCGAGTCCGAAGAAAAGGCCTTTTTGGACCAAGTCGGCGGAAGCGAAGATATCGATGATCTGCTGGACCCTCCGACAGGGGACGCGTTTGAAGCCATCCTGCGTGGGGAACAATCGTAGGGTCGTGGCACGGTTTTAGTGGCATTACTTGCCGCGGTGAATCGCCAATTTGAAAAGCTGCATAAGCTCGGTTGAATCCTCAACCGAGTTTTTTTGGGTTCGGGCTCTTGAAAATGACGTTCGTGTCGGTCCTTTTCGATTTTCAGAGGAAGTCCGGGCAATTGTAAATTGCTGTTCACGGGAACTTGAATTTCGTTACCATGAAGCAAGTTAAACCGTTTGTTTCGGAACGCACTGGCTGGGATTTTTGTACGAAGGAAGTAGACATGAGTCAATCGATTAAGTCGTTGTTGGATTCGGGCACTCAGTTGTGGTTGGATTCCATTGATCCTGAACTCGTCATTTCAAATAAGGCGATGGGGGCAACTGGCGCGACCAGCAATCCAATTATTGTGGCAGATTTGATCAAGACGGGAAGGTTTGATGAGAAGTTGGCATCGTGGAGCGCTGAAGACGATTCCGACGAATCGATCGCTTGGAAAATGACCGACTGGTTGGTCAGCCAAGCACAACAGCAGTTTCTAGACGTCTTCGAACACACTAAGGGGAACGACGGTTACGTTAGTTTTGAAGTGGATCCATTGATCGAAGATCCCCAACTGAATATGCCTCATGCCGACCGAGTGTCGCGGTATATCGAACTGGGAAGCCATTGGCATGCCGGGCATACTAACCGAATGATTAAAGTGCCGGCAACTCCTGCGGGAATTGAAGCGGTCGAGGAATTGGCCGCGTTGGGGATCCCTTTGAATGTGACTCTTGTGTTTTCCTCGCGACAATACCAAGCTGCCAAGGATGCGGTTTGGAGAGGTGCGCAGCGTCGCGGCGACTTGGACAACTTCAAGAGTGTTTATAGTATTTTTGTTTCGCGAATTGATGTTTACACCGAAAATTCGGTTCCAGAATTAAGTTCGTCCGCTCAAGGACTGGTTGGGATTGTCAATGCGAAGAGGATTTGGCAAGAGAATCAAGATTTTTGGAAAACCAATCCGACTCGTTTGCAGCAGCAGATCGTTTTTGCCAGTACAGGTACTAAGAAACCTGAAGATTCACCTTGGAAGTACGTTGAACAATTGTGCGGCAGTGGCATTCAAACAAACCCGCCAGCGACAAACGTAAAGGCCTCGCAAAGCGGAATGCTGTTCACAAAACAGATCGATCGTCTGCCAGCGCCCGAGGTGTTGGCTGACATCGATAAGTATGTGGACTTTACGAAAATGGAAGAGACGCTGATGAGTGAAGGCATTCAAAAGTTTGCCGACCCGCACAAGGCCCTAATGAAGTTGATTGCCGACCGCAGGTCGCAGGTTGTGGCTTAGTGAACGGTACAAAAGTTCAAGCACTAACGACAGAGTGAGTGATTTTTCGAGTTTCAAATGTTGAGGTTCAATAAAAAAACCCGGCCAAAATTGGACGGGTTTTTTTGGTTCTTATTTGAAAGATGGACATCGCATTTTCAAAAGCCCAAGGCCGGATCCGCAACGGTTCCAACCGAGGGTCAAATTCGGGACGCCCATCTTACAAGGCCATAGTTTACATGGCCATATCTTTTAGGGCCTTCAACGGACGAACCTTGACGATTCGCTTGGCTGGTTTGGCTGGAACATCCATCAATTCGCCGGGCTTGAAAGGATTAGGAACGCCTTTCCTTGCGGGGGTTGCTGGTTTATCCACGATCTGGATCTTACATAGACCAGGAATTGCAAAAACGCCTGGGCCTTTTTTGGAAACTGCTTTCGCGATTTCTTCCGACAGACCGTCCAAAACCAGTCCAACGTCTTTCTTCGACAAATCAGTTGCCTCGGAAATGCTGGTCAAAATTTCAGTTTTAGTCGGTGCCTTTGGCGCTGGAGCCTTTTTCTTTGCCATAGGGTAGAACCCTCCCTGAGCTGACGCATGTGATTAAAATTCGGTGTATTACGCTAACCGCATAAAAAGCGGATTGCGTCGAATTAGATCGATTAGGTAAGAAAATGCAAGCGTGATGGCGGTCAAAACGGCCAGTAAATAGCCATTTTCCACTAAAAACAGCCATTTTCTGCTACAAAAACGGCTCTGATTAACCAAAACGTCTGTTTTTCAAGGTTTTGGACGTCTCGCGTTGCCCACCAATTATCGGCCTCAAAGTGGGCGGAAATTGAAGCTGAATCTTGAATATGCCGCGATTTTCAGCGGTGATTTTCGAACCGCTTCGTGATGGCGAACCCTCTGGAAATGTGGGGCGGCAGGCGTCGTTGCTGCCCAGTTGCTGCCAGCTGTTTACTGAATTCCGGCGGACCGGGCGTAGCCGGTCTAGGGTTGGCTGGGGCTTCTAAATCGCCCAGTGTGTTGTCTTGTTGGGCAGGCCATGTGCGGCAAGTTAGCAACAGGCCGTAGCGTAGTTGATTGGGGCGTAGTTGATCTTGGCGGTTGGGGTGATAGCCAGTTTAGGCACATGAGAAGATAGCTCAAACCCAAGGCACCCAACGCCTAACAATCCAGCAGTCCGCTCATGCGAGGTCGTTTGGCACAGATTATCTGCCAATGATGGCGACCTGATCGCGGAAATCTACTACTATGAACGGTTCGGAATCTACGTTTTTCGAAAACGCCGGCCCTCCATTTCGTTTGAAAGAAGCCCGTCATGAATCGCTATCTGTTCCTTTGTTTGTGTTTGGCGGTCTTGATTTCACCGTCGGAAATTTTTGCGCAGCATCGGCTGGTGACCAACGGTAATGGGAAACTGGCCATCGTGGATGCCAGGGGAGCGGTAGAGTGGGAGATGCCTTGGGGGGGCATTCATGACATTCATGTGCTACCCAATGGCAACATTATGGTGCAGCAGGACTTTCGAAGTGTTGTTGAGATTGACCCCAAGACGAAAGAAATCGTTTGGAGTTACAACAGCGCAAAGTCTAACGGAAACGCAGGAAAGCCGCTCGAGATCCACGCATTCCAACCACTCGCCAACGGCGTGGTCATGATTGCCGAATCGGGGCCGGCTAGGATTATTGAAGTGGATCGCGAAGGGAAGATACTGAAGGAAGTCAAGTTAAAGGTCGAAAATCCGCACCCACACACGGACACTAGGCTGGCAAGAAAAATCGACAACGGAAACTATTTGGTGTGTCATGAAGGCGATGGAAAAGTTCGCGAATACGATAGCAGCGGCCAAGTGGTTTGGGAATTCGAAGTTCCCATGTTTGATCAACCAGCCAAACCGGGCCACGGTCCTGAAGCCTTTGGCAATAAAGCATTCGCCGCAGTACGCTTACCAAACGGGAACACACTGATTGCGACAGGCAATGGGCACAGTGTCATTGAAGTCACACCTAGCCAAGAGGTCGTTTGGAAGGTTCAGCAAAATGACTTGCCAGGAATCACTTTGGCATGGGTCACGACCTTGGAAGTACTACCCAATGGGAATTACGTGATTGGGAATTGTCACGCAGGGCCAGGAAATCCTTTGTTGGTGGAGATTGAACCCAATTCGAAGAAAGTAGTTTGGACTTTCGATCAATACGAACGATTTGGAAACTCGGTACCCAATTCTCAACTGATGGATATCCAGGGCAAGGTCCTTCGCTAGGAAGTGATCAAGTAAAAATAGTTCGCATTGGGCGGCGTCACGATGGATCGGAATGGAGTTGATAGCATGGCGGAAGACAAGGGAGTTCAGATGCCTGATTTCTTGGCAAGCCTGTGGTTGTGTCAGCAAACCCTGGCCGGTGCTTGCCTGTATTGGGCAAGGGTGGCGTTTGGTTTTGGACGGATGGTCGTGCCTGTGTGCCTGTTGCTGATAACGGCGAAGTTTGCGGTTGCCAGAGCCGAGTATCCGAAGGTGTTGTCCTGGGAACCCGTGGTTCGAGCAGCGGGCCTGCCTGCTTCAAAACGTTCTGAATCTTTGGGCAGCGTGCAGCAAGGTCGCTCGGGAACCCAAGAACTCTCGGTCGCCGCGCCGGGCCAGCCAGGAGACTATTTTCCGATTCCAGTGGTCGGCAGTAACGCGACCTGGGAGGTAACCTTTCGACCGGAAGATCGTTTTACGCCACCGCCAAGAGAGCTATCGCGGGCATTGGTTCGAGGGTACGAAGCGTATGCCGCCGGGAATTTTGACGAGGCCGTTGATTGGTTGGGGGCGGTCATTTCGCGTGAGAGTCCAGAAGATTACCTAGTCAAAGTGCCAGGCGATATAGATGGGAATGTTAGTCTGACTTGGGCAGCGCATGCGTTGATGAGTGCGATTGCTCCCAAGCAGAGGCAGCTGTTTCAGTTAAAACATGCTGCTGTGGCTCAGCGACTGTTAGAGCAATCGCTTGTCGATCACGACGCTGCTGGATTGACGGAGGTTTCTCGGCGATTTCTCTACACTGATGCTGGAATCGAAGCCACGTTATTGTTGGGCTACGATCATTTTAATAAGGGTCGACCAGGTTTTGCCGCCAGTGTCTTTCGCCGGTTGTTGACGCTTCGGGAAGCCAAGCAAAAGCATGATCCAGAATTAAGTTTGTTGTTGGCCGTGTGTGATTTATTGGGGGATCAGCCGCAACAAGCTAGGCAAACGCTTCAGGGAATTCGCAACCAAGCGGCAGCGACTGAATTGTTGACTTTTGGCGGACGGCAGGTGCCTTGGTTTGATTCTCAAGAAGATCCGCTCAATTGGTTGGCTCGTTTAATTGGCGAGAGTGGGTACGCCAATAGTAAGTCGGTGCAAGAGTGGTTGGTCAGCGGTGGCAACAGTCGGCGGAATCTTGCCAGTGGAACGGGGTTTCCGTTGCAATCGTGCCGTTGGGAACTGCCTCGTATCAATGATGTTTTGGTAGAAGAGGCTGTCCTGCAAGCGTACAAGCAGCGGCAAGAGCGACAAGTTCAAGTGATATTGGCATCGCCACCGGTCGTCACAGGTTCGACGGTCGTGTACCGTTCGTTTGCCAAGACGATTGGCATTGATTTGCGAACGGGGCGTCGTAGTTGGTTTTATCCGGCGGTGGATGATTTGTCGGCAGATCAAGCAGCGCTGGGTTCCATGGTCTTGGGTGAAGATCGGCCTGAATCGCCAAGCTTGGATTCCTGGTTAAGTCGACAGGGTGGTGCGGACGATTTATCCAGCGACGGGAAGCGGGTCTTCTTTGTCGAGCAGACCAATGTGTCGGATTCGCTGGAATCTGGCGTGTGGATTAACAGTCGTCGTTCCGATTTGGCGAACAGCAATCGATTAGTCGCGTTGGATGTTGAAAAACAGGGTGCCATGCACTGGGTTGTAGGTGGTGACTCTGGATTTGCTGAACCGAAACTGGCTGGAGCCTATTTCTTGGGTCCACCTTTGCCGATCGAGGGGAACTTGTATTCCATTGCCTGGTTGGATGGGATCGTTCAACTGTTAGAAATCGATACAGCGACTGGGGCTTTGGTTTGGCAGCAATCGTTGGCAACCGTAGAATCGTCGCTTCGACTTGATGATGGAAGTCAGCAGTCGATTTCCCCGACTTTCGCCAGTGGTGTTCTGGTTTGTCCGACGGGCCTGGGTGTGGTGGTTGCGGTTGATTTGTCTGCCAAGAATTTACTTTGGGGTTTGCGTTATGCATCGACCATGGACTTGTCTGGGACTGCAACGTTTCGGCGCAGTGCAACCAATGGCGGCTCGGTACGTTGGTTAGGCCCAGCGATTCAGGTGATTGGCAACCGTGTTTTGCTAACGCCCCAAGAGTCCGACTTTCTTTACTGCGTTGATCTAATGACAGGGAAGACGGAATGGGAGTCGCCGGATATTTCTCTTCCCAGTAGTGGAAACAAAACGGTGCGTCGCCCTCGCGTGCCGGATCGAGTCGGTGAAGTCGAAGTTCCTAAACTGGAAGGGCTTCCCAAGGATAGTTGCCAATTTGTGGTTGGGGGTGTGGACGATACGATTTTGATGGTGGGGGCCGATCGAATTCGAGGAGTGTCGCTGGGTGGAGGGAAATTCCTTTGGGAAACCCTCTTGCCATCGGACCTCCGTATCTCTGGCTTAGGGTTTTTCAACCAAAATTCTGCCTTCTTGCCGACCACCCGAGGGACGGTTGTGCAGGTTGCGTGTGACGAAGGCGCGATCAGCTTAGAAGTCAATATGTCGACTCAGATCAACACAATGGTGTGCAATGATCGTGATGTCGTGACGCTGGGGATTGATCGAGTGGCAGCGTTTTTTCAAGGTGATGCCGCGGAGAAATTAGTCAATGCGGTGGAGGCGAAGGTGGGCAATGACGCCGCAGTATTGGCGGCGTTGCCGGTGGAACTGCTGGTCTTGAAGGGGCAACTTTTGGTCTCGCAGAAGCGTTGGGAGGAGGCGATTGAGTTACTTGAAATCACGTATCAACGACAATCCACCGACTACCACGGACAACTATTAGCAAACGCTATTTTGGACCTGCTGCGAAACGATGGCCAGCGAGCTTCGAATTGGGTGCAGAAGCATTGGTCTTTATTGGCTGAACGAGATTTGGTGGTTTTGTTACGTTTTCAAGTGGAAGGCGCAATATCAAATCGCGACTGGCTGAGAGCAACCAATTATCTGGCGGAATTATCAATACTGGATCCTGCCCAGCAAACGGATCAGGAATTTGTTTCCGATTTGAATTCAAGAGTTCGAATGTCATGGCCCCAGTGGATTCACGTTCAGTGGAATCAAATCACCGCTGAACTGAGCTTGCCTGGTCAGCGTGAAGGGTTGCTTGCCTGTCAGAGCGTGCTTGATCAACAATCCCAATTGCTTCTAAGTCGCGGCGACGTTGACGCCCTGTCTAGATTTTGTATCAACTTGGGGCCAGACACTTTGCCTTTGCAACAGCAGTGGCAGTTGGCTGAATTGTTTTTTGAACGGCGTGAATGGTTGAAATGCCAATCGATATTGTTGCCGTATCTGCAGGTTCCATCGAAATTGAGCGGTGATTGGAATGTTGAATCGACTGACTTGCGACAGCCGGTGGATCAACCGGTTGGTGATCGATGGATTGTCTGGGAAGCCGAATGCTTGATGGCTCAAGTGTTGTGGCGAACGGGGTTCGGTTGGCAAGCTTTTGCTCGGTTAGAAGAACTACGTGATTGGTCAAGATTCGGAAATGCAGGTCAAACTGCTTGGCAATCAGCAGTGTCCTTGGAAGTTGCGTTGGGAAGGTTGGATAAGCTTCAAGAGCAATGGGAGCTTGAAGCTTCCACGCATTCGTCGACCCAGCCCAGTGGTCCATGGGGTGGCGTTAAGGATGTGTCGCATGAGAAACAGATTGCCGGCTACGCGTGTCAAGTGATTGGGATAGGCGAAGGACGGGAACAAATTTCGTTAACCGTTGCCGGGCAGGGTAAGTTGTTGGGGAAACAGGCCGGGTTCGGCAGAGGGTTCTGGTTTGATTCTGTTTCTCAGACTCAAAAGGTTTACAGCTCTGGATTTGATCTTTCCAGCAGCGGCTGGATTGCCGTTGAATGCCAGCAAACGCTGTCCAATTTTCCATTAAAAGTCAGTTGCCGTTATCAGCCTAATATGAATTTGTTGGAATTGTGTGACGGTTGGGGGCAACGGCTTGGGACGGTTTTCTTGGGTGAGTTAGCGAGTCGGGGATTTGACCCAAAGTTGGTACCGCACAGCCGAATGGTGGGCGGGATGTGGATTGGCCAATTTGGCGGCGAGGTGGTATGTGTCGATTTATTTCGGATGCGTCGAGGTGTTGCCGATCCAAAAATATGGATTCGTGATATTCGCACACCGCCGGTAGATCTTCTTCCGCCCGATAGTTTGAATCCACTCAATAGTGGCTACAGAACGGTACAGCTGAATGACCGTTGGGGTGTTTCTAGGAATCGCTACTCGGACACGCGGTCGTCTCGTTCGCTGGGTAGTGTTTCAAATGTGCTAAGAGATAGTTTTGCTTTCGAATCGGACGGTCAGATTGTTTGCGTGGATTCGATAGCGGGACAGGTTCGTTGGATCCGTAGCGAGGCGGTGGAAATAACAAATGTCATTCAATCGGATGCGCATTACTTCGCGATTTACCAAACGGGGATTGTGGGAAAGTTTGATCGACAAAGTGGTGAACTGTTGGAAGAATTTCCGTTTCCAGGGACGTACGACAGTGTCTGGGATGTTTTTGGCCAGTTTGCTCTGATGGATCAAGAGGATGATCAGACCAAGGAGAAAAAGTTAGCCGTCTGGGATTTGGAACGCAACCACCTGGTCTGGGAGGCCGCTTTTGATCGGAGAGCATTAGCGACATTGGATCCCATCAACCAGACGATAAGCACGTTAGACGAAGCGGGCCATTTTGTCGTCCGTGATCTTGCAACGGGGACGATTGAGTGTGAATCTGAGGTGGAGATGTTTAAGGGAAGCGAAAGTTTGAACGTCGTTGAGCGGCCCGATAGTTGGTTAGTCTTCTTAAGCGGACCGGAATCTAGGAATCAAAGAATTGCGTCGTTGGACGTCCAGTTTTCGCCGATTCCAAGCTGGGAAAGTCTTAGCATGATTCACTTGCAGAAAATTGACAAAAAAGATTTTAAGCCGGCCTGGAAAGAGTCTTTGGCAATAGAATACTTTTCGATTTGGGCGGATCAACCGGATTTTCTACCTTTCCTGACGATGGGTCGCATGGCCGTACCTGGACGGCGAATGTCTGGTCAAGGTGTTTTGACTCAAGTGGTTGGTGTCGACTTGCGCGATGGATCGTTATTGTTTGACCAACGGGTTCAGACCAGTGTCCAAATGGTTAAGATGTCGGCCGATCCAGCGTCGAAACAAATTCGGATTGATGCCGGGCCGTTGAATTTTGTGATGACTTGGACGGACAAAAAAGATGCGCCTCCCAGACCGATGGTGCAGCTACGCGTATCCGAACCGTCGGCACGGATGTATAACTCAAAATAGAGACCAACGCCGCGTGGCGAATGTGAGACGGTATGGGGTCGCTTTTTGGAACTTTCAAATCGTGGTGCCGGTGGCAACGCTGCCTCTGAAACTAGCGATCGAAAACGGAGAAATTCTAAAGTGAATGATAGTAACGCAAACGCTTTGGATCAGGCGTCGGTCGATCGTCTGGCGACGGTCTATTCGCGGGTTAAGGCCGAAATATCGAAGGCGATAGTTGGCCAGCAAGAGGTGATCGAACAATTGTTGATCGCGATTTTTAGCCAGGGGCATTGTTTGTTGGAAGGCGTTCCTGGTCTGGCAAAGACCTTAATGGTCAGCACCTTGGCCAAGACGTTGGATCTTAATTTTAGTCGAGTCCAATTTACGCCAGACCTGATGCCTGCCGACATCACCGGTACGGAAATTATTGAGGAGAATCGATCGACGGGGCAACGCGAGTATCGCTTTTTGAACGGTCCTATTTTTGCGAACGTGGTCTTGGCCGATGAAATCAATCGGACACCGCCTAAGACGCAGGCTTCATTGTTAGAAGCAATGCAAGAACGGCAAGTGACCGTTGGCAGGAAGCGACATCTTTTGCCAAGTCCGTTTTTTGTGCTGGCGACTCAGAATCCGATCGAACAAGAGGGGACTTATCCACTGCCCGAGGCCCAGCAAGACCGTTTCATGTTCAAGGTTTTCGTTAACTATCCGACGTTTGATGATGAACTGGAAGTTGCACGGCGGACGACGGGTCGCATTCAGGCAGATATTCAAAAGGTGATTTCTGAATCAGAAATATTATCGCTACAGGCGATGGTGCGGGACGTATTGGTTTCCGACCATGTGATTCGTTACGCATTGACATTGGTGCGACAAACACGGATCCGGCAACCGGGTGCCACTGATTCGATTAAACAGAAAGTTAGTTGGGGTGCTGGGCCTCGAGCGGTTCAATTTTTGGTTCTTGGTGGAAAGACTCGGGCGTTGCTGCATGGCCGGACCCATGTGACCACTGAAGACATTAAGGCGTTGGCGGTTCCGGTTCTTAGGCACCGAGTGGTCGTCAGTTTTGGGGCTGCCGCGGACGGAGTGACGTCAGATGATGTGATCCGTGAAATCGTCGAAGTGACTCCTGAAAAAGAAAGTGAACTAAGTTCCGATGAACGACTCCAAGGGATTTTTGCATCCTGAGACGCTGGCTAAGATTCAGCGACTGGAAATGCGAGCCCGGAAAGTAGTCGAAGGATTTCTAAACGGTACGCATCGCAGTCCCTATTTTGGGCAGTCCGTAGAATTTGCGCAGCACCGACCTTATGTCTCGGGTGATGATCTCAGGCACGTCGATTGGAAGGTATGGGCCAGGCAAGATCGTCTGTATGTCAAGCAATTTGAGGAAGAGACCGACCTGCGCTGTACTGTTGCGTTAGATATTTCGCCCAGCATGGCTTACGGTCGTGGTGCATTGACGAAACTGCAGTACGCCGCGACCGTGGCCGCCAGTTTGTCGTGGTTGATTTTGAAGCAACAGGATGCCGTTGGATTGGTGACGTTCGAGCAACGATTTTCGCAGCATCTTCCGCAGCGAAGTTCTCAAATTCACCTTGCCGAATTGTTGGAGGTTTTGCAATCCGAAGTGGATCGAATTGAAAACGCCCCCGCGCTGGATGCGGCGTCACAGGGCGGGAGTGTTCCTGAAACGATGGCGGTTGAGCAAGCGGACATCGAGCCCATCTTCTTGAAGCTGGCCGGTGCGTTTCCCAGGCGTGGTTTGTTTGTGATTATTTCCGATCTGCTGGTTGACTTGGACAGCTTTGGGCGAGGAATCCGTGGACTTGCGGCCGCTGGGCACGAGATTTTGCTGCTTCACGTGATGGACGACGATGAACTGGATTTTCCATTTGAGGGTCCCAGTCGATTCGAAGCCTTCGAAAGTAATTTTTGGATGAAGTGCAATCCTAAGGATTTGCGAGATGGTTATTTGGCTGCGGTTGAAGAACACTTGGACCAAATCCGGACAATCACTTCCAGGTATGCGGTGGATTACCGGTTGGTCCGAACCAGTGAATCGCTGGCGGGTGTGTTGACGGCTTTTTTGAATCGTCGCAGTCTGCGTCTTGGTCGATAGTTATTCGTCATTAAGTTTTCGGTTTTTGAGTTACTTGGGAACGCAGGTTTTGCGATCGGCACTTGGTTAATTAAACGAAAGTAAGCTTGGCAAAAGTTATGCAAAACGGATTTGCGGTTTCTAGTGGAATTTGGTGGGCGTTAGCCGCGACTTGTTTGCTGCTGCCGCTGCTGATCCATTTGATTCAGCTATACCGGCATAAGAAAATACGTTGGGCGGCGATGGCGTTTTTGTTGAAGAGCCAAAAACGCAGTCAGCGCTGGGTTCGAATCAAGCAGTGGTTGTTGATTGCAACGCGAATGGCCGTATTGTTGTTGGGGCTGTTTACCTTGGGTCAATTTGGTTGCAACGATCGACAGTTTCAGCAATTTTTTGGCGACGACGCAGTCACGCATCATTTGATTTTGATCGACGATAGTTTTTCGATGGATCAAGTGTTGGAAGGTTCATCACCCGCTGGGCGCAGTTTCTTAGCGATCGAACAACTTTTAAAACAATTGGCAAAGCGACCCAATCAGAGATTGACGCTGTCAACATGGTCGACGTCAACCGCCTTGGCTGAAGCGAACCAGGACCTGTCGGACGAACTGAGGAATCAAGCAAAGGGCAGGCCAAGCAAGAGTCTGTTGTTGGTGGATGACCAAATTTTGACTTCGCAGTTAGCGCAGCAGGTCTCCGCGTTGTTGGCAAAGCGACCGAAGACATTTACGGCCGATGGTCCTGAATCGCCGATCGCCTGGGCGATGGAAAGAACTGCGGTGGATCCTTCCCAGCGATATGTCATTCACGTGTTGAGCGATTTTCGGGGCCAACAGTGGGGCCCGACCGCAGGCGTGTGGCGGCGACTAGGGGAAGCTGCGGCGAATCAGATTCGTCTGAACTTGATTGACTGCGGTTGGCAGAAGGTGGAAGGCAATCCAGCATCGCAGAACTTGGCGGTTCAGAATCTTGTGGTGGAAGGGAGTTTGAACACGACTCGAGTGCCGCAGGTGATGCAAGTTGCGATCAAGAATTTTGGTAGCCAAGTTGCCAACAATGTAGTGGTGTCGCTGACAGCCTACGAAAGCTTGTCGGACCAGCCCTTGTTGAAAGAATCAGAATTGCCGCTCGATTTGGGCACGCCCGAGCACGTGTGGCGTAAAGTTGACTTGCCTGCTGTGTTGATTGAATCGATTGCCCCCGGTGAAACCACTTTGGAAAGTTTTCCCGTAGCGTTTCCTACAGCGGGGCGTCATTTGGTTGCCGCTCGGTTGCCAGAAGATTTTTTAGCGGCCGATAATCAGCGTCATCAAATCGTTGAAGTGAAGGCAAATGTGTCGGTGTTAGTGATTGATAACACTTTGGGGCAGGACAGTCGGTATTTGACGCAGGCATTAAACCCCGGCAATACAACTGGCATTGTTGCAGAGGTTCAAACCGCGTCGGCGATACGCCAATGGAAGGCTGACCAGTTGGATCAATTTCCGATCATCTACATGGTGAATGTACCGCGATTGGACGCAGGGGAAGTTGATAAATTGGTTCGCTACGTTCAAGCGGGCGGTGGCCTAGTTTGGTTTGTGGGCGACAATGTGCAAACTCGCTTCTACAATCAGACATTAGTCCAGAAAGGCCTGTTCCCGCTAGTCTTGCAGCGGGTGGTCGATAGCGTTGAAGCGGTTGTTGACGAACCCGCCGATTTGCAAACGGTTTCGCACCCAATTTTTGACGCGTTTGGAGATGACGATGGGTCGCAATTGGATGCGGTGGTTTTCTCAAAACTGTGGAAGGTTGATGCGGAATCTTTGCAGTCTGGTGGGGGAACGGGGCCGATTCAATCGATGGAAGTCTTGGCAAATTTTCGAGGCAAATCGACTTGGCCCTTGGTTACTCAGCACCGATTGGGAGCGGGGAAAATTGTAACGTTCCTGACTGCGATCGATGGTCAGTGGAATAATTGGCCGCAAGAGTTAACGTTTCCATCAGGCATGTTGCTTCTAAGTGAATTTTTGGCCGCCAGATCCAACGCCCAAACGCTGGTAGTGGGTGGCGACCTTCGTGTTGACTTGCCCGCTATTGACGTTAAAGGTGTTAAGTTCTGGTTGCGGCCACTGCGGGATCAAACGATCGAAGGGTTGCAAGTAAATGTCATGGCCGTCGATGCGAGCGTCGTGTCCGGTCAAAGCCCGCAAGGTGAAGGGGGAGCAGCGATCGACGCTCTGCCAGGTTCAGCGGGAGTGGGAAACGTGTCGGCAATTGGCGATGGCCCCAGCGTGCTAGTTAATGCCTGGGCGAAGCAAGCGATGCTGAGAAGGATTCAAATGCAATGGGCGACGAGCGATTCGGAATCAAGAGATGTGGGTAGTGACGTTGCAGCAAGCGCCAGTGACCGCGGGCCGCTGGGGGAAGGAATCGGTTTGGGCGAAATGAATTGGCAGGGTTCGGGAATGACTGTTGGACTGACGGCGGTTGGCCCAACGGTTGTGGACGTGGGGTTTGAAAAAGCGACGGGATCATGGCAGTATGACCGAGTCGTGACTCATGTTGCGGTGGAGGAAGGTGACTTGAGTCGCAGCGACATGAATGGTTTGAGTGGGTTGCCTGCGGATCAAGTTCAGTTTTTGCAGTGGAATCAAATTGATTTGCAAATGGGGCAAGTGGCAACGACGCCATTGACCAGGATCTTATTTGCGGTGTTGTTGGCTTTGTTAGCGGTTGAACCTATTTTGGCAATCTGGACCGCGGGCCAATAGAATTCTCTGTCATGGACCATGAAATGCGTGGACCATGAAATGCGTGGACCATGAAATGCGTGGACCATGTTTCGTTTTCGGGACGTCAAGTTAGGATTGAAAGTGATTGCTACAAAGTTTCGTTTCTGTTTCAGAAGTTATGTCTTTTCATGAATTCGTCTGATGGCCAATTTCGCTTGCTTTATCGGCTTAATCCACTGTTCCCGATGGATGCATGGTGGCAGGTAGCGCTGTGCGTGTTGTGTCTGTTATTGCTTTCAGCTGGATTGATTTGGGCGACCGTTCGCGAGTCAAAACAAGCCGGAAAGCTCGCGCGTTTTGCGTTGCTAAGCTTACGCTTGTTGCCGGTCGTGGCGATCGGGCTTTTCTTTCTTAATTTGCAGCGGATTAGCGAACAACGCGTCGTCCAATCTTCGGAAGTATGCGTGCTACTGGATTCAAGTTTAAGTATGAATTTGCGAGACCAGTCGACAACGGCTGCCTTGTCGCTTGCCAAGCAGGATGTGGGCAATCTTCCTGACGAAACCGCCAGTGTTGACGTTGCCCCAGAGACTCGGTTTCAGCAAATGCTATCGATTTTGCAGTCCAGCAGAATCCTATCGCAACTGCAGGCCAAGCATGAAATTTCGGTTTATCAATTTGACGAAAATGATCAGCCTAAGTTGTTGAGTCGCTTATTGCGAACTTCAGGAACGGGCAAACTTTCAATTGACAATGCGAATGTGGTTGAATCGATTTGGCTGGAAGAAAATGCCGATCGTTTGCGGAAGGAATTGCTTCCCAGATGGATTTGGGTCAGGAACTTATTGTTTGTGGGTTTGGCATTGGGCCTGTTGGGCACATTTCTGATTGTCGTGGGCAGTGGGCAATTGCTGCGCGGACGATTGACCGGGTCCACGCTTCTTTCACTGGGGACGTTGAGTTTTTGTGCGGGGTTGGCCGCGATTGGCGGAGGAGACTTACTGGAATCGACTTGGCCGTTGCAGACAAAATTGACGTCGGTCTTTCAAGGAGGCGACATGCCGATGGTGGTCGCCACTGACTATTTTGCGACAGACGAGTTTACCGAAGGTGCTCTTTGGCAAGGTGAAGATTCGGAGCTTTCGGCAAGTAGGAAAGAGGCTTCAGACGACTCTGGATTGAGTGTCAGCAAAGAGGGCTCGTCTGCGGAGCTACCTTCTTTACCATTGTCATTGCCAAAAGAGATGGGCGATGCGGATGAATTCTTGCAACAGGTTAGTGAGCAGGTTTTTCCTTCGGGCAGCGAGACTCGAGTGGGTTCGGCGTTATCGGCGATTGCCAAAAAATACTTGGGCGGTTCCTTGGCGGCAGTGATTTTGGTTTCGGATGGGAATGACAATGCGGGAGAAACGCTGGACCGATCTCTGGCATTGATGCGGCAAGTTAAAGTGCCTGTGGAAGTGATTGGTATTGGCGGTACCCAATCCATGCAAAACGTGGCGTTGGCCAGTCTGGAAGGGCCCAGTAAAGTCTTTCCCAACAATCCCATGGAAATCAAAGGTTTTGTTCGCGGGTGGGCGATGGAAGGGCAAACGGTTCAAGTGAAATTGTTCGCAATGGACATTCAGACTGGGCAGACGACTGAACAAATGCAAGTTCAGACCCTGACTTTGGGGCCTGACTCGATCGCATCGGCATTTCGGTTTGAACTGGACTCTGGCGAAATTGGACGTAAGCAATTTCAAGTACAAGTCGATGGTGGTGCCGGAGATTCGGATCCAAGCGACCACACTCGTTCGATTCAAATTGAAGTTGCCCAACGCAAAAGTACGGTCTTGTTGATCGCCGGTGGCCCCACGCGAGAATTCCGTTTTTTGCGCAATCAATTGTTCCGCGACAAGATGGTGCAACTGGATGTGTGGTTGCAGTCGGCTGGGCCGGGTGCGGATCAGGAATCCGATCAGTTGCTGCAAGCATTTCCCGTAGATCTGCAATCGTTAGAACGTTACGACTGTATCGTGGCAATCGATCCAGACTGGCAGCGTTTGGATGTGGCTCAGGCCAAGGCTCTAACCCAGTGGGTGGCACGGGAAGGCGGTGGACTGGTGACGATTGCTGGGCCCGTGTTTACGCCCGAGTGGTCGATGCAGCCAAGGGGGGACGCGGTGATTGATTCGATTCGACGTCTGTATCCGGTTTCATTTTTTAGTCAGGGTTCGACTCGGACGAAGATTGGTCGTTTTGGGGGTCGCGAGGCGTTTGCGTTGGAGTTTACCCGCGAGGGAACCAGTGTTGACTTCTTGAGTTTGACGAACGATCCGTTAGCGAGTCGTCAAGCGTGGAACGATTTTGCGGGAGTGTATGGCTATTATGCGGTCAACGAAGCCAAGTCGGGCGCACAGGTCTTTGCCTATTTCTCGGACCCCGCAACGCAAATGGGGCAGCAAAAACCGATCTATTTGGCCGGTCAATTTGTGGGAAACGGTCGGGTGTTTTTTCAGGCCAGCGGCGAGATGTGGCGGATTCGAGAAGTTGACGTCGAATACTTTCAAACGTATTACACGAAGTTGATTCGCTGGGCGTCACAAGGTCGCGCCTTGCGAGATTCCAGTCGTGGTGTGCTTTTGGTTGATAAACAACGCTGTTGGTTGGGTGACCGGGTAACGTTGCAAGCCCAGCTTCGTGACGTTCAGGATCGGCCCTACCAGTCGCCCCAAATTCAGGCAATGCAGCGGCAGCCAGATGGAACCACCAAGCCGATCGTGTTGCAGGCCAAGCCAGATGAACTTGGTAGCTACTGGACTACGGTCAATCCCAAAGCCGAAGGTCAGTGGCGTTTTTTCTTGCCGGTGCCTGATTCGCCCGATGGTGAGGTCTTGCAGGCCCTGGTTGACGTTCAGATTACGGATCTTGAAAAACGAAGTACACGACGGAACGATGATTTATTGTCGCAGATCGCACAGCAAACCGGCGGATCTTGGTTACCCATCGAGCAGTTGGTGGGTGATTCGCAGTGGGTGGCGTCGACCATCGATCAGATCCAGTCTCGCGATTTAGAGACAATTTTGCCTGGGATTTCCGACCGGAGATTTTCGCAACGATGGACAGGCTGGATGTTTACGTTTCTTTTGTCTTACTGTTGCCTGGGTTGGTTCTATCGCAGAATGAACCGTTTAGCGTAAGCTATGTGTGGTACGCCGATCAGCCGAGATAAGGTTGGTCAGATAAAAGTAACGGGAGCATTGTTCGTGCCGTTGCCATGAAACCAAGGATTTTATTGACGCACGGCATGGCGGACTGGGTCGGCTAGTTTTATCCGACGCAATGAACGTTCTGCTGGCGTCCGATCAATCCCATCACCACTTAATTTGTTAATTTCAATGAACCAAGACGATAACGTGAACCCTGATGAACTTGCTGCTAACAAGCAGGTCTCAGGTACTGACCCACTAATTTCAGAGAATGACGAAGGTTTGCTTGCTACGGACAAACAGGCAAAGACAGGCTCTTTGTTGGTGATCTTTCTGGTGGTCATGATCGATCTGCTGGGGTTCGGATTGGTTCTGCCCTTGCTACCAATCTATGCCGAGCAGTTTACGATTGATGAATCGGGAATATGGATCGGCTTGTTGATGGCCAGTTTTTCGGCGATGCAATTTTTCTTTTCGCCGATCTGGGGGATGGTTTCGGACCGCATTGGACGACGTCCGGTGCTGATGTTTGGCTTGCTTGGTTCGGTGGTGTTCTATTCGTTATTTGGATTGGCAACCGAATGGCAGAGTTTGGAACTTATTTTTGTTTCTCGAATCGGAGCCGGGATTTGTGGGGCTACGATAAGTACCGCCCAAGCGTATATTGCGGATACGACGACGAACGAAGGTCGATCCCGAGGCATGGCCTTGGTGGGTATGGCTTTTGGAGTAGGTTTTACTTTTGGGCCAGTCCTCGGTTTTTTTGCGGTACCCAGTGGGACTGGGGCACCTGGGCCGTGGCCTGGATATTTGGCAGCGATCTTGTCAGCTGGAGCGTTGGTCCTGGCCGCATTTTTGTTGCCAGAATCATTGCATAAGAAAAGCAAGTCGGCATCGGAACGATTTAATTTACGAGGCATTCGAGACGCCTTTTCGTTGCCAGGCGTTCCCACAATATTGCTGTTGATCTTTCTCTTAGTTTTTTCGTTCGCTAACTTTGAAACGACTCTTTCGATGTTGGTAAAAGGTAAGCCGTTTGATTTTTCATGGCGAGCCATTTGCGGGACGTTTGCGTTTATTGGCTTTACGTTAGCCGTAATTCAAGGCGGTGTCGTTCGCCCACTGTATAAACGAGTTAGCGAAGTGACGATGGCCACCGCGGGCGCTGTCATGGAGATTGTAGGGTTCTTGATTGTGACCTACGCCGTTTACGTTGAATCCTTGCCGTTGTTGTTTGTGTCGTTGATTGTGGTTGTCACGGGCTTTTCGTTTATGCAACCGTCCATCAATTCTTTGTTGTCGCGCCATGCCCCCGACGATCAACAGGGAACCGTTTTGGGTACCGGCCAAAGTGTCAATTCATTGGCGCGGATTCTGGGATCGGGACTTGCCATCCCATTGCTGAAATATAGCACTCTTGCCCCGTATCTTTTGGCGGCTTCCTTGCTAACGGTGGGTGCCCTTATTTTGCGATTGGTGTTGGTTCGTTCCAGTAAATTGTAGTGGCCAAGACTTCGGTATCGGTTGTAATTTTTGGCAATCAGTCTTGGTATGAATCATCAACGGTCGGTCCCTTGCATCGTCGAAATGAAAGACTCTTCCACCGTTCTGTAGTGGTTGGACGTCTTTGCCAGGACGTGCAACGGGGCAGTTTAGACCTTAGGCGTCGCGCGTAAAACAAGTTTCCTTGTTCGCCGCAACTTGTTTGCGTCCGATTCCTGTGAAAACCTGGCAGAAAACCTGGTGCTAGGCCACGTCGGCTGGTTAGGAATTTGGTGATTTTTTTCAGCGGGCCGCCTTCGCTATTGCCGCTTGTGATAGATCAGCTGTAATCCATCTGAGATGGCGACTTCTGAACTCTAGCTAGGAAGGGTAAATGAATGAAAATTCCAGGACGTAATTTTTTTTTGTGAAAATAATTGTTGATAAGTCCTTCGGAATCATTTAGCTTTAAATTAATTAGGACTCCTTTACACGCGGACTCCTTTACACGTGCACTTCTTTACGGATTGCAATTATTTGGAGACGAAACGATGGTCGAATCGGTATTTTTATTGCTGTGTTCCTTGGGTGGGCTGGGACTGGCTACATCGATCCAGGAGAACCAAGTCAATGACGCCAAGGGAAAGAAAACGCGGAGATAGAAATTCAGGCCAACAGTGTGATTGAACGTACTCAAGTGCCGCCTTTTTCTACGCCCGAGCAGTTTCCAAGTTTTCGTATACTTTCGACTGTGCCGCCGTTAACCGCCGGTTCCTCGGCAACGGTTGTTCTTTCTATCACCAACCCGTTCAATGAAGCTATTCAGTTCACGCAAGTTTGAGCCTCCTGTAGTTGCATCAAGTTTGAAGTTGATTCGGGCGAATTTCCCAGCAATTCAAAGACAAAGGTAGTTGCCCAGTTGAATGTCCCGCAATCCACTTTGAGTGGAGATGTTGTATCGATCGTTAATTTGCACGATCGAACCAACGGCAAACATATTGCGGAGCTTGTTTTACGATACAAAGTCTTAGGGAATATCGCAGTCGCGACTGAGCGTGTTTTTCTTGAAGTTGACAAATCCTCGCCCATTAAGTCCGTAAAGGTTCCCGTTCATATTTCCGAACCGGTTACCTTCGATGATTTGAAGCTTAGCGTTTCTCGGAATCTGCGAGATATTCCAATGGAATTGGTTCGCGACGGAGATAGTCTTTCAATCCTCATAACAGCCAGTTACCAGAGTTTAGACGGCGGAGACATTGGAGGTGAAGTGCGGGTTGAATCCAAAATGTCGGGCAACGGGGCAGGGTTTTACCTGATGTTAAAACGCAGTTCCGTGATACGACTTAGCCCTGCCAGTTTGCAGTTCCGCCGACAGAAATCGGACGATTCCATACAGGTGGCAACCGCGTTAATGAGAATCAGTCAGCCGCAGGTTGAAGACTTAGATGATTCAGAGCCAGATAAGCCTAGTAACGAGCACGCAAGCAAGGAAGAACCTCGAATTTCCAAACCGCAGGTAACTCTTCACTTTGGCAGTGAAAAATTGTTTGCTGAGGTCGTACCTATCGGAAAGTCAGGGGTTTTCAAGATAATTGTGCGCATCAAAGTGCATGGCCAGCCACCCTTGACTGACAAACTGGTGTGGAAAATTAATTGGAAGGACGAAGTGCTTGAGACAGCAGCCGACGCTTTTTTTAAGATATCGACTAAGCCGTTGCGATTGATTGCTGTCAATTGTCAAGTCAATAAGTGGCCATGGATAATGGCTAGTGATCGTGTGAAAATCAGTCTACTTACGACTTCACTACTTTTGTTTAAAAGGCGTTTACTAAGGGTACTACTTTGTCTTTGCTACGTTCCTGACATGAGTTATTCGCAGGATTGTATGGCAAATTTTGAACGTTAGTGTGGCCCGACCTACCCGTACCCTTGCGATCAAGTGGGTTGCGTCTTTCCGTTCGATGAACCCGCGCGGTGCTCTTACAGGGAGGGTAACTACGTGAATTCTGAATTGAATTACGAAGAATGGCGGTTGGCAAATAGTGGTGAACAGGGAAGAGCTGGTGATTGGGTAGGTACCCCTGTAAATTGCGGATATAGGATCGCTTGCACCTGCGATAAATTAAGCACTTTTTATTGCAAACCCCTCTGTGCCAAGATAGCTGAGACAACATTGAAGTTTCTAATTAAGCTTGAGGGCTTGGAGAACTTTGATGTCAGATCCTGGAAAAAAAGCAGATAAAATATCGTCGGAAGTATCGGAACGTGCCA